>Ga0181573_10000103_pt1 | contig 80104 bp, 53 predicted proteins | sample 101ome_25_FD_148643 | JGI IMG/M metagenome (GOLD analysis project Ga0181573, IMG submission 148643) | Coastal salt marsh microbial communities from the Groves Creek Marsh, Skidaway Island, Georgia - 101409BT metaG (spades assembly) | ecosystem: Environmental > Aquatic > Marine > Intertidal zone...
CGGGTAGGCAGACGTCGCCGTCGCCGGACCAGTCGTCGGACCAGTCGTCGGACCAGTCGTCGGACCAGTCGTCGACGGACCAGTCGTCGACGGGTAGGCAGACGTCGCAGTCGCCGGACCAGTCGTCGGACCAGTCGTCGGACCAGTCGTCGGACCAGTCATCGGATCACTCGCCGGACCGGTGCCTTTGGTATCGCCGTGCTCGTATTCTTTATCGCCGTGCTCGTATTCTTTATCGCCGTGCTCGTATTCTTTATCGCCGTGCTCGTATTCTTTATCGCCGTGCTCGTATTCTTTATCGCCGTGCTCGTATTCTTCATCGCCGTCCTTCGGATACGTGTAGTGGCCGTCGGCGTCGAACGCATCCGGGTGTTCAGCTGAGTACATCTCGTAGCACGTCGGCAAGCCTTCGCCATTGCACTGGTTGCCCTTCATACCTCCGTCGATGCGCTCCGTCGGGCATGGCGTCGGATCGTCCTTGCCGTTGGAGATCATCGAGATGCACGTCTTGTCGCCGTGGTTGAAGACGCAACCTGGCTGAGAATCGCACGGTTTCGTGTTGTCCGGGCCGCTTTGCTCAGTGAGTTTCGCGCAAGTTTCGACGCACGAGGGTCCGTCAGTCGCCGGACCAGTCGTCGGACCAGTCATCGGATCACTCGCCGGACCGGTGCCTTTGGTATCGCCGTGCTCGTATTCTTTATCGCCGTCCTTCGGATACGTGTAGTGGCCGTCGGCGTCGAACGCATCGGTGCCCTTGGTATCGCCGTGCTCGTATTCTTCACCGCTGTCCTTCGGATACGTGTAGTGGCCGTCGGCGTCGAACGCATCCGGGTTCTTGGCAGAGTATACACTGTAGCACGTCGGCAAGCCCGGGCCGTTACACACCTTGCCCTTCATACCTCCGTCGATGCGCTCCGGCGGGCATGGCATCGGATCGTCCTTGCCGTTGGAGATCATCGAGATGCACGTCTTGTCGCCGTGGTTGTACACGCAACCTGGCTGTTCGTCGCACGGCGCTGAGTGGTCCGGTTTCGCCAACGGCGTGAGCGCCGCGCACGTATCGACGCAAGACGGTCCCTCATTCTTCGTCGTTTGACCGAGTTGCGCGATGTTCGCCGCAAACGGACTACGCGCGACCTGGTTCGTCGCGAAGCGTCTCCACGAGACGCGTCCTCGCGTCGTCGTTCGCGCCTCCTTGCGACCAAACAGCTTCGCTTCAGCCCCGGTCGGCATCGTCCCCGCGCACGCGAGCACCGTCGCGACGGCAACCGACGCGATCACTCGCTTCGATCCTGCGTTCCGTCCGCGTCGTTCATCGTTCGTTCGCGCCATCGTCGTCAAAGATCCTTCTTCCTCGATTCGATCGTCAACTTTCCAACACCCAAGTTGCGGTTCGTCGACTCGTCCGTTCGTCCGTTCGTCCGTTCGTCCGTTCGTCGTCGGTGAAACACACTCGAGCCTCCACGCCTGTTCGCGTTCGCGTCCACCCGTCGAGTTCCGCGCGGCGGAATCGCGTCGTCGTCGTCGTCCACGCATCCGCGCGCCGGTCATCCCACTCGGCGCGCGAGACGCCCCGCGATTTGATTGAAATATCCCACGCGCCCGCCCGCCACAGACCGGGCGTCGACCCCAGCTCTTGTCTTCGTACTGCGCGCGATTCGAGCCGAACATTTCCTCGCGTCAAAAATCGCGCGTCTTCACTACGGAGAGCCGCCTAACTAAACCGATTTTGAACGCCGAAACCGGTTTCGCGCGCGACGCCGAACGCGCGCGCCGATTGGCGCGATTTCTCGTATTATAGTGCTTTTGACGATTTTCACGATCACGTGGGGATGTTTGTTGCGGTTAAATATACTAATGTATGTACGACGGGATGGGGAGACGGATGACCGGTCGGTGCCTTCTTTGCGTCGTGGAAAGGCGAACGCGAGACGTCGACGCGCGCGCACGTCGAATGCGAGCGACGACGACGGCGACGGCGACGACGACGACGGTGAACATCGCCGCGACGACGCGTCCTTCTTCATCAGTCGCATCGGCGAGAAGGACGAACGCGGCGCGAACGAGCGCGGATTCGTCGGATTGGCTTCGTCGTGGATTGGGACGACGACTGGAGAGCGACGGGAGGATGATTCGAACGGCGGCGACGCGAACGGTGCGACGCCTCGCGTCGTCGGCGGCGTCGCCGTCGTCTCGGGCGGCGGTGGCGACAGCGAACGCGATGCCGCCGAGTGGGCGCGGGGACGACGCGGCGGGGACGCGGGCGGTCGGGGTGAATCAACAACAGAGTCAGAGTCGAAATCAAAATCAAAATCAAAACCAGTACGCGGGGCCGAGAGGGAATCCGGTTCGAGGAACGCCGCCGTTACCGCCGCCGGGACGACCGACGACGAACGCGACGACGATAACGCAGGGTCAGGGTCAGGGGTACCAAACGCCGGTGCCGAACGGACGCGCCGCGGGTGGGATTGGTGGGGTGATTCCAGAGGAGATCGACGCGGTGTATCACCAGATGCAACACTTGGGAACGAAGTGGGCCGACGCGCACGCCGAAGCGGAAATGTTGGAGGAGGCGAAGAAGTGCGTGTTAGCGACGATTACGTTGCATTACATTTCTGATGGTGGGACCAAGGCGGCGGCGGAGGTGCAGGCGTACGCTTCGCAAGAGTACCAAGATCACGTCAAGAAGATGGTCGAGGCGAGACGCAAGGCGAACTTGGCGAAAATCGAACTCGAGAGCGTTAAGACGCATCTTAATCTCACGCGAACGTACGAGGCGTCGCGTCGAGAGGAGATGAAACTGTTGTGATTCGGGTGCTCACTCTGGTTTTCGGGCATTCACCCACCCCCCCACACACAAACAACATGTACGATTAGAGAGTCTTCTTTTTTTGTAACGAGCGACGTTAATGTTTCTTCCAGACTTCGGCTGGTACCGGTAACACACTACAAAATCAATCTAAAGCACTTTGACGCCGAGCTCGGTGCTGTATCCACCCATGCGTTTAGCGTCGGTCACGAGCTCCACCATCTTGGCTAGGCATCCGGCAATTTGTAAAAAGGTGGCGCAGCCCTCGGCCAAGCGCAAGTGCGTAAAGCCGATGATTCGAATGAGCTCTAGCTTGACGTACTCGGGCATGGCGTTGTCGTCGTAACTTTTGCACACGCGGTACATGGTACCGATGAGATCGTACACAGAGTACCCGTCTTCGTACAGCGAATGCATGCGCGCGTAAGCGTCATCAATGTTTCCGTCGAGCACAAAGGCTAACGCGTCGCGAATGACGTTCGGATGCGGTTGATCGCAGACCTTGAAGACGTTTTCCTCGTTGACCATATCGAAACCCATCCACGTCGATTGCAGGTTGTTCAGTGCCTGTCGCATGTCCCCATCCGCCGTAAACACGATCGCTTCCAACCCTTTCGGCACGTACGCCACCTTTTCCAGCTCCACAACCTTCATCAACCTCGCCAAAATTTGCTCATCCGTCAACTTCGCGAATCGAACGATGGCGCATCGCGACTGAATCGGCTCAATAACCTTTTCACTCGTGTTACACGCCAACGCAAACCGCGTCGAAGACGAATAAATTTCCATCGTTCTCCGCATCGCTTGCTGCGCCGCCGTTGTCATCGAATCCGCTTCATCCAAGATAACCAATTTCGTCCTTCCCGGCGGCAACGTAACCTTTTTCTGCGCAAACATTTTAATCTTATTCCTCACCACGTCGATCCCGCGCTCATCGCTCGCATTCAGTTCCAACACCGCCTCTTTTCTCCGATCCCCGAGGAGTTCCCGGGCGAGAACACCGATCGCGGAGGTTTTCCCGCACCCGGGCGGGCCAGAGAAGATGAGGTTCGGCATGAATCCCGTCGCAACCATGCTTCGCATGCGTTCCACAGCGCTTTCGTTTCCAACCAAATCATCGAGCGTTTTCGGGCGGTACTTTTCAACCCAAGGCGTCGACGCCGGGTCGACGGCGGATGCCGCGTCTTGTTTTTTCGATCCGGCTGCGAGGAGGTCAAATGCGTTCATCGCGGGCGGACGACGCGTGGACGGTAGTGACGAGATCGATTGTTTTTTTTTGAAAATCAGCAACAGTTTTGTTTGCTTTGGATGACAGACAAAGACGAAACGTTTGGTCGCTTTGGGATGGATGATGACCCACGCTCGATGCGAGGACCGATTGAAACCTACGGACGTTAATAGCACGTGAATAATATACAGAATACAAATCTAGCCGGGATGCGAATGCGGCGCGCGCGCGATTGACGTGACGTCGAGCGTTACGTATGACGGTTGGAGGATTCGCAAAACGCTCGTAAACGCGGAAAAAATACGCGCTTGTACGCATCGACTCTCGGAACGTAGCGCTCATCGCCCGCGTTTAACGCCGACTCGAGCTCACATATCGCGATCCAATCCGTCGCGGTGACTTCGGCCTCACCGACGGCAAAGGATTCACCTTGTTCGTCGACGTTCCACTCGAGAAAGTACACGTCTTCAAAGCAGTTGCACCCGCCCGCGTCGCGTTGCTCCGCGGGACACGTAAACTGAAACTTTAACGCCGACGAATCGTCGAGCACGACCCCGAGTTCTTCCGCGAGCTCGCTCGTCGCCGTCTCCCTCGAATCGCTCGTCGACGCGTCGACGTGTCCGGCGGCGGATATATCCCACCGGTTTGGAAAAGTGTCCTTTCGCGCGCTTCGTCTCTGTACCACCACCCGTCGTTCAATCGCGTCGACGATCCACACGTGCGCGCTCCGGTGCCAATCTCCATCCGCGTGCACATCCGCGCGACGCTTCGTTCGTCCCGTCGGCGTCGGACGATCGCGATCGACGTCAAAGTCATCCTTTGGCGGGTGCATCACTGCAAAGAGTTCATCCGCGCTCTGCGCTTGCGACAGCGCGTGCGGGTTCATAGTCGGCGTCGTGTGCCGTCGAAACGCGTCGAGGTTGAACTCTTCGTTATCTTCGTTATCTTCGCGTCGTCGTCGTCGCCCCTACCGCGTCGATCGTAAAAGCGTGTCGTTGTGACGACGGAGTGTGACACGCGTGTTCCCGCAGAGCGCGACTCGCACACACTCGCGAGACACGCAAGAGACGACACGACGATGGCGCTCAGACGCGCGATTCTCGGCGCGATTCGCGAACCGAGCGGTGGACGGGGATATGCATCGTACGTGCGCGACGCAACGCGGAGGGGGGACTCGGCGGAAAACGCGCGACGCCGACGAAAGAGGGCTGGTTTGATCGAATGAACGAAAGTGGAAACCTTGTCGAGACGGCTGGAAACGAAACGCGCGAGCGAGGAGACGAGCGAAGATGGATGACGCGAACGAACGAATGACTGACGATGCGAATGATTGTTTTCGTTAATCTCTTTTACTCAGGATCGCGGTGAGCGTGATGCGAGACGGAGTGCGATACTCGTTGCGCGGGAAAGTGGGCGATACGCTCGCAGTCGCGATGGCCAAGGATGACGCGCTCGTTTCTGCGGTGCCGGTGATGAGCATCGATCGAGGACACGACGCGCACGTCGTGATTCCTGATGAGTTTTTGGCCAAGATGCCAGAGATGGGTCCGCTGGATGTGGATAAGCTGGAGGACGTCGCCGTCGAGGTAGGACCGAACTCGCGACTGGCGTCTCAGGTGACGCTGACGCAAGAGTTGGACGGTCTCGTCGCGGCTCTCGGTGAGAGCTGGCCGGAGAACACGATGTGAAATAATTGTTATAACACGCTTATTAGGTAAATTTGGCAATTTTGCTTACAGTGCTAGTACTAGTATGCGCTTTGTACAACGAACCGCGAGCGACGCGTTCGTGTGCTTTTTCCTACCTCGCAAGTCTAAAACAAGTGCGGCCTGTTGAGTCTAGATGACGGCTTGGGTCGGTTGTACCGTGCGTACGCTTCCGGACAGGCCAACATGGCAGTCGTTTGTGCCCGTGGGCCTTCGGGCGCCTTTGACCGCGCGGGACCGGCGTCGTCGTCGTCGTCTGAAATAACGATGACGTCGACACTCGGCTCAAGGCGAGGCTTCTTGGCAGGAGGCCCATCTTTCGCCGTGCGGAACGCTTCAGCTTCGCGAATCGCGCGTCTGAGTTCCTCTTCTTCATCGCTTTCAGAATCATCGTCCGCCAAATCACACTTCTTGGCCTCAGCGGATTCGACGTTTGGTGTATTCGTCCCCGAGACACCAAATTTCGTCGCAGTGCTCACTGGACTTCCGTCAACCGCCTCCTGGAGCTCCCACGTGATATTGGTACCAGAAATGAGAGGTTTGTACCATCTCATGTCGAGTGCCGACAGAGTTGGCGCGCCGGGATCTTCACGAGGTCGCCACCTTCCATCCTTGTCCACTTCAATGCGTCCAGCCTTATCGCCCAAGTTGCGAGACTTTATGACTTCCACACTCTTCTTGATAAAGCTGTCGATTCTCAAATCAGACGGTCCGCCTTTTTTGCCGCACGCGGGACAGCACCACTTGCGACTGACTGTGCATAACTGTAGGAAACTTTCCGCATCAAATGTGTGCATGCCCTGACAAGACGCCAATCGAGCAGGCTTTGAGCAAACCTGGCCGCTAATCGGACAACGCAACGACACGAGAGCGACGTCATCCATGATGATGTCGTCATCGTCTGGCTTTTTGAAACCTAGCCATTTAAGGGCATTTTTCAAAGCTACGGGTTCAGACGATGCCTTTGGTATCACCGATGCAACTTCTTCTAACGTTCTTTTACGAACGATGCGCAACGCAAACATAAAGTTGCCTCGTTTGTCCCGATGAAACATGCGAATGTGGTTCGATCCGCTTCTCAGGCGCGAGACGGGTATACGAACCGCAGGATCGCGCGTAGATTTTGTCACGGATTTCACCGTTGACCTACGAATCACAGCGCAGTTCGCATCGTTGCAAGTTAGGTACACGTCGAGCGGCCATTGCAAGCGTTCTTTGACCTCATCGTTCTGGAGCATGCACACAGCTTGAAGCTCAAACTCTTCTTCTCGCTGCAAAAAGTGCAAATCCGTCGCGGACAAAAAGAACATCTGTTGGAATGTCTTCATAGACTGCACATTGGAGGGTTTGAGAATCTCCCCAGGTGGCCAGGCAGGGTTATCGTTGGATGAAATCATTTCGTACATAGGATCTGCCTTGTCCAAACGCGCATAAAATTGTCGATGTTCGGGTGTGTCACCGTACGTAGACCTTTTACTCGCGCTCGATGACGGTGACTTAGAAGCCGCAAGATTGTTCAACGCGGTCGCCGCCTCTTGCGCGGCGTTAGCGGCGGACGTAATAGCGGAAGGCGCTGGAACGACCCGCTGTGAAGTGGACGGCGGCTCGGACGCCGGATTGGCAGTCGCCGCCGAGGGTCTTTCACCAGTAACGGTACTGTTATCCATCGCGGCTACAAGCGCCACGTGGAATCTCTGGAGACACAACTTTTGTTCCAGCGCGTACCAGTCGCTGCCTCCCACGTATTTTATTAAAAACGCCATTCCGTGTGCGTTTCGTCGTCTGTCCCCCGAAAACGGAAGCGAAAAGGGTGACATGTGCATAAGGGTATCCGTGAAGAATTGAGTGGGACAACACAGCACAACATCGAGCGCAACCCTGCACTGCGAACCCAACTTATCCCAATTTCGACCGAACAATCCGAGCGCGGCGATGTGTCTCGCCTGCATCGACCCGAAATACGCTTCAGGCGTTTTGTCCCAACCTCTGAACTTGCTCTTCATCTTTGCTCTTGCGGCTTCATCTGGCCGCGCGATAAACGCTGGTAAAGCATCCGAGCACACGTGAATGAACATTTTATCAAACGTCATCGTCTCACCGTACGTTTTCCGCCAAATCGCGAATGGCACGTCGTGTAAGAGCACCACCCCTCTCGCGCAGCCTTTCTTTTGAAGGTGGTCCGCCACCCGCGTCGCCAGCGAAGCCTTGTTCCCAGCCTTTTTCAGAAGTAAAACCTCACACATTTGATGCAGTTCGGCCGCTTTACACATTGAGAGAATTCGCATCACCTCACCGCGCGCCTCGGGGAGCAGCACACACGCGGCGTGCGAGCTCGCGACCGCGGGAGGCAGCTTCAGCACCTCGTCTGCAAACGTCGGCGGCCTGAGCACGTGTGGGTAGTCCTTCCCGCGATCATCTGGAACGAGCGTCATGACGACGCGCCGAGACGATGCGACGGAGAGTATCGAAACGGATCGGTTTCGCTCGGGTTCACGACGCGCGCGGCGTTCGGTGCTTCGAAACGCGCGCGCGCGGCGTCGTCTAAACGCAAGATTCCGACATTGCATCGCTGAGATAAACATTTATCATAAAAATGTATCTTTTACTCGGACATTAGTTACGTACTTACGTTTACTTACATCTGTCTAAGATACATATTTAGTTTCTGTATATGTTTCGTTCTTAGCGCATCAGATAAAGTTAAACAGAACTTAAGTATGAAACTGTCAAATGTCCGAATCTGACTTAAGAAGCCGACTCGTTCCGTCGGAGGCGCGTTCGGGCGCCGGCCGCCACACGCGCGCGCACGAGCGACACGCGCGACGCCGGAGAGACTCCCTCTCACGGAAACAATCCCTTTCGCCCCTTCGACGCGCGGAGATCGCGGCGGGAAGACGCGTGGACGCGACGACGAGCCGACGGAAAGACGCGCGCAAAAAGTGACCGCCAGCGCAGAAACGTTTGGTAATCCCTGCGAGATTGCCCGCGAAACATGACGACGTGGACGCTCGCGAACGCGTCTCGAGCGACGCAATCGGCGCGAAATGTACGCGCGAGCGCGAAGACCCCGCGCGATGGGTCCCGAGGGGGCGTTCGCGCGCACACGAGGACGACAAAGAGGAAATTTTCGTTGGCGCCAGAGCTCGCGAAGGTTGGCGGCGGCGACGATGCGACGAGGGCGCGACGCGATGGGGCACGCTTCGGGATCGTCGCCATGGTCTCGAACGCTGAGGGTGATGTGAAACCGTTGACGCCGTTGTCTCCGATGGAGGCGGAGGCGTTGAGCGTGGAGGTGAAAAAGCTGGACGACGACTTGAAGCAGGTTATGCAAAGGTTGGAAAAGGCGCAGCTGGAGAGCGACGAAGGCGAGGAGCAAGCGAAGGTGTTGGCTGAGCAAGCGCTGTTGGCGACTGAGGCTTACGAAAAGGATGATGAGCTCGCGTCGAGCGCGATGAAGGCGACCGAAGAGGCGAACAAGGCTTTGGTTGACGCCAAGGTGTTTATGGATATCGCCTCGGAGAGACTGCGCGTGGTCGAGGAGGCGGTGATTCGAACAAAACTCGTGCCCTCTAACGATGAAGACTCTGCCGTTGGGTTGTCGAACATTCCGTTTAAGAAGCCGTCCTCTGAACCGACCAAGGCGGAGCTTTTGGCGGAAAAGATGGGTTTGAATCTCAGCGCTTGGTGGGACGAAGAAGACCTCAGTCTCGCCGCCGCACTCGAACGCGCGACTGAGGGCATGACCACGGCGGAAAGAAAGTTAGAGGAGGCGCAAGAAGAGTTTGCCAAGCGCGAAGACTTTGGTATCCAAGTTGCCAGCAAGGCGAAGAACTCCCTTCTCACGTCTCAGAGTGCTCACGATCGCGCAGATGAAGCCATGTCAAAAATCGCCATGAAGATGCAAGCCGTCATCGATTTGAAGGAACAAGTCAACGCGATCGAGACGCAGCGCGCTGAAAAGCAACGACTCATCGATGGAGTGAAGTTTGACGAGGCATCAGTCGTCGACGTGAAGAAGAGAACCGAAAAACCGAAGGAGGTTGTGAAAAGTGCGGAAGAAATTAAGCAAGAGGCTGAGCAGGAATTGCTCGAGAAGCGCGCCATGATGGAAGACGGGGCGGGCGTACAAGAGGATGAAGAAAAGTCTACGAAGAAATCGAGCAAGTACTTTACCGCTGGTTATTTTTCGTCCAACGAAAAGGCTGATGACGAAGCGGCTGAAGTGGTGAAGACGGCGAAGAAGTTCCTCACTACCATGTTGCTTTTAGGTTCGGCGACGCTCATGCTTCCTGTCCCAAAGTGCAACCTCGCCAGACAACAGATCGGCTCCTCGCTGGTTAAGGCTGGTAGCACGGCCAAGACGGTCACGCACGGTTTGCGTCAGAAGGCTTCGGCCGTCATCGAAAAGGTTGTCCCAGCGAGCGAACGCGAGCTCGCGGCGCACGCGGCTCACGAAGCGGAAGAAACCGGCATGACGGATGTTCTTTGGTTGTTGTTCACCTCTGTGTTCGCGGTGACCCTCGTGAGTAAGATTCCAGGTGGATCTCCTGTGCTCGGTTTCCTCGTCGGTGGAGCGCTCGTGGGTCCGTTCGGTCTCGGCATCATCACGCACGTCGAACAAGTAAAAGTTTTAGCTGAGTTTGGTGTAGTTTTCTTGCTCTTCAACATCGGCCTTGAACTGTCTTACGACCGTTTGGTGTCCATGGCGAAGTACATTTTTGGTCTTGGCTCATCGCAAATGGCGCTGAGCACTGTGGTCGGCGCCGCAGTCGCTGTTGCGTGCGGAATGGCCATTCCTCCCGCCGTGATCATAGGTTTGGGTTTGGCGTTCTCCTCAACGGCGGTGGCGCTTCAAGTTCTTGCAGATAGAGGCGAATCGGCGACTCGCCACGGTCGCGCGACCTTTTCTGTCCTGCTGTTCCAAGATTTGACTGTCGTGTTGGTCTTTATGTTAGTGCCCCTCCTCGCGGGACCCGACAGCGGTAGCCTCGCCGCTATCGGTGGTTCATTGCTCAAGGCAGTGGTGAAGACGGCAGCGGCCATCGTGTCCATCATCGGTCTTGGTAGAGTTGTGCTCCGACCGGTGTTCAACCGGGTCGCCAAGCTTCGCCAAGCGGAGCTTCTCAGCGCCACGACGCTGTTTGTCGCCCTCGGTACGTCCCTCTTGACGCAATCTTTAGGATTATCCATGGCTTTGGGCGCCTTTTTGGCTGGTTTGCTTTTGGCTGAGACCGAGTTTCACTTGCAAGTCGAAAACGACATTGCACCGTTTAGAGGTCTCTTGCTCGGACTCTTTTTCATGACTGTAGGAATGACCATTAACCCGATGACATTTCAGCAAAGCGCGGCGAATATTGTCTCCATGATGGCGGCGATCCTCGTCGGTAAGATTGCTGTAGTGTGCGCGGTGGGTCCGTTGTTTGGTTTGTCATTGCTCAACTGCCTCCGCGCGGCGTTGTATATTGGCCCGGGTGGCGAATTCGCGTTCGTGACCTTTGCGGAGGCTGTGCGCGTGGGTTTGTTCAATGCTGAACTCGCGACTCAGTTGAATTTGGCGGTTGTTCTTACGATGGCGATCACGCCGTACTTGGCAGAGTTTGGTAACAAGATGAAGGATGTTCTCAGCACGGGCAATGTGGCTACGCTGCAGCCACAGGAAAACGAAGTGGATGACTTGAAGGGTCACGTCATCTTGGCGGGTTACGGACGCCAAGGGAAGATTATCGGTGAAATTCTCGCTGAAAACATGATTCCTTTCGTCGCTTTGGATGTCAATCCGGAGGTTGTGAGCGAGAGTAGAGCCAAGGATGAAAACGTGTACTTTGGCGATGCAGGTTCGCCGGAGGTGCTCAAGGCGGTTGGCGCCGACCGAGCATCATGTGCAATCGTGGCGCTGAGCTCTCCTGGTGCAAACTACAGAGCCGTGTGGACGCTGAACAAGAACTTTAACAATGTTCAAACGTACGTGCGTGCTCGCGACGTCGAGGGTGGCTTGATTCTTGAAAAGGCTGGAGCCAAGGCTGTTGTTCCGGAACAACTCGAACCTGCGCTTCAGCTCGCTGCTGCGTGCTTGCGTGAACAAAAGATGGCACCAAACGACATTACAGTCGCGATTGATTCTTACAGACGTAGTCACGTTAAGGCGCTTCAGTCTTCGATCAAGTTTTCCGCGGATTACAGCACCGTCAACTACGGCGCAATGGGCCGATCCATCGACCAGTCCATGGATGTGAGCAGCGATGAACCTGGCGAGGTCGTCGTCGCGTAAGCAGTCATTTTTTTCGTGCGGTTTTTGAAATCACAAAATCTACTTATCCCATTCTAAACAATACAGTTCCGCGTTTTCCTTTCTTCTTACCCTTGGCTCCGTCGGGAATATCTGGAATATCCGGAGCCGAACGCGCGCCCCACGTTGGCGCCGCCGACGACACGGGTGACGGAGTAGCCCCAAGCGCCGGCCCAAAGCTCTCCGTGTTAAAATTTAAATCTGGTCCACCCGATGCGAACCCTAAACCTACTATCCTCGAGAAAGACGTCCCGTTTGGCCCGACAGCGTTCTGCACTTCTTCGTACATTGCCATGCGTTCCCGTTCATCCTCTGTTTGCTCTGCAAGCGCGCGAGCGAGCGCGGCGTCCATCGACGTGTCTGGAGTCGGCATCGCTGGTTCCAAATCACCAAGTTTGGGCATCGATTCACGCACGGACTTTGAAAAGGGCTGAGACTTTTGCTTTGACCTTGCCTCGTCGCGAAGCTCTCGCGCCTTCGCGCGCGCATCGGCTGCAGCTTTTTGCGCGCGACGCTTTGCACGTTGTCTCAACTCACTTCCCGACGTACCGTCTAAAATTGTTTTAGGTACGAGAGATTTCATATCGAGCTCAACCATAACGAATTCAGTAGTAAGAGGTAGATGGCGAATGTGCGCGGCGCGCTTTCGCACATCTTCGTCCTGCGTCTTCCGCTCGAGCTCAACCACCTCACCCTCGAGCTCGAGCGGAAGTTCTTCGTATGAGCCGTAGTGTTCTAGTAGAACACGCAAACACGCGCTGTGTAACAAGACTTGTTGACCATCTGGCGCCTGGTAAAAGTAATAAATGTCTGTGCGCTCGTGTGGAACATTCGTCTTGTTCGCCGGCGACGGTTTCAGCTCATCCACCTCTGGCATTTTTGAAACCTCACCCACCGCATCTTCGATCGCTGGATCCTCATCCGTCTCCGACTCGTCGCTCTCACCGTCGTCCTCGTCATCAGTAAAAGCTGATTCCACGCGTACCTTTGACCCCTTGACGTAAGCCATGTTTTTCGGCGCCGTCGGCAGCGTTGGAAACTCTTCTGGCATCTTCTTCTGCGGCAACTCTGGCGCGGGCGCGGTGACTCCCGACGGGAGCGCTCTCGCGCGCGGCACTGGCGTCCCTTCTTTTATGCACCGTCGCTCGATCCATCGGTCTAACCGGCGCGTCATCGCGTCTACGGCCGCTAGAGCGAACGGGAGCTCGCCGACTGCGGATTGTTCAGCGAGCACCGCAATGTGCGACTCGAGCGACTCGCACTCCTGCGTCGCGATCGCCACCTCTTCCCCTGTCAGCGTGTACTTTGCGAACACGTCACACCCACAATCTGGTAGCGCCCTCGGCCACTCCCCGCTCGCTGGCGGCGGCGGCGCCTTGGCCGTTCGCCTACCGGGCACGTTTGAGTTTCGATGCCTCGCCATGAGTACAAACTTTTGCGTCTTACCTACGCTCGGCGGCTTGATTCCTCGCCTTCGCACGCTTCTCAAATCTACCAAACGAATTTCCGTGAAACACATTGGACATTTCGCCGGTTTACCGTCTCCGCGCGTCGTCAAAATGTGTCTCGCGATGCACGGAAAGCAAAACGAGTGTCCGCAAACAGTCATTTGCGGCGCCACGGGGGCGTCGTCAAAGCACACGGGACAACTTAACGGCTCCACCGATCCCGCCTCCACCTGCACGACGTCCTCCCAGCTCACCATGTGATCCGCATCGTACGCACTTCGCCGCAAATCCGCGCTGTCGGCGACGAGAAACCGGAAATTCGCCTGAAGAAACAGTTCCTTCTTGTACACGACACTCCTACGCTTTTGCGTCGGTCGCGTCGTCTTCCCGCCTCGTCCTCCGCCTCCACCGCGCGGACCACCGGTGGACGTCGCCCCCGACGCGCGAGGCGGATGACTAAAGTTGAGGAGAAAATCCGCGCGTCGTCGTCCACCGCGCCGTCCCCCACCGGGCTCGAGAGACGTCGACGCCAACGCTTCGTCCAAAGTCCTCGACGTCGTCGTCGACGCCGAAGAAGAAGACGCGCGCGACGAATCGTCCGCACCCGCGCCGCGCGCACCATTTCGACCCCGACCGGGTTTCGTGCGCCCTCGGCCACCGCTCGAACCTCTCTCTCCGCGCGCGCCGTCGGCCGTCAGCGGCACCGAAACCATCCTTCGCCCAACCCGTCGCGCATCTTCCCGCGTCGACGCGCTCCCCGCGTTCGCCGACGACCCCCCGACGACGCCCGACGACGGGACGAACGGTGCCGCCGTCACCGTCAACCCCGATGACTCCCGCGCGGGCGACGCGTCGCCATCCATCGACATCGACGACGACGACGGCATCGCTGGTGCGTCCGCGTGTGACGAAGGACGTCTCGCGAGCGACAGCCCGACGCCACTCAACGCCTCGACGCGCCCACACGCGACGCGATTCGCGCGCCGCGTACCGGTCGATTGGATTGAAAAAAACTCTCTCGGCGTGGAGACGCGTTCGGTGGCGGACGTCTGGGGGCGCATCGCGCGTCGACGGTCGCGCATCCAACACTTTCGTTGGATAAATAACTAACGGCACGCAGTCGTCATGCAGACGAACAACGCGTGTAAAAGATGCGGCAAGGCGGCGTACGCGGCGGAGTCGTACGATATCGATGCGAATAGATTTCACCGGTCGTGTTTCAAGTGCGCGGAGTGTAAGATCACGCTCGCGCCGGCGTCGTTCGCGACTGTTGATGGTGAATTGTTTTGTAAGAAACACGCGACGAGTCGAACAGTCAACGTCAAGCCGAACTTGGCGAGCGATGCGTTGGGGGTGTCGACGGCGCGCGTGAAAACGAACGCGGTGAGCGGTGCGAGAGCTGGGGAGGCGACGGCGGCGGGTGAGGTGGTCAAGGGGGCGTTGGCCGGGTCGAGAACCACAGAGACGGCGGGAAGGATGAACGCGAAGGCTATGCTGACGCGAAGCGCGTGCGAAAAGTGCGGCAAGTCTGCGTTTCCGATCGAGTCTGTCGATATCGATGGGAAAAAGTGGCACAAGAGCTGTTTCAAGTGCGTCCAGTGCTCGATGACGTTGACGTTGTCGAGCTTTGTCAAGGCGGATGGGAAATTATACTGTCGACGGGACGTGCCGAAGGACGCGCCGGGGGCGTTGCGGTCGTCGAGCGTGAAAAAGGTGTCGGTGTCAACGCCAGATTCGACGGCGGAGATGAACCCGTCGCCCGTGAAGGAGGAAGCTTCAGGCAACACCGCGGAAGCCGAAGTGGTGAAAGAAGCCGACGAAGCGGTGCCATCCGACGAAGGGACGCCCGTCGAGAATGAAACAGCTTCGACCGTGACCGCCACGGAAGAGTGCGAAGTCATCGATGTCGCGCCAAACGAAGATGAAAAACAAACAAAGGAACCCGTCGCGGCGACGACAGATCCGGTGGATGCAACGTTTGAGACTCAAGAAAACGAAACTCCAAAGGGAAACGTGATTGAAAAGCAAGTAGAAGAGATTACGAAGGATGTCGCTGCGGTGAACGTGAGCGACATTCCCGCGCCAAAGCCTGCGCCGCTCAACGGCGGCGGCGGTGCTGGTGCTGGAGGTAAAAAGAAGAAAAAACGCGGCGGGAAAAAGTGAGCGCCCTGGATCAAAATGTTTTCGGTTGAATTGGTTCCGGTCTTCTGCTACGCATACGCTGAAAATACAAAAGAATATGTACGGATAATCCTAAAAGCCGTCATCCACATCGTTCTCCTCCATCATTCGTTTTAATGACGCAGTCGTGCGTCGCCGTTTCCGCCCTGTAGAGAACGGTTCTACTTACTTTTTTCCCTCCTTCAACACCGCGAAGTAAGGATGATCTTGAGCTTCTTTCGCCGTGATACGTTCTTGATGGTCGTATCGAAGAAGCTTGTCGAGGAAGTCAATGGCCTCCGTGCTCACCAAGTGTTGGTTCTCTGCAGTCACGTACTTGTTCCACGGTTTGCGCGAGTGCCTTCCGATCAACTGCTCAAAGTTTGGATCGAGCTCGATGCGATACTTGTTGAGGTATGCGTATAGCTCATCCGTCCCAAGCACCTTCGCGATGCGCACGAGCTGGTCGTAGTTGTCGTGCCCAGCAAAGAACGGCTCCTTTCTAAAAATCATACCCGCAAACATGCATCCCAAGCTCCACATGTCGAGAGAGTAGTCGTAGTCTTGCAAATCCACGAGCAACTCGGGACCCTTGAAGTACCTAGATGCAACCCGCACATTGTACTCCTTCCCTGGATGGTAAAACTCCGCCAAACCCCAATCGATCAATCGCAGCTCACGTTTCGAGTGATCAATCATCACGTTGTGCGGCTTGACGTCCCGATGCATGATTCCCTGAGAGTGACAAAAATCCAACGCCTTGAGCAACTCGTTGATGTAGTAACGAATGTCGTAATCCGTCAACGTGGGATACAACACCTTAAAGTCCGTATTGTTCACATACTCAAACACCAACGACGGCGTCTTTGTCGTCGGTTCCCGCACGACATCCAAGAGTTTGATGATGTTGATCCCACCCGTGAGGTTTTGCAAGATTTTAATTTCGCGTTTGATCTTCTTCTTCTTGACGGGTTTCAAGATCTTAATGATGCACTTCTCCTCCGTCGCGTTCCTTCCCTCGAAAACCTCCGAGTACTTGCCCCGGCCCACTTTTTTCACGACGCTGTAATCATCCTGTTCGCCCCACTGCACGCTCAGCGCCTCGTAATCCCAGTACTCGCGGGGTTTCTCATCGTTCACCTCGGCGTACGTCTTGGCTTTGGACGGAACCGCGTCCCGACGGATCGCCTTGCCGATTCTTCCGCTCATACTCCGCGCTTCGCTGAATGCGCGTCGTCAGCCGTGCGCCTAGGTTCGTTTCTTATCGATCGATCGGCGAACCCGCGGTTGTCTCGCCCGCGCGCGCGTCGACGTGTGCGGCACCGGGCTGGGACGGATCGCAACGAGAAGGAACGCATCCGTTCAAACGATGCACGCATCGACGTTAAAAACGCGAGTCAACGACGCGCCGACGGCGCGAACGACCCCTGGAACGCGCGCCCGAGCACAGCGACGGCATGGACGGACCGAACCGTCGCGATGATGGGGCGACGGCGGCGACGCACGCGTCGCCGACGCGCGCGCAAAGACTCGCACCGAACGTGGCGTTTAGAGTCATGCGGCTTCGCGCGCCGTCGTACGAACACGCGGGGACGTCTTCGGTCGGCACGATCGAGTTGAGAGCGGGGGATTTCAACGCGAAAGCGTCGGTGGGGTTGGGGGATGCGACGATGGATGCAGAAGGGGGTGACGAGGCGGACGCGCGCGATGTCGGTTGGCGCGCTTCGGTTTCAGACTCGGCAACCGCTGGTGAGCTCGTGTTGCCGCAGTCGTTCGGGTCCGTCGCGCTCGGGGAGAGGTTTTCTTCGTTTGTGACGTTTGGTAATTTCTCTCATCCGAGCGGTGGGGCGTCGACGGTGGTGAGGGAAGTTGGGATTAAGATTGAGTTGCAGACGGAGCGCAAGCGAGAGACCTTGTACGATGGGACGAAGACGCCGTTGAAAACGCTCGCACCGGGGGAGAAGAAGGACATCACGGTGACGAAGGATTTGAAAGAGCTCGGTCCGCACACGTTGGTGTGTTCGGCGACGTACTTTGACGATTACGGCGAGCGGAAGTACCTGCCGCAGTACTTCAAATTCAAGGTGGCCAATCCGTTGAGCGTGCGCACCAAAACGCGCGCGCTACCGCGCGGACGCATCTTCCTCGAGGTTTGCATAGAGAACGCGACGCGTCACGCCATGCTCTTGAACGATTTACGATTCGACACGGTGGAGGGGATCGCGGCGACAACCGTGACACCGGAATGCGGCGGGCAGGCGGTGCGATTGCGAGACGCGCCAAATTCCGGCGACGGGTTGCCTTCGCTCGGTAATCGGAAGATGTATCAGCTCGATCCGAATAACGGCGCCGCGCACTTTCTGTTTGAGATCACCCGCGCCCCGGGTGCGGCGGACGCAGAGGCACCGTTCGCGTCGCAGACACCGCTCGGCAAGCTCGAGCTGCAGTGGCGAGGCACCATGGGTGATCCCGGTCGTCTGCAGACGCAAATCATTTCCGCAGGAAGCGCTGGGTCATCAGACCCGACGCCATCCACGGCGAAGATCACGCAGGAGATCATCGTCGAGCCGAAACCACGCGACTCGAGCACAGTGTACCTCGAGACGCCGTTCACGCTCCGCGTCGTTGTTGAGGCGCTCCAACCGTCCTTTGCCGACGCATACGTCGTCCGCGTCAAAGACATCTCATCCGGTGTCTACATCGACGGCCCACGCACGTACCACATCACCTCTGCGCTCGCACCGGGCGAAACACACGTCATCGACATCTCATGCGTCGCCCTAGGTCTCGGAATCCAAACGTGCCCGACGCTTCTCCTCGTCGGCGCCGTGGACGACGTGACGCACGACGCGCCAAAACCGCTCGAAGTTTTCTGCGCGCGACCCCTCGAAGCCCCTGAACCATCACCCATCGACGTCCCGTCGATCGTTTCCGAATCACCCATCGCGGTGGAGGCACCGACAGAGGCGCGCACGCCTCCCATAGCATCGAATTAGATTGAACGCGTGGACGCGTTGTAACAAACAACAAAACCTTGGAGTGTTTGAAGACTGATTTGTTGATCGCCATTCGCCGACGCACGCGCATGCACGCGATCCCGGTGATCACTCTAAACCCGTCCACGACACCCGCGGCGACGAAGCGGGCGCCCGGATCGACGGCTCAGACCTCGTTCAGCGGCGCGCGGGTGGCAATTAAAACGCGCGCGAGTTTAACGAGTTCCCAACGGCGTGTTTCAACTCTGACGACGCGCGCGACCGCCATGCCGGTGAATGGAAAGAAACCGAGCGCGCGAGCGACGCGATCGTCGTCTCGCGGTGCGTCCCGCCGCGGTGGGTTGTCATCCACGACGCGAACGCGCTCGACGAAGAGCGATGACGCGAGCACTAGGTACGGTTTGGAAAACGCCGAACGAGGCGACACGTTGCGTTGGTTACCGACGGCGTTGACGATTTGTCGAGTCATCGCCGTCCCGGCGCTCGCGGCGGTGTATTACAGCGAGATGGCGAACGCGGCGGTGGTGACGGGCGTCATCTTCATCGGTGCGGCGATTACGGATTGGTTGGATGGTTTTCTGGCGAGGAAGCTCAAGGCGAGCAGCGCGTTTGGCGCGTTTTTGGACCCGGTGGCGGACAAGCTCATGGTTGCGGCGTCTTTGTGTTTGCTGTGCACGCGCGCGCCTGTGGGTGTCGCGAGCTGGGCGGTTTCATTGCCGTCCATCGTGATTATCGGGCGTGAGATTACCATGAGCGCGTTGCGCGAGTGGTGCGCGGCTAAGGGTGGCGAAGCGCACGCCGCCGTCAAGGTGAACAACCTCGGTAAATATAAGACGGCGACGCAAATGGTGGCGCTGAGCCTCTTGCTCTTGGTCAGAGATGGATCGAACTTTTTCATGAATGGCGCGCACAACCAAGCCATCGTAGATGGTGGGGTTTACTGCCTCTGGTTGAGCGCGTTTTTGGCCATCGCGTCGCTCTGGAACTACATGAGCGGCGTCATCGGACTTATGCTCAAGGACTGATAAACGCGCGGCGAAACCGAGCTGGGTAGTAGAATAATAACACGACGAGTTGCCTGCATTTTGTTATATGAAGTCTCAACGCACATTTCGCTTCTTCTACTACGGTGGTCTAACAACTTGTACCTACGATTCTTGCATTTTCTCGCGAATGAGCTTGAAGCGTTCCTCCGCCCCGATTTTCTCAGTCAAATCCTTATCGACTTGTCTATCCGGGTGAAACTTGAGTATTGCTTTCCTGTACGCGCTTCGGAGTTGCTTGGCGTTCGCGTGCTCTCCGCCGTCAACCTTGACGCCGAACGCGGCGAGCGTCTGTGCGAGATTCATGCTCGCGACTTTCGGCGCCCATTCAGCTCTAAATTCCTGTCGAATCGCTTCGGCATTCAGAGCTTGCTCGCTCGACGCGCGTTGTTCCTCTCGCAGTTTTTCCACTCTATTCTCGGTAGCTTTCGCTAAATCTTCCGCCGCTTTCGCCTTTAGCTCCGCGCGACGCTCTTCTGCGGTCACATGCGGCGGCGCTTCGAGGAAGACGTTGGCGTCGTCCACCACGCTCGCCAATTCAATCTCTTCAAGACGTCTCGTTCTAAACGCATCCACCGCGTCGCTGACTATCCACTTGTGCGTGACCAGCAGGTTGAACATTTCTTGGAGCAGGATGGACTCTGTGTAACTTCCCTGCTTGTTCAATCGTGCCTCGTCCTCCATCACCGTGGCCAAAGCGTTGCAAAGATAATTTGCCTTTTCTAAATCATCCTCGGTGAGCGCAACAGCAGTCGCCGCGCTCTTCTTCGACACGCCGTGCGCGACGGCGATGGCTGACATCATCTCCGCGGATTCATCGATGACGGGTTCATCTTCACATGGTCTACGCGACGCCGCGGCTGACGTCGATGTCGTCGCCGGCGTCGTTTGTCGAGCTCCTGCAGAGGCAAACGCGACCAAGTCTTCGATGGACGAATCCGAAGTGTCGTCAAACATGGAGAAGAGCGGTGACTTGCCGGACGATAGGGGCGTCTTACCCTTATCATCCCGAGATCGCCAGATGGCTCCCACACGCTTCGACGGGTCGTACGGCGGCGGCGTGGCTGGAATGACGTCGTCAAACATCGCCGCCGGCGATTCGGAAGCTTTAATCAATTTTCCCGGGCAAATCATCAAATCCACCCACGACTCCGTGTCCTCAGTCGTCAACATCACGCACGCGGTGTCGCGACCGCAGTAATACTCGCCTCGAACAAGCCTACACGGCACGCCTACAGTCGACGCGAGCGCCTTGAACAGAATCGCACGATGTCTCTCTTGTCCTCGGCTTAAATGTCCGACGTGCAAGACGCATCCGCGACTCTCCGCCAAGAGCTGCTCACGCTCGTTCGCGTACGCCTCCGCGAGCGCGGCGTCATCCACGGTCTTCACCGATCCACCGAGCCTATCTGAAACGAACCGCGCGAGCAGCGCACACTTGGCGCGCACATTCGGTGCCGTTGCACACTCGTCCGCCGCCAAAGCGTCGAGCGATTCTAAAAACATATCGCTCGACCGGTCAACGAGTATCACCTCATCACTCGCAGTCTTCGGCGGCGTCCGAAGCAAATCGACGAGTTCGGGAAGTTTACCATCCGCGGATCCCTCGAAGGTGTCGCCCCATACGTCGTAAAACCCATCGCAACTCGCATCCAGCGTCTCGTCTGCGTCCAGGCACTGCGAGACCCAAAACCGCGACGCCAATGTGCGTCCTTTCGTCCTCGTCGTCTGCGCCGCGCGCGTCTCGTACTCGAGCTCAATCTCGAGCAAGTCCGCGCTAGTTTCCTTCGTCGACGCCTCGAGCGCCATCTTCAGCTCGTCGGCGTCGAAACCTTCCGTCGTCGTCGGTTGCGTCCGCTGGTGCTCCTCTGGTGTCGGCGCCGCGTTCGCGTTCGTCGTCGGAAATACCTCGCGATCGACGGCGTACATCGCCGGAACCTCACCCTCTACGACGTGCGCGGTTTCCAGCGCGGACATCGACGCGTCCCTGCGCGCGCGTCGACGGTCTAAACGCTCTGCGTCGGCGAGAAACGGGAGCGCTCTGGGTCGTTAGTCTTTTTGCACACCGTTACGACGCACAACTCGCGCGCGGCGTCGTAAAGGTACGCGACGGTATTCGCGCGACGACGATGACGACGGTGCGACGTACGTTTGATTGATTTGAGCATGGCGGGCGGGCGCGCGCGCGGCGCCGCGGTTTGAAGGCGTTGCGTTGCGTTTCGTTTGGAGTAGAGGTGTGAGTGATTATCGCTCGCGTAGTCTTACACGTAGTCTTCGACGGCGGCTACATCGATCGATCGATCGATCGATCGATCGTCTGGGCTATGAACAAAGGACGTTGTCGCCATCGTCGTCACGCCGGCGAGGGAGGCGCCGGCGGAGGCGATGGAATCGCCGTCTCGCCGCCCGGTTGTTTGGCGCCCACCCGCGCGATGGCCAACCAACCCAAAAACACGTACAACAGCATCACCGGATACACCGCCAACGCCCGCCTCGACGCCGGCATCGCCGCCGAAACGAACGGAACCGACGCCTTGGAGCTCCAGGCCACGGCGAGACCGACGATGAACAATCTAAAAATCTTATTCGAGCTCGCGAGGCACAACAGACTCGCCAGCACGAGCGGCACGATGCAGTACCCGAGCAGCGCGACGCTCTGCAAAAAGATAATTTTCCCACCCAAGAGCGACACGTTCGCCGTCAGCGCCACCGCACCGATGCCCACGGTGGCGAAGACGACGGAAAAGGTTTCGCTTCCGGATTCCACCCCGGCGCTCAGCGTCGCGCTCAACGCCAACACGAAGACCAACGGTCCCCAGAGATCCCACTCCCGAAGCCGCCCCGCGCCGTCCCTTCCCCAGTTTATCGGCAGCAACACCGCCGCGCAGTTTCTCCCGACCACCGCGACGTCCCGGCGCAGCGTCGCCCACACCGTTTCGTCCAACGTGTTCCAATCCAGATCACCCGTGGACGACGCGTGCACCTGCACGCGCTCAATCTCGTCATCCTGCCCACCGGAGAACACGGAGGACGATCGCAACGGCGACGCGCTGTCGTCGAACGTGCCGTGCGACATCGTTCGCCGTTCGCCCCCCGGCGCGCGCGGTCGAGTGTCGCGCGCAGTGGATGTCCCATGGAATTTTACTCACATATTGTACACATTTTAAACCCATCATTTCAACGACATGTCGAGGTATAGGGCAGCGCAGACGACGACGCGCGTCGCCACACGCCCGCGCGCCGACGCCCGATCGTCCCGATGTCGCCCGCGACGGCGACGACGTCCGTCTCGACGTCCCCGCGCGTTTCCCATCGCGCGCGACGCGCGTCCACCGCGCGCGCGACGCACCCGAAGCGCTTCTCGCCGACGCCGATGCCCACCAGGTTCTCCTCGTCGTCGCCGCGAACGACCCCGCGACGCGCGTCTCGCGTCACCGCGAGCGCGAGCGCGTCGTCGTGTAAACTCACGACGAGCGTCATCGCCCCCACGGTCGATCGCGCCGTGGTCGACATCGCCGACGCGGTCGAGAAGGGGGCGGATATCGTCGAGTTGAGGGTGGACTTTTTGAAAGCCGCCACGCGCGCGGGTCGAGCCGAGGTGAAAACGTCGATCGAAGCGCTGCTGAAAGCGTGCCCAGTGCCGGCGATCGTGACGTACAGACCGACGTGGGAGGGCGGACAACACGACGGGGAGGAGGACGAACGATTGGCGGGGTTGTGGGCGGCGGTGGAGTTGGGCGCCGCGTACGTCGATTGCGAAGCGCTCGCCGCGGAACGGTTCTTCGCGGCGAAACCAGAGGGATTGAGCGTCGATAAATCGAAAACGAGAATCATTTTGAGCTCGCACAATTACGATGAGACGCCGAGCGCGGAGGAGTTGAGGAGGATTCACGAAAAGTGCGTCGCGTCGGGGGCGGATATCGTCAAGATGGCTTCGGTGTGCAACGACATTGAAGACGTGGGGCGATTGGAGGCGTTGCTTCGGGAAAAGACAAAGGAGATTGATACGATTGTTTTGGGGATGAGCGAGCACGGCCAGGTGTCGAGATTGCTCGCGGCCAAGTTTGGGAGCTTTTTGACCTTTGGGGCGATTCGTCGTGGGGAGGAGAGCGCGCCGGGGCAGCCGCTTTTGGAGGAGCTTCGCGACTTGTATCGCGTGCCGACGCAGACGGCGGCGACGAAAGTGATGGGCGTCATCGGAAACCCGATCGGACACAGCAAGTCCCCGGCGTTGCACAATCCCTGTCTCGCGGCTGCCAACGTTGACGCGTGTTACGTGCCGCTTCTCGTCAAGGATATCAAGTCTTTCCTCGCGTCGCCGCTCTTTGGTTCGAGCGACTTTGTGGGATTTAGCGTCACCATTCCGCACAAGGAGGACGCCCTCGAAGCGTGCGCCGAGGTTGATCCGGTGGCGAAACAGATTGGTGCCGTGAACACGCTCGTGCGTCAACCCGACGGTAGCCTCAAGGGGTACAACACGGACTACGTCGCGGCGATTGAAGCTATCGAAAACGCCATGGAGAGAAAGACGGGCGTTTCGGCGGCGACGTCGCTTCAAGGCAAAACCGTAGTCGTCGTCGGCGCCGGCGGCGCCGGCAAAGCCCTCGCTTTCGGAGCCAAATTTAAGGGTGCCGACGTCATCATCGTCAACCGTAGCGTCGACCGCGCCCAGGCCCTCGCGGAGGCGTGCGGTGGCAAGGCTGCGTCGCTCGAGGATTTAGCCGCCGGTCGCGTCGTCGGCGACGTCCTCGCCAACAGCACGTCCGTCGGCATGCAACCCAACGTCGACGACACCCCAGCCCCGGCGAGCGTCCTCGGTGCTTTCTCCGTCGTTTTCGACGCCGTTTACACCCCGCTCGAGACCCGTTTACTCCGCGAGGCCAAGGCGGCGGGGTGCGAACAAGCCAGCGGGCTCGACATGTTTGTCGGTCAAGCGGCGAGGCAATTTGAGCTCTTCACCGGCGAGCGCGCCGAAACCGCGCTCATGCGCGACGCCGTGCTCTCGAGCATGAAGGCGTGATCGATCAATTCGGAACCATTTGTAATGCGTACACGGTACGGTAGTACACAAAATCGACTGCACGTGATGTTACAAACGAGACAATACGAGACGGATTCGCTATGATACAGACGGATGGACGCGACGTAGTTTAAACTTGAGCGCCTCGCTCCAACGCCAAGACTTCCAGCGCCTCACGCGCCGCTTTCGCCGCCTCACGCGCCGCCTCCTTCTCCGCGGCTTCATCCTCGAGACGTTTTAACCGCGCCGCGGCTCTCGAACGCTCTTGCTCAACCTTGCGCGCCTTGGCGTCGGCGCGCTTTTGACTCTTTCTCCCGCGCTGACGAGGCGTCGATCCGTCGGCGTCTGAACCCGCGGGCGAAGGCGAGCGCGCGCTGCTTCTCGTCGTCGTCGTCGCGGGCGAGGACGCCTCTGGCGACCGGGAAGACGATGACGCGCCGGTGTGTTTCGGTGGTTTCGTCGCCGGCGGTACGGGCGATTTACCCGATGCGGCGGTGGATTTCTTCTTACCCGAAGCGGGCGAGGACGAAGCGCCCGTCGGCCGAGCGAAGACGCGTCCGCTGTTGGAAATGTACCCACCCCGGCCGAACCGTCTGTTCCCGAGCACGAGCGTCTTGCGTCGTCCAGAAAACGCAATGTCATCGTCATCGAGGTAATCGTCGTCCTCCTCGTCGTCGTGTTCATCGACGGCGTCGTCCTCCCAACGCGCGCGTCGCTCGACGACCCACTCGGCGCGTTGCAACAAACACAAACTCTCCTCAATCATCTCCCCATCGAGCGATGCCTCCCCATCGAGCGCGCGGTAGACGAGCACGGAATCGAACGGGGTTTTACAGCACGGACACGTCGCGTCCGATCCATCCGTCGGCGACGACCCGACGCGCGCGTTTCTCGCTCGACAAAACCGCGCCCATCGCGCCACGCACGGGGCGCAAAACCTGTGTAAGCACGCCTTGATGAACGCGACGTCCAACGCGTCGGGTTCACACAGGCATATCGCGCATCGAGATGAGACGTCTTCGTCCTCCATCGTCACCCTCCGTCGTCCGTCGCCCTCCGTCGTCGTCTTCGTCGGTCCTTTCAAAAGGCACTCAGAGGATAGATAGCGCACGAAAAAATGCGATACGCGCGCGCGCGCGGTCGAGCGCGCAGCCGACCGAGACGAACGAGACGAGACGAATGCGTTCCGTCGCGTCGCTCTCCGTCGTCTTCGGGGGCAGTCGGCGGCAGGCGTCGTCGGCGGCGTCGACTGAAGCGCTCTACACGAAAAACGCGTCTCAAACGGCACTGCTGTGTGTCGATTCGCGTGTTACTGTATGTGTAAACAGTATAATCGTTGACCCCGCTGAAGTATATTCCGACTGCCGACGCCGACGCCGACGCCGGGGCGTCTCGAGACGTCGACGCGCGGGAGGGGCGTTCGGGCGACGCGCGCGGGAGGGCGATAGTTTCAGTGTTCGTCCGGGATCAGCGAGGGATCGAGACGCGCGCGTCGGTGTCGTCGTCAATCGTCGGTTGTGTGAAGAGTGAAAAAGTGGGAAAAAAAAGATGGCTGCGGCGAGTGACGCGGTCGACGCGTCGTCCGTGAAGGAGTTTGAGGGACCGACGGGGTGCGGTGACGGTGGTGACGGTGTGAAGAAGGACCGACGGGCGATTCGTGGGCAGTTGGTGAATCACGGGGCGTTGTGGATGGCGCAGTTGATATGGGCTTTGATGCACGTGTACTCGAACCGGGCGCTCGAGCACATTAAACCGACGGCGTTTTGTGCGTTTCGGTTGACGCTCGCGCTGCCGTTTTTGTGGTACAGCGCGCGGAGAGAGGGTGGGGAGATACCGCTATCGGCGTGGAGGTGGGTGTTGGCGATGGGGGTGTCGATAGGGGCGGCGTATTTGATGATTTTCGTGTGTAATAGACGCGTCGGCGCGACGCTGACGGCGAGCGTGCAACCGCTCTTGCCAGTGTCGGTGAGCGTGCTTTCGGCGACGGTAGGATTAGAAAAGTTTACTAGGATGAAGATGCTGGGCGTGTTTGTTGTGTTTTGCGGGACGGTGACGGCGTTGCGAGCGTATCAGATTTTTTACGCCGGAGGCATAACCGTCGTAGACGTCTTGCTCTTGCTCAGTCAAACCAACTCGTACTCGGTGTACGCCGTACTCCTCGGGCTAGCGACCAAGAGATGGCCGTACCCGTTGAGATTTCTCTTCTACGCCACCGTCGTCTCCGCGGTGGGCGTGTCGCTGATTGCCATTCCAACCTTCAAGTCGACGGATTTCACCAGCGTTCCGGCCTCCGCCTGGGGCGCCGTCGTCTTCGCCGGCCTCGCCAGCTCCGTCGTCGCCCACAGCCTCAACTCCTGGGCCATCGCTCGAATCAAAGGTGTGCTCCCGACGGTGTACAGCGGCATCCAGGTCATCTTTACCATAATCCTCGCCTCGATTTTCCTCGACGAACGTTTCCGCTGGGATCAAGGCGTCGGCATCGTCGTCACCCTCTCCGGCGTCGCACTCGTCGCCAAGGCGAAATTCGCCGAGAGCCACGACGAAACCGCCGACGTCCTTCGTTCGGAGGCGAACACGACGAGCGCGACGACGTCGTTCGCGGGAGAATCTCAAATCTAGCGCCGCGGTTGTAGACAACGACACTTCATAGAGAACAGCTTCGATGCAAACTTGACCCCATCGCCCATTTCCTGGGTAATGACTCGTCAACCCCATCCGATAACCAGACCGGGCTCCAATCAATACTCTACGTTAAAGCAACCCATATGTTTGCACTACCAGGCCGACCGCAGAATCATGAAAATTGTACTCGCATACAGATTTTAAAGTACTCATAATATGGATACAATGTGTGTTTCGCGTAGATAAAAAAGTGCCTCCATCGCGAAGAGGGTTTCTGGACGATCATCCGCGCGCGCGCGCGCCGCCACTCGAAGACGCGCTCGCATCGCTCGACACCGAACGAGGCTCGAGTGACTCGCGCACGCATCCCTTTATCGACCCGGATACGCCTCGCACCTCGCGAAGACGGATAGACGAGAGAGATGAGCGCGCTCAGAAACGCCGCGCGCAGAGCGCTGTCCAACCAGAGCCGATGGACGGCGTCTTCGGCGCTCGCGACGCCGCACCAAGGCTTGACGACGAACGGCATCGCGTCTGTCGTCGCGCCGGTTCGCGCGTACGCCACCGGACCGGCTCGTCACGAGAAGACCATCTCGGACGATCTCTTGCACAAGCTCGGCGGGTTGTCGACGCAGGCGATCATCGACGGGTTGTGGGTGCTCGGTTGGCCGACGTCGCACATCATGGGCGCGAGACCGCTCACCGAAGGACAAAAGAAGCTCATCGGACGCGCTGTGACGCTTCGATTCGTTCCGCAGCGACCGGATATCGCGGCGAGCAAGCCGGCGGGTATGGAATCGCCAGAGTACGAGGCGTTTGAGCAGACGGGGCCGAACGAGTGCGTCGTCATGGAATCCGTCGGACCGTGGGAATCTGTCGGTGGTGATATCAAGTTTTTGCGTTTGGCGCAAAAGCAGTGCGCTGGTCTCGTCACGGATGGTTCCGTGCGCGATACCGCGGTGTTGAGAGAGTACGGATTCCCGGTGTTCTCCATTTCTACGACGCCGCGTCAAGGTCCGCACGTGCACCAGCCGTGGGAAGCCAACGGCGTCATCACATGCGGTGGCATTGTCGTGCGACCGGGTGACGCTATCGTCGGTGACCAAGACGGTGTCGTCGTGATTCCGGCGTCCCACGCGCAAGAAGTCTTTGACATTGCGCACTCTCGCGAGATTGTCGAGGATATTGTCAAGACGGAGCTCGCCGCCAACCCGGGCCCGCCGGGCAAGTACTACCCGTTTGTGAGCGGTAAGATCAAAAAGGACTCTCCGCTCTGCAAGCTGCTCGCGAGCAAGGGTTACGATTCGAGCAAGTTTGCGCATACCGCCGCTAACCCGGGCGCGCGCTCTGGACTCGGAGGCATTTCCAAGTCTCGCAACACGCTCGGCGCTCGTCGCGGCTTGAGCCAGCAAGTGCGCCACAAGTCTTACATGCGCACCGACGCCGAGTTCAACGAAGTCCTTGACCAGTTCTCCAAGCACAAGGCGTGCGCGGTGCTCCGCACCGGTGTTGAAGGCGCTGCCTACAACGCCATGGATGCCGCCGTCAAGGGTGGTTTCCGCCTCGCCGAATTTACCCTCACCACGCCGGGTTGCCTCGACGCCGTGTCTCGCTTTGCGTCCCGTACCGACGTCTTGACTGGCTGCGGTACCATTCTCAACGTTGACGACGCCAAGCAAGCTATGGATGCGGGTTCCAAGTTCATTGTGTCCCCGATCTTGGTTCCAGAAGTCATCGAATGGTGCGCCGCGAACAAGATTGTGTGCATTCCGGGTTGCTCCACGCCGAGCGAATTGTACCGCGCGTACACCCTCGGTGCTCCGGTCCAAAAGCTCTTCCCGGGTGTCGCCGGCGGCCCGAACTGGGTTCGCGCCGTCGCCGCTGCGCTCCCGATGTTGCGCATCAACCCGACCTCTGGCGTTGAGATTGACACCGCCGCCGATTTCTTGCGCGCGGGCGCCAACTCTCTCGGCTTCGTCGCCCCGGCGTTCGACCAAAACGCCATCAAGGCCGGTGACTGGGACGCCATCTCCAAGCGCGCCGAAGAGATCATGGCTGCTGTCAAGGCGGCGTAAACGGTGATGATGATCACCATTGCCGCTTTATACCACCTAAAACACCAGATTGAAATATTCATTTTTCCTTAAAATAAGACAGCTCGCAACTCTCACATGGCGCTCGCAAACGAATCTCCGCAACTGTTTTTATTTCTTACAAAACGGCGTTTTTCAGCACTTCTTGAAAGTTTGAATTAAAAGGTGCTAAGTAGTACAGTACACTGCTTCACCGGATGCATCTAAGCCTCACACCTTTCGCGAAGCGCAAGAGAACACAGTCGGTCTGTAGCTCGGCACGTACATGGTCGAAAAGACGAAATCGCCTATAGCCTTTTCACCCTGGGCGACGAGCTTGCGCACGTCCTCAGGAACGCGCCCCTCCTTGGTGGCCTCCTGCATCACTTTGATGGCGACGTAGGCAGAAATATCTCTGATGCGATCGATGTGTGGGTAAATGATGCCCGCCTTGTACTGATCCTCAGTGAGCATGGCTGGAATGGCGCGCGCCGCCGCTTGCAGCATGCCGTCAGAAATGGTGGTCGATTTGGACAACAACGCTCCGAGGCCAAGTCCTGGGAAAACGTAAAAGTTGTTTCCTTGATTCGCCTTCATGAAGCGCCCTTCCAATTCGACGTCTTTAAATGGCGAACCAGAGGAGAAGATGGCGCGTCCCTGCGTCGCGCGCGCGGCTTCTTCAGCCGTGCACTCGGCGCGAGAGGTTGGATTCGACAGCGGCATGATGATTGGACGTTCATTAATCTCTCCCATAGTCTTGAGGACGTCTTCGTCAAAGAGCCCCTTGACGGTGGACACGCCGAGGAGCACCGTGGGCTTGGCTTTTTTAATGACGTCGATGAGTTTTGTACCGTCGGGGAGATCGGAGCGATTCGCCGCGAACGGCTTGATAGGCTCAGACCCAGCCTCATCGAGCGAGCGCTCGTGTGTGATTAAACCATCCTTATCGATGACGTAAAACCGTTTGTACGCCTCCTCGGCGCTCAATCCGTTTGCCATCATCGCTTGATGTAAAAACGCGGCGATACCCATCCCAGCGCTCCCCGCACCACACATGACAAAGGTTTGGTTGACAATGTCGTGACGGTGTCCCGTCAAACACTTCATCGCGCCGTAAATACCCGCGAGCACGATGGCTGCTGTGCCCTGAATGTCATCGTTGAAGCACAACACCTTGTCTCGGTAACGCTGTAAAATGTTATTCGCGTGCTTCGTCTGGAAATCTTCAAATTGAATCAACGCGTTCGGCCAACGATTTTGCACGCCTCGTATGAACTCATCGATAAAGTCATCGTACTCTTTTCCTTCGATGCGTTTATGCGGTGCCCCGATGTAATACGGATCGTTGAGAATGTCAGGATTATTCGTCCCAACGTCGAGAACCACCGGAAGCACGTTTTGCGGATCAAACCCGCCCCCGGCGACGTACAAATCCAACTTACCCTGCGAAATCCCCATTCCGTTCGTCCCCAAATCCCCCAAACCCAAAATTCTCGATCCATCCGTCACGACGATGACGCTCACGTCCCGTTTCCAATTGAACATCATCGAATTAAAATCCCCGCGATCGGCGCAACTGAAATACATCCCCCGAGCCCGTCTCAACAACGCTGAATACTTCAAACACGCGTCACCAACCGTCGGGGTGTAAATAATCGGCGCCAACTCCTCAATATTATCCTTGACCAACCGATAAAACAAGGTCTCGTTACGATCTTTCAAATCCTGTAAATGCGACCATCGATCGAGCGGTTCCTTCAACGCTTTATTCTGCGCCCAAATCTTCTTCGACTGCTCTTCAATCGTAAAATACCGCGGAGGAACGAGCCCACGAACGCCCAACCGCTCGCGTTCCGACGCCGTGAACGACGTCCCTTTGTTATACACCGGGTTGTGCAACACTTCAATCCCCCTGGACGTGTCCGGGTGCATGACCACGACGGCGTCTCGCGCGCGTTTCCGCGCGCCTTGCGCTTCGATCATCGACCCCGCTCTCGAGCGTTCCTCATCGTCGCCATCGACGGATAACGGGATCGCAGTAGACACGGATCGTCGTCGCGACGAACCGCGCGAACCGCCGCGCGCGGCGCGTCCATCGTCGCTCGGCGTCGGGATTCCCGACGACCAGGTCGTTAAAACGCGTACGGTTGCGGTCGACACCGACACCGACATCGACGACGCATCCGTCGCGCGACGCAGACGCGCCATTCGTCGACACGCGGTGCGCATGACGAACCGACGGTTGGTTTCGCGTCCTTCGTCCCCGGCGGCGGCGCGCGTCGAGCGATTCGACGGTTCGAAGGGTTTGAATCTGACGTCAATCCACGATGACGCGGGGCTGAGAGAGGCGCTTTTTCACACTGGTGGTTGAGCCGTCTTTACAAATCGCGTTGATTGCGCCGTGGATGGTGATGCATCGATTGTTTACGCGTTCGGTGGACGCATTAGACGGTTCTTTACGTCGTCGGCGTCGCCGTACCAGTGTTCGAACACGCCGATGGCGTGGTGAATCACCGCCAAGCGAGTCTCGAGCGTGGTCTCTCGCGCGCGCGTTCTGGTCAACGGGGCGCATCTCGAATCGGCTCTCTTTTCCGCGTCCCCTCGTCGGCGAAACACAAAGGCGACGCTGACGCGCGGGGAAGCGTCTGAATCGCTCGCGCACGCGCTGCCCCAGTGCAAGGCGTTGCCGGACCACGCGAGAAGGGTTCCGGGATCCACGGGCGCGAGCGCTTTGGCCGATCCGCGCGGAACGTCCGGGGCGGATTTCGTGGATACGTCACCCTTGCCGCCATCCGGATCGTCGCGTTTGCCGACGATGTACATGCAGCCGTTTTGTTCCGTCACACGATTGAGCGGAAGCCACAGACTGAGAATTTGCGGAGATCCATCGACGGCGTCGATGGCGTCTTCTAAAGAGTAATCGCGATGCGGAACGCCGAAATTGTTGCCGATGTAACGCTTGCCGTTCGCGGCATCTTTTTCAAGCTTGAACGCCGCGACGGAGGGTTCTAAAACGCACTCGGCACCGAGTAAGGCTTCGGCGTGGGCGAAGAGCCGATCGATAACGCGCCAGGCGATATCGCTGACGAAGACGCACGCGGGCGGCCATTTGGCATCTGAGAGCGCTTCGATGCCGCGACGAAGCGCAGTCGTTTCCTCAGGAGGGACGATGACGTCGCCCCAGACGTATCCATCGTCCCGCAGCGTTGATTTTAGGGCGGTGGAGGCGGTGACGTCAATATCATCGGATGATGGCTCTGGTCGTCCTCCGTCTACGGCGCAACCGTGCGCGCCGAGGATGGCGTTCCAGTAACTGCGGTCAAAGACGTCGGCGACAGATTCCGTAGCGCCAAATGCATCCCAGGCGGTGTTCGACACGTCCGGTGCTTGGACATGTGGTCCCGTCGCGTCTTCGACGGCGGCGTAGTCGAGCACTGAGAAGGCACCGCGACTGTCAACCGCTGCGAGCGCGTACGGAAACCGATCGACGAGCGCTGAACCGAGCTTCTTTGTCAATCGCTCAGTCCAAGCCTCTGGAACGAAGGCATCGGTCGGCGGGTCGGAGACGAAGCGACACACGACATCTCGCGGTCGAACAGCGGAGGCGATATCGTCTCGAGAGCGTTTCCCGGGTCGCTCGTCGTCGACGTCTTCGAACGTGACGTCGGCGGGATCCCTCAAGAGACGCGCGCGTGAATCGTCGTCCCCTCCGAGCGAGAGCTCAATGGTTTCTGCGCGCATGGAAGACAACGCCACGACTGCGGATTTTCCTGCAACTTTGTTCAATCCATCAGCAACCGTCTGGGGGTCCTCGAGTGTCGGCCAGCTTCCGATGATGACGTCGTACGAATCAGCCGTCGCACGCGCCGTGAAGCTACTCAGCGACTCACAAAAGACTCGGATCGTCCCCGGGCGTCCGACGTCACCGATAGCCACGTCGTCGCCGCAAGTTTCACACGATAACTCAAAGTGCTCGGTCGACATGGCGACCATCGCCTCGTCCGGTTCGACGACGTCGATGGCGACGCTCGGATGGTACCTCTGTAAAAACGCCGCCACCGCTCCGCCAGCGCATCCGCAAATCAACACGCGTTCAATCTCATCGACGGGCGTCATCATGGCTGACGTCACGTACGTGGCGTCTCGCCACGAATCTAAAGCTACGCCGAGGGGTTCGCTCGGATCCTTCTCTGCCTCGACCGCGCCTTCGCTTCCTCGCCAAGGACCGACGACGAGCACTCGCGTCGCGTCTCCCAAATCCCCATCCTCAACAACCATATCCAACACGCTCACCTCGGGCACGACGCGTCCGCTCGAGCTTTCTCTCGCCGGGACGTGCTCGACAACCTCCACGCTCCATCGTATCTTCCCGGTGTTCGGGTTGATTCCCAGAGGCGTCACCAACGTCAACGTCTCCACCAAAAGCGAAAACACCCACGCCTCCTCTTCCGACGCCTCCTCCGCCACTCGTAGCTTTGGCGGCGCCGCGCTCGCCATCCCACTCTTAGAATCAACAAATAACGGCTGTCCATTGCTCTCATCGAGCTCCAACTGGTACCCTTCATCCTCCAAAAGTCCCGTCGCGACGGCGCCGAGCTCGCTCAGCGTCAACAGCGCCGCGTCCGCGCACTCGATAGCCTCCGCCTGTTTTTCCTCCTCCACCGGTGCCAGCGTCGTCGGATCGCGAACAACGCCCTGTGCCATGCGTAAGAGCGGGACGACGGCGCCCGCGGCGCAGAGCGCCAGCGCCCACGACGCGCCGTGGCCTTCTTCGCCGAATTCTAATTCCAAAAGCGTTTCGGCGGCGCGCGCGCGACTCGCGGGATTGACCGACGAGAGCTCGCCGACGATGGCGTGCAACCACGACGCGTCGGGAGGAGTCGTCGACGTCGATGGTTGCGCGTCCGACATGGTTCGCGATGGCGAGCGGGGCGATCGGTGCGTCTGCGTGTGAAGTGTGAGTGAAATGCGGAAAAAGTGCACACTTTTTGAGCTCGCGGCGAAGTTTGGATTTGGATGGATGTGATAATGGATGCAGTGCATTACGCGCAGACTACTCGCTATTCTTTACGCTACTCGTTACGACTCGTCACGCGTCGTCCCACCACTCTAGACTATCATACTCGGGATCGCGGCGTAAGCGATCGCCGTGGAAGGTACGAACGAAGTACGACGTCTGGCGAGGTTGATCGTTAGCCGAAACCAGAGCTTCAAAGTGTCCTGGAAAGTGCTTGATGACGACGGCGTGGAAGGCATGCGGTGAAATCGTGATTTCGGCTCGTTTCTCATCGTCGTGCGTCGATTCTAGGACGTATCGAGTCTTTGTCTTTGAACACTGCCAGACGACGCGACGCCCGCACGAAGAGTAGCGGCCGTTGGAGAGATATCGCCCCAATTCGGCGACGCTTCCGTCGACCTCTGATGGCTTCGATTTCGGCACGGCGAGGTACCAAGGAGACTGCGACGTCGCTGAGATGTCGTCGGATACCTCGAGACACACCACAGCGATGCCTTCGAAGGATGCGAACGCCACCATTTCGGCGTCTGTGGCCCAATACCTCTTCCATTTACTCGAACCAATGTACGGAGTGGCGTCTTTTCGCATCGTCTTGAGATAGGCGTGGAATCGTTTCTCAACCGTCGCGCGACGGAGTTTCCCCTTGTGCAAATATTCTCGGCCTTCTCCGCCGTTGAGAAGGAGGTTGTACAGGTTTGAGACGTCGCCTTTGTAATTTGACTTCCAGTTCTTCAGTTTGCTCACAAGTGGCTCGCGCACGTCTTGCCACGTGGTGGCCGCACTCGTACCAGTCGTACCCCGGAGACTGTTGAGACCATGTGAAATCGAGTGAAAGAAACAGTTCCCATCGGGAAGCACTTTTTTGATGACGAGTCCTAATGTTGACGTTTGTTCCCGCCAAGGCATCGTCTTGATGCGCGTGTCGGCCGGACAAGGCGTCGACGCTTGCGTCTCGCCCACAATCAAAACCTCATCGTCATCTTCAGACGATGACGACGACGACGACGCTTCCATGTATGAATCGTCCGTGTCCATGTCCGTGATGGTTGAAGTCGGCGACGATCCCGCAAACGCGGGCGTCAACTCGAAAGCCTTTGCGAAGCGTTCATCCAACGCCTCGCCGGCGACGACATCCTCCACTTTAACCCGTGCTCCCCGTGTCTTCATCACCGCAGGTAATTGTCCCATCATGACTTGATGAAATACTGCCGCCGCCAAGTGCGGAGACCTCCCTTCGACGCCACCGATTAACATTCTCAAAAGCGACGCCGGATTTGTCGCTGCATCGTCCACCGTTCCTTCGCTCGCGTCGCACTTCTCCATGTACGACTCCAACATGACAACGATCAGCGACGCCAACGTGGGGTCACCACACAAGCTCTCACACACCGCGCACGCCGCCAAGACGTCACCCTGCGGTTCTTTCCGCATCAAATCTACCGCCAGTTTCAGTGCCGAAGCAGTTTCAAACAAACGCATCATCGTCTTGTTCAACTCGAGAAACCCTTCGACGCTCGCCCCGTTCACCGACACATCGGCGACGAATTGCGAAAAGAGTACTTCCGATCGCGTTCTATCGATCCCGAGCCCGCGGAAGAGGATTCGCGCGGCGCGGGCGATGGTTTTGACGTCGCGAGGCGTGTCTGCTCGCGTTCGACGGTTGCCTCGAGCGAACGCAGCGATGGCGTACGATGCGGCGCGCTCGACGCGGTCGGCGATGATTTGGTTAAAGGATGCGCGCGACCGACGACGCGGGGTTGTGAATTCCACCGCACCAGATCGATGGGTGACCCATCGTCGGTCGGGGACGTCCATGGCGACGCGAGGTGTACACTGAAGCTGCTGGTTGCGGTGACGTTGTCGTTTGTTGTTCTAATGTTTGATGTGCATCATCGTAATCTAAGCGTTTCTACGGGCTGCGAGGGTGACGAACATTTCATGCGACGCGTGATCGCACTCGCACGTCATGTCTGATGCGAGGAGTAATTTGAGCGATACGGCGTTTTTGGCGCCAATTTTCGCAGTCGCCGCCACGTCTGCGGCGTACTTTTGCCTTGTTCTTTCCGCATTCGGACTCCCCGCAGGTCGAGCGAAGAGTCCTGCGAGCGTCTTGACTTCGGTATAGAACAAGTCGGCAATCTTTGCATAAATCTGGGCGTCGGTGGGGTTCTCGCCATCCATCACTTGCGAATATCGCTCGAGGTGCGCTTCAACGTTTGACGAGTACTCTTCGTACGTGATTGGCGGCGGAAGCTCGACTGATTGAAACGAGCTGAAGCGCTGCCAATATCTCAAATCTTCGCCACTGAAAGGTGTTTCGCACTTGCGAATCTTCCCCTGGTCCGCGAGCGCGGCAAAGGTGAATCGAAGCGCGCAGCACATGGACAGATAGAGCTGACTCGCGGCGAGTTTGTATTGTGCGTCGGGTCGATCCGCGGGAGACGTAGCCAAGGTCTGACGCTTCAACCAAACCATGCGGATTTCTCGCAGATAGAAAATGTAATAGTAAATCATCTGGAACTCGTGCGGTTGGTAGAGATCGAGCGAAAAGCCGAGCTCGAGGTGTCGTTGCTCCGCGTACGCCGTCAAGTATTCCGCCCACGCGATGAAGACAGCCGGAGTCTGCTTTAAGATTTCCACATTGTCCGCGTCGCCAGGTTTGGCGATATCAAGCTTGACTGCTGCATCTATCTCGTCGCACGCAACTTGCAAATGGCTAAACTCTCCCAAGATTCGTCTGAGGACTCTTCTGAATCGAGCTCTGTTGACGCAAAACGATCGAATCAATATAGTGAGCGGCTGCACGCACTCTTCGAAAAATTTATCCACAGCCTCCTTGGAATGCGCGAAAGATTCGTCGAGTTTTGTGCGTTTGATACCAATCAACGACCACGCAGAGTTCATGGCGATGTGGCCAAAGTGTGCGCCGCACAGCTGCTTTTCATGGAGAAGTTCTGCCGCGGCGAGACCGAGAGCGACAGCGCCCGGTCGAGCCATTTGAAGCTTCTCCAAAGACTCTAGCACGTCTTCCAACGTCGGCAGAGACTTTGCCGCGCGATAATCAAACACTTCGGCGGCGATGAGCACGTCGTCGATTTCCTTCTCAAAATAATTCACAGCCGCTCTCGAGCTAATAAAGTTCACCGTTCTCGGCGGCGCGCCGCCGAGGAGATGCAAGCTCATGTCCCGCGAAAAGCTCCCACCGTTCGGGTCCCAATCCATTTCCTTCTCGTCCACATCCGAGTCGGCGTAGAACTCGCGCATTTTCGCGAGATGCACCTTGGCTTGCTGCGCGCTCTTTGCTGCGTGCGTCGCGACGCCAGACGAGCCGCTTCCCACGGCGCGAATTAGCGTCTTCATCATCTCGTGATGTGCAGCCCTAAACTCTAATCTCGCCCTAATGGCGTCCCTAAGTTTACCCTCCTTCACGCCTGCATCGTCCATCGCTCGCGAAGCGCTCTCCAACGCCATCAAAACTTCATCTTCGATGACGTCGTCTAGTCCGGCGTGCGGGCCGAGCTCCACGCCAAAATCCTGAGTGGCAAAGTCCTCCTCCTCGTACACGTCACCAAGCTGCACGACGTGCCTCGCCGTGCTCGCGCTCGCCACTGTTGCCCGAACGAACGCCCGAAGCACCGGATTACACGTTGCGTCATCGAGTCTAGCCGACCTATCCAACGCGTACGCGTTGGACCACAGCGTCGTCGCCAACGCGTGTCCACTTCGAAACGTCGCCTCGCACGCCAACAGCGCATCCATCATCCGCACCAATGCGTCATCGTAAGGCACATCTATCGGCGCGCGACCTTGCTCAATCATCTGAGCCAGCGTGACGACGTCCTCGGCGCGTTTGGCGCCAGAGTCCATCTTTGCGTCGCCTATTTCGAGCGCATTCAACGCGTCGAAAAGGCTAAAGTTTGCGTCGTGCACGAGCTCCCCAGAGCCGAGAACGCCGCTGAGTGCGTCGACGATGGGTTCGAGGTCGATCCATCGGGTCGACGGATCGGTCGACATCGCGAGCGAGAGTCTCGATGTGTCGAAAGTGTCGAGCTAATCATAATCAGCTGCTCGCCGCGGAACGAAAAAGCGCGAGCGCGACTCGCACGGGGCTAGCGGATCGCGTGGCGTCGATTGTACGTACGAAGAGTATGCATTATGTCAAGGACGAATTGACGATTACAATCCATTCTTTCTAGTGCCGACGAGACGCGATGATCGACATCATCCGCAGTCGTCGCGTCGACTGAACTCCCACCACAAACCTAAAGAACATACGCGCTCAAGAGACGAACTTACTTGAGCGGGATGAACTTGGAACCGGCGGCAAGGCCGGCACGACCGTGCGCGACCGGTCTGTACGTGATCGCGTATTCGCCCAAGTACGTCCCAATCATTTCCGGCTTGATTTCAACCGTGTTGAACACCTTACCGTTGTACACGCCGACGACGGAGCCAACCATTTCCGGGATGATCGGCATGTTGCGCAAGTGCGTGCGCACCGTTTCCGGCTTCTCCATACCAACAACAGCCGCCTTCGCCTTGCGGAGCTTCTTGATGAGGTTCTTGTGCTTGCGGGTCAAGCCATCGCGCTTGAAGCGACGTCGGATACGCGCGTTGAACAAGGTGACGAGCTTGTCATTCTTGAGTTCCAACAAAGCCTCCAAGTCGAGGCCACGGTAGGAGAACTTCTTGTAAGGGTTCTTCTTGCGCGGTTGCCCGATGAGGGCTTCTTCTTCGGCGGACTGCGACGAGGGGAAAACACAAAGGAAGAAAGGTTACATCGTCAGTCATCGCGCTCGAGTCTCTTCCATCGTCGCGCGCGCGTTCACGCGCGTCCTCTGCTCGCATCGTCTTCGATCCGCGAAAGCCCTAACGATGCGCGCTCGCTCGACGTGGTGCACAACCGTCCGTCCGTCCGTCCACCGCGCCGACGCCCGACGACGCGCGGACGCATTCACGCGCGTCGGACGATGAGGAATCATCCGCACGCGTCTCCGCCGTCGTCATCGTCGTAAGCCATCCTTCGCGCGCGAGGCGTCCCGTCAACGCGACGTTCTCCTCTGCGACGCGAACCCCAGGGCTTTCGGGATCCTCCCGCACCGTCCGTCGTCGTCCGTCATCCGTCGTCCGCGCGCACGAAGAGACTGGTCGACGGACGGACGGATGCGCGTAGTATCTTCACCGTCGTCCGCCGTTCGCGTTACGTCGTCACTCGTCGCGTCGTACGTACCATCGCTGTCGACTCGCTGCGTCGTTGAGAGGGGGATCGCCGCGCGCGAAGAGGAGAGTTGAAAAGAGCCGAAAATGACACTTTTTCATTATCGGACATACGACACTTACTCTGACCACTTTAGACACATGTTAGTAATAGTTTGTGATTTATTATATATTTAACAATCGTTTAGTCGATCTTTTTCAAAAATAACCAACGGAAGTCGTCGACGTCGACGCCCCGACGGTCGCGCGCCACTCGCCGGCGCGCCGACGACGGAGCGAACGCGCGCGAGTCGGTGACGGAGCGAAGAAGTGAACGATGGCGGCGACGATGACGACGGTTTCGACGCGTTTCACGCGCGCGCGCGTGCACGCGCGCGGTGCTGGAAGACGACGACGGTTCGTCGGGATTACCACCCGGCCGTCCGCGTCGTCGAATGACACGACGACGACGACGACGACGACGGAGGAGGACGCGAGCGATGAATCGCGCACGTCGTCGTCGACGACGACGACGCGGGATGCGTTTTCTTCGTTCGAGCGCGCGCTCGCGGAGGCGGCGCGAATGGGCGCTGAGAGCTCGTCGGCGAGAGGTTGGGAAAAGGTGGGCGACGCGTACGTCGCTCGGCCGGCGAACGGGGGCGAGATTAAGCGCGTCGTGCACTTTTGTGGTGGGGCGTTCGTCGGGGCGAGCCCGCAGGTGACGTACGGGTACTTTTTGGAGTCGATGGTGGAGCGGTCTGGGGCGCTCGTGATCGCGACGCCGGTGCAGTTGGGGTTGGACCACTTGCGCGTGGCGGACGAGACGTGGCACAAGTACGAGCGGTGCGTGCGGACGCTGCGAAAGGAAATACCCGGTTTCGATGAGCTTCCGGTGTACGGCGTCGGACACTCGCTCGGGGCGTTGATCACGACGCTTATTGGGTCGCGGTACGAGACTAGGCGGGATGGGAACGTGTTGATTTCGTTCAATAACCGCCCCGCGACGGATGCCATTCCGCTCTTCGCCGAGCTCTTCGTGCCAGGTCTTCGCGGATTGTCACCAATCATAGATGCGGCGAACAAATCGCCGTTTAGGACGATGTCGAGAAACGCCGACGCGCAACTTCGAGAGTTTGCCCCGCCGCTCGTCAAGGAGTTGCTTCCGATTTTGGATAACCTCGAGCCGGTTATTCTCGAGATTGCCGACGGCCGCGCCGAGTTCACGCCGACTCCGCAAGAGTCCGCAAAGCTTGTACAAAAGTATTACGCCGTCAAGAGAAACTTGCTCGTCAAGTTTACCGATGATTCGATCGACGAAACGAGCGCCATCGCGGCGACGCTCGCCGGAGCCGCGGCGGCTGAAGATATCGATCTCACGGTGCGCACGAGGCAAGGCGACCACGTCTTCCCGTTGTGGCGCGACACCGGCATCGAGGTTCCGGATGAGATTTACGAGGTTGCCGAGCAAGGCGGTGAGATGCTCGCCGCGTTCGGCGACGCCTTTGGTCTCAAGGCGGATGGGTCTCCACTCGGATTACTGCGAGAGAGTTTCGACAACATGCGGACGCAAGCCAGAGACGCTCGCGCGGCTCCAGGATTGGACGAAAACAAGCAACGCATGCGCGCGCTCGTCGATGAAATCACCGATTGGATGGACATTCGCGCGTGATTCGTTCTATTAGTTTCTCCGTTAACTCCATACGACTACCAAAACTAGTGCTCTGGCGCGCGATTTTTGGCTAGACTTGTAAGCGAACGCAAAGCGACCTCACACCATGTCGCGCATCTTCCCGACCCCGTCGACGTCGGCGGTCATCCACGCGCCGCGCGACTCGCGCGCGCGAGGAAGAACGCGCGCCGCCAGTGCGGTCGACGTCGCCGGTTTCGCCGCTTCTGGGGGGGTCGCCGCGTGTGTGTCTCACTCCCTGAGCGTTCCGCTCGATGTCATCAAGACTCGTCTGCAGGTCGAAAAGTTTGAGGACGAGCGCGTCTTGTCCGTCGCGCGCGATATCGCGGCGCGAGACGGCGTTCTCGCGCTCGCGAGCGGGTGGGAGTCAACCTTTCTCGGGTACGCGGTGCAAGGTTCGCTCAAGTACGGCGGGTTTGAGTTGCTCAAGTCGGTCGCGTTCGGCGACGGCGCTCCTTGGGCTTCGAGCGACCATCGGTTGGTGACGCTTCTCGCGTGCGCGTCGTGCGCAGAGGTTGTCGGGTCTGCGTTTCTCACGCCGCTGGAGCAGATACGGATCAAAACTGTGAGCGACGACGCGTACGGGGCGGATTTCTTTTCAGCGGCGCGCCGGTTCGCCGAGGAGGACGGGCTGGCATCCGTCGCGGAGAACCTCCCGGTTATTTACGCCAAGATGATCCCGTACACCGCGGTGCAATTGGCGAGTTATGACGCGTTGACGACGTCTCTCGGGCCGTATTTCAGCGACGAAGCCGTGTTGACGAAAAGGTTGTTATCCGCCGTGCTCGCCGGTGTCATGGCGTCTCTCGCCAGTCAGCCCGGGGACACGCTCTTGAGCGTGAGAAACAAGGGAGAGTCGAAAAACAACAAACCTTTGGTGTCGTCGACGACCGACGAGGAGATTATCGACGATGGCGCTATCGGTATCGCCATCGTTTCGCCACCGCTGACGACGCCAAAGGAAACCGTCCTCACCGCCGCGGCTCGGCTCGGACCGTTTGGATTGATGACGGGATGGCGCGCGCGCATCCTCCACGTCACCTCCATCGTGGTCGTGCAGCTTCTCGTGTACGATTACATGAAATCTATTCTCGCCCGTTAGAACCCCATAGCAGACTGTAAGTGCGAAAATTGCCAGACGTCGCGCCACAAGTTGACTCTCAGTGAAGACGCGCGCGAATGAGGCTCGTCTGGTCGCTCGTCCTCGTCCTCTCCCTCGCGCCATCCGCGCGCGCGGTGGAGATATTCTCCGCGAACGAACGCGCGCCGACGCAACCCATCCTTGCGAACGGCCTCGATGTGTACGGGCGAGACGCCAAGTGCCGCGCGTGTCACGCGCTCCTCAAGGCGCTAAACGAAAATCTCGTCCCATCCATCGCCGCCGTGCGCGCGAAACCCCGCGCAGAGTACGGGGCGTACGATGATTTGATTGAAAACGCTCTCGGGAGCACGTGCAGGCTGTCGGCGACGTGGCACGACGCGACGACGCGACGGTCGTGTGAAAAGTTGATGGAAGATTACGAAACGGAGCTCGCCGAGACGTATCACAGATGGATCAAAAAAGGCGGTGGTGTGCCTCGAGAAGACGCGCGAACGTCGCGTGGTGGGCACGCGACGGGCGCGGCGTCAAAGTTGGAGCTGAATCGGTACGATCCGGAGGGATGGAACTGGAACTGGGAGGTGTGTGGGCGGGCGATGCGAGGCGCGTGTAAGGAACAGTTAGCCATGCACGAGTTGGAGGAGTTTGAAGACGACGGGGCTGGCGATGGGGAGATGAGGAAGTATAGATCAGAACAAAAGCCTGGAAACGGGGAGACGGTGGATGGAATGCTCAAGGTGACGGCTGGAACCTTTCACGAGGAAGTGGTGCGAAGGACGACGGATGTTTTGGTGTACGTGGGATTTCCGCAGACGGATAAATGGAAGCACTTTTACCTCGCTTCGGCCTTGGGTGCGGTGCGAGAGATGTTCAGCGCCAACGAGACGGCGCGCGATGCGCTGGAGATATCCTACGTCGATGGCACGCACAACGACGTGCCACCGCCGTACGGGAGCGACTCTCAAGACGCGACGGTGGCCATGTTTCCTCGCGACAACAAAAACTGGCCGAGGTACATGACTGGACTGACAGACGGTAAGTTCACCCCATACGAGGTGCTTCAGTTTATAGCGTCCACGTCATCCACGCTCGAGACGGTTCGACACGCAACCTGGCTGATGAAACACGGCCCTCGCAACGTGTTGCATAGGAAAACGTGGGACGAACACGATGATTTGTGACTCTTTTTTAGCAAAAATTAATATTTATGGCCAGGTGGGGTGCTGCTCACGCGATGGCGTCTCAACTCTTCAAATGTACAAATACGGCGGCATCGACCGTGCGACGAACGTTTCGGCGTTTTAGCACACCACGTCTAGACCCGACTCCTTGTCCGTTCGTAGCGCCACGGCGCTCTCGCTCGCGATTGAGCTCCTCTCCCAGCTTTCGTGCACTTGCTCAAAGTACTGCAACCACTCAGCACCCGTGAGCACGGTCTCCGGGTGCGGTTCATTACGGCCCATCAACGCTTGCGTCGCTGGTCGAGACTTGGCGCTCGCCGTCGAAACGAGATCCGTCATGAGACCCAACTGAATCATGGCGCTCATGGCATCCGTGTTGATCCACGTCTTCATGATGTACCCTTCCTCAAACTCCATCACGCACGTCCCCGTCCATCGCGCCTCTCTTTCGTTCAAGCTCGCTTTAAACGACAACTGCGCCACGACTTTATTCCCTTCTTCAATCATATCATCGATGACGATCACGTAATCCGGCAACGCCTCTCGGTTTCCTCGCACCGAATCCATGTACGCCTCGACCCCCGGCACCGGGTTCGGGTTCGACGGGTCGATCAGTACGTGTTCATCCGAGACGTACTTTTCCGCCGCTTCGTTCGCCGATTTAATGTCGGCGTTGTTCCACACTTCGCGGTAGAGACGACGGACGATCGACTTGTGCTTGGACTTTTTCGGTTGTGATTGCGCTTTCGAGGCGTCTTTCCCACGGCCGAAACCGTCGAGCGCGCGGGCGGTGAGGGCAGTGAGGGCGGTGGAGACGGCGGCGATGACGAGGCGTTCGCCCCCGCGACCGCCTTCGGGCATCGTGTCGCACCGCGTGGGCGCGGCGTGGACTGGGGTGTGGGGAGTATTATCCCCTCGTCCTCGGCTCGCGTCAGCCGACTCGACTTGGATGCGGAAACGAAGAGAGAAACGAAACACAAAGCAGAAAGCAGAAAGTGTAAATATTACAGTGAAAGTATATGATGATGAAGGTGTTGATAGAGAAGAATCACGCGTATTCAGTGCCGAATGGCGATGCGAGTCAAAACGCGCATACGATTTCAGCTCAGCCGACGGTTTGCAAAGAAGGCACGTACGCCTTTTGACCAACGTTACGAAGATGGCGGAAGTGCGCGCTGAGCGCCGACCAGAATGTGGGGTACACTTGATAGTGTAAGCCGTGCTTTTCGGCAGCATCCTTGATGATTGGAGCGAGCGCTGGGTAGTGGACGTGGCAGACACCCGGGAAGAGGTGGTGGACGACTTGGTAGTTTAATCCCCCAGAGAAGTGCGTCCAAAACTTGGATCCGTGGGCAAAGTCGGCGCTAGTCATCAACTGAGCCTCGCCCCATCCTCGTTTCAGTTGGTTGTTCTTGTTCAAGCGGAAGAAGTGCACCTCACCGACGACATGCGCGACTTGGAACATGAACGCCAAGAGCCAGCCTGTCACGAATTCCGTCACCGTCCACAAAGCCAAGAGCTGCGTCAACGGACGAGCAGAGTACTTGGCTGGCAAGTAGAGGTAGTAGAAGGCCCAGGCGAGTTTGGAGCCCCAGAAGGCGACGGCTTCACCGGTGGTGAACTTCATCACCTTGACCCAGCCAATTCTACCAGAGAAGTACGCATTGAAATCGTCGACGAAGCACGATTTGAGAGATAACAGACCGTACATCAAACCGAGGTACATGTGTTGCACCGCGTGGTACGCCTCGTGGGGCTGGTGCTCGTTCACCCGGCGCACATCCTTCTCAGAGCATCGAATATCCGGATCGATACCCTCAACGTTGGTGTACGCGTGATGACCCGCGACGTGCTGTTGCTTCCACATGAAGCTCGACGCGCCGACAATGTCCAAAGTCAACTGCATCGCGTGCAACCACGTGCGCGAGTTGCCATACGCCCCGTGGTTCGCATCGTGTTGAATGGAAACCCCAACCTCAGCCTTGCACGTTCCGTGCAACACGGCAAACACCAAAGCGGCGCCGAACGAAACGTTGGCGGCGAAGAAGGATCCGTAGTGCCCGACGACGATGCCCGCCAAGATGAAAAACGTCTTGACGTACATCTCCCAGTGCACTCGCGGATCGAGCTTATTCTCTCTAAAGTACTTCTCCACACCGCGCTTACAATCGGCAAAAAACGCACCCTCTTGCAAATCATCCACCGTGTACTCTACGATGTCTCTATCGTTCGTTTGCGTCTTCTCACGCTTCAAGTCACCGATCCGGTACTTCTCCAACACCGCCCGCGCGCGCGCCGGGTGGTACGAATCAAACAACGCCGTACACTCCCCACCTGCCTTGACGTAAATCATGTTCCCACCGGGGTGTTTCGGCACAAACTTTGTCACGTCGTACACCCCGCCGCGAACGATCACCCAGCAGTCGCTCGCCGAGTCATGTTTCGCCACCTCATCCGGCGTGTACGTCACCGTCACCGTCGCCGAGGACGTTCCAGACGCCGGCGCGGTGTCTTTCACCGTCGATTGTCGCCCGCTTAAACGCGAGGATCGTCTCGTCGGCGTCGCGACGCTCGTCATTTTCAAAGAGTCGTGCTTCCCCTGCAGCTGCTCGAGCAAAGAACAACGACGTCGTCCGTTTCACTCGCTGTGCGCGCGATCAAACGACTGTGCGCCGGCGAAGTCGCACGTAAAACGACGAACGGCGCGCGTTCGACCCGTCGAGGCGGTCCCGTGCGCGTCCCGTCGGCGCGGCGGCGGTCGAGAGTGGCGTCGGACTGTGCGCCGCCGACGTCATCTTGTTCGCAATACCGAACCCTAAGTTATCCATTTTTAATACAAACACGAATATATACTCTATAATACGTTATAATTCACAACCCTAGAAGTTACCATTCTAAAATATAAACTCTTGGATGTACTCATATACAGACCCGAGTCAATCTGTGTGATATAATTACGAAAATTTCGATAAATCGAACACACACCGGAAATACAAGATGCGATACCACGGAAACTCGTGACCTTCACACGCCGTCGACGACGCGCGAGACGGACGAGAGTCGCGAAGCATTCGATTCTCACATCGCCTCGGTGTCGTCATCGCGAAGAATACTCGCTTCGGTGGTTGTTTGAGTGCAGTGTAAACGACGATAAGACGATCTCGATTCGACTCGATTCGATCGTGCGTTCAGACTGGAAACTAACAACGCCGGCGGGATAGGATCGAACGACGGTGACGACTGAGGACACGGGAGAGGACGAGGACGAAACGTCTATTCACTCATCGATTCGGAATCTTTCAGGTTTGACGCGGAACGGAAACGCAGGATGCGCGGTCGCGAAACGCGAACGAGGAAACCGAGCGCGCGGGTGTTGGAGGCGACTCGGGCGCTCGCGGACGAGACCGCGAAGGTTACGAAGCGAGGATCGGCGCGAGGTCACGAAACCGGAAAGAATGATGAAGGTGAAGCGCAGAATACGGGACGAGGGACGCGCGCGAGCGGACGCGGCGAGGCAACGAGAGAGACGACGGACGTTGGAGCGGAGCGGGCTCGAGCCGACGTGTCCGACGCGTTTAGACTCGTCGCGGAGCCAAACTTGATTATGGATGCGTACGAGAAGACGGCGAGCGCAGATGCGGAGACGGATACAATTGTGCCGAACACGATTTTTGCTGATCCGCTGTTGAACGAGCTGTCGTTTGACGAGAGATCATTCGCAAACGTACCGCTGGAGATGGATGGAATGTCTCCGAAACGGCGAACGAAGAGGCTGACGGTAACGCTTCCGGGAGAACACGCGCTGGGCCCAGAGTTCGATGGGGTGTGTGAGAGTTCGCCTTTGCTCATGCGGCGAGCGTCATCCTTTATGGCTGAGCCTCGTCGCAAGACACTGGCAGAGTTGGTATCTCCGAGGCGAACGCTCATCATGGGCGCGAGCGAGAAATCCAAGAGAATGGGCGAGTTCAAGCCTTCAGACCTGGACAGCGCGCTTCACAATCCTGAAGAGGAAGCAAAGCAAGCGCTCTCTCGCTCGCAATCCAACGTGTCGATGAACCGATCGGATGCGCAAAAGAACACCAAGACTACAAAGAGGAAACGCTCGCGCGACGTCTCCGAAGCCAAAGACGCCTCAGCGGACGCGAACCTTTGCGACTCGTCCGGCGGCAATACCGACGGTTTCTCCTCCTCGCCCTTCTTTAGGGTGAACAACGTTCGCGATGGAAAACGCGAGACGCTGACACGGCAACTCTCAAGGGGTTTATCGTGCGAAAAGCTTCTATGAAGCGCGCTCGGTGAGCCGATTGACGCTTCGCGCCGCCCCGCTTGCGGCGTCCGCGGCGTCGTTCGCTCCCGCATTCACGGTCGATCCCGGCGCGACCTTAGCGAAGAAACCGCATGTGTATTGGTGGTTTGCATAGATTGTAACGTTTTGATTGATTAGACGTTTAGATTCATCGAAACGCACACCTTCCCGAGCACTGCCGAACGCCCTCTCATAAACAGCCATCGCTCAAACCTCCACGCCTCACTTTCGAGCGCGCTCGCAACCAACGCCCGCGACGCGCGAGCTCACGATGTCTGCACCGACACGAAGACGCGTCCTCGACGCCCTCACCCGGCTCGCCCGGGCACCACCGGCGCCGGTACCGTCGCCGTTTGCGTCGCCGTTCAGTCTCGCGAGGTTTGCCGAAAAACCTCTCGCATCGAGAGCGCTCTTCGCCCGCGCGAAAGCGGCGTCTTCCTCCTCCCATTCGACGTTTTCGACGTCCGCGGAGACGATGGTCGAATCCGCAAACGCGCCGGAAGCCCCGAGCCGGTTGGTGATCGAGCCGAAGGCGGTCGTGGGACTGAGAGACGCCATCGCGTGGGTCAAGGCGAACGCCGGCGCGAAATTCGTCGAGAGCGTGGAACTCTCGGTCCACCTCGGCGTGGACCCGAAACGTTCGGACATGATTGTGCGAGGCGCGGCAAAGTTACCGCATGGAACGGGTAAGACGGTTCGAGTGGCGGTGTTCGCGGATGGTGAGGCGGCGGAGGAGGCGAGGAGGGCGGGCGCGACGATCGTCGGCGGCGAAGAGTTGGTGAATGAGATTAAAGAGGGCGGTTCGGGGGCGATTAGTTTTGATAAAGCGATCGGGACGCCGAGTATGATGCCGAAATTGAAGGAAATCGCGCGGATTCTTGGTCCGAGGGGGTTGATGCCGAACCCAAAGTTGGGTACCGTGACGACGGATGTGACGCCTGTGGTCAAGGAAATGTTGGGCGGTCGAGTAGAGTTTAGGGCAGAAAAGAACGCCATCGTGCACGCAATGGTGGGCAAGGTGAACTTTGAGGATGCTCACATAGAAGAGAACATTGCGGCGGTGTTCAAGGAGATTTTAGCGCTCAGACCAAAGGGTAAGGGGGCGCCGAACGCGTCCAAGTACATCAAAAAGGCGTACCTCGCGAGCACGATGGGGCGAGGTTCTGCGCGAATCGAGCTTGCAGAACTCAGCGCCGCCGCGGCAGCTTTGGCGGATTAGCGTGTACTAGCGTTGTAGTGTCCTTAATTGTTTTTGCGTACAGACTGAATATTCAAACTCTTCTAATTTTGTGCTGGTATGCAGTCCATTGCGTCCGTCTACCGCGCTCCGTCCCGGCGAAGCGCATCCGTCGCTCCCACCAATCTAATTATCGTCGTTACCGTCCGATTACTTGCTCGCAATGTTGCTCGACAACCAGTCGAGACCTTCATACAAACCCTCACCAGAGGTGGCGCAGGTAGATTGGATGAACCAGTGACGTTGACGAAGCGAGTGAAGGCCGAGCTTGTCGGTGATCTCCGCCGCGCTCATCGCGTTTGGCAAATCTTGCTTGTTGGCAAACACCAAAAGCACCGCATCACGGAGCTCATCTTCGTTCAACATGCGGTGAAGCTCATCACGCGCCTCGGACACACGATCGCGATCGTTGCTATCGACAACGAAAATCAAACCTTGCGTGTTTTGGAAGTAGTGTCTCCAGAGCGGACGAATCTTGTCCTGTCCGCCGACGTCCCACACCGTGAATGAAATGTTTTTGTACTCGACAGTCTCGACGTTGAAACCGATCGTCGGAATCGTCGTGACGATCTCACCGAGTTTCAGTTTGTACAAGATGGTCGTCTTACCGGCGGCGTCGAGACCAACCTGCGTCCGGGGTAAAAGGATGATTTCGTCGTCAGTCAGTCTCTCTCCTAAAGGGGGTACTTTGACGAGTCAAGATTCGAGAAATACCCCCACACCCGGGTGTTTTTCTCGCACCCTCGAGGCGCCAACGCAACACCGAACGGATCCATCATCGTGCGATCGTCCATCGTCCGTCGACGACGACGCGCGCGACGACGCGTCGACACCGAGCGCGCGATGAACGAATCGATAAAAAACTCCTCGATGTGTTCCCGTCGTCGACGCGTCGGACGACGCGAACGGGTCGACGCGTCGGTCGACGGGAACGGGAACGATGGAACCCGAATGTCGCCGCGTCGCAGGATTACTCGGCCCGGTCGAGATCCGGTCTCAGTCGTTTCGCGCGAGGTTCGTCGCTCGGGCGCGAGGCGGACGCACCATGAGAATGCGCATCTCCTTCTTGGAGAAGAGGCGCTGGAAAAGCTTGGCGAACGTGATTCCCATCGTGCGTCGTCGGCGTGCGTCGGTCGCGAGGAGGGCGAAACGGGTTGTGCCGCTCGGCGCGCGCATTCGCGTCGTGTGTGCCCGGGGATCAATCGGACATTTGGGACTTTTTAGTTTGGACGTGTTGTTTCATTCGTATATAGACTTTAGACGTGGTTTATAGGTATTGTGTATCATTGTCACGCGCGCGCGGACGCGCCCGAGAGGCGGGCGCCCCTCGAGTCGTTTCGTTTTCCGAATCATTGACTGCTTGAAATTGCAAGGATACTCGTAGTGTACACTGACTTCGTCGTTCTCGTCGACGTCGTTGCCGACGGACGGATTGACTGAAGATCTTGGCTAGGACTAAGAAACGCCGCCAGACGGAGCGGTCGTCTCTACTAATATTTTATCAACGTCTTCGCGCGGTGTTAAGGCGCGTCTGGACCCGGGCCCGGGGCTTGGCGTTGCCTCTGCTCGTCGATGATCGTGGCGAGGTACTTACCGTGCGCCTCGATCGCGGATTGCAGACGCCGCTGCGCGATAAGCTGGTCGTGCAATTGCTTTTGCATCTCGAGCTGTTTGAGAAGCGCGTGTCCAACGTGCGGCATGGACTCTATCAATTCGTCGCTCACGAGCTGGTTTGAGTTGGACGTTCCCGGGGTAGAACCGGCGACTAGAGGTTCTAAACTGTTCGAGAGCGACGACGCCGGCTTCAACGCCTGGGCTAAAATGTCGTCGAGCGAGTGCACCTCGGTTGCGGGTTGCGGCGTCTCACCCGTCGTCTGACTGATGAGTTCTGAGAGTCTCGCCGTCGTCACCGGTGTGTCCAACTCGCTCGCTGCCGCCGCCGCCGCCACAACCACCGGCTGTTGATCATCGGGTTCCCCGGCGAGCGCTTGCAAGTCTTCCTGACTCATCGTGCGCTCTCTATCTTGCGCCTGTCTCGCTCGCGCCTTTTTAATAGCCATGCGCCGCTCTCGCTCTGCTTCATCCCCTCTGTCACCCGATCTTCCGATCTCCTGCAACCGATACTTTTGTAAATGACTCTTGATGTGTTGAATCGTCATTCCCGGCACGTTCATCAACTGCATGATACCCTTTGGCGTCGCCAACTCTAACCCTCCCAACTTTTCCACCGCCACGGTGAAGACGCGGTGCAACTCGGGCGTCCAACGCAACCTCGCGTTACCCTTCGGGTTTGCCTTTCCCCCCGTCGGCGTCACTTCACCCTTTGCTTTTTTCGTCACCGAACCCCCCGCCACCGCCGTCTTTTTCGACGACGACGGCTCCACCCCCCCAGTCTTCGCTTCGTCGCGTTTACCTCCTCGCTTCCCCTTGCTCGCCCGCCCTCGCTTTTCCCCGGGCCTCTCCTTATCGACGATCCCATCCATCATCGTCACATCGAACCCGATCGGCGGGTCATCGACGTCCATTCTCGACGCCAACACTTGATCCAACCACCCCTATCGCGCGATTAAAACCCAATCAAAGTCAGTCGCTCGGCGTCCTCGTCGCGTTCAAAAAGGTTTGTTTCCAAACCTCCCGCGGGTCGGTCGTCCGTCCGTCCCGGGTCGGCGCTTCACGACGACCTCCAACGAGGAAACGAACGAAACGAACGAACGAAAACGAAAGACCCGGGAGACCCGTGAACCCGAGCCCGCGTCCGTCGACGCTAAAAAATTCAAGAGAAAAATTAAATGAATATTCGCGCGCACCAGCTCGTCGTCAAAACTCCCGACCGCGCGATCGAACGCGTCTTCGCCGTCGGCCGGGACGGACGTCGTCGACGTCGGCGGCGGTCTTCCATCGTCGTCGTCGTCGGTGAGGGCGTCGTCGGCGCACAACGGCCAAAAGTCCGCCATGCGTTCCGTCGTCTGCGGGCGCGCGCGCGACGAAGGCGAGTGTGGAGGGAGGACGGCAGTCTGGTGGCGTCACGACCCATCATTTGGATTTGTTCTTTGATTCATGAACCGTCGTTTTGTACCACTGGTTTATTTTATTTACAGTTCCAACATGGGCATGATGTTTCGATGTATTTTGTTTACATAGAGGGTTTAGGTGTTTAATATGTAAAAGCGGTTGTTCGCGCGCACTCGCTGTGCTCGTCGTCGTCGTCGTCGTCGTCGTCGTCGTCTCTCCCGCGCGCGCGACCGCGTCATCGCGCTCGCCCGGCGATCGGCGATCGGCGACCGGCATCGTCTCGCCCTTCGTCGGAAGAGAAGAAGAAGACGCACGCCGCACGTCGTCGTCGTCGTCGTTCGAGGAGTCGCGGGTGCACAGATTTTCGAACAGAGCTGCGTCGTCGTCGCGATGTTTGACGGACGACGACGACGACGACGCGACGCGCCGGCGACGACGACGACGCGGGAACGAATGCGGGAAACGGCGACGGCGGCGACGCGCGGGGACGCGGTGGCGGCGATCGGGGCGCTGGTGAGCGCGTCTGAGAGGTTGGCGGTGACGGAGTGCGTGGAAGGAGGACGACGACGACGCGACTTGGTCCGAGTCGAAGTGAAAGTCGGACGACGACGAAACGACGGCGAGAAAGGGCGCGAAGATCGCGGTGGTTACGGTGGTGGTGAAGCTGTCGTCGGTGCGCGCGGTGGACGGGCGACGACGAGCGGGTTCGGGGAGTGTTCAGCCGCGGGCGAGGAGGACGGGGGCGCTCGAGTTCGGATTCGAGACGCGGATTACGCGGATTACGACGACGACGACGACGATTTCGCGGAGGATAGCGAAGGAGAGGCGGAAGACGGGACTGAGAATGAAGTGGACTACTGGTGCGTCGCCCTGAAAACCGCGCGTGGGGCTTTAAACGGCGATGTCGATGGGGTAAATTTAGACGCGTTTGATTTCGAGACGAGTCGAGCGGACGCGGCGTCGCTTTCGGACGACGGCGTCGAAAACGTCTTGGCGGACGTCGAGTACTCGTCGGATGGATGGGAAACCGGGGAGCCGACGGGACGTGATAGGAGTTTGGTGACGTCATCGGGCGTCGCGCCGATGCGTGCGTCGGGGGTTCCGGCGAATGACGTGTTTAGTCAAATCGTCGCCGAGGATGAGGACGCGGAGGACGCGCGAGTCGACACCGAGTCGGAAGAGGAGGACATGGCGGGCGGTACGCAAGTCTTTTACGACGACGAGCACGACGATGAACAAGGTTTGACGCAGATGGAAGCGATCGCTGGGACGCAAGAGATGCCCGACGATGATGTCGTCGCCGCGACGCAAACCGTCGAAGAGGAAGATTTTGAAACCCGAGCCGAACCGCCGAGGAAAACACCGTCGCCGCTTAGAATCAACGCGGCGGCGTTGCGACCGCCTGGGCGAGTTCAACGCGACGGCGACGGCGACGGTGAGGATACCGCGCGTCCGCGTTCGCTCTGGGACGCGGCGGCGTGTACGCCGACAGAGGTGCGCGAGGCTCAAGCCAAAGCCGCTCTGGACGCCGCGCGTCCGCAGCGGATCGATGAACCTTTAGAGACGACGCAAACGCAACCGACCGCCGCGATCGGTGATCATGAAGATGTTCGAAAGGGCGACGACGACGACGACGACGGCGTGACGATGGATACGGCGCGTCGTCGCGCTTCGGAAAGAATGTTCATCGAGTGTACGCCTTCGGACGCGATGCGACCGGCGAACGAGGAACCGCCGGCGCTCAAGAGACCAGGCGCGCAGCCGCGAGATTCCGTCGTCACGGAATCGGCGCAGCCGTTGGGATCGATAGGATTTGACGACGATGCAGATAACGTCATCGTCAGGGGTGTGCGTCAGACGGCGATTGACGCCATAAGACGAGTTCGAGCGAACATGCGGGAACCGCTCGGACTCGGTTTGAACATGTCGATGCCGCAAACCGCAGATGAAGATCCAGAGGAACACGTCGTGAACGACGACGACCAAGCGATGGAAAACGTCGACGACGAGGGAGGAGTGCGAGAAGAGGACTGTTCGGTCCCGAGTTCTCCCGATATTGGATTGCTCTATTCCCAACGACCGATGGATGAGGACGTCGCGTCGCCAGAGCGACCGCGGACGCAACATTCGCAATCTCCGTTTAAGCGAACGCAACCGCCGCCGCTCGCGTCTCAACCAGAGGTTGAATCCCCGAGAAGCAGGGTCATGATGTCGCAACACCAATGGCGACAACCGCGCCGACGCGCGCCTCCGCCTCCACCGAGATTTGACGATGAAACGCCGTCGAAACGGTTTAGAATTATCGACGACGATTTGTCTCAACCGACGCAGACGCAACCGAGTCAAGAGGGAGATTTCATCGTCGAGTTGAGCCAGTTCGAAAACGAAGGCGGGCTCGTCCGCCCTCGCGCCCTGACGAGTCTTCCAGCGCCGCCGACGGCGAATGCGACGACGACGTTCGTCGTACCGCCACCGAGTGAACCGGGTGGCGACGACGCCGAAGCGAACCGACCGTTGCCGACGCTCGGATGTTCCAAGTGTAGATTTTCAAAGGGCGGATGCGGCCGCTGCCGAAAGATTTTAGAAGACGCGAAACGGGGCATCTGGCCGAAAGGAAGAGGTCGAAGTAAGCGTCCTTCATCGAGCGGGGCTGGGGAATCGACGTCCGTGGCGTCCAACACGCGCGTGAGTAAGCGGCGTTCGACGTCGCAATCCGCCAAGACGCCTTCGTCAAAGACGCCGAGCCGTAGCAGAGGCAAAGAGAACACGCCGAAACCGACGAAAAAACTCTTCGCATCGTACAACTTTCTCTTGACTGGGATCGGTAAGAGCGGCGGCGCGGTGAAGGAGGCCATCGTCTCGCGCGGAGGATGCGTGTTGGACGCGCCTTGTCAAACCGTGCCGACGAATTCCGTAATCGTCGTGACGCCGACAATGGGAAGAACTATGAAGTGTCTGTACGGCATCGCCTCTGGCGTCAAGTTTACCACCCCGGAGTGGGTACACAGATGCGCCGAGGAAGGCGAGATGCTCGAATGCGAAGAACCTCTCGACGCCGATGGATGCCATCGAGAGCGACATCGCGCGTGCTCGGGCAAGTTGTTTCGCGGCGTCGTCGTCGCGGTGACTGGCAACGACGGTTTCGTCAAAGATTTCAAGTCTTTACTCAACCACGCCGGCGCCAAGGTTGAACTCAACCCTCAAACCGAAGACGCGTTCGATTATCTCATCATTCAAAGCGGGGAAAAGCCCCACTCGGCGTGGATTCGGGCTTCGCGTCGGCTCGGCGTCGTCCGCGTTCGGCACGAATGGCTCGTCGAGTCCATCCTCGCCGGCGAGCTCTTACCCGTCGGTGACTTTACCATTACCGACGACGCCGCGATGCCGACACCCATCACCGGTGGTTCATTCATTCGTCGCAATTCCAGCGATTTCGCCTCGCGCGATGACCCGCTCCGGCGTAGGAAATCGACGAGATACTAGTCGCGCGATGTCGCAATTTGTTCAACAAGGAGCGCGCTTTCCTTTAAACACTTAGACGTCCATCAGCGCCACACGCCGACGCGACGCGACGCGGAAACGACGACACGGACGAAGACGGGGAGAGAGTGAAACGCCACCATGGCGCCGCGCGTCGTCCCGTACTCCCGCATCATCACCGAGGAGATGATGAACGTGTGGAACGTCAAGGATTTTTCACTCAAACTCGCCAAAAACATCCTACTCTGGGAGATACCGCGCGCGTTGACATCCGTCGCGGTGCGTCGCGCGCGGAGAAACGAACCGCAGACGGTCAAGGAAAAGAAGTTCGTCGCGACGGCGCCGGCGTACGTCATGTCGGCGTTGCACGCGGTGGTGGTGGCGTACATCGGCGCGAAGATTGGGTGGTCGGCGTTGGCGTTGAAGGAGACCCGCGACCAGTATTATTTGAATAAAAAGACAGCCATGACGATGGAGAATCTTCGGTTCACCGAACTCGGGAATTGGGCGTTTTGTGGGTACATGACGGGCGATCTCTTGCACGTGTTGGCTGAGTACCCGAGGCTCGGGAAGATGGATACCGTGGTGCATCACTTGTGTTTCATAGCGTGTTCTCTTCTCGCCGGACACTCTCAAACGATGATTCTTCCGTTTTCTTGGTTGCTCATCGGGGAATTGAGCACCCCGCTCTTGTGCATCAGATGGTTCGTGCAGCAATACACGTACGAGCTCGAGAGCGAGAAGATTATCGCCGTCGCCAAGGCTTTGGGTTTTAAAGGCGACGCCGTCGGTTCGGTTAAAAACGCCGGTAAACAAGTCGAATTCACGACGAGCGTCGCCTTCATGGCGTCCTTCTTCTTCGCCAGAATCGTCTGTTACTCCGCCGGGTTCGCCCACATGCTCTGGGCGTGGCGCGCTGGGATTTTAAATCCCATTCCGTCGTCCGTGACCAATACTTTAATCGTCCTCGTGTCTTGCGGCGCCGCGCTCAACTATTACTGGTTTTCCATCATGGTTAAAAAAGCTCTTCGCGGTCCCCCGAAACCGTCGTCGACGACCAAAAAAGAGCGATGAGGCGCAGATTTATTCCTCCCGCGTCACCGCCGACTCGCGGCGTCCATCCACCGGTCTCTTTGTAACAAGAAGCAGCTCGAAAGTGTACCAAATTTTCATCTCTGGCACACAAAAAAGCCAACCGTTGACGCGCGCGAAATCGCATTCTCATCCGCGCGTGACTCGCCGACGCGCGCACCGAACCCGACCGATCGCGATGTTTACCCGCGCGAGCCATCACAAATCCGCCCCGCGCGTCGCGTACGTCGGCCCGTACGCCATGGACCCGCTCGGCGCGCCGGTCGTCTTCGCCCAACGGTTGTTGACCTTTGTCGCGCTGTGGGAACTCGTGCGTCAAGTCTTGCTTCGCGCGACGCACCGGGCGATTCGAAACCCGCGAAACGACGCGGAGCGCAGGGTGAAGTTTGAGGCGCCGAAGCAGTACACCGGGGCGATCCACGCCGTGGTGGTGTCCGTCATGGCGGCGATGGTTTTGAGAGACGTGTGCGCGTTGCCGTACGACGAGGATAGGTACTTTAACCGAAGCGGAAACGTTGGGTTGAGCGCGTCGCAGAGGGACTTTTTGGAACTCGCGAATTGGATATTTTTAGGGTATCTCGTGCAGGATACGATGCACATCTTGTTGCAGTTTCCGAGGTTGGGGAAGGTGGACATGGTGGCGCACCACTTGGTTTTTACGTTGGCGTCGGTGTTGTCCGGGGCGAGCCAGACGATGATGCTTCCGTTTGCGTGGTTGCTTCTGGGAGAGATCTCTACGCCGCTGTTGACGATGCGGTGGACGATTCAGAGCGCGACGTATTCTATGCAGGCGAGTTGGGTGATTCCCGTCGCTAAATGTCTCGGGTACAAGGGCGAAGCGGTGAGTTCGACGACAAACGCCGGAAAACAGTTGGAATTTTTCAACGGCATTTGTCTGATGATTACTTTTTTCGCCGTGCGCGTCGTGTCGTACACGATCGGGTACACGCACATGATATGGGTGCGGTACAAGGGTATCATCGATCCCGTGCCCGCGGGCGTCGCTTGGCCGCTTAATATTCTCGTCGGGTTTGGCGCCGGTCTCAACGCGTACTGGTTCTCGATCATGATCAGAAAAGCAATCAAGGGTCCGCCGAAACCCCAACCCGAGGGTGCGAAAGTCATCACCAAGGAGTATTAACTAGTTACAGCAGCTGCTAAGATTTCTGTATTACTACACCAAGATGAACGATCGGCGTTCTTTATTACAAACGTGAAACAAACACAACTAACCGCCGACGAAATCGCGCGCGCGGCAGAGCTCGGCGCATGTCCTGGCCTCCGCGAACGCCCGGCGCCGCGATCGCGTACTGCGCATCCCTCGGCGTCGTTTACGCTCTCGCGTCCGCGTACGTCGAACGTTCAAAGCCTTGAGACGACGACGACGGCGTTCGCACAGTGACGACCGAAGGCTTGACTTTTCAACGACGACGACGACCGTTCGAAGCGTTCTCGCGCGCGCCATGCGCGCCCCACCGCGCGAGGTTGAGATCGCCCCGGGCGTGATGATGCCCACGCTCGCGTTCGGGACGTTCAAACTCCGAGGAGACGCGTGTCGAGACGCTGTGAGAGACGCGTTGGCGACGGGCTTTAGGCACGTGGACACCGCCACGTGCTATCGAAACGAGACGGACATTCGAGCGGCGGTGGATGCGATGCACGCCGAGGACGCCAAGAAGATTTTCGTGACGAGTAAGATCGCTCCCGGGGAGATGCACGAGGAAGGAGACACGGAGGCAGCGATAGAGGCGACGCGCGAGCGGCTCGGACGAACGCCAGATTTATTGCTCGTACACTGGCCGGGGAAAAGTAAAGCCGCGCCCGAGAGCGACGCGCACGCAGAGGTGCGTCTGCGAACCTGGCGGGTGTTTGAACGCGCACTGAGAGATGGAAAGTGTCGCGCCATCGGGGTTTCAAACTTTGAGGCGAAACATTTGATAGAGTTGCTAGAAGTTTGCGAATGTAAACCGGCGGTGAATCAAATCGAGCTGCACCCGGCGTACCCGCAATCAGAGCTCAGGAAGACGTGCGCCGAGCTCGGCGTGCACGTGCAGGCGTATTCCCCACTTGGGTGTGGGGAACTGATCGGAGATTCTCGCGTGGAGGCGTACGCTAACGCCCTCGGGTTGGCCAGCGCGCCGGCGTTGATTCGTTGGCCGATGTCGCTTCAACCGACGTGCTCCGTCGTCGCAAAAAGTTCAGCTCGCGCACGCACCGAGGAGAATTTCTCCGCGCTTAGTCCGTTGGGCCATGACGTCGATGTCCACGCGTGCGCGAAATCGATCGAAGAGGCGTTTCGGAACGATCGGCGAAAGTTTTGTTGGGATCCGGCGGCGGTCAAGTGACGATGTTGCTATGTCACGGCGTCGCTCGCCGGGCTTCACTTTGTGACTCTGAAAACGATCTCAGATGACGAAGACGAATTCCGACAAGATACTCTACGCAAAAAAAGGCAAAGGAGCCGGGTGCAGAGGCTGTAAAGAAAAAATAACTTTCGGACAGTTGCGCTGGGACTCCATCTCGACGGATGAGGATCGAAAATTTGTCGCTTCGTATCATCTCAAGTGCGTCTCGGAGACGACAAAGACCAACTTTGTCCGCTCCCTGCAGGAAAAGTTCCCCGAAGACGACGTCACAAACTCATTCACCATGATGGATGGTTTCGAGTCGTTGAAGGAAGAACACCAAGATCACGTCGAGAAAATTCTGGAACAGTACGTCACGCAACCAAACGTGGAGCTGAGCGCCGAAGACGTCGAATGGATCGATAGCGTTCTCCAGGAACCGGAAGAACCGAAACCGAAGAAGAAACCCGCGGCAAAGAAAAAGTCGACAGCGAAGAAGAAATCGTCGACAAAGAAGCAATCTTCGGAAAAGGCATCGACGTCCAAGGTTAAAGAAGGCCGAGTATCCAAAAAGTAAACGTCGCTACATTGTACAATCAAACCGCGTCTCGCACGACGCCAACGCACCCCAATCGATGATGCGGACGCGTACGCCGCCAAACGATGGAACACACTTTTAACCAACCCAACGCGCATTTCTTTCGTTTCCCGTCGCTTCAATCGCCGTCATCGATTAAATCTCGAATTCGCGCGCGCAATGCGTAGGGTTTACAATGCCCAGGTTTTTAAAACTGCGATCGCATCGCGGCGCCGGCCCGTCACTCCACGCCGCGCTCGACGACGCCCACCCGCGACGCCGCGCGCAGACGTAGACGACACGCGCACTCCCACCCGCCATGTCCGACGCCGAGATTGATGATTTCGACCCGACGCTCGCCAAGAAGAAAAAGTCCAAGAAGAAGGTGACCCTCGACCTCGGCTCCGACGACGACGTCGCGGCTGCGACGGAGGGCGTCGATGACTTGAACCTCGGCGGCGGCGGCGACGACGACGACGAAGGATTCGGTAAGAAGAAGAAGAAATCGTCCAAAAAGTCAAAGGAACTTGACCTCGGGGACGACGCCGGGGAGTCTTCGTTGGACCTCGAGGGCGAGTTTGGGTCGAAGAAGAAAAAGTCGAGCAAGAAGAAGAAGGCTCTCGAGGCTGAGTTGGGCTTGGAGGATGAGGATGACGGTGCGTCTGATGCGGCGGCGCGAGATGGGACTAAGACGGGATCGGGGACGTCTTGGGATGGTACGACCCGGGATTATCATTACGACGAGTTGCTCGGACGAGTCTTTGGCATCTTGCGCGAGAAGAACCCGGCGTTGGGTGAGAAGTCCAAGACGATTATCAAACCGCCGCAAGTGCTTAGAGAAGGGACTAAGAAGACGGTGTTCGCGAACCTCATGGAGATTTGCAACGCGATGCACCGACCGAGCGAGCACGTGACGCAGTACTTGTTGGCTGAGTTGGGTACCAGCGGTACGTTGGACGGCCAGCAGCGATTAGTACTCAAGGGTCGTTTCTTACCCAAGGTTTTCGAAGGGGTTTTGCGGCACTATTTCATCGATTACGTCATCTGTAACATGTGCAAGTCTTCTGACACGCAGCTCGTCAAGGAACAAGCGTCTCGTTTGTCCTATTGCCGATGCCAATCATGCGGCGCGTCGCGCTCCGTCGGCGCCATCCAGAAGGGTTTCGCGGCGGTCCAAAAGGGCGAACGTCGTAAGGCTCGACAAGCGACTGGTTAATCGATGCGTGCGTTTCGGTAGTCGTCATCACACGTGTGACAGATTTAATACACAAATCAACGTTTGTTCATCACTACAATTGTCTTCTAAAAATTTCAGTTTTTTCATTCGGTGTCCTCCGGAGCTTGACATGCGACGGCGCTCTTGGCTGCGTCCGGATTCATTTCGCATTTCCATGCGTCGTCATCCCCGAGCTGATCCATGTACGATTGCGGAACGATGCGCCACTTTTGGCACTTGTCGCATTGAATCCAGCTCGTCTTTTCCTTTGGGGTTTTCTGACCAGACGTCACGTTTGGTTTGGGAGTCTTTGCCTTCGGAGTCGCCGCTTTCTTCGTGACACCCTTGCGAACCGTCGGCGCCGGACCCCAACGAACAGTTTGCATGGCGATTTGCAAGATTTCTCTGTTACCATCGTCGTACACGACTTCGTGTTCGCCAGATTCCGGTCGGAAACCCTCGACGGTGCCGTAATAGAAGCACTCGTCGCCGGGCCAGAAGACTTCGATATCGCGTTTGACGCACTTTTTACCCAACTTTTCGCCGACATCCTTGAACATCTTGCTGACGGTATCGGTGAGATCATAGGCATCGTTGACGATGCGGACAGACTGACGCCACTTCTTCGCCGTACCCTTACCGCTGAGACGTTCAAACTCGGTAGCCGGGACGGTGAGTTCCTCGACGACGCAGCGTCCGCGCTCGCGGCGCATGAGACAGTAGCGAACCATCTCCTCCCCGCGCTTACCGCCTGGAAGAAGCACGCCGCGCATACCGCCGCAGCCGACAGGGATCGGTTTGATGGCAAAAACGAGCCCGCCTTCGGCGTCTGGAAGCTGGACATCACCGGTGAACGGCTCCCACATCTTCGGCAACCATCTAATCGTCACGAGAGGCAGGTGCACTCTGACGAGTTCATCCTCTCCGGCGTTCAAGTATCGAACTTCGTGCGAGCCGTTGATTTCATCGTAACTCACAATCCTCGCCGGAGTGAATTGCATTGTGTTTCCGTGCGGAAGAATGTCAATGTTTTGTCCTATGACGCCGCGGCCGAGTTGAAGGCCGCGCGCGGAGAGGTAATGGATGATGGGGTCGCCCTTCCCCTCACCGGCGCCGTTAAACTTGACCTGCTCTTGCCAGTGACCCTTTACCTTGGCCATGGCCATGAAAGCGGGAAGATCCATCTCCACAGTCTGGCGCTTCTTCGCATCCTTGTACAGTACGACGAGGTTACCACCCGTCAACACAGCGGTGAGACTGCCGCACGCAATCGGAATGGCAGCAGCGCGCACGATGCACGGAGCTTGCAACTCTTGCTGGAACTCCGCGGCAGCCATCGCGGCAACCTCTTCTTCAGTGTACTTGGAGCGACTCGGACGCTTGCGCTTGGCGTATTCGAACTCGTCGTCGTCGTCGTCGATGTCGTCGTCGTCGTCCTCTTCATCATCCTCTTCGGAATCGTAATCATCATCGTCGTCGTCATAATCGTCAACGTACTTCTTGACAGACTTCGTGGCGGTACGACGCGCGCGGCGAACGGTTGGTTCGGGCTCGGGCTCGGACTCGGGTTCCGGGCTCAGCTTTGCTCTTTTCGAAGATTTCGCCGCGGGCGTCGCCGCCGCCTTTTTCGGCTTTGGCTTGTTCGCCTCTTCTTCAGCCTTGGCTTGCTTCAACGCCTCCTCGACGACGTCTTCGGCGTCGAGCTCAGCGGGATCTGGACCATCTTGCAAGTACACGACCGATCCTTCGTCCAAAACCGTCGTCGTCGTCAGCTTTTCGATGTAAGGCGAGTTCCACGTGAGCAAGTCATCCACGCTGATACCCACTTGCTTGGAAATGGTTTCGAGCGTAGTCTCCTCACCAATGTTGTAAACTCTGTAGCCGTTGAAGATGCCTTCACTCCCACCGACCACACGCTTCGTTTCGCGCTCAGACGTCTCGTTCGTCTTCTTCGTCGCCTTCTCCTTGACGAGCTCTAATCGGTTCGGGAGTCCATCCGGCCAACGAGTTTGCTGCAAGCTAAGATAGATCCATTCGCGGTTGCCGTCGTTGTACAAAATTTCGTGTTCACCAGACTCAGACTTGTAACCAATCACCTCGCCAGGGAAATATTGTTCCACCTCGGGAAACCACATTTCAATGCAGCGGCCGATGATGCTTTCTCTGTACACGTGACCTTCGTCGCGAAGATACTTGCCAATGGGAATGCCTCGATCTCTATCGTCTTTAATCTTCTTCGCCGGCATGTCCACTGCGAGTCGAATCGATTGACGCCACTTTCTCGTCGAGCCGCGGCCGCCGAGACGTTCGAATTCAACCGCTTGTACCACTTGCTTGGTGCCTTTTTCATCGGTAAATTCAACGCTCTCATCACCGCGCTTGACACCGGTGGTGAGCACGCCGTCGAGGTGTCCGCATTGCACCTTGATCGTTTGGTACTCGAGAAGAAACTGAGCGCTTGTCGCGCGAGATTGCTTTGGCGCCTCTTGAGACACTTCACCCTTGGGCTTAGATGGAATCGTTGCCTTGGCTGTCAAACGCATCGAACACAATTCAATGTTCTCTGGGAACTTGTGATGGAGCTCGAGATCGAGAGCGCCGTCGCGTTCGAGAGAAATGACGGCAATGTTAAAGCCGACGTCTTCGCCGACATCAGAGTTCCAACGAGTACGAATGTCAGAAAGAACACCTGTTCCGGCGTGACCGCGGGCGAGGCGCACTTTGACCATCATGGCTGGCATGTACTCGGTACTGCTTGTCGCGCCAGCCAAGTGCAGGCAGCGCAAGAGGGCGTTCTTCATGGCTTCGAGCTTGCCCTTGGCGAGAGCTCCGCCGTGTACGGCGGCAATCGGCGGGGGCGCACCTCGGCGAGAAGGCATGCGATCTCCAGTCGTCATGTCAGCCGCGAAGAAACTCTCGGAAGGCATGCCTTCCCCTCGGCGCGCGTTGCGCGCGTTGCGTTCTGCCGCGCGGAATCTCTCCGTCTCGGCTTCCTTCGCCGCGAGCTTCATGCGTTCTTCCTCCGCCTTCTTTTCGGCGGCGATTTTCTTCTCGAGCAGCGGTCTGACGCGCTTGAACATCTCGGTGACAATCTCATCTCTTTCAGCCGGGAGAAGATCCTTTTGACGAAGACCCTTGAGAGGGCGTCCGAGCACGCACACTTCACCTTCGTTGAGCATCTGCGAGGCACCCGGGAGACCCATGGCGGCGGCGGCCAAAGCGGCTTCGCGATCCTCTTGTATGCGCTTCATGCGCTCGTCCTCAGACATCTCATCGAGCGTTTTGCGAGGAGGCGGCGCAAGCCACAAGCGAGTTCCCTCGAGGAGATACGTGCCCTTGCCGTAGAAGGCTCCCGGTACCCATCCTTCGTTCCAAGAAATGATGTCATTCCAGTCGACGTCGTGCATGTCAGCCACCGCCGCGACATTCTCGCCAGCTCTCGTGTAATAGCACAAGACGCCGCGCATTTCAAGCAGGTCACCCGGCTGCGGGTTGAAGACTTCTTCGACGTTCTTGTTCTTCTTCTTCTTCTTGCCACCCTTCTTCGGGCCTTCGTTGCGAAGAAGAAACTGAACAAGATCGGTAAACGTGGCGTGAGCCAATGGCTTGGTTCTCGTGCCGTTTTCGACCGGCAGGTCGAGCTCTGCGTCTCGATCTTCAATCCAGTGATCGGTGATGGCAACCTTCTTCGAGATGCTCCAGCCCTCGGCAGTCTTACCGTATTCTTCCGCGATGTGAGTGGCTGCCCACTTGGCACACTCGTTGTCGCAGTGAATGAAGCACGCCTGCGCTGGATGGTTCTGTCCGAGATCTTGAAAGCGCTTGCACTTACCGATAATCTCCGCCGTGGAGGGTAAGTGATCTTCGCAAAAGGCACGCGGACACGCTTCGCATCGGAAGAGAATACCACCGACGGCGGCCGCCTTGCGTCCACATTCGTGACAAGAGTGATGCGGACAAGACCAACGATGATACCTCGTAATGTCCTTGATGGTGATTCCGATGCAATCGGGGTGAACAGAAACCGGGCACAAGTCGCAGCACACGATTTCACCACCGTCCCAGCAAGATTGGCACACTGAGCTGTGACCATAGTCGCGGCCTGCGATTTGTGAGCGTGGCTTCTTGGCTTCGGGACCAGTCTTCCCCTTGCCACGCGCCTCGCGTCCGTAGACGGATGGCTCGCCATCCTCCATGTTGTAGTTGTTCGCCTTGAGCACCGTGTGACCGTCGATCTCGATGGTGGTCTTCGATCGAGACCGCTTACCGTGGAGAACGTTTGAGTTGAACTCAGCGGCAATGTCCTTGACCGACTTGTACTTGTTCGCCTTGGCCTCCTTCACTGCGTCTTCGCTCACTCCCATCTCCGCTGCGATGGCGGATGGAAGCATGAATGTGGAAATCGGCGCAGCCTCAGCCTTACCTTCGATGTAGTCTTCGGCAGTCATTACATCGGCTTGCAAGTCAGAGAGCTTCTTGCGTCTCTTATCACCAGCGGCGGTGCGATCCATGAGAACGTCCAACTCTTCGTCGGTTGGTGGATCACCGCTGGACTTGCTAAACACGGCATCGACACCGAAACGCAACATAGCGTACAAGTCGTTCCTGTCGAGCTGGTCGGATTGCTCAGCCGCTTTGGTAGAACCACGCGAAACCATTTGTTCGAGGAAGAGCTTTTTCTCCGCCCTCTGCGTCATCCGTTCCTCAACAGTTCCCGCCGTGACGAGGCGGTAGATGTGCACCATCTTCTTTTGCCCGATACGATGCACACGCGCCATCGCCTGCAGATCCACCTGCGGGTTCCAATCGCTGTCGAACAACACGCACGTATCGGCGGTTTGCAAGTTGACACCGAGACCACCAGCTCTGGTGGACAACAAAAACGCAAACATTGGCGAATCGGGGCGGTTAAAGGCGGCAATGTCGATTGAACGTTGCACTCGGTTTGTTGAGCCATCGAGACGGGCGAAAGTGTACCCACGCAGCGTCAAAAAGTCTTGCAGAATGTCCAACATGGATGTAAACTGTGAAAACAACACGACACGATGGCCACCGTCCTTCAAACGCTTCATCATGCGATCGAGCACAGCGAGCTTGCCAGACGCTGCAATGAGTTCCTCGACAGGCACGCCCTCCTCGGGTACGTCCGTTCCAGAGAAGAGGAAAGGGTGGTTACAGCATTTTCTGAGCTGCATCAACAACGAGTTGAGCTTTTGGAAGTTATCGGCACCGCCCTCACCCTTGACATTCTTCTCGAGCGACTGCAAAGCTGTCGCCTCGCGAAGCAACAAACGGCGGTACCAGAAAGTCTGAGCCTCAGAAAGCGGGCACATAATCTTCGTCTCTGTCTTTGGCGGAAGTGAAACCTCGACTTCACCCTTGACGCGACGCAAGATAAACGGACGCATCAAAAAGTGCGCCTTTTCGAGCAAACCCGCATCAACCTTGTGCTCGGAAGTGTTCAAATTGAAAGCCTTGTCAAATGGTTCGCTCGACGTAAAGACGTCTGGATGTAAAAATGATAGGATGGCGTAGAGCTCATGCAAGTTGTTCTGCACCGGAGTACCGGTGAGCAACAACGTGTGCTGGCGTTTGATTCTCTTCAAAACTTGGTGCGCAGCTGTCTCCTCATTTTTGACGCGGTGACCTTCGTCAAGAACCACGCACCGCCACATCACCTTTTGAGTAAGTGTGACATTGAAAGCTGGGTTGCACGCCATTTCGTACGTCGTCACCGCGATGTCGTAAGATTCCGTGTTCGGCACAACTTCCTTACGCAAACGCGCTCTTTCCGTCTCGTCTCCAGAGTGCAAGCGCACAACGCGGAAGGACGGCGCCCACTTTTGCAACTCATCCATCCAAGACGAGAGCACTGAGAGCGGACACACGACGAGGTGCGGTCCCTTTGCGTTGCGCATCTCCTTGATGCACGCCAAAAACGAAATGGATTGGAGCGTCTTACCGAGACCCATCTCATCCGCAAGAATGCACGAGCATCCTTGATCAAACATGCTCACGTTCCACCTCAAACCTTCGAGCTGGTACTCACGAAGCACCGCCTTGATCATCGCCGGCTGGTTTTCCACGGGCATGAGCACCTTTTGCGGTCCCTTTTGTTTGGCTTCGTGTGCATCAGCGCGAGCGATGATCATATCCTTCACCTGCGGCGTGATGAAGGGATCTAAAGCCTTCATCTGCGCTTTCAAGTACTTGGCGCGTTTCCCTTGCGCGTCCTCCATTGCCTTGGCCACCTCGCGGTTGTTGTTGACGCATCGCTGCTCCTCATCCGTCACAACCTTGGGTTCTCTCGGCTTTCTGCGCGTGTACGGCTTTCGCGCTTTTTTCTGCTCGAACACATATTTCGTCCGCCCCTCACTCGACGGTAATCCACCGTGCGCGACGCCCAATTCCTTATCAAAAACGCTCGGCTCCCCCTCAGTCAACGAGTAGTTGTTCGACCGAAGCACCGGCTCGCCGTCAATCATGATGACCCGAGCCTTCGTCTTCCGCCCCGACCGTCTCGCCCCACCCATAGCCTCCGCCAAAACATCTGCGGGGATCTCATCGAACCCATTGTCATCGCGCTCTCTCTTCACGCTCCCTCCCGCTCCATCACCCGCCCCTTCGCCCGTCGATCCGTTTTCGCTCGGCTCCGTCTTCTTGACCTCGTCGTCCGCGCGCGTCGTCGGCGCCGTTTCCGCAAGTCCCATCGCGGGAGAATCCGCGTTCCCGTTCGCCGTCGACATTTTCACGCTGACGGTGATTTATCGCGCCCGCCGTCGTTCCACGCGAGACGAGACGACGCGAGCCGGCGTTCAAGATGAAAATGAAACGCAGATCTCACACAGCTCGCGCGCAGCCCTCCTCTCTCGGGTCTTCGCGCGACCGGACGGTTCGTGTCCCGGTTCCGTCCTTCCGAACGCGTCCCGGGGTATCTCGCGACGATCGACGAACGTTCGAGAGCGCGGGCGAGTCGAGACGTGCGACGACGAAGACGCGCGCACGTCTCGCGCGTTTCAATCTGTCGTCGTCGCGTCGTCGGCGTCGTCGGCGTCGTCGCGCCGCCCGTGTCCGGGTCGTGCACGGGTCGTGGTTCGAACCCGGGGGTCGTTGGTCCGTGTTTTAAAACCAAGACTACTACTGACACCACTGTATGCGCACAGCGACGTCACTCGTCGCGCTGAGTGTGGGTGGACACGAGAATTCATTCCCCAGACGCGCGCGCGCGTGTGCGTTTAAGTTCGCGCGGCGAGGAATCGATCGAGAGGTGCGCGGCCGCGTGAACACCCGCGGGGGTATCGTCGTTTAGTTTCTTCGCGGCGCGCGCGTTTCTTCGCGCGCGCGCGACGCGTGCTTTGATTCGACCGCGGAATCGAATCGAAACACGCTGACGAGGCTGGTAGTTACGAGTGGACGGTGGACTGACGGCGATTCGACGCGTCCTCGAGACTGATCAGGAAAGAGAACGATGGGTGGCTGGCACGAAGAAGAATCCGAACACGGGGGCGCGGGTGGTGGGTTTAAGGAAACCCGAGGCGAGAATAACTCGGAGGAACATCACCGTAACGCCCAACAACAACGCTCTTCGGAGCACCGAGAGAGGAACCGCGAGGTGCCGAAAACACCGCCGTTCATCGCGTACGTGGGGAACTTTCCGTTTGAGATGACCCAAGAGGCGGTGCTTGAGGCGATCGGGGCGCGTGAAGGTGGCGTGGTGGGCGTGCGCCCGATGACGGATCGAAGCAAGACGAAGGTTCGCGGACTCTTTGTCGAGTTTGTCGACGCCGACGCGTTGCGCGAGGCGCTCAAGGCGGACGGTGTGGCGTGCGGTGAGCGGATACTTCGCGTGAACGTTGCCGAGGAACGTTCTTCTTCGGGGCGGAATTCGACGGATAAAGGCCGACGGGACTCGTCGGATAGACGCCGAGGCGGTCATCACTACAACGCGCCGCGCGTCGAGGCTATGGGCATTTTGAAACCAGACGCCGAGCGTAAAAAACTCGTCTTGCAACCGAGAACCGTCGAGGTTGACGCCGATGAGACCCCTGTGGGAGGGCAGTCCATTTTCGGTGGGGCGAAACCCGTCGATACGACCAAGATTCTCGAAGAAGTCGAACGTAAAATTGACGCCGAGCTCCATCGCGAACACAAGATGCCAACGCCGAAAAAGAAGAGAGAGCAACATCACGCGCCCAAGGCTCCGCTCAAGATGCAAGAGGAGCCGGTCGCCACCGTTGAAGATGCAAATGTTTTTTCTCTTCTTTCCATCGAAGACGATAGCTGAGCGGGGAGTGTGTCGTACGACGATTTCCGTGTCTAGTTTGTACCATCTTGTTTACTTTTACTGTACTCTTTTTGTGAACCTTGACTCGCTCGCATCGCATGTTGTTAACAACAGAACAAATTCAAATGCACTAAACTCGAGATGGGTTTCCTCGTATCACTATTCATCAACTCCTAAATTTCTCTCTCTCTACGTTTAAGTTTGCACTCGTTCGCTGATAATAAAAGCTAATAGTATTACGTTATGTCGTCGCCGGTTTACCAGTGCGATCCAAATCCGGAAGTTCCACGCCTTTACGCGAAAAGAAGGACGCTCTCGGCGTGCACGCTCTGGTTCGCTTGAGATATTGCCGCGTGTTCTCGCACCTCGCGAGGTCTCTGAGGTACGGAACGGCGTTCAACAGCTCGTTGTCATTCTTGTTATCGATAAACGTTGAAATTGGCAACGCGTTTTGTGGATGAAACGCATAGGAATACGGCGCATTGTCCACGATTACGGTTTGCGACAACTCTCTCCCGAGACACGTCAAATCCTTGACATAGTTGCCTTGAAACGCGTAACAGTGACGGCGGAACAACCTCCATCGCACTGTTTTGCGCACGTCGAGTAAATCCAAAACTGGGTTGGCGTACTTCGGCAGAGACGCGGTGAAAACGACAATTTCCCAATCCTTTTCAACCTCTTTTAAAAAGTAATCCACCCACGGACGTTTGATGACGTACACGTCTGACATTTTCCCGTCAATCTCAACCTTGATTGTGAAGTCTGCGTTCGGCACCGGCTTGAAGGACGAGTGCACGAGCGTTTCGTCGAGATCGAGCACGAGACACGGTTTCCATTTCGGCGGATCGGCGGGGGATGAAGACTCAGACGGCGACACGCGGCCGCCCATCTGTAACCCCGGCGCCTCGTAGCGTCTGAATTGCTCCATGTTCACTTCTAAATCGCGCTCGCCGATGAACGGATCTCCCTCGTGCAAGACGAAACCCTCATCGAGACACACAGATGACTGCGAGACGCACGGGACGCAACTCATCCCAGAGGAAGACGAACCACCAGAAATTTGAGACGTGTGCGCCACAACGTTTTCACGCGCGGCATCGTTGGCGTCGTCGTAGTCTCTCGCGCGTTCAAATCCTGTCTCAGTCGCGCTCGTTCTGGATGGCGCCACGCAACATCGCAAATACGAAACCAACGTCGACCACGCGCTTCGTTTCGCGAAACCGTTCGCTCCGTGCATCATCATCACCGGAACGATTTCTTCCTCCTCCTCTGCCTCGACGCGCATCTCCACCGCCGGTCCAGCAGCCGCTTCGACGTACTCCCCGCCCTCGGCTTCGCTCGAAAAATCTCCAAAGTCGTCGCCAATGAATCTCGCCACGACGTCCGCGTCGCTCGGTCTCTCGCTTCGTCTCGCCCGCGCCTTCGCCGCGCGAACCGCGCGCGAGGATGGGTTTTTCACCCCCGGGGCGTTGTTACCATTCGGCGTCGTCGCTCTCGGGCTCCAGGGTAAACCTTTACCGGGCGTATCCCTCAACTGTTTGCGTTCGACGACGACGGGCGTCGCGGACTCAGATGAAGATCCGGCGTCAGCCTCTCTCTGCGTTACCCTCTCCCATCCGTTCGTCGGCGTTCGCGGCGGGTCGACGACGCTTCCACTCGACGCAAAACCCGTTCCGACACCGTTCCCGCCTCCGTTCGCGTCGTCGCTCTTCATCCTCGCTTCACGAAACGCCGCGGCGGTCTCACTCGATCCGTCGTTAACAGCGACATCGTAACTACCGCGATTCGTGGGCATCGGCGTCGTCGGTTTCGCGTCCGCCGTCGATCGCGACGTCGTCGCGTCCATCGCGCCCATCGCATCAATCGCGCGTCCGCCGTCGATCGCGCGATCGCGCGCGCCGACGAGCGCCGCGGACGCGTCGTCCGTGGTCATCGATGCGTCGAATTTTAAAGCGTCGCTCGCGACGCTGGCGCGCGCACGATGTTTGATGTTTGAATGAAGAACGCGGGTCAGAGCGCGACGCCGCGTCGCGTTGGACGGCGACGACGCGCGAGGACGACGAGGCGCGACGGTATACATATACATCGCGCGCGCGGACGGTCGGGTGCGGCCGGCGGTCTGAAAGAAACGCGCGCGCGTCGTTTCGTACACTGAAAAAAGTGGCGGCTGGTCTCGGGCAGAAACGATGCGAGCGGTCGCGGTTGGACGCGGGGTCGGCGCGACGACGTCGACGACGACGATGAGATCCGCGTCGACGGCGACGGTGAGATGTGTTTTATTGCGGCGATGCGTGGACGCCGTCGGGAGGACTCCGACGGTGAGGAGACGCGGACGAACGACGACGACGGTTGCCGCCGAAGCGGAACCGACGGAACCGACGGAACCGACGAACGCGAGAGGTCGAGAAGCACCGGCGATGGTGATCGAGAGACGGAAACCGAGCGAAGAGGAGATTTCCAAGTGGAGAGCGCGCGCGCTCGCGCCCGGGGAGTTGTGGCTCGCGCCGTTGACAAAGGGTGGGAATTTACCGTTTCGGCGGCTGGTGGCGGATGATTTCGGAGCGCGCGTGACGGTGAGCGAGATGGCTTTTGCAAAGTTTTTGTGTAAAGGAAACCGGGTGGAGCGGGCGAGGATTCGACGACGGGACGACGGTGGGGTCTTTGGGGCGCAAATCGCGACGAAAACGATCGATGAAGGGGTGAGGGCAGGATTGATAATTGCCGAAAATAACGCCGATTTTATCGATCTCAATTGCGGCTGTCCAATTCACGAGACTTGGCATCGAGGTCTCGGCGCGGCGTTGTTGAAAAAACCGGCGAAACTCGAGCGTTTGGTTGAGGGCATCGCGGCAGGCGTGCCGCTACCGCTCACGGTGAAGATTCGACTCGGTATCGATTCGAGCAACCCGGCGAGACGTATCGCGGAAGGTTTGGAAAACGCGGGCGCTTCGGCCATCGTGATTCACGGGAGAACTAAAGAGCAAAGATATACCTCACACGCCGACTTTGAAACAATTCGCGAGATTGTTCAGGAGCGAAACATTCCAATCATTGGCAACGGAGACGTATTGACGTGGTACGACGCGAGAGATCGTATGGAATACTCGGGCGTTGCGGCGATGATGGTCGGTCGCGGCGCACTCATCAAACCATGGATATTCAAAGAGTTTCGAGAGCAAAAAGCGTGGGAGCCGACGGCGGAGGAGCGCGTCGGCGTGTATTACAAGCTTCGTGGGTACATGCGTGAACAGTTTGGGGATGATGATCTCGGTAAGCGAAGGTTTGACGATTTTTTCCCGTGGCATTTAGGCTTTTTCTGCCGCTATCGGCCGCTGCCCGAGGAAATATTTGGAGGGCGAGCGATTACCGATCCATTGCTTCAATCGAGGCTCGGGTTCGCCGTCGAAGGCGAATCTGCCGAGGACCTGCCGCTCCTCGAACAGCTTCTTCGATGCGAACACGAAGAGGCGCATGCGAGCATCGCCGAAGCGCTTTGGAGCGCCGAGACTTTGGAAGAGGCGATTTACGAGCTTGAGATTTTGGCCAAGGAATCTCTCGCCGGCTGGCAAGCGGCGGTGGCGAGCGGCGATCGACGCTCGAACAACTCGGACACGATTCGAGGCTGAGCTATCAAGTTGTACAATTCATTAAAAAGGCTAGGTTCGTGTGGTACCGTAGAAGTGTAAGAAGACTAAATTCAATTCGCAGTGTTCGTGATTTCTGGAGCGAGTTTGTGCGCTTGCAACGGTAGCGTCTCTGCGTATCCACCCTCGAGAGCGAGACGATCAACCATCGATTGGTCAAGTAGTGACTTTTTGTTTTCGTCGTGGCTAAACGGTTGCGACATGGCGCGCATAAAGGCGCGAGAGACTTGCATCGCCATGTCCGTCGATAGGTTGAGCACCTCTTCGCGGAGATGTGTGGTGATCCATCCCGGAAGTTTCCCGCGCTTGTCCTGAGAGTTGTAGCGTTTGTCGGCGAACACCATGAGGCCGTAGTCTTTCTTTGAGCGAATGACACGGCCGACGCATTGCGCAGCTTGACGAACGGCGTCGAACGCCAAGAAATCGCTCTCTTTGATTTGGAATGTCTCTCGCAAGTATTCAAGACGGGCGCGAAGGATGCGAGACAGCGTGTACTGATACGGCACTCCGTACATGACGACGGCGCGTCCGTAGTGTCTGTCAAAATCGATACCCTCTGCCACTTTTCCTCTGGCGACGGATAAGAAGATGGCGCCGCGTCCGCAGTTGCATGCGCGTCGATAATTATCCAAAGCCAAGGATGTCTCGACGACATCTGTCGTCTCGATGAAGACGAGCTTGTGCTGCATGATTTCGCGCAGGATTCCCGTCTCGTGCCACTTTGTGACGATGTTTTCCATGTAAGAGTAGGATACGAAGAAGGCGACGATGCCGTCTGGCACGGTTTGCGCCAAACCAACCAAGATGCGACCATAGTTTTGGATGACATTTGGATCGTCGCGCATGTCAAACTTTGTCGAAACCGCCTGCTGATCCGCGCCTCGAGTGATCACCATCGGACACAGACACTCCCGCGTGAGCGTCATCGCGAGACTCTTCTGGCTCACTGGATTAAACCCAAGCAATTTGGGATACAAGTCAATCGGGCTCAGCGTACCGGACGTGATGAAGACAGACTGGAAACGCTCAAAGACTGGCTTGATGGCGAGCGATGCGTCGAGACACGCCAACTGCATCACCGGATCTGGGATGTTGGGGTATCGCTCGTCGTAAGGTTCTAAAATGAGCGAAAATCCCTTTGAATACGTGCCCACCAAGGTGGCAAAGTTGGCCACGAGAGAGAGCGCGTTGTACTCATCCATGTCGACAACCTCGAGCGTCTTCAACAGGCTCGTCAGGCGATCGTAACAAAACTTGAGAGTCTTTCCGTCGATGCCCGCGTTTGCGGCACAGTGCTGCAAAAAGGCAGTGGGTGTCTCCTGTTCAACTTGAGTCGATTGTAATCGCACCTTGAGGTACTCGACGAAGCGTCTGAGCACGGCTACAAAGTGCTCAGCGCGACGAATGTTACCCGGCACAGCCTCGCGCAAAATATCCGCAGGAATGACTGGGTTCATGAGCACGTCTTCGCCTCCTCCGCGCTGTAGCACGCCTTGTTGCGCCAATCCATTCACTAATCTTTCGTATTCCTGTCGAAGTCGTCTCTCGTCCGTCTGTTTCGCGCGCTCTATGCGCCCGTTGAGCGCGGTGATCGATCTTCCGGCGTTTTCCAAAGTTTGTTGGCGCAGATTGACGCTCAACGCTTCAATGCAAACGTTGTCAATGTTGTGCGCCTCGTCGAACACGACGACGCACTCCTTTTCGAGAGAACTCGAAACTAAACTCGCCACTTTTGGATCGAGCATGTATTGGTAGTTGTACACGACGACATTGGCAAACGAAATCATGTTTCTCGCCAAAAAATACGGACACCACTTCTTCATCCGCCCGAACGCTCTCAAATCGTGCAGCGTGTACACACCCGGCGGAAGAACCGCCTTTTCCCCGGCGCTCTCAAACTCCTCGAAGAACTCGCACGAATCAGGCGCGCCATCGCCGTTGTCACCCCCATCCGACGCCGCAGACGTCTCCCCTCTCGCCTGCCGTTCCAACCTTCGCTCGCGCACCCAACTCGCCGTCAACTGCCGACATCTCCCATCCACATTCTCTCTCGACCCCTCCTCCGCAACTTTCGGATGCACACACATATTCTTCCGACTCGAAAGACCCACCGCGAGCATCTGCGCCTTTTCTTCACCCACTCGTTCGCCAATGTACTTCTGCAACGTTCTACACTCTGCCAAAACCTTCTCCATCTCTGGCACCGTCCGCGTGCAATAAATCAACTTCCCCACCTCTGGATGCGCCAACTGATACGACACACACAACGACAACACCGTGATCGTTTTCCCCGTTCCCGTCGGCATCTCCAGCGCCCCGTGTCCGCGCGCATCCAGCGCGCGTTTCATTTCGAGCATGTACGCATACTGTTCCGGGTACAGATTCTCATACGGAAAGTACACCTCCAACCCTTCGAGATTGAACCGCATGATTCCCCTCGCGCGCGCGCGAATGCGTTATCTCTCCCCTCTGCGACTCGCCGTCGCCCGTTCGTCCGTCCGGCGAGTTGTGACGGCTGTCGCTCGATCGGATCGCGCACTCAGTTTTTTTCAATGGATTTTCACAGTTGTTCGACGCAACGAGAAAAAAACGCATCGGCCAACAATTACGACACACATCGTCGCGTCGCGATCGAGGGCGAACAACCGGAAGGTGCGGTCGACGAAGAGAAGGCGAATCGTTTCTTTATTTCGCTCTTCTCCCTCGCTCCGGTGGACGACGACACCGAAAAGAGGGCGCGCGTGCGGACGCACAATAAAAAATGTTCGCGTCCACGCGGACGCCGAGCTGCCGGGTCGTCGCCTTGTCGACGACGACGGAACGCGCGAACCACAGGCGCGGGGGAACCGGACGCGATGGTTTGAAGGGAATTATTTCGCGTCGATCGGTTGATGCGCGCGGGACGTCGGCGGCGGCGATGGGCGCGTCGAGCGGGCGAACGACTACGGAAGTTGGTTGGGCGTTAAAACCGGCGACAACTTTAATGGCGACGGGTATCGTCAGCGGCCGAAGAAGAGCGGCGTCGGTCGTCGCGCGAATGGGTGAGAAGGACGGTGGCGGTGACGCGATCAAGGCGGTGAAAAAGCCGAGGCTTCCCGCGCTGGACTCGATTCGGTTCTTTTTGATCACGTACATTAGCGTCGGGCACTTTATCGCGTGCGCGACGAGGGACCCGTTGACTTTGGCCGCGTTGTCTCAGGTGAACGTCGTCGTCGGGGCGTTTTTCGTGCTGTCGGGATACGTCGCGGCGTACACGACGACGGCGCTCGGGACTTACGAGGCGTCGATGGATCGGTTAAGACCGAGCCCGTCGTATTTTGTCAGTCGAGTGATGGGTTTTTACCCGCTGTACTTTTTGGTCAACGTCGTCTTTGCACCGATGTTCTTTTACGCGGATTCGTTTTATAACGGACCGGTCACCGCGGCGGTGCACGGTTTGATGACGTTTTCTCTCACGCAGGCGTGGTTTCCGATGCACGCGGAGCTTTGGAACGCGCCGACGTGGTTTCTGAGCGCGTTTACATTCGCCTTGGCGGCGATGCCGTTTGCGCTCCCATCCATCGCACAATTCAAGCGCAAGCATCTGAGCTCGGCGTTTAAAATTCTAGTTGCCGTCTCCCTCGTCGCTAAATTGGCGTATTCATACGATCTTGGCGCGTGGGGATTCATGGAGGGCGTCATGTCGGCGAAGACGCACCCGAATTGGTTGTACTTTAATTCGGTTCGATTCTCACCCTTCAACGCGCTCATCGACGTCTTGATGGGAGCGGTCGCCGCGCGAAGTGTTATGATTGACAGCGCGGATGGTGAGTCTGTTCCAAAGCAAAACGCTGTCTTATCCTGTTCCGCCACGCCGCTCGTTGCGATGGTATGTTTCTTGGCGGCGCGCGCGCTCGGCGTCGTCGCCGTCAACGATGCCATCAGTCGCACCATCTTCACCGTGCTCTTCTCCATGTTTGCCGTCAATGTGCACCGTGAGACTGTCAGAGACGGTGGTGCGGGATCGTTGGTGTCCAGAGTGCTCTCGTGGAAGCCGCTCGTGTACCTCGGTACGATTTCCTTTCCGATTTACATCTTGCACGGTCCAATCGGACAGGTGTTCTACAAGCGCGTCGTCGCCACCAAGCTCTTCGGCAAAGTGTTCACGCAGCACCCACAGTTTTTCCCAGTGTATCTCGTCATCGTGCTCGCGTCCGCCGCGCTGACGCACGAGTTTTTTATCAAGAACAAAAAAGTACAAGAGCTCTCAAAATCGGTGACGAAGAAGGTTTCGGCGGCGCTCACGGTGTAATAATATGGTCGTCAATTCTCCCCTTCTTTTCTTCATAGCGCGTGTGTACGAACGACGAGAAACGATGTGCGTCGCGGCGAGAGGGGCGGTGATGTAGGTTTTTGTATCAAAGCGTATAAAGGCCGACGTGCGTATCGTTTTCATTGACAATCAAGCTAACTAGACGAAAAAAGACACGACGACTGAGAGTTCTTATCGGTTTCAAGCATTCGCGGTCTAACACGAAGCTCCCCCGGGTCAGGCGCACTCATGTGCGCGCAACCAGCACCCCCATGGAGACGCGACCGCAGAAGCGATCGCGTCACCATCTTGTTCTATTACTCGCAAATAATCGTGACAAAAACGACGACGGCGAATTTATTCTTCAGCCTCGGCGTCGTCAGCGATGTTGAAGTAACGGAGCTCGTAGACGTTGCGATCCTTGGCGGACGCAATGACGCGCAACCAGTCACGAACGTTGTGCTTCTTGAGGTACTTCTTGGTCAAGTACTTCATGTAGCGCTTGCTCATGGCGATTTCAGACGTGACCGTGACCTTGGTCTTGTCGTTGGAGACGGTGACGGCTTCGCCGAGGGCGCCAGCCTTACCGCCAACCTTGATGCGTTCGGAGAGGAACGCGGAGAAGGAACCGATTTCCATGATCTTGTCCTCAACCTGTGTCGGGGTAAAACGCAATCGCATCGTCAGTCGCGCGTTCTTTCGGTCATCCAAAACCGCTCCGCGGTGCGGCGCTCGAGCTCACCAACCCTAGGGCTTTCTACATCATCGGAATACGTACCGGCTTGGCGCAGTCAATGACAAAGGTGGAAACCTTCTTCTTGTTATCTACGTCGGCGATGATCATAAACACATCCGTCAGTCTCTTCGTCTTCACTCGTCTCGCGTGTCGACGCGTCGCCGGTCGCGGCATCCATCCATCCATCCGTCCAACATCGGCATCGGCATCTTCACGCGGTCTTCGTCCGCGCTGTCTCTGCATCGACCCTCGCGTCGCCGCGCGCACCGCGCGCGACCGGCGGAGGAAAACAAGCGAGCGAATATTTTCACGCACCCTTCGGGGCCATCGTTGGTGTTTAAACTTTCTTCGTTGACGCGGGGGTGCTGCGCGCGTTAGAGAGACGGACCGGGCCGGCGCCGAGGAAGCTTTTCACAATCTCGAGCGTTGGCGTTGCACGAATTTGTGTGATTTTTACATTTGGAGAAGGGCTCGCTCACCCGAGCCGAGCGGCCGCCGAAGCGACGGCGAGACCGGCGGTGAGGGCGCGTTCGATGGCGTCCGCGCGCGCGGCGACGTCTTGAGGGTTCCTGTGTAAATCCCTGAGGACGGCGATGGAGAAACGCTCGGGGTCGTCGAACAGATGGGCGACGCGCTTGGAGGACGCTTGCGCCTTGCGACGAAAGGCGTCGGCGGCTTCGGGAGATTTCAGACGCAGAGCGTCGAATTCGGCGCGAATGCGAACCCGGGCGTCGCGAAGATGCGCCAAGGATGGGATTTTGGCGTACAGACCCGGGTTGACGTCGGCGGGGACGAGAACGGGTAAGTCTTCGAGGCTGGCGAGAAAGTCTCGAGCCCGAGCGCAGACTCGGCGAGGCTTGAAATCCCAATCCATGAGGACGCGCCACGGGATGACGGCGAAAGACGTCGACGGCGCGCACTCGTCGCAGTACACCTCGTCTGTGTATCCACACCTCTGATACCGTCGAAGCGGTCGAATCAACCCTTGAAAGTATCGCGACGCCGACGACTCGCCGACGCCGAGCGCCCGTCCGCAAGAACAAAGCCCGCGTTGCGCGTCAATCTGCTCATCGAGCGTTCGACCATTCGTCGGCCCGTCGACGTGTAACGCCAAATCTAATCCTTTCTCCGGTATCTCATCCAAAACCTCAGTCATATCTTGTAAAAACTCGTCATCCTCGACGGTAGCGGTATCGGTAGCGGCGACGACGACGTCGTCGGATGACGAAATCCGTCCGCGCCCCATCATCATCGCCGCCCCTTTCCCCCCTAAATCCTCCACCAAGCTCTTCGTCCGCTCCCCAGCGACGCGTCCAAACTCCGTCAACCCTTTCGCCGCCCCAGCCACCGCGCTCGTCGACACTGTCGATCCGTAATCCACCGCGTCTCGCACGCGCGTCGCCACGTTTGTAAACGCGCGCGTCGTCGTCGTCGCCAATCGATCCATCGTCTGCAGTCGTCGCCGTCTGTTCTCCTCGTCGTCGTCGGCGTCGTCGTAACGAAGCTCCCTCGCGTCGTCTTCCATGTCTAATCCCTCATCCAAAACCAGACTCGTCGACATCACGTCGGCGTCGGCGTCATCATCGTCGCGCGTCATCTTCTCTAACGACCTCCTCCTCTGTGACGACGCGCGCGACGGACGTCCCTCGCGGTTTCCTTCCCGCGTCCACCGCCCGCGACCGACGGACGCGCGTTGGTTCGAGTATCCGTCCGCGACGACGACGACGGACGCGCGCTCTTCCGGCTCGCGTCGACGAGTGCGCGACGACGACGTCGGTCTCACCCATCCATCCATCATCATCGCTCGGCGACGTCACAACAGAGCGACGATCCGATGGCGGACGAGGACAATTCGCGACGAGCGCCGACGAACGACGACGCCGATGCGGACGACAGCGCCAAGGCGTACCTCGAGAGCACGGTGACGCGGGTGCTCCACGACGCCCTCGTCGCGCTGAACGACGCGCGTCCGAGCGCGCCGGTGAAATTTCTCGTCGATTATCTCACCGAACGCGCCGACGCCGTCGACGGGGAGATCGCGGCGAAGCGCGGCGGATCCGGGAACGCCGCGTCGCCCGCGAACGGCGACGCGTAGACCGCGACGACGTCGTCGTCGTCGTCGTCCGCGACGCTCGCGCGAGGCGGCAGTCGTCGTGTCTTCCGCGTTCGGTTATACAATCCGAGGAGGGTAATCCGCCGGCGGCGCGCTTCGCGCGAGTCCGCGCGCGGCGACGCTTTTATCATAGACGCTCGACGCGTAATACATAGATCTTTTTTAGCATCATCTCTCACACTCACCCACGCATGCGCG
>Ga0181573_10000104_pt1 | contig 80099 bp, 43 predicted proteins | sample 101ome_25_FD_148643 | JGI IMG/M metagenome (GOLD analysis project Ga0181573, IMG submission 148643) | Coastal salt marsh microbial communities from the Groves Creek Marsh, Skidaway Island, Georgia - 101409BT metaG (spades assembly) | ecosystem: Environmental > Aquatic > Marine > Intertidal zone...
TGGGGCGACGATGACGCTCACGGGATGTGCCGCGACGATCGCGCCGTCGACCGGGACGCTCGGTTTGACGTGTTCGACCACGGCGCAGTCGGCGGCGGTGGATACCAGTTGCGGGCAACCGGCGAGCGCCGACCTCCAAGGATTGAGCAAGGAGGGATCAGCCGTGGAGTGCACGTTTTACGGGAAACAGAGCGCGTGTATCGCGTGTCCAAAGGGCACCGAGTGCGACACGACGACGCATTCGATCGCGGTGCCGTGCGCGATCGGAGAGTACAACGCGCAGGAGGCGGGTTCGTGCGCAAAGTGTCCCGCGGGGAACGCGTGTCCGACCATCGCGACGACGGCTCTGACGACGTGCGTCGCGGGTACGGCCGCCGCCGAGGGTTCGGCGTCGTGCACGACGTGTTCCATCGGGACGTACGCGGCGTTGGACGGGGCGGGCGCGTGTTTGCCGTGTCCGGCGGGATCGATTTGTAAGAATGAGGGAACGACCGAGCCGGAAAAGTGCGCCGCGGCGTCCTACTCGCCGGAGGGCTCGATCGCCTGTTCGACGTGCGCCGACGGTACGTACACGGCGACCGTCGGTTCTGAATCTTGCGCTCAGTGTCCGGCGGGATACAAGTGTTACAACCCAGCGACGAAGTCTGTGCCGGAGGCGTGTCCCGCGGGCACGTACGCCCCGGCGGGGTCGAATGCGTGTCAGCAGTGCGAAATCGGAACCTATCAAGATGAAACCGCGCAGGGCGAGTGTAAGTCGTGTCCGGCGGGAAAGTCGTGTCCAGAGCGTGGGCTCACCGCCCCGCAATCGTGTGAGGTGGGGAAATATAGCGGTTGGGCCATCAAGGCGAACTCCGTGGCATTTAGTGTCCCGTACGATCCCACCGATCCAGTTCGTCAGCCCGCCGTGGATACCGCAGTCAGCGATTGTTTGGATTGCCCCGTGGGATATTACTGTCCCGCGGAATCCTCGACGCCGCAATTGTGTCCCGCTGGGACGACGGCGACGCGCGCGCAAACCGAGTGTCAAGGATGTCCCGCCGGGTACAAGTGTCCGACGCCATTACCGGTATCGACGACGGCGTGCGTCGCGGGATCATTTAGCGTCGGTAACCAAACGTCGTGTACGGACTGTTCGCCGGGTCGTTACTGCGTCGACACGACGAAAAACGTACAGATTGATTGCCAATTGGGTTACTTTAGTTTCGGTGGCACAGTGAGCGCGTGCAACGAGTGCGCCAAGGGATTCGAATGTCCCGCGACGGATGGGTCGAGAAACAGTGCCTGCTCCTTGGGAAGTTTCAGCGAAGGCGCGCAGACGCTGTGCACGCCGTGTCCGCCCGGAAAGTATTGCGATAACGTCACGTCCGCGGCGGCGCAATATGACTGTGCGGCGGGCACGTTTAGCACCGGGCGTCGCAGCGCGTGCGACGCGTGTCCCGCCGGGACTTTCGGAACAACGACGGCGGCGATATCCGAGACAGATTGCACCAAGTGCCCGAGAGGTACGTACGGCACGATTACCGGGAGTAATAACGCCGAGTCGTGCGTGCTGTGTCCCGCGGACACGCAGTGTCCGAATCTCGGCACCGTCGAGCCCGAGGCGTGCCCGTCTGGCACGAGCACGTACGGCGAGTTGGGGCAGACGTCGTGCGGCCAAGCGCCGCCACCGCCCGCGCCGCCGCCGCAACCGCCACCGATGCCCCCCAAACCGCCGCCACCGGCGCCGCCACCCTTGAACGCAACCGTCGGCGCGCCTGAGCTCAGTCTTCGCGTTCAAGGAAACGTCTCACAGTGGTCCGAGGCAAAGGCGACGACTTTTAAAGCGGGCGTCGCGGCCGCGCTCAACGACGGCACGACGACCGACGACATCGAAATCGTCGGCGTGAGACAAGGTTCGGTGATCGTCACGTTCAAGATTATCTCGACGGCGATGTTACCGCCGACGTTCGGCGGCGACTGGAATCAAACGTACCTGATGACGGCGACGGCGAGACTCTCGAGCGCGATATCCGCCAATACGCTCAGCGTGGGCGCGCCCGTGCTCGGTACATTGTCCGTAGAGTGTGCGCCCGGTTCGTACGTGTCGTCGGCACCGTCTGCGGCGGTGCGCGAGTGCGCTCTCTGCGACATTGGAACGTATTCGGTGGGGACGAACGCGCAGAGCTGCGCGCCGTGCGCCGTGGGCACCGCATCACCGTTTCGAGGCGCGTCGTTCTGCGAGGCGTGCGTGCCAGGATCCGTTGCGCCCGCGCTGGGATCGAACGCGTGCGCGCTGTGTCCGCGCGGCACCATTCAACCCTCGACGGGGATGACGTCGTGCGCGCAGTGCGAGGACAACTTTTTCGCGAGCGCGTTCGGGTCCATCGAGTGTGTTCCGTGTCCGGCCGGATTCGTGAGCGGCGCCCCGGCTTGGGTCGGCGAAACACCGCGTATGCGCGCAGACGGCGTGCTCAGCGTCGAGGTTCAGGAGGCGATCGACGGCGTGCGATGCATTCCGGACGGAACGTACACGGTGCCGGCCCCTCCGGCGCCCCCGCCGAGCGAACGCGTGGCGGATTCGACGTCTTGGACCGCCGGTGCGATCGCCATGTGCGCGTACCTGATCGCCATGTGCGTTCTCTCTCGCCGAATTTGGGTCAAAGAGAACCTTACGCTACGCTTTGCCGAAAATGACACGTTTCTCGACTCGATCGCGCCGGCTATGGAAAACACCTTGGCGACGCGCGGCACGTTGAAAGACTTTGAACAGGACGATTTGCGATTCGCCATGGCGCGCTTCAAGCGAGGTGATGTGCAGGAAGCGGAGGCTGTGCTCACCAAAATCGCCGAACGCAATCCAAACCATCCGGACGTCATGCACGGACTGGCTGTCGTGCGCGCCATGGCGGGCGACGCCAAATATGCGCACGCCTTCGCGCAGCGCAGCGTCGGCCTGGGCGAGACGCCGCAGCGGCAAATCACGCTCGCGAACGTCTTATTAGCCCAAGGTAAGATAGAAAAGGGAATCGCGGTGTATTCCATGGCGATTCGTCGTGATCCGGCGAGCGCCGTGGGGCACTTCAACGTCGGAAACGCGCACTTCATCTCCGGCGACTACGTCAACGCCAGGTCGAGCTACCTCGCGGCGCTCGATCGTGAGCCGCATTATTTCAAAGCGCTGTACAACATCAGTCTCGTCCTGGATAAGATTGGTAACGTCAGCGAAGCCAAGGAGTGGATGAAACGAGCGATCGATATACGACCGAATGACATTCGCGCCGTGTACACGCTCGCGCTGTTGTACCTCAAACTCGGCGATTGGAAAAAGTCAGAGTACTACTTCAACTACGCGCTGAAGATTGACGCGAAACATTCGCCGTCGCACGTCAAACTCGGGAACATCGCCTTCAGGCGAGGCAACTTCCAGCTCGCGGGTGCAAATTATCTCACCGCGCTCGAGTTGGATCCCGCAAATGTGGAGGCGTTGACGAATTTGGCCATGCTCGATTGGTGCAAGGGATCGCTGACGGCGTGCAATGAACACTTGCGTTTGGCGCTAACCATCCACCCGCGGTATTATCCCGCGCTGTATAACCTCGCCGTCACCCGTCTGTCGCAAGGACGCGTCGAGGAGTGTCTCAAGTATTATCAGCGCGCGAAGGCGTGCGCGGACGCCTCGGCGTTGGCCAAGACGCAAATGTTCAATCTCAGCGTCGCTCTCGCCGAACTGGACGAAATTGATGACACCGACGTGCCCGATGAGTTCACGCCGAACACGATCGAACACCAGCTCTTGAAGGCGGCGTTGACGAAGATTCAACCGGTGGACGACGGGACGAGTTCGCAGCTCGCGACGACGGTGAAGAAATCGAGACGTAAACCCGTCTCTATCCCAGCGCAGGTGGAGAATGCGAGTGACGTTGCGCATCCAAAGAAGAAGGATCCACGAGACACGCAACGTAAGTACAGTTCGCTCGTGTTCATCTCGGATGCGGTGAAATTCCCGGCGAGACTCGAGGCGTGCGCGCGCGAAGATACGTGCGTCATCATTTACGAGAGCGATCTCAACAGCGTGGTGCTGTGCCGTAAGCTCATCGCAAAGGCGAGGGAACGAATTTCCAATACGAATGGTTTACAGCCCGTCGATCGCATCGCCATCGTCGCGCCGACATCGGTGGGAAGCGTGCGTTTAGGAGACGACGTCGCGATTGATTTGCGCACGGTGGAGCAACAAGGCGACGTCGCGTACTTTTTGAACGGGCTCAACGAAATGCTCGGTTCGTATCAGTGGCGAGGCAAATCGCTCGATTTCCTCACGCTGAGTTACGCGAACGAGGTGAACGTGAGTTTACTTCGCGCGATAAAATATGAGCATAGATTTGAGTGCGAAGTGTCGTGCTCCGACAAGATGGAGTCTCCGGAGACGTACGCGCTCACCGAGGAGCAAATTCAGAGCACGCGCGGTGCCGCGGGCGGCGCGTTGGCGTGTTTGAACTATTTCGACGTATCACTCTTATCCTCGTGGGCCAAACTCCCGCAGCGCCCACCGCGTCACCGGGTTGTGTCGTCGTCTGGGGGCGGTTTAGTCGCCATTCGAGGCCAGGATGGAGTCGAAGAGGAGCAAAAGCGCATGTCTTGGCGAACCGCGGCGAAGACCGCCATCGCGTTCTCGTCGTCGGCGACGACGACGATGGAAAAGATCGACATCTCGCCGCCGCCGCCGGTGCTCGCGCCGTCCGAAGAGGAGCTCGTGAGAACACGCCGCGCGAGAAGTCTCGCGCCGGCGCGCTCTAAATCTCTCGTGAAAACGGTGGACGTCGAACTCATGACGTCCATGCAGGTTTCCAAGTTCCAAAGTCAGCCGACGCAACTTTTCTTTTGCAAGGAGATCGCCGTCGAGCTCGGCATCAGCGATGAGCGCGTGCGCGTGGTGAGCTTGGATCCGTCGGCGTCGACGATTACCATTCGCCTCAGCGAACGAAAAGACGGCGGCGACGGCGGGCCTTCGCTGACACAAATCGTGAAGCTTTTACAATCCTCGATCGCCGCGGGGTCGTTCGTCATCGACGACGCGTTCGGCGAGGTCGATTTCATGGGCGTGTTCTGGCCGCAAACGGACGACGCGGAGAGCGCCGACGAAGTTTCGAGCGCGGAAGAGGACACGCGCGCGTCGCACGACGAAAACGCGACGCCATCCGTCGACACGGCGAACGCGTCCGGCGCGCAGATGTTTGAGGAATACGACGTGTCGGACGTCGCAGGTAAAGTCTCGTACGCGACCGTTGCGCCCGCCAAGGTTTCGTCTTCGGCGGCGGCGGCTCTGGAACCCACCGTCGTGCGAGACCTGTCGATGCCCTCCGCGACGACGAGAGATTTCGTCGAGATCGAGTACAACGACGCCGAGACGACGCACGCGGCGTCGAGCGCGCCATCTTCGCGCTGGGATCTCGACGCGAACATTAAGAATTTGCGAAAGTTTGAGCGAACGGGAATTTGGGACGTCGCCGATCGAGACTAGACAACTCTACAACCTTCCTTCTATGACACACACACCCGACTAGTAGAACCCTCACCCATCCTTCACCCATCTTTCAACTCCTTTCGTCGTTTCACTCGCGCTCGCTCTTCGTCCACGTCGAATCCCGTCGTATCCTTGAGCTCCGCCTTGACCCAGTCGACGTCCGCGCCCGGTGTCGTCTTTAACGCCTCGTCTAAATTTTGCAGCGCCAATTTATACCCCAAACTCACCTGCGTGGGCGTCCCCGTCACCTCGATCGCGCGCACCACCGCGTGTTCGTTTCCTTCGTGCACCTTATCCACGTCCGCTATCACAATCTTACACTTGGACACGCCCTCTATTTTCTTCACGTGACCTCGCCCTCGACCGACGAAGGCGCCCAAGAACGCGCGCGGACAATAAAACCTCTTCGACGTTTGATTCTTCGTCTCTCGCACCAACGCCTCGATCAACTCGACGCATCTCTGCACGCACTCAGGCGGTCCGACGATGGACACGCGTCGCTCCTCGCGTTCATCCACGGGATGATTCGCGTCGTCGTCGACGATGTCGTCGTCCAACGCCACCCGCGCGCCCGTCGCGCGCACGCTCTCCCCGACCCCGTTCCCCTCGCTCGTGGTCAATCGAACCGCCACGCGATGTTCGACGAAACGAATCTTGTGCGCGTCGACGCGTATCGTCGCCACGCGTCGGTCGTCATCGTCGTCGTCGCCCTTCGGCGCGCCGCCGCCGCCGGCGTAATACGAAGTCCCCGCGCGACGTTCCATGGACGCCGCCACCGCGCTCGCCATGTCCGGACGCACGCGCCGACGCGCGACGAGCGCGGAGACCCCGTCCGTGGACGACCCGAGACCGCGCGCGTCCTCGTCGAGCGCGGCGAGGACGTCGGACGCGCGCGGGACTGGATTGGAATCTTTCAACCTCTTCCCGGCCGCATCCTCACGCGCGTCGCGCGACGCGTCGTCGACGTCGTCGTCGCGCGCGCTTCTCTCGTCGTCGACATCGTCGTCGTCGTCCTCGCTCGACGACGACAGCGACGCGTTGGCGGCGTCGAAGAAACTCATCCGTCTTCTCGCGTCAGTGTTTGACGCCTCGTCGACATGGCGCCCGACGCCGACCGCGCCGCCGCCGCCGACGACGCCGACGACGCCGACGACGTCGAGACGGACGACGCACGCGCCGTTCGGAAGCTCGATGACCTCGCGCGACCGCTCCTCGAGACGTCGTCGAGCGACGACGACGATGATGTCTCGGAGTACCTGTCCACGTCGAAACGTCGATCGACGCTCGCGGCGGTGCTCGCCGTCGCCGCGCTCGGCGCGCCGCTCTCGGCGCAGTACCTCTCGACGGCACTGTCGGTGAGCTTCCAGTTGTACCTCGTGTCGACGCGCGCGAGGGACGGAGAGGCGGAGGAGGCGCTCGCCGCGTTTGGGCTCGCCAACGTCGTGTGTTCGCTCACGGCGCACTGCGCGCTGTGGGGACTGGGAAGCGGCGCAGACACGCTAGCGGCGCAGGCGAACGGGCGAGGCGACGCGCGTGCGGTCGGGAGGACGTTCGTCCGGTGCGTCGCCGTTTTGTGGACGATGGCGTGCGCGCCGGGTATGGGAATTTTTTGGTTTTGCGGGACGTTTTTGCGCGCGCTCGGGACGAGCGAGACGACGAGCGCGTTGACGCAGCGATTCGCGAGGATACGGTCGATCGGGTTGTTCGCGCAAGCGGTAACGTGCGCGAGTTTGAAGACGATGATGGCGACGCGGTCGACGCGGCGAGTGGCGGCGTTGAGCGCGGCGACGACGCCGCTCAAGTTTGTGGCGCCGTGGGTCTTCATTCGCGCGTTCGCGAGGCGAGGCGCGAGCGTCGTTCAGGGCGCGAACGTCATCGAGGGCGCAGCGTGGGCGCTGACGACGATCGATTTCGGGACGATGTCGATGTACTTGGCCGCGTTCGCGACGTCGACGACGTGTCGCGCGGCGATGCGAGACGTTCGAGTCTTCGCGGACGGGTTTTCAGGGTGGGGCTCGTATCTCAAGTTGGCCGTGCCCGGATTGTTCATGAGCGCCATCGAGTGGTGGTCGTGGGACTTGAACACCGTTCTCGCGGGTCTGTGCGCGAACGCAACGCTCGAGCTCGACGCGCAGACGTTTCTCTCGAACACGTACTTTTTCTTTTACTCAGTCGCGTGTCTGTGGGCGCGAGGCGCGTCGACGGCTGTCGGAAACGCGCTGGGAGCGAATACACCGCACGAGGCGGCGACTTACGCGAGAGCCACCGTCATCTTATCGCTCGGTTTCGCCGTCGTCGCGGGTGCGATTTTCAGAGTCAACGCCGACGCGGTGTTTTCGGCGTTTTCTAAAGACGCCGCCGTCGTCGCCAGGCTGAAAGATTTGGTAAACATGCTCACCGCGTTCGTCGTCTTCGACGCGGCGCAGGTGGCGTTGGGCGGCGTCATCGTCGGTGCCGGGTACCAAGCGGTGACGACGCCGATATTGGTCGTCGCCTACTGGGTCGTCGGGTTGCCTCTCGGCGCGTACCTCGCCGTCGGTCGCCCGGGACTCGGCCTGCGAGGCGTGTGGATCGGTATTCTCACGTCGAGCGCGATACACCTGACGTGGAACGCCGTTGTGTGTTTCGGCGGCGCGTACGGCGCGCCGTACGCGATTCGATGGCGCGAGGCGTGCGACAAGGCGACGGCGCGCGACGATGACGACGACGACGACGCGGAACACGACAGGGCAACGGATGAACCGGCGGGCGTTCCGTAGCGGATGCGCGCGCGCGGTCATAGTAGTAGGATTAGTGTAGCACCTGTAGTAGGATTAGGGTAGTAGAAGCGGTGTCTTGAATGTTTAAGATGAGATACACGGACAAAACTCTAACGACTATCGCCCCTTGGATTTGGATTTGGATTTTCCGGCGCTCTTTTGCTTTTGCTTTGGAAGTTTGAGCGGTTTGATGATGGATCCCGTCGGTTTCAAAATCTTCGGCGCGTTGAGCTTGGAGAACATGCCGACCGTGTTGACGTCCGGGCCGAGCGGTTGTCGCATCGATCCCTCGTACGTCGCCTTGCTCGCGTATCCGTGCGGGAGCGATTCCACGTTGAACTGCGCCGCCTTTTTATCAAACTTTTCGCTGATGACGACGTGTTTGAGCTTGGCGTCGCGACGATTCTTCAGCGCCTTGGTGCGTTCCGCCTTGGCTTTCTTTTCGGCGTCTTGCATCCACTTCGGCACGCGTTGTTCGCTCGCCCACGCGCCCCATCCCGGAAGGTTTTTCGGGACGTCGGCGTTGGGAAGCTCTGCATCGACATCGGCGAGCTTTTCTTTTTCGAATTCAGCCTCGATGTCGTCGTTCGCGAACGCGCGACGCATTAATTCTTCATTCGTCGCGCCGAGTGTGCGCTCCTCGTCGAGCATGACGACGGGTTCGTCTTCATCTTCCTCGACCTTCGGCGGCGCGACGCGTCGCGCCGCTTTTTCTCGCATGCGTCTCGCGGCGTTCGGAATCTCATCTATGGGTTTCGCCTTTGGCGGTTTAGGCGCGCTGTTTTTCTTCTTCTTTGACTTTGCGACGACGTTTTCGGTGTCGTCGTCGCGAGCGCGCTTCGCCGCCGACGTCGTCGCGCCATCCGTCGCGCCCTTGGCTCTCGCCGTCATCGCCGCCCACTCCTCGCCGTCGCCGTCGTCGCTCTCGCTGTCGCTGTCGCTCCCATCGTTCTCCATCTCATCGAGCTCGTCGAGCAAACGCTGCGCCTCGGCCCGCGTCTCCGATTTACGCTTCTCCATCGCGCGCGCCATGAAGGGTAATTTGAACAAACTCTCATTCGCGCCGTCGACGGCGTCTTCGCCCTCCTCGATCGCCTTCAACGCCGCCGCTTTCGCCTTGAGTCGACGCTTACGCTCCGCGACGGGATCATCGCCTGCGTCATCACCGTCATCGTCGTCGTCGGATTCCGCGTCGGTGCTCGCGTCGTCGTCGTCGCTCGTCGATCCGCGTCGACCCTCGATTTTCTCCTTTAACCGTTGCCCGATGCGAAGTTGTTCCTGTAATTTCTCCCTCGTTCCCGCGAGATGCGCGATGCCCTTCTTGATGGCGCGTTTCGCCCACCTCGACGTGTTTTTGTGTCGCAAGAGCATGCGTTCCTGCGCGCGGAGATACTCGCGTCTTTCCTCGGGAGTATCGCCCTCGCCGTCTTCGAAATCCTCATCGGCGTCGTCGCCGACGATTTTCAACTCCCCCTTACGATTGTGTCGATGAAACGCTTTGGACTTGATCGCCTTTAAACGTTTCGCCTTTTGTTCGTGATAAAACAACACCGCGCGCATCTTGGCGAGTTTCGCCTGTCTCTCCTTGACGTCCTCGACGTCTAAATGGTTCATCTCCACCATTTCGCCCCGGACGACATCCTTGGCGCTCGCGTGTCCCGCGTCGCTCAAAACCTTGGCGATTTCTTTTTCGAGATCAGATTTCGGCGTGAAATCCGCGACGAGCGCACCGAGCGTGTCTTTTCGCTGCATCTCCTTCCTCGCCGGTTCAAACTTTAACGTTCTCTTTTCACGATTTTCCTTGACGACGGCTTGGTACTTGGACACGTCTTTGCTCGTCTCCGCGTACGCCGCTTTCCGATCAATTCTCTCGCGAATCGGTCTCGCCAGCGGCGCGTCCGCGGCTTTCGTCTTTGCAATCTTCGCCAATCGTTTCGCTGTCTCCTTATCCACCGCACCTTCGCCCAGGGACGCCATGACATCCTTGAGCGTCAACGGCGCCTCGCCCTCGGCGAGTCGCATGGGAATCGCCATCGGGTTCTCGGGAACGCGTTCATTCTGCACCGGTCGAAACCTCGGATCGAGTCGGACGCCTCGCCGTTCACCGACGATATCATCCAGCACGCGCGCGCGTCGCCCGTCGTCCTCGTCCGAATCATCGTCACCGTCGGAGACCAAGTCTCGTACGTCTTCGTCTTCGTCCGCCGCCGTCGACCGGCGCGCGGCGGACGCGCGCGGCGGTCTCTCCACCGGTCTCTCTTCCTCCTCGTCGGCATCGCTGTCCATCAATGCGTTCAAATCATCGTCGTCGTCGTCTTCATTCGCCCCCTCGCCCCCCTCGGCCGCCTGGAACTCATCCTCGTCGCCGAACTCGACGTCGTCGTCGTCGTCCCCCGCGAAGACGTCCCCGTACCTCTCGTCATCCTCATCGTTAAACGCCTCGTCCTCATCAATCTCCTCGTCCTCGAACGCATCGTTCGCGCGCACGTCCTCGAAAACGTCCTCATCGCTCCTCGACGCGTCCGTCTCGTCGTCGTCCGAGTCGGCGACGGCGACGGCGCGACGTCGAGGTCGGCCGCCGCCGCCACCGCGACCGCGCGGGCCGGGCGCCATGTCGTCGACGCGCGCGCGGTACACGCGATCGCGGAGGCGACGAGACGACGGGGAGTGCTACGGTGCGTCGCGCGGGGTGGTTCTCGAGTCCGCGCGTCGGGGTGTGTCGACGCGACTCGGTGTGGGACGTTACTTCATTCGGCTCGGGACACTTTTTGAGATTTTCAGAAACTTTTTGTTGTTACATCGCCGCCGACGACTTCTCACGCGGGATAGGCGGGATAGTGCGTCGTCGTCGGGTAATGGGCGGGATAATACGCCCCGTGTGGATCGTGATCGATGATATCGGTGTCGCACGCGCCGCCGTGGACGCAGACGACGCGAATGGTTTTCGCGCGGGTGGGCGTGAAGACGCCGGCGCATTTTTGGCGACACTCGAGCGCGGTGGACATCGCGGGGGCGCCCTTGACGGTGCCGATGACGACGGGTTCCTGTATCGCGACGGCGTGACAGGTGTCGTTGCGAGGGATGAGTCGATCGCACGCGGCGAAGGATTCATCGCTGATGCATCGTTTGGTGGTGGACCACGCGTCGGCGGCGTCGCCGACGCACCCGTCGACGAGGGTGGCGTTGGAGAGTTCTTTGGGGAGACACGCCGGTGCTGGACACATAGCGACGGCCAGGGTGTCGGCGTACACGAGTGGATCCCACGCGTTGACGCGCAAGGCGTTCGTGAGCACGGGTTTACTCACCACCGGAGCGCCGGGACGAAGATTGATGGAACAGTCGAGCGGCGCGCCGGCGTCGTACTCGCGCGTGACGGCGCCGTTGGCGTCCGTGTACCAAGGCCCCCACACGCCGCGATCACCGCCGTACGGCGCGGAGAAGGTACAGTTACCGTCGCCGTGACATCGACTGGACCACGGTGAACCGGCGTAATACGCGCTCGAGGGCACGTGTCCATTCGCGCCGGGGACGGCGACGACGGAGAGCCGCGCGCCGGAGAGTTTCAACTCGCCGGCGGCGACTTGCACCGTGCGCATCTTGTAGTGACACGCCGTCATCTTTTCACCGTTATCGTCCACGTTGAATGGATGATCCCGAGTCATCCGTCTGAATGCGGGCAGACTGACGAAGAGACACGTCTCCTGTTCGACGGGCGTCGACGGGTGCGACGCCGTGACGAAGACGACGCTTCGCGCGTTCGCCGGGTACGCGCCGAAATCTCGAAACAATCCGTGCGCCGCGCGTAAACCCTGCGCCAGAGGCACACTTTTCCCGCAACACGCCCCGGTGTCGTTGCGCAACGCCTCCAAACGCGCGTGGAAATCCGCACTCGTGTGTTGTTGAAGCGGAATGTAACTCGTGTACGCGTCGCACACGTACGGATTACTCGAACCGGGTAATAAAATCAACCCCACACGCGAATTCGTCCCTTCGATGGTGCAATAGAGATCGTGAAGCATGTCGATCATCTTCCCGTAAAAGATATCCGCACCCACGGCGTCGCTGGCGTCGACGAGTATTATGACGTCTCGACCGCTCGCGCTCGAACACAACGGCGCCTCAAACGTTTTATTCGTCGAACCGACGCTTCTCGCGCACCATTCATTCGACGGCACGCTCGATCGATCGGGTCTCGTGAGCGTGGACCATTTATACGCCTCGGCGGACGTGCACGTTCGAGGATGATTCGCGGCGACGTGTCCGAGAACAACCTGCGCGGGCGACGGCGGCGCGGACGGCGGCGGCGGCGGCGAATGCGCCGACGGACGCGTTCGCACGTCGAACACGTATTGTTGCGAGCCGTATCGCACGTACACGGTGCGTCGAGCGCCCGGCGCCGCGGACGCTTCCACCGCGACTTGCAGCGTGTTTCCGTTGTCCACCGTCACCGGGAGCGTCATTTGCTTGTTTTGGTTGACGAAGAGTCGACACCACGACGGCAGGCTCGGCGCCGTCACGACTTCGTCGTTTTCCAAAAACGTCAAGTGCAATTGCTGATTCGCCGTCGCGAGACCGACGATGGATTTCGCGTTTGGCCTGAACATGAGGACCGCTTGGCCGGCCTCCACGGTGACGTTGTGGTAGTGGGCGCCGCTCGGCGGCGGCGGCGGACTCGACGGCGGCGGCGGCGACGGCGGCGACGGCGGAAGCGGCGGCGGAGGATGCGGCGGCGACGCGGGAGGCGCCGGCGGGACGCCCGGAGGCGGCGGCGACGGTGGCGACGGTGATGCCGTCGCGGGTGTCGTCGATTCGCTCGGTTCGGCGTTCGTCGAATTCGCCGGCGGTTCGGGCGTCGTCGTCGGCGTCGCGGGCGGCGCGTCGTACGAACCGTCGCTCGCAGGCGGCGCGTCGTCCAAGTTTTGTGTCGACGCGTTGGGCGTCGGCGTGAACGAGTTCACCGGTGCCGGTTCAGGTTCAGGTTGCGGCGGCGGCGACGGTGGCGGTGACGGCGGATGCGGCGCGCCCGCCGGCGGTGGAGACAGCGGCGGCGACGGCGGCGGCGGCGAGGGTAACGCTTCGGGCGTCCCGTCTAAATATGAACCGTCGTCGGCGTCCGCCGGCGCGGGCGTCGGCGTGGCGCTGGCCGATGGTTCAGGGGTGGCGCTGGCCGAAGTTTCGGGTGACGCGCTCGCCGAAGGTTCAGGCGAAACGCTCGCGCTCGGTTCCGGAGTCGCGCTCGCGCTCGGTTCCGGAGTCGCGCTCGCGCTCGGTTCCGGAGTCGCGCTCGCGCTCGGTTCCGGAGTCGCGCTGGCCGAAGGTTCAGGTGTCGCGCTCGCGCTCGGTTCCGGAGTCGCGCTGGCCGAAGGTTCAGGTGTCGCGCTGGCCGAAGGTTCAGGTGTCGCACTGGCCGAAGATTCCGGTGAAACGCTCGTCGATGGCTCGGGCATCGCGGACGGCGTCGGCGTCGGCGCGTCGGGAGCGTCGTAGTACGATCCATCGTCCGGCGTCGCGGACGGCGTCGGCGTCGCGGACGGCTCGGGTGTGACTGACGGCGTCGGCGTCGGCGCGATGGACGGCATCGGCATAACCACTGGAGTGGGCTGGTCGTAATACGAACCATCGTCCGCGGGCATCGGCGCCGGCGTTGGCGTCGGCGTGGCGGACGGCGTTGGCGTGGCTGACGGCGTTGGCGTCGGCGTGTCGTAATACGACCCGTCGTCCACTGGCGCCGGCGTCGGCGCGGCGGATGGAGTCGGCGTGGACCCACCGTTGTCGTAATACGACCCGTCATCCGCGGGCGCGGGCGTTGGGGTCGGCGTGGACCCACCGTTGTCGTAATACGACCCGTCATCCGCGGGCGCGGGCGTTGGGGTCGGCGTGGACCCACCGTTGTCGTAATACGACCCGTCGTCCGCGGGCGCGGGCGTTGGAGTCGGCGTGGACCCACCGTTGTCGTAATACGACCCGTCATCCGCGGGCGCGGGCGTTGGAGTCGGCGTGGACCCACCGTTGTCGTAATACGACCCGTCGTCCGCGGGCGCGGGCGTCGAACCGTCGCCGGCGTTGTCGTAATACGACCCGTCGTCCGGCGGCGTCTGCACGGGCGTCGGAGGCATCGGCGGCGACGGTGGCGCCGCGGTCACGACGCGCGGCGGCGGCGGCGGGATGAGCTCCCGCGGCGGCGGCGGCGACGCCATCGGCGGCGCGGGCGGTTCCATCGCGTTCATCGTATCCTCCAGAGACGGCGGCGCGTGAATGTTCGCCGTCGTGATCACGACGGTTGGATGTAAATCGCCGACGACCATTTGCACCACGCGCGCTTGACCGGGATCCTCCGGCGCGCGCACGCGCATGACGATGCGATCGCCGTTTTGCGCCGCGTATGGCAACGCGCGCACTTGTCCGTTCACTCTAATACTAATCCAATCCGGCGGCGTCGTGGAGGAATCTAAGAATTTCGGCTCCACGTATCCACCGCCGCTCTCTCCCAGCGCCGCGGCGCCGTTCGCGCTCGCCGACGTCCAACCGAAGCGGAACATGATCAACTCTCGATGACGCGTGTTGTCGGGATCGTAATCCAACAAACCCGTCACCGTGAGCGGCCCGTCGGATGGAATGCCCACCAGGGAGTTCACAGGCGCCGGCACGACTAATTTCGTGGCGGCAAGCAAATCTCTGAGCTCAACTTTAACCAACGGGGGCGCCGGCGGCGGTGGCCACGTGGTCGGCGGGAACCCGTTCGCCGGCGCCGGGGGCGACGGCGGCGTCGGCGGCGGAGGCGTTCGGCGCGCCTTCTTCGGCGGCGGGGGCGACGACGTTCGCGCCGGCGGGGACACTTGACGCGGTGCCGGCGTCGGCGTCACAGTCGGTGCTTTGTTCGATTCATCGTCGTCGTCCATGTCGGCGTAAATGTTCACCGTGATGGGCACGTATTGCGGAATCGGTCCCGGGACGTATTGTCCTCTCGGCGGAGACACGTCGGTCGGCGAACTCGGCGGTCGCGGCGCTTTGCGCGTCACGGACGGCGTGTCCGGATGCTCCACGATCGGCCATCTGTGCGGTTGTTCCTCGCCTCCGGCCGCGTCTCTCTTCGTGTTCAATCGAATCAATCCTCTTCGTTGCTTGCGAGCGCCATTCGCTCCTGGATCGCGCCACATGTATCTAAGCACCACCGTGCGCACATCGTCTATGATGTTGTGCGCCTGGGCGTCAATCTCGAGCACGTCACCGTCTCGAACGACGGTTTTCAAATCTCTCTCCCTACCGTTGACGCGCATAATTAATCCACCTGGATTTTTGGGCGACTCGTTGGCGCCTCGCGCGAGCAACTCGACGTCGCCGAACGCCCCTTCGGGCAGGTCTACGACGACGCGCGGTGGGTACGCCCAATCCGCGGGTTTGAGATAATACGAATAGCCAGTCCCTAAACCGAATAAATCACCGCCCTCGGTCTCCAGAGGTGTCGGCGGCGCGCGCGGCGGCGGAACCGGCTTGGGCGCCGGTCGCTCGCGCCGCACCGGTCCCACGCTCGCCGGTTCCATCGGTACGCGCACTCGCGTTGGCACGGGCACCGTCACCGTTCGATACCGTTGTTCGTACGTCTGTCTCGGCCTCGGCGCGCGCGCTTTACCGCCGTCTTCGTACACGGTGACGTACGTGTCCCCGAGCGGCGCCTCCTCGGACGCGCCGACGCTCGCCTCCTCGCGTCGTCTCGCCCGCTGTCGAGCCTTCCGCCGCTCCCGCCGCTCCTCGGCTAACAATCGTGCGTCCTCCGCCGCCGCTAATCCACCGGTCTCCTCGTACTGCGAATCAATCAACCCGCCGTCGGCGGCGTCTTCGAAACTCGCGCCCGATCTTCTCCGCGACTCCTCATCCTCCCCTCGCGTCGTTCGCAACCATCCCGCGCCCAAACTCGCGCGCGCGCGCGACGCTAATCCTTGTCCTCCACCCATCGCGCTCGCGCACGCCCCCGCACCGAGCGCCGCGACGGCGACGAGCGCGAACGTGCGTCGCCACGATGACTTTGAGGGTGTTGCCGCGTCTCGACGATCCTCCGTCGTGCGCGAATCGCTCGTCGACATCTCGCCCACGCGATCGCGGTGAGGCAAGAGCGACGCACGCTCGCTCGACGTCGCGCGCATATCGCCCGTGACGCGCGCGCGGCGGTCTCGCGCGCGGCGACTCTCGCGCGGCGACTCGGGCCATGGTGTTGCCGATTGCCGAGGGTCCGGGTGCGAATCGTGAAAGATAAACAATTCAATGCATGCGTTAAAATGAGTAATATAGTAGGGGCGGGAACAGATATTATGTCGTCGGCGCGCGCGCGAAGGCGCAGACGCAGTCCCACATTTTGCCGTCCGGTCCGAAGAGCGCGTTCGCGAGGCGCTGATTCTTGATCATGGCCAATTTTAGGGTGTCGCACGAGAACTGCGCGCGGTAGTTGGTGTGCACGGCGCGACCCATGCCCTCGAGGACGATGAGGTCGGCGTCGCGGGCGGCGACGCACGCGTCGTTGGAGAGTCGACGAAAGTCTAGGCACGGTGAACCGGCGCCGGAACTGACGACGGAGAGGGCGCCCGATCGCACGGCGTCGTCGATCTGGTCGTCCAATCCCGCGGCGTCGCGGAGGATGTCGTTGAGCTCGTCGGCGGTGATGTCGTTGATGGCCGGCAGTGAGTTGGCGACGAGCACCACCGACGTGCCTCGTTTAAGGAGCTCTCGCGCGAACGGGAGCATTCCGAGGATGATGTCCGCGCCGGAATTGTCACAGAAGAGCAACGCCTTCCGGTACGGATCGGCTCGAGCGCCGTTGAAACGTTGACGCAACGCGTCGTAATCGTCGATGGCCCACGGTCTATTCACCGTGCTCCTCGCCTTGCGATAAATTTCTAAAATCGTTCCGTTTCGATACAGGTCGAGCGTTCCCTGCGACCCCCAATCGAATATATTTCCCGCCAACACGCCCTCGACGATGGACAACAACCGCTCGTCGTCGTTGAGGCTGTCAATCTCCGCCAGGAGATCGGGAAGGACGAGCAACGCCGATTGATTCTCTTGCTTTTTCACGTCTCTGTACACGTCGTTAAATCGGAAAAACCGCAGACACTCTTCTCGCATCTCAAACAAATCCGCCAATCCAATCTTGCCATACGCCGCCGGTTCGTTGCGGAGTCTCGAGAGGTGCGATCGGAAGACGTTGTCGAAATTTTCCGCGCGCTCCTTGACGTCGGCGCTCGGCGCGTCGCTCACCAACGCGCGCTCCACCAATCCCGGCTGCAAACGCTCCAACGTGTTCAACCAATAGTCGCGCTCCTCGGCGTTCGTGAGCATATCGAAAATGTTCGGATCGTACTCGTGGCCTTCTCGAAGCAACGGAAACTTTTCGAGCGTGGGCTCGAGGTGTAAGACGCCGACTTGCAAACCCGCCGAGTTGAGCAACATGGCGGGATCGCCGAGCGCGTCCTGCTCGTCGCCCGTGGACGATCCCTCGGACGCAGATTCCGTCGGTGTCACACACTTGACGTCTCGCGCGAAATCCCGAGCGATGTCGTCCGTCGATCGCACGCGTGAGGTGTCGTCGAAACTGACGCGACGCATCACCTCGGTCGTCGTCGCCGCGCCGCCGTCCTCAGCGTTGATCGACCGTCTCGCCGGTCTCGGCGGCGTCGTCTGCGAATTGAGCGACGGACGCGATTTCCTTCGCTCCAGCCCCTTCGGAGGCACGCTACACTTGATGAACTTTTCGATCCAACTCCCCTCAGCGGCGTCGCTGAGATTCTTTTGCGCCTCGACGTCTTGTAAAAACGCGCCCAACGCGCCGAGAAATCCCTCGTGACGTAAAAACATAGCCTTCAATTCTCCTTTGGACCAGAAATCCACCGCGAACGAGATGGTATTCATCGTGTACGCGTGATTACGAATAAAATATCCACCGAAAAATATGCGCTTCAACCCGTACTTGACGGCGTTCATCGTGGAGATGTGCGCGATGTTGTACGAAATCATGCGCAACAGCGACAGCGTGATGTCCGCCTTGGAGTAATCCTCCAGACTACCTTCGTCCATGACGACGCGACCGAACGACGACGCGATCGTTTCGCTCGATAAACCTATGTTTTGATAATCTCTCCCACCGTAAATGTCCCCCACGAGCATGTCAACTTTGGCGTTATCCGCCTGAGCGCTCAATTTCAACATTTCGTCGTAATCCTTCAACCCCGTGAGCAATCGACACAATCCCCAAAACGTCCCGCCACCGATGTTACTCCCACTCACGCGCTCGTGTCCATCCTTATCCACCTTGATGATGCTCACCCCGCTCCCGATGTTCACCAACAGGTACGGATACATCGACTCGCGCGTCAACGCCTCCTTTGAGATGAACTCCTTGGTATCGTCCGTGTACGTAAACGCCTCGTCGCGAATCTTTTCCAGTAAAAACTTCGCCCCAGCCACCGCACACGCCATTTCATCCTCCTTCTGAAGCGTGATGCCCAACCGTTCCTGAAACACCTTTGAAAACTTATACGCGCCGCCCCCAGTCGCCTTCACCGTCACCGCTCGCGCGTCCTCGTCGTCCGCCTCGGCCTCCGCGTCGTCGCCCCGAGTTACCGCCGACGACCCCAAATGTAACCCCTTAAACTCGATAAACTCCAAACAATCATCCAAATGCGCCGATGGAAACTTTTTAAAGTGTAACCGGCCGCCCCTCGCGCCATCCGCGCCGCCGTCGGGTCGAAAGTACACCAACTTGACGAGCGACCCGCCGAGGTCCAGGGCAAAGTGCCGCACCGCGTCCCGCTGTCTCGGAAGCGTGATGGCGGGCGCCTCGACGCCGTGCGGACGCGAGGGAACGGTGTTGGCGTCTCGACCGGGGGTGGTGGCGGCGATGGCGTCGGTGCGGGAGACGGCGCGCGCGGATGATGCGCGGGAGTGGTGGGAAGGTTCGATGGCTGCACCGGTGAGATCGATGCGGAGGGGGGCGGAGAGGGAGCGATTGCGCGCGTGGCGCGGTGGGTCGGGTGGAGGTGGGTCGACCATCGCGCGCGGGGGTGCCGCGCGCGCGCGCGTGTGGGGTGGTGTCGAGCAACGTGCATCAATCATCGGTCTCGGTGTCTCGCGCGTTTTCGGGACGCGCGGGACGCGCGAAGGAGGCGACGGGGATGCGTGATGCGCTACTGATGATGGTACTGTTACAATTATGATGTGCGCGTGCGTCGGTGCGATCATCCGTCGGCGTCTTGCGCGCGAAGGAGATCGTCGATGAATGACCGCGCGGTGAGCGTCGTCGATCCGCCGACGACGACGGAGACGCCAGAGCGAGACGCGTTGAATTGTTCGCACACCTTGGTTTCCTCGTAACACACGCCGCCGACGATGAAAATGATGAGTTCTGTGGGTTTACCCGCGGCAGCGCCCGTGGGTGAGGGACCGACGAAGGGGTAGTCGTCGGATTTGAGCGCGCCCTTGGCGGCGGCTTGAATGGTCGACGCCAAGAGGGGCGAGTGTTGCGTGTAGACGTTTTCGACACCCTTGAGACTTCCCACAACCTTACTCGCACGTCCGAGAAACGACCTGTTCCCGAATAAATCCCCGGTGCGCGTTTTTTCGCCCGCGAGCGTCACGATGGTGCGCACGAGTCCGACGCGTCGACGACTGACGCCCTGCCGCATTAAAATCTCCGTCAAATCCGCGATTTGCGTCGTCTCCCCTTCGTACCGCAACGCGAACAACAACACGAGTTTCAACCGTTCCTCCTCCATGATGCTCGGATTTTGTAACGCGTCCACCACCTGCGCGAACGCCCCGGCGCGATCGGTACCGCAGACAATCTCTTGTTCCACCTGCGACGCCGCCATGAGTCGGCGGCGCTCGATGACGGCGCTCAACTCCGACATCAACGCCACGTGTTTCGACACGTTCCCACTCTTGGCTCGAAACTCTGGATACGACTCGACGAATCGCGTCATGTCATCTATGGATTCAATCTTCTTGTTCATCTTGGTCTGCTGTTGGAACTCGTCGACGAGCGCCTTGACGCTCGCGCCTAAATCGCCGTAATTGGCGTACATGTTTTCGGCAAAGAATCTATCCTCTCTCGCGCTGAGCACGAGTTCGCGCAGGTCTTTGCTCAGCGTCTGCACGTGCGTTAAATCCACTCTATTCGTGCTCGAGATGCCGAATATCTCGTGCACCATGGCTTGATACGTCCACTGCGAGAGCAACGGCGTGACGGCGTCGTCGAAACGATCGAGAATCAATACGTGCGTCGACCCCTCGTCGCGTCGACGAAAATCAAACAACCCAGCCTCTCGTTCGTACACCAATCTCGCCACGTCGCCCGCGAGACGTCTCGCCGATTCGCTCGATCGCTGATGACGCACGAACGGTCGTCGTTTGAGCGCCAATAACACGCTCGCGATGCCCTCGACGCATCGATCCATCGCCGCGCCGACGCCTCGCGACCATCGCTCGGGGCGCGTCAACGCCGCGTTCTCGTCTCGCCCGAGATCCAACGTGAACGCGCGCGCGTCCATCGCGACGACGTCGGCGTAATACTCTTGCACCTGCACGACGAGTTCATCTTCGTCCGCGGCGGCGAGGTCGCGCAAGAGCGTCTCTGAACACGCGTTTGAAAAAAAGACGTGGTACTCGCCGTACGTCTTGCCGCGAAGCTGCCCGGCGAGCGCTTTGATGTTTTTCTCGGTCGGACGCACGAATACGATCGCCTTGAGGTGCGGCATCGGGTCGTGCGGACGTTCGTGTAATTGTTCAATGAGGAACACCTGGGGGTCGGGAGCGCGCGCGCGTCAGTCGGTCGAAGGTTGGCGCGCGAGCTCGTCGAGCTCGTCGAGCTCGAGGAGAAGAATGAGATTTGCATTCGTGGGGCGCTCGACGACGTGTGGGCGCGACGCGCGTACCTCTCTCGATAAAACCTCGCTCTGGGACATGACCACACTCAGAATGTTTACCTGCGTCGATGCGAGCGTCGTCAGAGGCGCGTCGAGCGTACGCGCGCGATGGGCGCGCGCGTAATCGAACACGTGTCGATGCGCGCGCGTTTCGATTCGTACCGTCGCGGGATCGCACACGAGGGCTTTCATCCCGCCCTTGGCGGCGTCGAGCATGCGTGTGACGTAGTTTTCGTGCGCGCTCGCGAGATCCATGGCGGCCGGTGGTCTCGCGCGCGCGCGTGTGCGGTGAGCTCTCTCTTTCGCGAGAGAGAGGCGAGCGGAGCAACGCGAGCGCGGATACGCGGCGATGGACGGCGCGGGGCGTCGAGAACGGTCGGTCCGGCGATGCTTAGTGCGAGCGAATTCGTGCGCGCGCATGAGGGCGTCACGACGCGGTGACATTTTGGGAACGGTGCCGGTTGAAACGCTACTCGGCGCACCGTCGTCTCTACTAGTCTACTGCGCGAGCCGCCGGTTAGAGAACCCTGCGTTTCTTCTTGGTCGGCTTTTTGGGTGTCGGCGCTTTCGCGCGTTTGGGTGACGGTGCGGTGGTCGCCGCCGCGGGCGCGTCGTCGCGCGGGACGCGCGCGGGTCTCGTCGGCGGCGTCGGTGCTTTCGTCGGCGCTTTCGCCGGCGCTTTCGCCGCGCAGCGCGTCCTCGCCAATTTCAACTTGCCAGCGTCCACGAGCGCTTGAATCTTTTGCCTTTGATCGGGCCTGAGCGGTTTGTTTCGTCCGTTGTTCCCGATGAAGCGCTGACGCTGCGTGCCGAGCCACTGTCCGAGGTTGACGCCGCGATACTCCTCGGTTTGTGGGACGTTGTAGTGCGCGCCGCCGGCGGTCTCCTCTCCCCATCGCAACAACAACTCAAACTTTGTCTCCCACGCATCCGGCGGTTGTTTCACCCACAGTTTCCCCTCGTCGATCAACGTCTGCAATTTCTGTCGCTCATCCTCCTTCAACGGGTGATTTTTCGTCGTGTCGCCGCGATACCGCTGTCGCTGCGTGTTCAACCACGTCCCGAGTCGCTCGCCCTCGTACACGCAATCGTAATTGACGTTACAGTGCGCCCCACCCGCGCGTTCTCGCGACCACTTGAGCAATAACTCATACTTATACGACCACGTGTCCGGTTTATCGATGTACAGCTTCCCCGCGGCGACGAGCACATCCATCGTCGCTCTGTGTTCGGGCTTGAGCGGCGTTCGACACGTCTCGCCCGCGCGGTGTCGCACGCGCTGCGTCACCAACCACGCCCCGATCCGCACGCCCTCGAACACGCAGCCGTGCGGCGCGTTATAATCTCTCCCACCGTTCGTCGCCTGCGCCCACCGCTCGAGCGCGCTAAGCCCTTCCTCCCAACTCTTGCGCGCCGGCGCGTCGATCCACAACGCCTCCCGAGCAACCAACGCGCGCAGTTTCTCCTCTCGCCACGGACGCGTCGTCGTCGTCTCCGCGCCGCTCGTCGACGCCCGCAGACGATGTCGCTGCGCGCTCAGCCACGCGCCGAGACGCAGACCGTCGGCGACGACGCCGCGGGGGACGTTACAGTGGCCGTGCGCGCGCTCGAATTCCATCAACGCGTCGAAATGGGCGTCCCACTCTTCGAGCGTCGTCGTCACCGGGTCGACGTCGGGGGGCGTGAATGCGCCTGAACCGGACGGTTGGTACTCGTCCTCGTCGGTCATGGCGGACGCGGACGCGCGCGCGCGTGTGCGGGGCGCATCGTTTGAGTGCGCTTCTTCTTACAGTTCGAGCGGTTGGGCGGGCGAACGCGGTTGGACGACGCGACGCGGCGCGCGGTCTACGAGTCGACGTCGGAGACGTCCATGCGAGCGATGTCGCGAATGCGCGTCGCGTCGACGCCGGCGGCGGCGAGGAGGGAGACGGCGGGACCGTCGGCGCCATCGGAGGCGGAGGCGCCGGCGAGGAGGCCGCGGGCGAGCGCGGCGGAGACGTCGGCGTCGGCGGAGGGGACGGGGGTGATGACGTCGATTTTTGAGGACGCGAGTTGGTCGCGGAGGACAGCGTCGTAGTGGCGGTTGAATTCGTCGTCGTCGACGTCGTCGTCGTCGTCGTCGTCGTCGTCGCTGTCTGGAAGACCGTCGCAGACGTGGACGAAGGCGGCGGCGCCGCGCCGCGGCGCCGCGGCGGGCTCGCCGGCGTCCTCGGAGCCGGACGAGGCGAAGAAATCATCCTCTGGTAAACCACGATCGTCCGAGTCGGAGTCGAAGTAATTGTCGTCCGACTGTGAATCGAAACCTTGGTCGACGCCGAAATCGAAGTCGTCGCCAATCTCGGCGTCCGCGTCCATAAAGGCGCGGAATTTCTCATCGTCGGTGACGCCGAGCGCCTTGCCGAGCTCGGAGAGAAATCCGCGCGCGTTCAGTTTGAACACATCATCGCCGTCCGGAATGTTCAGATCCCCAGGGCACGACCCGGGCGTCGAATTGTGATCGCGTCGTGTCTCCGCGCCTTCGAATCCAGACTCTCGACGTTCGACAAACGTCCTCGCGCTCTTCGCCGCGTCGGCGACGACGCCGTCGCGTCGCGATTCCAATTTCGCCAGTTCCTCATTCAATTCTTTCTCGGCGTCCAACAACCACGCGTCGTCGCTCGCGTCCGCTGGGGTCGCCATCGGTAACTCGTCGTCCTCCTCCACTGGAACGGCGAGAATCTCCAAGACGCGTCGCGCGGGCGCGTCCACGAGACGTCTCGCCTCTTTCGCGAGCGATGAACCCTTAAACCCTCGCACGGCGTTCGCTAAGAGCGTCTTATACAGCGCACTCCCCTCCATCTCGTCTCTAAAGTATCCATTCGCCACCAAACTCGCCTTGAACGTTCTCCACGCGTCGTCGCGCGTCGGTTCGCGCGCCGCCCCATCCTCCGTCTCCTCATCGCGCCGCCGCTCCGCCACGAGCATCTCTAATCCACACGCAATCTTCATCCCTAATTCAAACGCATCGAACTCCTCCGACGTCTTCGGCGGTAATCGGTAACACTTGGGCGGCTCGAAGCGTTCGCCCGTCACTTGCGCGTACAGACGCCTCGACATGCGCACCGCAGTCGGATGGAAATCCTTCGGAGGAAACGTCACCATCTCAGCCGCCGCTCGCAACCCCGCGGGATCCCTCGCGCGAAAGCTCTCGATCGCAAAGGCGATGAGCTGCGGTTCACGACGCAACACGCGCGCCACCGACGCGGGCACGACGGCGTACGCGTCATGTCTATTCGCGAGCGCGCGCGCCGGACACGCGTCCAACTTGTCGTTCAAAACCTTTTGCGTCATCGGTCCCAACGCGCGCGTCGTCTCCACTCGTTCCAACGCGCGCGTCGTCGCGTCTCGGTCGTCCTCGCGCGTCGAATCGGCGTCCACGACGACGAGTTCACCGTTTCGTAAAAACGTCGTCCCCGTCGCGCGTTCGGGCGTCACCCACCGCGGCAACGTCTCCGCCGTTTCAATCAACAAAAATTCCCCATCATCGTCCCACACGCGCGCCGCGAGCACGATCGAGGCGTGTCTGACGCTAATCTCTCGCGCGATGTGCGCGACGTACCAACAATCGTCGACGCAGTCCCCGAACGAGACGCCGCCGCGAAGCCGCCGCCGCCGCCGATTCCCTCCTCTCGCGGGTTCCGGTTCCACGACGAACGCCTCGCGCTGCCAAACGTGTCCCGCGGTAATGTCCGCGATCGTCGCGTTGACGAAGGCGCACGCGTCGTCCACCGACGCGTCGTCCGCCGCGTCGACGTTCGTCTCGTCTCGGAGAAAGATTTCACACTCGACGCGCTCGCGCCTCGCGCACCCTCGAGGCGTCGACGTCGACGCGCGCGCGTCCGCGAACACATCGTCGGGATCGACTTCGAACCGGTCGCGCATCGCGCGCGTCGACGACGACTCCCCGCGTCGGCGCGTCGCGCGGTGTCGATTCCCGCCGCCGGCCCGCACTCGCCGTCGCGTCGCGAATCCTCCCCATGTTCTCGTCGTCACGCGTCGACTCGCGCGTCTCGGTGCCGCCCGCGAGACGACGACGAGGTCCCTCGACGCGCGCGTCCGCCTCGGACGCGTCCTCGCCGTCGTCCTCGCGTAAGATTCGCGGCGCCAAGCGCGGGGACAACGACCGCCGAGACGAATGGGCGGACGCGCTTCGCGCCCTGACGCGCGACGGCGTCGCGCTTCGCGACCCACCGGCGGTGCTCCACGACGTGTGCGTGGTGTTTTGTGAGCCCAAGACGGCGAGCAACGTCGGGGCGTTCGCGCGCGCGTGCGCGGCGTTCGAGTGCTGCGACTTGCGTCTGGTGGCGCCGAGCTGCGACGTCGGCAGTCGGGCGGCGCTGTCGGCGGCGAAAGGGGCGCAGTGGTTGGTTCGAGACGCGATGGTGGCGTCGACGTTGGAGGAGGCGTTGGTCGGGTGCTCGAGGACGGTGGCGTTTCATCCGTGGGAGGAGGACGAGGCGTCGTCGCGACGGTGGTTTCGGAGCGTCGAGGCGGCGGTGGAGGCGGCGCCGGGGGGCGACGGGAACGGGAAATTGGCGCTCGTGTTCGGAAACGAGGCGGATGGGTTGACGGTGGCGGATTTGAACGCGTGTGAGTGCGTGTGTTCGTTGCCGATGGGACGGCTGGTGGAGTCGTTGAGCGTGACGCACGCGGGGGTGATCGCGCTGTCGACGTATTTTTCAAAGAGAGAGGCGCGCGAGCGACTCGCGCGGGCGAGGAGTGAGTAGTAGTCGACGCGTACATTTGTATTTGTATTCGATGGTGTAGATTGGCGAGCGTTTAGGGTGACGGGACAGCCTCTTTGATAGGGCACCTCGACGAGACGCGTTCAAACGCGCGGCGGCGACGTGATCATTACAACTCAACTCGGATTCTAGCGTGCGCGCGTGCGATGATTTTCTACTCGAGATGACGCGCTCACGACGGTGGAAGTTCACCCTTTTCGTAAAAGGCGTGTCGTTCGAAGACGCCGTTGGCAAAAAAGTAATCGATTTGCGCGCCGATGGACGGACCGACGTTTGGCACTTTATCGGGACCCGATTTCGAAATCTTGGCGCCGCTCGTCACCTCCACCTGTAACGCGCGAATCGACACCAACGCCTTGGAGTAGGCGTTCGTGCGCTTCGGATCTTCGCCGGCCTGCATGCTGGCCTCGCACATGGCGTCCAACGCGTCGACGAGAGGTTTGTTCTTGGCGTGACCGACGCCGCGCAAGAAGTTCTCGTTGCCCTCGATCGGTTTCGGCGGCGGCGCGGCGTCTGCGTTCGAGTTCGCGTCTGCGTTCGCGCCGAAAGCCTCCGGATCGCGAAGGCGCTTGAAGAATTCGTCCACCGTGCGAACGCTGTCGTTGATGTTGTGACACGCCGTCACGTTTCGACGAATCCATTTCGAAATGTTATTCATCATCCACACGCCGCCTTCGAGAAATCTCGAATCGACGAGGAAGAGCGCGGCGTAATCCTTGGGATGGCGAATGCATCGACCGAGGGCTTGGTTGTACGCGCGATACGCCTGCGCTCTGTACCACTCGCCGCCCGGTAACATTCCTCGCTCCTTGCAGTAGGGCGAGTCGTTATAGTTGCGTTTCGCCTTGACTTTGACGTCAAACATGCTCGGAAAGGGAATGCCGACGCAAAACACGGCGCGCGCGGCGTCGTCTTTGAAATCAATCCCCTCGGAAACCTTACCTCGATAGACGGCGAGCATGAGCGAACCCTTACCCTTCTTGTTGCCGCGATCGAACTCGTTGAGGGTCTCTTGGAAGCCTCTCGAGCCGCGACTCTCGACGCACACGCGTTTGAACGCGCTCAACTCGGAAAAGACGCCCGTGATGTGCCACTCTCTGAAAATTCGATCGATGAGGGAATACTTGGGCAAAAAGACGAGCATGCCTCCGGGGATGATCTTGGCGTAACGTAAGAGGAACGAGCCCAAGTTTTTCGCGAAACGCGACCCTTGTACGTCGCCCTCGGTTGCCTTGTACGTGATTTCGCCAAGCGCTCCGCACACTTCGACGTGCACTTGATTCGTGGGTATCACGTGCGGAGCCTCAATTTTAGAGGCAAACTTGACACCTAATTCAGCCTCAAACGTCGTCATGGGCGACAACGTCCCGGACGTCAAGATGATGGAGCGCGCGTCTCTCGCGACTTGGTGAAACGCCACCGCGGGTTGCATGCACTGAAACGCGATTCCCGGACACGTGTCGCCGTCGATGTCCATGTTTCTACCGAATATGACGTTATACGCCGTGGGATTCGTCCGCACGAGCGTCAGCACGACCGCAATGTCCCCAGCCAGTCCGATCGCCGGCGCGGTGGTGGGCGTCAAGAGATCCGACTTGGTGGTCATCAACTCCTCGACGATTTCATCAATCGTCGCGAGATGGTCGGGGCAATCCTTCAACATATCATCCGTGAGAGTTTTAACTTGATTCGACGACACCACGATCGCATCGGGCGAGTTGCTCACTCTGAACTGTTCCTCCAGAAAATTGGATATCGACCGAAAGAAACTCGACAGAACAGTCGTCTGCTCGTTGATTCTACCATGGTTCTTCGCCAACTCGTCCGCGTATTTGCCGATTTCATCGAGCGACAGTTCGGCGGACGACCCTTCTCTGCACACGTCCTCCAGGTTATGGCCTTCGTCGATGATGACGGCGGCGCCGTCGATTTTGAGTCCCATTTTTCGTCGCACGTTGATGTCAAAGAGATAATTGTACGGACAGAAAATCAACGAGGCGTCCTCGGCCATGCCGCGAAGCGTGTAAAACGGACACGCGTCTTCGTGTTCGATGACGCGATCAAAATCTTCCATGTCCCACGCCGCGGGATAATGACCAATCATCCCATTTTCCTCGAAACGCGCCATCGTGCGCACCGCGCGCTGGTGCCTATTGTAATACCCGCAATCCGTCGAAGTCCTCACGCCACCCTTCGCCTTGATCAATTCTCTACACTCCGTGTCTGATTTATTGTACGGACACATGCGCTGTCGAGACGACAAGACGGAATACTTCGGTGAATATCCCGTGCGTTTGAGCTCGCGTAAGATTTGACTAATCTGCGAGTGCGTTCGAGTGCACATGTAAATTTTCGGCGTCGTCGCCTCCGGCGGCGGCGCTCGCCGAAAGTGCGGATCGCTCGACATCCATCCATCCCCGAACTCTGGCTCGACCCGTTTCCCAGACTTCAACCCCGCATCGTACCTTGCCTTCGCCGCCTCGTACTTTTCGCGCTCCTTGACCCACGCCTTGTACAATTTCGCCCCCTCTGGGTTCTTCGACTCCTTTTCCTGCCACGCCAACGCCCCGCACAACAACGCCAGCGTCTTCCCCGTCCCCGTCGGCGACTCGATCATCGAATTTTCTTTTTTATTCAACGCCCTGATGATGCTCGACATCGTCATCACCTGCGCCGGATGCGGACTCAATCCCTCTGGAAACTTCACCTCGCACCCGCCGATGGATTTCGTCGTAAACGCGCGCTCGTCCGGCGCCGACTCGATGACGATCCTCGGTTCGTCTCGTCGACGCTTCTCGCGCGCCGATCCACCGTCGTTCTCATCCCCGACGTCCCCCGCGCCCTCGCTCGTCGACGTCTCACCGTCGACGATCGACGCCGGTCGAAAGTATCGTTTCATCGACAGCTCGACGCCGCCGCCGCCTCGCGGTTTCGTCTCGACATCCTTTCCATCCCGCGTCGCGACTCGACCGCCGGCGTCCTCCTCCTCCTCGACGTCGAGCACGACGACGTCACCGTCACCGTCACCGTCGCGACGCGCGGCGACGTTCTCGCGCGGTGTGGCTGTCGGCGACGACGTCGACGTCGAGACGACGGTCGGGCGCGTCATCGCGTCGCCGTCGTCGCCGTCGTCACCGTCTGTGCGCGCGAGAGAGACGCGACGATACCGACGAGTATGCACGTTCACGCGCGCGCGTCGCTCTCGCGAAACGGTCGCGCGCGCGTCGCGATGTGCGTCGAACGTCGCGTGACAGTTTCAAGCTCACTTGAAAAAAAGATTTTTAAATTGGCGCCGAATCGATTCATCGCGTCGACGGATACGAATCGTCCGCATCCGGTTGGACGTCGATGATGACTTTCCCTATCGCGCGTCTCGATCGAACGAGGTCGAAGGCGTCGTCGAGACCGGCCTGCGTGAACGGACACGCGCGCGCGATGATGGGCCGCGCGGCGTCGGCGACGACGAGTCGCGCCAATCGATCGAGTCGCCGGAAACATCCCGGGATGTGAATCCAACACGGCGGCGCGAGAGGATGGAAATCGCGCCAACGCGATGAAATCGGGACACCGAGTCGGTGGATGAGGGCGACGAACCACTGGGTGGACGTGCCGCCGAATTTGACGTATCGACACGCGTCGCCGACGCGCGCGCGGAGACGCTCGGGATATCGCGGCGCCGCATCGACGCGCGCGTTCGACGTGACGGTGTCGAGGATGAGTTTGAAATCCAAACCAGAGCGCTCGAGATGTTGCTCGAGCGAAATTTTCGGGTCGTCGTACGGGGCGGCGTCAACGCCGAGCTCGCGTCGGATGAAAGCGAGATTGGCCGACGAACACACGCCGAACGCCGTCGCGCCCTCAGCCCGGACCAACGCGCACGCGAGATGGCCCAATCCACCCGACGCCCCGATCACCAACACGGGCGACGGGATCGCGCCGCGCGAATCGCGAACCTCATCTAGAGCTTGTAAAATCGTCACTCCGCACAGCCCGATCGCCGCGTCTCGTCGAAAAGAGGGCCGCGCGCGTCTCGGCGCGAGGGCGAGCGAATCCAACGGACACTCGACGACGTCCGCCAACGCGCCGCCGAACGGCGGTGCGATGCCGAACACGCGCGCGCCCGGCGCGATGCCACGATCGTTTGCATCCGCTCGTACCACGACACCGGAGAAATCAAACCCGACGGGCCGTCCGCGCGTCGCCGCGATCGCCGCCGTCTCGCACCGCGCCGGCAATTTATCGCCGACGAGTCTCTTCGCATCCACCGGGTTCAACGCCGCGCACCGCACGTCCACGACCGCGCGCGGCGCGCGACGCCATCGACGCCATCGACGCCATGGCGCCGAGACGAGTCTCGCGCACCGCCTCACCCATCCACCGTCGGCGTCATCGTCGTCGTTCTCGTCTTCAACTTCGCGCCAGAATCGCCGACGCATCGGCACGTCCACCACCCTCGCGACGCGCGCGCGGGCGCCCGTGTACACCGCGCGACGCACATTCGCGCGTGAATTTTTTCCCATGCCTCTCGTCCCGTCCTCGGTCCCGCGCACCGCGCGCGTCGCGTCGACCCGCGCGCGAGAGTGTCGGAAGTCGAATCGTCACCTCCGAGGGTCCGACGCGCCGACGCGTCGGCGGCTGGGTGACGAATTCAAAATGATTCGCGACAGACGTCGCCGCGCGCGTCATGTCCGGCGACGGCGCGCGCGCGGACGCCGACGACGCGCGCGCGAAGAACGCGCGCGATGGACGCGGCGACTGGCAGGGCGGTCGAGACGCGCGCGCGACGGTGGGACGGCCGAGAATGGATCGCGCGCGTGAGGTGCGATGCCCTCTGGTGATCGTCGAGACGCGCGTCGATGGGGATGGAAAGACGACGCAACGTCGGTACGTGCGAGGGAAAACGCTCGGGAAGGGTGGATTCGCGCTCGTGTACGGCGTGGAGGATGCGATGACGGGGAAGGAGTACGCGTGTAAGGTGGTGGCGAAGTCGACGTTGGAGAAGGAGCGGGCGCGGGCGAAGATGCGGACGGAGATTAAGATACACAAGAGCGTCGTGTGTGAACACGTGGTGCGGTTTGAGCGGTGCTTCGAGGATGATTTGCACGTTTACATACTTATGGAGAAGTGTTCGAGTCGGACGTTGGCGGATGTGGTCAAGGCGCGGGGAGGCGTGGGAGAACGCGCGGCGGCGTGTTACATGCGAGAGGCGGTGGCGGCGACGGCGCATTTGCACTCGATGCGAGTGATTCATAGAGATTTAAAGCTAGGAAATCTATTCTTGACGGACGAGGGGTTGGCGGAGATCAAGGCGGAGGGCGGTGGGCCGGGAACGCGCGAATCGTTGGGGAAGCGAGGCGCGCCCAAGCGTTTGAAAATTGGCGATTTCGGATTGGCGTGCGTGTTGGAAAGCGACGGCGAACGACGAAAGACGATCTGTGGGACGCCGAATTACATCGCACCGGAGGTTTTGAAGGGTAAAGAAGGGGACGGGCACTCGTACGAGGTGGACATGTGGTCGTTGGGTGTGATTTTGTACACATTGCTCTTCGGTAAGCCGCCGTTTCAAACCAAAGACGTCAAGCTGACGTACAAGCGCATTCGCGCGAACGAGTACGAGATACCGAACGAACCGGCCGTGTCTGAGTCGACCAAGGCGCTCATTCGTCGCGCGTTGAGTCCAGAACCCGCCGATCGGCCGAGCTTGAAAGAGTTCGCCGAACATCCGTTCATGAAGCTCGGCGACGAAGAGTGGCGTCTAGTCGTCGAACCGCCGAAATCGCGACTGAGCGACGCGCGCGCGGCGACGACGTCGTCGCCGATGAAATCGCGCAAGTTGAAAACCCGCGACGACGCGCCGAGCGGTTCGCACGCGCCCTCGTCCGTCGCGCGGTCGCCGCTGCAGAGTTTGGATCCGAACGCGGCGCTCGAACGCGGCGCCGCGCGCGCGGCGGCGACATCGAAGAGCGTTATCGATCGCGATGTCGACGCGCGCGACGGCAACATCGTCAGAATGGTGTCAGAAGAGTGTGGCGCGGAGATGGGACGATTGCGACTCGGAGAAGATTTGGACAATTTGCACTTGCTCTCCGCCGAACAGGCGGAATCGCGAGACGCGACGGAACGGATGAAGCGGTTTCCACCTCTCTGGGTGGAGTCTTGGGTCGACTACACGTCCAAGTACGGCGTAGCGTACAAGTTGAGTGATGGCACGATCGGCGTTTTGTTCAACGACGACACGAAAATGTCGTACATGACGAGCGACCGCGACTCGCCAATCGTGTACTCGGCGGCGAGAGACTCGAACAATTTCAATCCGCCGGTGGAGGACACCATCGTGGACCCCGCTCGGGCGCAAGAAATGGGTCGAGATTTCGGTAGAATGATAGTCAATCCCGCCGACGCGCGTCGATTCGGTCGAGACGTGGCGAAGAAGGTTATCCTCGCGGAAAATTTCCGCGAGCACCTCTCCAGCGCGTCGAGGAGCAAATCCGTCTTTCGATCCGCCGGAGGTCTTCCGCGCGCGCGAGACACGACGTCGACGACGAACGAAAACACTCGAGTGTTCCCACCGACCGTCGATGATTACGTGCTCACGTCGCGAGGCGTCCTGTGGCGTCTCTCCAACACCACCGCGCAGATGAACTTTGCCGACGGCGGAGAACTTCTCATCTCCTACGCCGAGCGTCTCGTCGTCTTCAAAGACCCTCGCGCGGGCACGAGATCCGTGCATGATTTGCACGACATCTCTCGCGCCAACGAGCCTCTGTGCGACGCTCTACAGCACGTTCGACGAACCTTTGCGCGTCGCTCCGCCGCCGCGGGTTCAAACGCCGTCGGCGTCTAGCGGGCCCGCCCGCGCGCCGCGCCCTGTTGTAACCAAAACTACGTATATATATATAGCGCGACGAGGACGACGACATGGATGATGGTTTGTTCGTTCGCACTACACCGCTCGCGTCACACTCTACTTTCTACTCAACCGCGCGTTTCTCGCCTCATCCTTGGCGTCGTACGCGTTGTCCCTCGCCTCCGCCACCGCCTGCTCTCGCGCGCGCACCTCCTTAAACGCGAACGGTATCGCCGCGATCGCCAAGCCCGCGGCGACGCCCGCGAACACCTTGGCCTGCGACGCCGCCGGTTGGACGCCCGACATTGCGCGAGGCGCGATTTGCCGACTCGCGCTTCGTCGTCGTCCTCGCGCGTCATGGCGTCGACGACGGTGACGACGCCGACGACGCCGACGATGATGTCTCTCGCGTCGCGCGTCGCCTCGCGCGCGCGTTCGTGCGCGCGCGCGTCGTGTTCGTCGTCGAAAACGACGCCGGCGGCGAAAAAGTTGCCGAGGCGTCGTCGTCGCGACGGCGTCGTCGCCGCCGCGTTCATCGCGCCGAGCGATCCGGTGGGCGTGTGGACGGGTGTCTTCGCGTGCGCGGCGTTCGGGCTGTGGGCGGAGCGACGACCGTGGGGCGCGAACGCGGGGGGCGCGCCGTTGGTGTCGTCTCTCGCGGCGTTGGCGTTGGCCAACGCCGGGGTGATGCCCACGTCGTCGGCGACGTACGACGCGATCAATGGGTTTCTATTGCCGTTGGCGGTGCCGATGCTGTTGTTCACGGCGGACGTTCGACGGGTGCTGCGAGGCTCGGCGAAATTGTTGCCGTGTTTCGTCGTCGGCGCGGCGGGGACGACGCTGGGGACGTTGGCGGCGTACGCGGCGGTGCCCATGGGGGCGCTGGGGGCGGAGGGATGGAAAATGGCGAGCGCGTTGATGGCGAGACACATCGGTGGGGCGGTGAATTTCGTCGCGGTGGCGAACGCGTTGGAGATGACGCCGAGCATCATGGCGGCGGGATTGGCGGCGGACAATTTGATGAACGCGTTGTACTTTGCGGGATTGTTCGCGTTGGCGAAAGGCGTGATGCCCAGAGAAGATGAGGGTGAGGTACAGAGCGATGGGTCGGCGATCGAGGACGACGGCGCCGCGGTCGAGGGCGAGGGCGAGGGTGAGCCGTTCAACGTGCTCAACGCGTCGTACGCGCTCGCCGTCGCCGCGAGCGTCGGATACGCGTCGAAGCTCATATCCAGTGCGTTCGGTTTACGAGGCATGGACATACCCATCATCACGCTCATCACCGTCGTCCTCGCGACGTCGCTGCCCAAACGTCTGGGCGCGCTTGCGGGGTCGGGAGAAGCGCTCGCCACTCTCGTCATGCAGGCGTTTTTCGTCGCTGTCGGCGCGTCAGGATCCATCACCCTCATGATTACCACCGCGCCGTCGCTCTTCTTCTTCTCCTGCCTCCAAGTGGCCGTGCACCTCGCCTTCCTTCTCGCCGTGGGCAAGATTTTCAGATTTGACCGCGCGTTCGCCCTCGTCGCCTCCAACGCGTGCGTGGGCGGCCCCACCACCGCCGCCGCCATGGCCTCGAGCAAGCGTTGGAAGTCACTCATCGTCCCCAGCATGCTCGTCGGCGTGCTCGGCTACACCGTGGCCACGTTTCTCGGTATAGCCTTCGGTCGAGCCGTCCTGGTTCACATGTAATCGTAGACGCGACTCGCGTATTTGCGGAGACGCCCGCTAGATATGCAACCGTCGCCGACGGGACGCGCCCCAGAGCCCCCACAACGAAGCATGTCGAGCCTCGCCGTCGCGCCCCGCGCGATCGCCACCGCTCGCGCGAACGCGTCCAACGCGCGCGCGCCCACTCGATCCAACGCCCGCGTCGTCGCGCGCGCGCGTGCGCCCATCGGCGCGTCCCCCAGGGGTCTAGGTCAAGCTCATCGCGCGCGCGGGCGCATAGTCGTCGATGCCGCCGCCGACGCCGCCGCGGACGACGCGGACGACAAGCCGCGATTCGTTCCCGCGCACGAACGCACGACGCTGTCGAAAATCTTGCCCGAACAGTTGCTCGCGGGCGGGGTGCTCCTGAAGGATGCCCCCGAGGAGTGGAGACAATCTTTTACGGGATTTTTGGGATTCGAGTTCATGGCGCTGCGCACGCGCGACATGCCGGGATTGCGCGTGTTGAACATCGATCCGCCGGTTTTTACCGTGGATGATTTTTTGTCCGCGAGCGAGTGCGATGCGTTGACGACGGCGGCCGAGGCGAGCGGCGGTTTGGCGGTCAGCGCCATCGGCGGCGCGCAAAACGAAAATATCCGCACGTCGAGAACGGTGGCGTTGAATTCGCACGGATTGGAGAACCATCCGTCGAAGAATGCGATTCTGAGCCGCGCGGAGTATTTATTGCCCGCTGTGGAGGGTCTGAGCAAGGGTGCCGACGCGTTCAGAGCGCCAAAGGCTGGCGAGGAAAAGTGGTCGTTTGAGCTTCCGCAGGTGGCGCACTACTCGGGCGGCGAGTATTTCAAGGCGCATGAGGACGCGTTCCCGATGGCCATCGCCGCGGAAAAGGGATATCAACGACGCGCGACGGTGTTGGTGTACCTGAACGACGTCGAAAAGGGTGGCGCGACTCGGTTCGAACACTTGGATATCGACGTGCAACCGAAAAAGGGCAAGGCGTTGGTCTTCTTCCCGAGCTCCGCCGCGTGCATGCCGGACGCGCGCACGCTTCACACGGCCACGGAGGCTGAGGCTGGACACGAAAAGTGGGTATCGCAGCTCTGGATCGCGTCCTCCACGCCGCCGGTGCCGACGCCGGAGGAGCTTGAAGAGCAAAACAAGAAGAAGGCGGCTGCCGCCGAGTACGCAAAGCTGCCGAGAAAGCAACGCCGCGCGATGGAGAAGGAAGCCGCCAAGGCGGCGAAGAAGGCGGGTAAAGGCGGACAAAAGGGCACGCAAGCGGCGCAAGCGGCGACGCCGGTGATCGAGAAGCAACCGGAGGTGGCGTCCACACCCGAACCGGAACCGGTCGCTCGACCCGAAGCGCAACCGGAACCCGTCGCCGAGCCGGAACCGGTCGCGCAAGCCGAACCGGAGCCTGAACCGGTCGCCGAACTCGTCGCGGAACCGGAACCGGAACCCATCGTCGAACCGACCCCGGTCGAACCCGAGCCTGAGCCCGAACAGGAGGACGAAACCGCCGCCAAGGCCGACAACCGAGGTTTCGTCACTTTCACCTTTTAATCTCCTCCGTCTCCTCGAGCTCCCGCGAGCTCGCGCGTCCACTCACTCGCGCCTCGAGAGTGACGCCGATGGATTCGATCACAATTCTTGTCGGTGCGCCGACGCACCGACCAATCAAGTATTAATGAACAAGCGTAGCCTAGCCAGTCTGCGTTTCCCAGCCCAACCACCACGAAACGGGCGCATCGTCACGTCGCGCCGCACACGCCCGCGCGGGTGACGCGACGCGCGCGAAACGCGACCGAGACGACGTGACACGCGTTCGCGCGCGCGCGACATGTCTTTCCTCGGATTCGGTAAGGTGTGCACGGTGGACGTCACGCACGATGCGGGCGATGACCAACCGATGGTGAGCGTGAAGAATGAGCAAGGCACGGCGCACGAGCGTCTTCCGCTGTTCGCCACGGGACAAACCATCAGAGGGAAGGTGCACATCGCACCGGTGCCGGGGAAAAAGGTGGAACACCGCGGCGTGCGCGTCGAGTTGATTGGGCAGATTGAGCAGTACGGAGACCGATCGACGACTGATTTCTTAGCGTTGGCGCGTGATCTCGACCCGCCGGGCGAACTCTCGTCGCCGAAGAGCATCCCGTTTGAATTTAAACACGTGGAGATGCAGTACGAGAGTTATCACGGGATCAACGTGCGGTTGCGATATTTTCTTCGGGTGACGGTGAGCCGATCGTACGCGAGCAACGTGACGCAAGAGTTTAAATACTGGGTGCGAAACCCGGTACCGTCGCTGCCGGAGATGAACAACTCGATCAGAATGGAGGTTGGGATCGAGGATTGTCTGCATATCGAGTTTGAGTACGCTAAGGCGAAGTATTCGCTTCGGGACGTTGTCGTCGGGAAGATTTACTTTCTGTTGGTTAGGATTAAAATCAAGCACATGGAGCTCGAGATTAGGCGCAGAGAGAGCACGGAGAGCGGGGCGAGCACGCACAGCGAGAGCGAGACGATAGCCAAGTACGAAGTCATGGACGGCGCGCCCGTGCGCGGGGAATCGATCCCCGTGCGATTGTTCATGTCGCCGTACGATTTGACGCCGACGTACAAAAACGTAAACAATCGATTCAGCGTCAAATATTACCTGAATCTCGTGCTCGTGGACGAGTGGGATCGCAGATACTTCAAACAACAAGAGATCGTGTTGTATCGAGCGATTTAGTGAGACGGGCCCGATATCTTAGTTCAATGCGTGTAATTTTAGTACCCAACGTGCGACGGCGAAATCATTCCAACGCTCGACATCGATTCAATCTCTGACGAACGCGACACGGATCCTTGGGATCGATTCGTAGGGCGAGCTCGTAGTCTCTGCACGCGTACGAATACTTTTCGAGCGCCTCGTACGTCCCCGCTCGTCTGAGCGCGGCTTTGAGATTCATCGGTTCCATTTCGAGCACCGTCGCGCAATCTTCGATGGACAACTCAAACAATCCCGCGCGTCGTCTCGCCTCCGCTCTGTTGTTGTGCAACGCCACGAGCGTCTCACGCGACGCTCGTCCCTGTTCGATCGCGATCGTATACATCTCCTCCGCCATCTCATTCTCCCCGTCGCGAAGAAGTTCGTTCCCTCGACTCTTCAACGCCTCGGGCGCCTCCGCCTCGCGCGCCAACGCCTTCTCCAACATGTCCGCTCGAAGTTCCATCTGCGCGTTCGCCCCACAAATCTCCAACCCGCGTCGATACACCTCCAACGCGTGTGCCTTTTCGCCCATGCGCTCGTACGCGACCGCCATGCGATGATACCCTTTCCTCCACGATGCGTTCGCCTCCAACGCGCGTCTCGCCGAATCCGCCGCCAACCGGTACTCTCCCAATTCCAAATACGTCGCGCTCAGATTCGTCAGCACCGCGACGTCGTCTCCGTACGCTTTCAACGCGCGCATGTACGCCTCCACCGCCTGCGTCCGTCGCCGTCAGTCACTCCGTCTCGACATCGCGCGCGCGCTCTCTCGCTCTCTCTCTCACCTCGGGAAATCTTTTCGCTCGAAACGCTTCGTTCCCACGCTCTTTCAGCGCGACGCGCGACGTCGTGGACGACGCCGAGGACGAGGACGCGCGCGAGATCATCGCGTCGACCGTGCGCGCGGTCGGTCGCGCTCGAAAATCACGCGTCTCGGACGCGCGCGAGAGAGAGTGCGGCGAGGACGCGAGGCTTTGGAAAAAGCGTTATGAAGGCGTTTTTTTCAAACGCGGGAACAATTTCAATGTTACGTGCGCGCGTCCTCCATGATGAGGAATTTAGGCGCGTTCGTGTCGAGAAGGTAGAGTGTGAGGAGGTAGAGGAACCCGAGAATGTTGCCCTGTTCCTTGAGACTGCTCAGCGCGGTGGCGTCTTGGAAGGATAGACGGGCGAGGACGTCTTCGCCGGTTTTTTGGTCAAACGGACGCGAGGCTTCGAAGCGAAGGCCTTGGAATTCGTTGACGCACAAACCCTGGAAGGCCCACTTGATGAGGGAACACTTGTTGAGCCACTTGAAGTAGATGGGAACGTTGTCTGGGTTGACGTAATACCCGCCGAAGACGATGAAGAGGACCATGACGGCGGGGCCCATTGCGACGGCGGCTTCGGTGCTCGGCGCGATGGAGGAGATGGCCAAGCCCATCGCCGCCGAGGAGAAGGATTCCAGGGTTAATATACCGCAGAATCTGGCAAAGTGGGCGAGCGTGGGGTGTAAACCAGTCATCGGGTACACGCACGCGCCGAAAGCGAGCGGGAAAAAGGCGCCGACGGGGAGTTCGGCGACGAGTTTGGAGGACAAGTACGGCAAGACGCCGTAGGATTCCGCCGCGCGCTCGCGGTTGACGATGACTTTTTCCTTGGTGAACGACGTCAACGTCTTCATGAGCGCGCTCATGGCGGCGTTGATGGCTGACACTTGTAACAGACCCATTCTGTCTTGAATGGCGGTCTGTGCGAGAGACATTTTCCAAAAGATGCTTCCGAAAACCACGGCGCTGTTGAGAGACGTCATGAGACGCACCTTGTTCGTCGCCCTGTCGCGCGTCACCTGACGCCAGCTTCGCCTCAAGAGGAGAGGGAACTGTCCCCAGAATCCGATGCGCTTACCGGTGATGGCCATGGCACCGCCGTCGATCGAGGTACGACGTTTGGCGCCGCCCTCGCCCTGCGCGGGGGGATCCTTGCGCATCTTTTCGACGATATCCGCGACGCGCTTCTCAGAAGCCGTCGCCGTCTCCGCAGACGTCACGTCCACACTCACGAGATCGATCAAATACTCGGCGGCGTTGACGTCGGAAGGAATGGTGTATCCAGCCGCGTCGAACCACGCGCGCGCCGATTTCATCGGACCAAAGTACGCGCACCGCCCGCCCGCGAGGAGATACAAGTCGTCGAACAACTCGACAATGGATGATCGAGGTTGATGAATCGAGCACACCACCGTCTTGTTTTGCTCTCTCGCCAATCGAGACAGCGTCTTCATGACGCGCTCAGCCTGGAACGAATCCAACCCACTCGTCGGTTCATCCGCGAAGATGACGCTCGGCGCGCCCACGAGCTGCACGCCCAACGCCAGTCGCTTCTTTTCCCCGCCGCTGATCCCTCGCGTCTTCGCGTCACCCACGCGCGTGTCCGCGCACGCCATCAGACCGAGATCGTTCAATAAACTCTCCGTCGTCGCCTTGACGTCCTTCGCGCCTCCGAGTCTCGCCGCCGTCTCCAACGTCTCCCGCACCGTGAGCTGCGAGTAAAAGACGTCCTCTTGCATGACGTACGCCTTTCGAAACCGCCGCCCATTCCTCGCGTCTCGCCCGTTCGCCGCGAGCGACCCCGTCAACCGCACGCGCTTACTCCTCGGTACCTGGCCCGCGAGCGCGTTCAACAGCGACGATTTCCCAGCCCCCGACGGTCCCATGATGGCCACCAACCGCCCAGCCTTGGCCTCGCCCGAGCACTCGCTCAACAACCGTCTCGTCACCGCCCCCGTCTTTTTATCCCGGAGCGTCATCGTGACGTCGGACCACGCGAGATCGGTGGATCCGGCGTCGCCACCGGCGGCGGCACCGCGCGCGCCGTCCCCGCGTCGTCCGCGCGCCACCGCGAGACGCACCGCGCCCAACGCGAGCAGTCCCGGAAACTTTATCATCGGCGGCGACGCCCAGAGCGCGACGCCGGCGACGAAATCCATCGCGCGTCGCGCGGACGACTTCTTTTCGCGCGAGTTCGCGCGAGTTCGCGCGTTCGAACGCGTCCCGTCGTGGCGCTCGCGCGGTCGAGCGATCGGCGCCCATCGGGCTCGACGATTTCTCATTTTTCGCGGGCGCGGGCGGTGGAAACCCTCACGACGCGCATTCGACGCGTCACACGGCGTCGGGCGCGCGCGAGCGGTCGCCATGGGTGTCTCGCGGACGAGTAAGATGCTCGCCTTTATCAATTACCGCATGCGGATCACGCTCGTCGACGGGCGACAGATCGTCGGGCGGTTCATGGCGTTTGATCGACACATGAATTTAGTCGTCGCGGACGCGGAGGAGCACCGCAAGTTGCCGCCGAAGAAGGGGATCGATGAGGATGAGCGACACGTGCGGCGAGTGCTTGGATTTGTGTTGATTCGTGGCGAGGAGGTGGTGTCGCTGACGGTGGAGGGACCGCCGCAGAGCGGGACGAAGAAGGCGCAAGTCGCGCCGGCTGGACCGGGGACGGCGGCGGGCGCGGGAAGGGGCATGCCGCCGCCGACGAGAGCGGCGCCGGCGATGCGTGGATTAGGTGGACCGGCGCCGGCGGCGATGATGCCGGGCGGTGGACCGCCTCCAGGCATGCGTCCGCCGGGTAGATAGAGAGCGGGGTCGAATGCACGCAAACTTGTACCTAGTCGAATAAATGAATACCGTAAATCGTTTTCCTCTAAAATTAAAGCCAGCTAACTAATACGCGCCCTCTTCGAGCATCTGTCGAAACAACGCCTCGTGTTTCAGACCGTTCAGGTACCACGCGCCGAACCCGAACCCGAAGGAAATCACGACGAGGGTGAAGAAGCCGAGCACCGCCGTCGCGTCTTCGATGTTACCGGCGGAGTCCTCCATCCCGTCCACGTCCAACTGCCGCATTCCGGGAACGGAGTAAATGTCCACGCGGTCCTCGACTTGCATGTCCCAGTCCGCCAAGCTCACCCCGGGCGGTTTCCTCGTGTCGTAATACTCCAATACGTCTCGCATGATTCGCTTATTGCGCACTTTACCCGCGTTCACCATCTCCACGAGCGCCAACGTCTCTTCGTGTCTGCTCAACTTCCCGTCGTCATCGAACGTGAGTCTACTCACGCCTTCGATTTTCGCGATCGGTATGCGCATCTCGCGCTCGAAGACGGCGCGTCGGAGCACGGCAAAGAGCGCTCGATACGTAAACTTTGACGTCTCCCCCACGCGATCCAAGATGTCGTACTTCTCTATGCGCAATTCTCCGAGAGGCCAATTTAAACCTAAATCATACAGCCACTTCATCTTCGCCGGCACGAATTCGACGCTCCACCGCGCGACGTAGCTGCCGGGCCCGATTTCTGCGCACGACGCGACGCTGCTCGAGGCGTCTCGCAAATCGCGTCCCTGTCGCTCGAGCCATCGCTCGCAGAGCGCGGTGTAATCGCGCGCGCCGGACGCTTCGGAGACGTCCGAGGCGTAGCGCACGCCAGCGGCGATGTCTTCGGCGTCGAGGGCGAACGGTGAGCCTCGAGACTTAATCTTTTCGATGTTCATCTTTACGACGGACGACGCGTCGGCGTGCGCGCGCGGCGTCGCGCGCGCGCGCAATGGACGATGGACGCGCGTTGCGAGGGATGGACGCGCGCGCGCCGACGCGCCGAGGGACATGGCGCGCGCGAGGCTGGGTTTGGAGAGTCGCTGGAGTGATATTACCAAAGAATCTTTTCTCGCGCGACGACGCGCGTCGGTCGTCAATCACCTCGCGGCGTCGACGATATCGCGCGTGCGTGGACGCGCGATTACTTTTTAATCTTGTTGTGAAGCTCGTTCACCGTTCGACACGCGAGGGCGGCGATGCCGCCGAGCATGCCGAGACGCACGACGGCTTTGACGCCGCTGGCGTGCAGCGTCGGCGCCGAGCCAAAGACGAGCTTGTACACGTCGCTGTCCGCCACCTTGAGCAAGATACCTCGGTTGTTGCGTTCGATCATCTTTTCGAGATTGAGCGAGACGGATTCCAACTCGGTGTTGACAAACTGAAGCTCCTTGCGCATCTCCTCGCGTTCCTCGACGTTTTGCTCGCGTTCGATGAGCAACATTTGGAGCGTCTCTTGGTACTTGGCTTCGAGGTTGGCGATGATGCGCATGTTCTCTTCCATCGATTGCTCGGCCGCGTTGATGCTCTGCGTCAAAGAATTTTGCGTGCGCTCGAATTCGGCGCGCTCAGAGTTGAGTTGATGCTCGAGAGAACGAACGCGCTCGTTGGCTTGGTACAAGTGCTCGGCGGCGGCGCGAATGGTGATCTCCGCGACGCCACCCTTGCGCTCAAGCGCAGACACCTTGGCGGATAACTCATCGCGAACGGACGACGTCTCGTGCAACGTCGCACTGAGATGCGCGATGCGCTTCTCTTGCGACGCGACTTGGCTTTCGGTTTGCGTCAACTTTACGCTCATATTCTTCACCTCGTCGCCCTTCTCGCGCGCGAGACGAGTGAAACGCTCCGCCGTGTTGGTGAGATCCCTGAGCTCAACGCGCATCTTATCGATGACTTGGTCCTTGGCCTTGATGGCGGTGAACGCGTCTTGCAACTCCTTGGACGCGTTCGCCAAATCCTTCCATCGCTGGCTAGAGACCTTTTGCGTCTCGGCGAGCTTTTCCTCGAGCGCCTTGATCTCCGCCTTGGTGGACTTGAGCTTCTTCGTCAACGTCTTGTTCGACGTGTCTTGCGCCGCGATTTCCTTTTGAAGAGAATAAATTAGCTTGCTCGCCTCCGCGGCGTCCTTCTTCGCCGCGGCTTCCGTTTGGGCGAGTTGCGCCAAGAGGGATTCAATTTCTTCGGCGCTTCGCTTTTGATCTTCAATATGCGCCTCTTCAGAGCGTCGAACCTTGTCGAGTTCGACGTTGGCATACTCGAGTTGACGCTCGAGCGATTGAATTTGCTTGTGCGTTTGCGCTTGAAGATCGGCGAGACGCTGCGCGGAGGCGTTATTACCAGCCTCCATCTCGGCGCGCACCGCCGCCGTCGTCGCCGCGTACTCGGAATCCTTCTCCTTGAGCTGTTGCTCGAGCGCAGCCACCTTGGCCTCCTCTTGGCGAATGGTCACCTCGGCTTGCGTGCGCGCGGCGGCGAATTCCGCGTTCAACGCCTCGGCCTCGAGAGTCGCCTTCTTGGCGCCGTGCAATCGCTCGATGAGCATCGCGTTCAATTCGCGAAGACGATCAACGTTGACGTTGGCCTCCTCGAGCTCTTCACTTCTCTTCTCCACCAAGGCGCGCATGCCGGACGCGTCGTGCAACGCGTGCTTCAAATCAGCGTTCGTGCACATGAGCGCCGACCACGCGGATTCGAGTTCGTCGTCCTTGGCTTGCAATCGGCTCTTCAAATTCTCGCACTCGGCTCGCGCGTCGAGGATGGCTTGGCGCATCTTCGTGGTGGATTCCTTCTCCGCCGCAATTTCGGATTCTAAAGCCTTGATGGAACCGTTCAACTCGGCGTTCATCACTCGCAACTTGTCGATGTTCTTTTGCAGAGACGCGGTGTCCTTACGTCCGGTGGCGATTTCCTTGGACGCCTTGTCGAGCTCCGCCTTGGCCACGGCGAGTTCGAGCGACTTGTTGTCGATGAGTTGTTGAAACTTTTTGCGTTGTTCCTCCTTCACCTCAGCCATGCGCTGGATGATGCGCGTGTTGAGTTCGCGCAAGTTGGCGATCTGCGTCTCGGAAACCTTTTCACCGGTCGCCTTGGCGCGCTCGGCGGCGGCGAGTTGAAGTTGCACCTTTTCGAGCTCTCCCGATCGTTCTCGCAACGCCTTGGCGAGAGAATCGTTCTCTGCTTGCACCGCCTTTAAGGTTTTCACCTGGGCGATGAGCACCGCGTTGAGCTCGCGAAGATTGGACACGTCGTTCTCCGCGGCGTCGAGGCGAGAGGCTTGCGCCTGCGCGGCGGCGAGTTGTTCCTTGACGTCGGCGAGCTCGATCTTCTTCTCCTTGACTTGCGCGGCGAGGTGCGCGTTGGTGGCCATGTTTTCTTCGGCAATCTTCTTCAACGTGGAGAGTTCGGCGGACAGAGTGGCTTGCTTCAAGAGCGCCTTTTCCAAGTCACCCTCGGACGCGGACGCAGCCTTTTCGAGTCGCGCGACGTCCGCGCGCGCTCGGGAGAGCTCCGCCGACTTGGCGTCGAGATTCGCCTTGAACGCGGCGCGGTCGTCCAGGGACGCCTTCTTGAGGGTTTTGATTTGCGCCATGACGACGGCGTTCAATTCCCGCAATTTGTTCACGTCGCCCTGCGTGCGCGTTTGTTCCTCTTCGACGAGTTCGAGCGCCATGCGCGCGGCGTCCAATTCAGATTCCTTGGCGGCGACGGCTTCGGCGCTCGCCGCGGCGTTCTCCTTCATCTCGGAGATTTCTTGGATGAGGACGACGTTGAGATGACGAAGCTTGTTGACGTCTTCGTCGGCGTCCACCTTGGCGCTCTCGGCCGCCTTCAGGTCCGCCGCCGTCTGAGACAATTCGCGCTCCTTGGCTTCGAGGGCACGAGAGAGGTTCAACGATTCATCCGCCTTGACGCGAAGCGTCTTGATTTGGTGTAAGAGCGTCGTGTTGAGCGCGCGCAGCGCGTCGACGTCAGCCTTGGAATTGTTCAGAGACTTAACTTCCGCCTCCGCCTTGGCCAACTCCGCCTGCGCGTCCGTCAGATCCTCAGACTTGGCGTCGATTTGCGCGCGTAACGATTCGACGTCGCTCTCGGCGGATTCGCGCAACGCCGCCAATTCGCCCATGAGCACCGCGTTCGCCTCGGTGAGCTTTTGCACCTCTATATTCGCCCGCAATCCAGCCGCCGCACGCTCCGTCGCCCCCGCCAACGCCATCTGCACTCGCTCGAGCGTCTTCCGCTTCGTCTCCATCTCCGACTCGAGCGCGTCGGCGCGTCGATCCGCCTCGGCGACGACCCCCTTCATCTCCTCTCGATCTCTCTCCCGCGCCTTGACGACATCTCTCGCCACGCTCACCTCTCGCACCAACCGCACGTTCAACGCGCGCAATCTCGCCACCTCCTCCACCGAATCCTCACTCCTCGCCGCGCTCTCCTTCTTCGCGCGCCGCGCCGCCTCGCGCAACGCCTTGGCCGCCTCCTCGGCGTCGCGCGCCGCTCGTCTCGCATCCGCCACCTCTCTCCCCATCGCCTCACCCAAGCTCTCCCGCGCGCTCTCCGCCTCCGCCGCCTTCGCCCGCGCGGTGACCAACTGTTTCAACAGCATGCTGTTCAATTCGCGCAGACGCGCGGCGTCGCGCTTCGTCGCGCTCGCCTCGCGCGTCGACACCGTCGACTTGACCCCGCTCGCGGGACGTTCCGGGGAGATGGCGGCTCGAAGCGGACTCGCGAGCGCGCGTTGTTCCAACAATAACGCATTCGCGCGAGGCGTCAGCGGCGTCGTCGCGGTCGCCCTCGCGCGGAGGTCGCGATCGAGCGTCGTCGGCGTCTTGGCGGTCGTCTTGGGTGTCGAGCTCGACATCATCTTCGGCGTCGTCGCGCCGAGCGCGTGCGCATCGTTCGCGTCCAATTCGCGTCCGAACGCGCGCGGCGTCCTCGTCGTTTCCGTCCTCGTCGACATCGGCGGCGTCGCGCGCATCGTCGTCGTCGTCACGACGCGCGGCGTCGTCCTCTGTCGTCGGCGCCGTGCTCGTTTTGAACTCAACGGACACTTTTGGTCCTTCTATGGGTATACAGTGAGACGGTCGATTTCTCGCGTCCACCCCCCATCGCGCGGACGAGTCCTGTCTCGTCGCGGTCCATCCACGGGTGTCCATCCACGGGTCCTGACTCAAGGCAAGGGACTGTACGTCCAAAAAGGTCCGTGCGTGACGTATTATCCAGAGTGTTACCCATCGCGACGGCGCGTCGACGGCGCGTCGACGGCGCGTGCGCACACGTCGACGCGCGCTCGCGGACGGACGACGCGACGCGCGGTCGTGAACGCCGAGGACGCGACTCGAACGCGCGTCCTCCGTCGGTCGGGTCGGATGGCGATCGCGCGCGCGCCCGTCGTCGGGGTCGGTGTGCGAGGAGGAGGACGACTCGCGGCGCCGACGACGCGGTCGGGACGCGATGCGTGTCGACGACGCCGACGCGTCGTCGTCGGTGGGCGCGGGCGCGTCGCGTCGTCGTCGTCGACGACGATGCGCGCGTCCGCGGTTCGAGGCGATGCGCGCGAGGACGATGGGCGGGAGGCGGGGGAGACGCGCGCGCCGGCTCGAGACCTCGGACGGGGACGCGGCGGCGAACGCGAACGCGCGACGAGTCCGAGTCGGCGGCAAAAATACGCGCTCGCGCGCGGTGGACGCGCGAGTCACGGTGTGGGCGCGCGGACCGCGGGTGGTGGTCGCGGGGAGAGTGAGGGTGGGGCGGAGGTGGATCTCCGAGTGACCAAGTCGTCGCACGGGGCGTTGCAGCGACACGTCAACGCGAGCAAGGGATATCAGCGGCAGCAGGCGCGAGAGGGCGGTGGACGGCGGTACGGTGGCGCGCCCGCGGGGTCGCAGAATCGTGGGGGCGGTGGACAGACGAGCGGTGGGAGTGGGCGGTCGACGCTTCGGCCGGGGGAACGCATCGTGCGCGCGATGGAATCCATCGAGACGCCGGCGAGGGGCGAGGGCATCGAGTGGGACATCGTCGCGAGCGCGGTGAATCCCGAGGGGAGCAAATTTAAATTTAGCACATCGACGCTGAATTTCGCGATTAAAGAGCTCGGTGAGCGCGGGAGTTTTGATCGCGCGTATGCGTTGTACCTGTGGATGGCGCGGAAACGCGGTCGGTACGCGCCGAACGAGTTTACGTACGTCTCGCTTGCGGGCGCGGCGAGAACGCTCTCGGCGACGCGCACGGTGCAACAGTTGTGGCGAGGCTTTATCGAGGAAGGGAAGGACGAATTGATTTGTAACGAGGTGGCGTCGGCTGTCATCGCCGCGCTCAATCGCGTGAGCGATTGGAGCGGCGCGTACGAGGTGTTTGCAGACATGGGCAAGGCGGGCAAGGAGAGAAATCTGTACACGTACACAGCCGTGCTGACGGCGCTGCGAGACGAGGCTAAACCGGACGAAGCGTTGGCTGTGCTCAACGAGATGGCGCGCGAACCGGGCGTGCAACCGACGAGTCTCGCATTTGCGCTCACGCTGACGGCGTTCGACAACGCGCGAAGGTGGATCGAAGGAAATGCCCTCGCCAAGCGCATTAAAAAGTACGACGTACGACCGGACACGACGCTTATGCACGCCGTGATCACCATGGCGGGACGCGCGGGCGATATGGCGCACGCGAACGATGTCTTCACGGCTATGCGCAACTCGACCATGATCGTCACGACGTACACCTTTAACGCGTTGTTGGGCGGGTACGCGCGTTACGGAGATTGGGAGGGATGCACGGAGGTGTACGACGAGATGAAACGATCGAGACTTCAACCGGATTCGTACACATTCACGCAGCTCATCTCTGCGGCTGAGCGAAGCGGAGAATACGTCGCCGCCGATGGCGTGTGGGCGGAGATGCTCAGAGCGCGCATCATTCCGCACACCGTCATGTGCGGCGCCTACATTCACTGTCTCGGTTGCCAAGGTCGAGATCTCGAAGCCGAAGCGGTGATGGAGAAGATGCGTGACTTTTGGGATGTCCCGCGCAACGCCGCTGTGTACAACGCGCTCATCGGTGCGCACATTCGAAGCGGTGAAGTGACGAGAGCGCTCGGCGTGCTCGACGACATGCAACGCATCGACGGACTCATGCCCACCGAGATTACGTTCGCCGTTCTCATACGCGCGTGCCAAGAGAGCGCGCTGCACAAACGCGCCGAAGGTCTCGAGGGTATGCGTGACTCTCTGGCAAACGCAGGTCAATTAGTTCAGGATCTTTCTGGCGCCGCGCCTTGAATGTTGTAAAGATACAATTCATCATTCGCTACTCGACGCGCGGCGTCTCGCGCGCGACGTCATCGCTCAAGCACGCCAGCGCCGCGACTCGCGTCTTGAGCGCGCTCAGCGTTTGTTCCAACATTTCGAGTTTTTCATCGTCGTCGCTCGTGGACGTCGCGTTCGACGCTGCGCGGCGAGACGCGCGCATCGACTCGCGCGCGTCCGCCGCCGCCGCGCATCTGTGCCTCGCCGACGCGGTGAGTTTCAAATAATGTAATTCCGAGATGAGTCTGTCGGCGTGCGGCGCGGACAACGGGTTTCGAAGCGCGCATTTCAACGCGATGAGCGCCGCTCGTCCGTTCGGATAAAACTGTTCGTATTCAAAATCATACTCTGGCGTCTCCGGCGCTCGGTCCTCGGCGCTCTCGGTGATGAACACGGTTCGTCGCGCGCGCGATTCGTCGTCGTCGTCGTCATCGTCGACCGAGTCGATCGACGTCTCCGCCCGCTCAAAGAGCGGCAGAAATTTATTCGGAATGCGACGCATCGCGCGCGCCACGAGCTCGTCGTGCGCCGGCGTCCTATTTTTAGTCATGGCTTTGAGATATCTTACAATCAATGCGCGCGTCGTCGCTGCGGCTCGGATTAGTTTTCTTTACCCTTGCCTGATTTCGCCGCACCGCGACGTTTTGACGCCGCCTCCGCGAGCGCGTTCGGTTCGTCGGGACGGGTGTTGTCCTGCTTATCCTTCAGCGCCGGCACGGTGCGGGTGACGGTTGAATTACCGTCGACAAACTTGGTGCGGAAAATGACATTCGCGTTGTTGAACATGCCCTCCTTCAACGACACGACGAGGAACTGGGAGAATGGGAAGTGTTGCTTGATCATTCTGCCGATGTTTTGCGTGTGCGAAAGATCAAGCGCGGCGTCGACCTCGTCCAAAATGTAAATTGGCGCCGGTTTGAAGAGCAAAAGGGCGAGAATCAACGACAGCGCCAAGAGCGAGCGTTGACCACCCGAGAGCTCGGTGAGCGACTCCTTCCAAACTTCACCGAACGCAACCTTCACCTCTAAACCATCCATGACGGTGCCACCTTCCGGGGGCTCGAGTTTGGCGGACGTACCCGGAAGCAAGGTGGAGAAGATGGACCCAAAGTCTTTGGTGACCTTTTCCCACGTCAACTGCAACGCCTCGCGCTTCTTTTCATCCAACTCGGTGATCACCTTTTGAATCTTCGATCTATCGTTCAACACGATGCGTCGCTTCTCTTGCAAGTCCTTGAATTCAGACTCAGCCTTGTCGAACATCGCGATGACCTTTTTGTTGACGCGCTTACCGAGCGTCGCTTGCGCCTCTTCGCAGTCGGCGAGTTCGGCTTGCGCTTGCGACGGAGAACGCTTCTTGAAATCGTAATCACCTCCCGCTTGGCCGAACAGAGCCATCTCACTGGAGATCCACTGATGTTCCTTGTGAAGATATTCGACGTGCGTTTTCGCGTCTTCCGCCTCCTTTTCGAGACGCGCGATTTTATGCTCGAGCTTCTTCATCTCGACGCCTTGGTCCATAGCGACGTTTTCGAGTTTCGACTTGCGCTTCAAGAGGTTGGAGATTTCCTTATCGCACTCGGCGACGCGCGCGCGTCGTTCATCGAGTTCCGCCGCGACGACGTCGTACGCCTTTTGCTTTTCGGCGACGTCCTTCTCCATCGAATCAGCCTCGACTTGCAATTCGGCGATGGAGGCGTCAGACGCGGAGATTTGCTCGTCGAGCGCGGCGCGCTCCGCCATGGCGGCTTCCTTCTCGACGCGAGCGTTCGTGACGAACTCCTCCTTCTCTTTGATTTGCGCGCGAGCTTTGGTGACAGCCTCTTTCGCCTGCTTCAATGCTTTCTCTGCTTCCTTCAACCGCGAATCTCGTTCCTTTTCAAAGTTTTTAATCTCTTGTTCGAGCGCCTTGGCTGTCTTTTCAGCCTCAACCTTCTTCATCTTTGCGTCTTCGGTCGTCTTGTTCGCGTCGGCGAGCTCTTGCTCGAACTTGGCCACCTTTTCGGCGAGTTGGTGCACTTCGGACCCACTGACCCGCTCCTTCAAGAGCCCGAGCGCGTGCTCGTGTCGATCCAAGTCGTCCTCCAATTTCTGCGCCTCCTTCGCCTCCTTCATCGCTGCCTTGGCGGTCTCCATCGCCGCCTTGGCGCGAGACTTGGCCTGGGTGAGCGCGTCCTCAGCCTTGTACAGAGCGCTGAGTTTCGTGAGAACCGATCCACCCTGAGATCTCGAACCGCCACTGATGACGCCGTCCGGGTTGAACAAGTCGCCTTCGACGGTGACGCACTTGAGCATGACGTCGCGGTTGTACGCGACAGCTTTCGCGGTGGATTGGTTCTTGCACACGAACGCTTTACCGAACACGTACTTCATCACGTTTTGAACGTCATCGTCGCACGTGACGAGACTGAGCGCGATCGATGCCTCGCCGTTGCTCACATTCTTAGCCGCAGCGATTTGGTGATCCGACGCGGTTTGGCTCTTTATCTTGTTCAACGGAATGATGGTGACGCGCTTCTTCAGTTGCCCCTTGGCCAACAGCGCCTTACCAGTGACTTCCGTGTCGACGACGACTTGGTGAAGCTTGCCGCCGGCGATGACCTCGAGTGCGGTCGTGGTGGCTGGATCCTTCACGTGCATGAGCTTGGCGACGACGCCCTTGACGCGGCTGCGGTCAAACTTGGCCTCGGGATCGCGGAACTGGAAATCACACGCGCTGAGCGTGGCGTTCAGAACGTCAACCTCTTGTTGTAAATCTTGCACTTCGGCGTTCGCCTTGTCCGCGGCGGCTTCGAGTTCCTTCGCCTTTTCGCTGGTGCAACCTCCGAAATTGGCGAGGTTGGCGCGCGCGGCATCCACGGCGGATTCGGCTGTTTGAAGTTCCTTGGTGAGCTTATCGCCCTCCTTTTGTTTCGTGCTCAGCGTCTTCTTCGCGGTGGTGAGTTCCTTCTCGACGTGCTTAATCTTCAACGCGGCGGATTTCACCTCGGCATCGCACGTGGACTGCGCCGCGACGGCGTCGGCGAGTTGCGCCTGCAACGATTTGTCGGCACCCGTGCCCTTGCCAGATTGCACGCCTTGCAACGTGCGCTCAGCCATGTCCGCGGCGGCCACCTTTTCGGCCAGAGACGCGGCTTCGTCCGCCGCCTCCGCCTCGAGCGCGGCCACCTTTTCCGCGCGCTTGGCCTCGGCGGCTTCCATCTCGTCTGCCACCTTGAGCAACTTGGCCTTGGCCTTTTGCTCGCCCTTGACTTCGTTCTTTTTATTCGTCAACGCGGTGTTTTCCTTGATCAACTCCTTGGACAACGCGTCGGTACGAGCGACCAAATCTTTCATCTCACCGCCCATGCGCTCCTCCTTTTCCGCTTGCAAACGCTGCGTGTGAAGCTCGAGCTCCGTCGCCTCGCGGTTGGCGTCTTCGACGGCGCTTCGACAATCCTCGATTTGTTCTTCGATGCTCAACGTCCCCGCGTTCGCCTCCTCCACCGCCTCTTGCGCTTTGACGAAATCATACGCGATACAAAATCGACGCAATCGCTCGAGATTATCGTTCGCCGCCGCCCACTTCATGTAATCGCCTCGCTCCTTGCGCAGCTTTTCAATCGTCGGTAAAATTTCCTCCTCGAGCAACCGATCAATCTCATCAACCTTGGTCTGCTTCTTATCCAGCGTCTTCAGCGCCCCTTCCTTTTTATTCTCATACATCCGCGTCCCCGCCGCTTCCTCGAGCATGCCCAAAATCTCCGGAGGCTTCATATTCAACACCTTGGTGATGCGTCCCTGCATGATCAAAAAGTGCGGATTGTTGACGTTTAACTGCACCGAGTGAAACAAATTCTGCACTCGCGTCGGCTGCGCCGTCGCACCGTTGATCATGTACTTATTCTTCCCACCGATCACGATCTGTCTCGTCACCGTGATTCGATCGCAGTGTTCGTACCCGACCGGCGAACGGCTTCGATCCTCGTTATTAAACGTGACGCTCACGCTCGCCTTGGTGACGCCCGCCTGTCCCTGCTTGTACACGAGCTCTTGCAAACTCGCCGCACGAACCTACGACACGCGCGAACGTACGATTCGTCAGTCATCACACATCACGCACGACCCGCGTCCGTTCGCGCGTCGCGTCGCGTCCCATCGCGACCGACGCGCGCGCTCGAGAGACGCGCGCGCCGACTCTTTCCCCTCGAGAGACGCGCGCCCGTCTCGTGCATTCATTCATCGTCCCCACCGTCTCGCGAGAGACGCCGCCACCACCACCGCGACAAAACGAACGAACGAAAGCGAGTGTCGCGTCGTCCATCGCGCGTACGCACGTGCGTGAGGTTTGAGATGCCGAGCACGAAACAAATGGAATCCAAAATGTTTGACTTGCCCGACCCGTTGAGCCCGGTGATGGCGTTGAATAACGGATCGAATCCCGGGACGACGGTGCGCTTGGCGTAGGATTTAAACCCATCGATGCACACTTCTTCGATGTACATCGCGGCGGACGGTCGTCGTCGTCGACCGTCGCGCGCGAACGACGCGATGTGTGGGACTTTGTAACGGCTTTTTCTCGTTTTGGTGTTTTTTTGACTGGATAGGGATACCGCGAGACCGCGACGCGACGGGCGATGGCGCGCGCGCCTCGGCGGGTTGGGGGCGTCTCGAAACGGCGCGAGACGACGAAGACGACGTCACCGCGCGTCGGCGCGTGCGCTCGTAACGCGTTACGTCTAGAAAATGTATTGTTCATAAAGGACATGGTGGGTGCTTTAATTCCACGGCGCGACGCCGTGCGCGATGAATGAGCGCGCCGGGACGACGACGGCACCGTCTGGTCGCTCGAAGCGGGCGAGTCGCGCGGCGTAGTTTTCTTTAAAGGCGTTCCATAACGCCTCGTCCGCGGCGAGGGCTTCGCCGTACGGACCCACTTTGGCGACGTCGACGGCGGTGGCCATGTCCTTGAAACGAAACTCGCCGTCCTCGACGTGGGCGTCGGGATTGATGAATCCGGCGGCGACGAGACAGTCTTCTAATTTCGCGACGCCGCCGGCGTCGGTGGTGGACCAGCTCATGGGCTTACCGGCGACGTCGACCCACTCCGCGCGACCGACGTCTCGAAGCGCCTCGCAGAGATGATAAATAGTTTGGTTGGATTCTGCGGTCGCGGGCGACCACACGGCGGCGGTGAAGTGACCACCGGGTTGGAGCGACGCAAGCACCGCGCGCATCGCCGCCGTGGGATCGGGCATGAACTGTAATCCCTGTTGACAGTACGCGCGATGAAACGCGCGAGACGGGAGTGTCATCGACGCGCACGCGTCTTCTTCGACGTACGAAATCGTCGCCGCGTCCGCGTCCACGGGTTTCGATCTCGCGCGGTTCAACATACCGGGCGAATTATCGAGCGCCGTCACCTTCCCCTGCGTTCGACAAAGCGTCAGTCATCAGTCATTCGTCGTCCGTCGCTCGCCGACCAACCGCCGCGCCCAGACCCCCCCCCTTCCCTCTCCCTCACACGCACGACGCGCGCGCGCGACGCACCGTCGAACCGACCGCGCGCGCGATCTCGCGCCGACGACCCCGGTCCCCGTCGCCACGTCGAGCACGCGGTCCCCCGCGACCGGCCGAGACGTCCCAAACATCGCTTCCGTCCACGGCTGAAAGATTCCATCCACCAAGACGTCGTCGTAATATCGCGCCTGCGCGTCGGCGAATTCAAACGTCGCGGAGGACATGACGCGGGTGACGTCTCGCGCGCGCGCGCTCACGATCAACGCGGGCGAGGAACGCAGACTTCGAAGGAGCGCCGCCATGAAGTGAGGGGCTGGGAATAAAATTTCACTTTTTCGTCTCGACGCGGGACGGGACTGGACGGGCGACTACTCCTCGAGCGGCGGTCGAGTCAAGAGCCAGAGCGTCGGACCGATGACTGGAAGCGAGGCAAAGGCGAACGCGTTCGCCGGATCGACGTTTCTTCGAGTCATGTCTTCGGCGATCGCGGTGCCAACGCAGAGACTGAGGACGACCAAGTCGCACGTGGAGACGCACGCGAGCATGCTCTGGTCCTTGAAGAGGGACGCGAACGCGGCGAGCGTGTCGGCGTTGAGGTTCGAGAACCCGTAAAACGCGAGAAAGACGGCGAAACCGGCGAGGAAGATGGCGTTGATTTTGCTCTCCCAGATGTTTCGAGTGACGAAGCCCAATTCCGAACGCGCCGTCGGCGCCGTTCGAGGCTCTCGCAAGACCAAATACGGTCCGAGAGCAAAAAATCCGAGCGCAAAGCTCGCGCCCACGCACAGCGCCGCCGGAATCTTTTGATTCTTCGCGCCGGGCATGAGCAAGCACGCGTACGTCGCCGGTACGATGCCTAAAGAATTAAATAACGCCTCGAACAACGGATTCGCCGCGCCGCTAAACGGCGCGCCGACGATGGTTTTCACCAACTCCAAATCGAACGCCGACGTCCCCGAGGGGGCGCCGAACGTAGCGAACGAGCCGAGCGATACCCACGCCGCCGCGATGGCGAGTCTCGTGGGATCCTTGTACCACACGAAGGGTTCGGCGTCGACGTCGTCCTCCGTCGACGCCGCGCGCGTCGCCGCCGCGCGCTCGCCGCGACGCGCGCGGCGTCCCATCGTCATCGACGACGTCGACGCGACGACGACGAGGTCGAACGCGTCGACGCGACGCACGAAGCGCGGTGACACCGCCGCGCGCGAGACGACACGCGACCGAGACGCGACGACCGAGACGCGACCGCCGGCGGACGACGTCATGCGCACGGAATGGACGCCGGCGACGCGCGACGCCATCCTCTCACGCGGGCGAACGCCGCGATGGACCGAGCGATGCGCTCGCGTTCGTCCGCGCTCGACGCTCGCGCGGCGTCGACGTGTCGCTGCGACCGCGCGCGACGACGTCTCGCGCATTCCCCGCACCCATCACCTCATTACCCCACCGCGCCATCGCGACGCCGACCGACGCGCGCGCTCGCGGGGTCGCGCGAACGTTCGTCTCGAGCGCGCGCGCGCGCTCTCGCTGCGCGCGCACCCCTCGCGCGCGCGTCCGAGCCGTCGTCGCGCGGTTCGAGAGATTGCCGTTGAGATTCCCACGCGCGTTTGACGACGCGTCGCCATGCCGTCGCCGGCGATGCAGATCGTCACCTTTGACGGTGAGTACGTGAACGAGAACGTTCGCGCGTGTCTCCCTTCGAACAGCGCGTCGTGGGAGTCGAGGTACCAAATCGTCGCCATCATGGGACCGCAGAGCTCGGGCAAGTCGACGCTGCTCAACCACGCCTTCGGGACGACGTTCGTGGAGATGGACGACAGTCTCGGACGGTCTCAGACGACGCAGGGTGTGTGGTTGTCTCGAGCGGAGACGTGCGAGACGCCGACGCTGGTGATGGACCTCGAGGGGACGGATGGAAGAGAACGCGGGGAGGAGGACACGGCGTTCGAAAAGCAGACGGCGCTCTTCGCCATGGCAAGCGCTGACGTATTGTTGGTGAACATATGGTGTAACGATATCGGACGCGAGCAGGCGAGCGGGAAACCGTTGTTGAGGACGATTTTTGAGGTGAATTTAAAGGTTTTTTCGCCGGAGAAGAAGATTGTCTTGTTGTTTGTCATTCGCGACAGGTCGAAGACCCCGTTCGAGCGACTGGTGGAAAATTTGCGAGCGGACGTGGAGGCCATCTGGCGAGGCATCACGAAACCGGAGAGGTACGCGAACAGTGAGATTACGGATTTGTTTGAGTTGAAGTTCACGTCTCTGCCGCACTACGAACACGAACACGAATTGTTCGTCGCCGAGGCGAAGGCTTTGCGCAACCGTTTCGACGCGCCTCGATCGAACGAGGACAGTTTGCGCGTCGAGCAAGCGGCGGTACCGATCTCAGGTTTGGGCGTGTCCCTTCGAGAAGTGTGGTTCACGGTCAAGGCGAATAAGGATTTGGATTTACCCGCACACAAGATCATGGTGGCCACCGTGCGATGCGAAGAAATCGCCGACGCCGCGCACGCGCGACTCGCGGAGGACGAGGAGTTGACGACCCTGCTCGCCGAGGCCGGGCAAGGGAAAGTGTCGCACCTGTCGTCAAGACTCGAAAAGTTGACGAACACCGCGGTGACGCCGTACGATGACGAGGCGAAATACTTTGTCAAGGATGTTCGCGAGGCGAAACGCGCAGATTTGAAGGCGCGCGTCGTCAAGACTCTCGGCGAAGTCACGGCGTTACACCTGGACCACGTCCGCGCCGATATCGTCGTGTCGCTCGTGCACGAAGTGAATTCGACCCTGGGTGACGCGTCGGCGGCGTACGCGCTGGGTAAGAAGAAGGGTGGCAACAAGACTGGATTCACTGAGTTCGTCAAGGGCAAATTTTCCGAACTCGACGCGGCGTGGGAGAGCAGACTCGACGAGGCGCTTCCGACGGACGATCTCTCCTGGGCCGAGTTCGTCATCGCTCAAACGAAAGAGTTTCAAAAGCAAACCGATCAAGCGGTCGACGCTCTTCGAAAGGAGCGAATGAACCTCACGATTCACGCGTGCGAACGCGCCATGGAACGCGCCGTCGGTTCTCAAGCCATCGGGTTGTTGGAAGAGGCTCCGCGCGACATGTGGCACAGAATGCGCGACATGCGTACGGCTGCGGTTGAGAAGTGGGACAAGGAAGTCACCGAAACTGTCGATGAGTTTGATCCAAATGCGGAAGAGCTCGAACACTTCCACGACAATATGCGTAATAGAATCACGGAGGTGGTGGAGGCCAAGTCGCGAGACGCCTCGGCGGCCGCGTTAGCGCACATGAAGCAGGCTTTTGCTCGCGTTTTTTCGAAGGATTCGAAAGGTTTGCCTAGAATTTGGCGTCCGTTGGATGACGTGGCCGCCATCAATAGAAAGGCGCAGCGCGAGGCGTTGCGCGTGCTAGCGCTCCTCGCCGTCTCGCGCTTGGACGACGACGTAGATAAGAAAACCGATGACGCCCGCATGAAGGCGATCGAAACCGCCCTTTACGGATTGATCCCCGCGGAAGTACAGGCGACGGAAGCCGCGGATGAGGCGAACGAGGAGCCCAAGGCGAAAGAGGACGTTCCCGCGGCGTTCCCGACGGAGTGGGAAGACGCCGCCCACGACGCCGTCATGTTGAGCCCGGCTGAGTGCCGCACGGTGTGGCTCCAGTTCGAGTCGGACACACTGTACGCCGTCTCTCAAGCGATGGCGGCGAAGGAAGCCGCTCGCCGCGCGCTCACAGGTGGTGCACCGATCTGGATGATTGTGTTGCTCATCGTATTGGGCATGAACGAAATCAAGTGGCTTCTGACGCACCCGCTCACGTTGTTCATCCTCGTCGCCGTCGGTCTCTACGCGCGCGCCATTTACAATCAGCTGGACGTCGCGTCCGCCATGCAGCTCGGGCTAGTCCCGGGACTCACCGTCCTCGGCACGAAAATCGTTCCCATCGGTTTGAGCATACTGAAAAAACTCGCCGACGAGGGCGCGGCGTCGTGGTCCCCGGACCCCACGCCCGTGCCCGCGGCGCCGGTACCGACGCCGGGGACGATGTCTCACGCAGGCAGGGATCCAAACGCACCGCGTCAGGGCTCAGACATCACCGCCGACGGTATGCGTCAGCGAACCACCGCCGGCGCGCGGTGACGCGTTGGCTGGCGTCTCGCGCCGTCCGCCCGCCTCCGCGCGTCGCGTCGCATCGCGTCGCGTCGCGTCGCATCGCGCGTCTCAGGGTACGTTTGCGTGTCATATTTCACATGTTCTATCTTTCAATCTTCCTCACTCGTCCTCGATCGCGTCGCTCTCGCGCCGCCGTCCTCCGCGCGTTCGGGCTCGCCCTCGACCTCGCGTCCCGAGATCACCCACCGTCCCTCCCCGCGGTCCCACGCGTCGCCTCCCGCGCGCCGCCTCGACGCGCGACTCACGTCTCCTCCTCCGCAGACGATCCGAGGCTCGCGACCCACGCGAACGCGGGATCACCGATCATCCAAAACAGCCCGAACACGGCGACGCCGCCCCACCGCGCGGCCCCTCTCGCGTGTCGCATCGACGGCATCGTGTCCACGTACGTCGCCGCCCACTGCGAGCGAGGGATGACTTGTTTCGCGATCTCTCTGAGCATGCTTCTCGAGACGTGCGCGCGCGGTGTGACGTCGACGGGGCGCGATCGTGTGCGGCGTCCCCACGCGCTCGAGAGGATATGTCCCGAGCTCGAATGCGCGAGAGAGAAAAGAAACGCGGACACAGTCGATCGAGGCGCGCGTTCGAGGCGAGAGACGAGTGAAAGTGAAAGTAAGACGCGTGCGTGAGAAGCTGTCGTCATCGACGAACGACGAGACGTCGGTGTGATTTCTACAATGTACACGCGAGGCGCCGCGGCGGTTCGGCGCCGAACCGACGCCGGGGGCGCCGCGAACTGGGACGCGAGCGACGTCGCGTCACGAGGACGGACGCGCGCGCGCGGCGTCGTAGGTGACGAATGGACCGCTCGATGCGTTCGAATCGTCGCGGATTTCGCAATACAGATCGGCGGCGTCGGCTCGAATGGCGACGACCATGTCGGCGCTCGCCTTGAGAAAGAGCGCGCCGCCGAAGACGAGCGCCGCGGACACCTCGCCGACCAGCGCCAACAACACGATGGAGACGACGCAGACGCAGAGAAAGACGGCAATCTTGATCGAGAGCGTCGTGTGCTTCGTTTGCCAGTGGATGGTCATCGGAGCGCACGAGCCGATCGGGCCGAGCGTGCATTCGCGAGTGCCGCTGGGATAGTCACCGGGCGCGGACGTCGACGCGGGCGGCGCGCGCTCGAGATCATCGGGCGCGGACGTCATCGGTGACGTATCGTCGCAAACGCCACCGCGTCGACGAACGTCCGCGGCGTCGTCCGCGACTCGACGCGACTCTGACCGTGAACGACGTCGCGGGTGTTGCGTTGTGACGCAAGCGACGGGACGGCGGGCGTTCGAGAGTCGACGCAAGGACGAGGCGCGCGAGGTGACGTAACGTTCTACGATGACTAGACTTATTTTAAAAGATTTGCCTTCGTGCATGCGTCGCGCTCGTGTTGTTGAACACACGTTGTTATATCAGCTTCCCGAGAAGAAGTAAAGGGAGTTTGCGGCGGCCGTGGCGATGATGTCCTCCTTGGGATGCCACGCCATGTGAAGGATTTTGCTCGCGCGGAAATCAGCCGAAGGAAGACTGAAGAGCTCGTTGATGCTGCCGGCACCGGCGACGCCGCCGTAGTGTCCGTTTCCTCGAGTCTTTGGTCCCAGCCTGCCGCGCGGATCCTTGCTGACTTCAAACTGTCCTCCCGATTCGCCCTCGTCGTTGATTGCGGTGTTGAAGCTCTTGAAAATGTTTCCGTACGAGCCAGTGGCGATTTGAGAGCCGTCGTGGTTGATGCAACATTGGAATTTGTCGAAAATGGAGTCATTCTCGTACAAGTCGCACAACTTGGGACGGAGACTCTCTCGAATGTTGACAACCGCCACGGGTGCCTTATCCATGTTCAAATCCCACAACTTCATGGTGAGGTAGTCTCTCGCGAGAAGGTATCGACCGTCTCGACTAAATTTGATATCGCTGATGCTGGCTATGATTTCGGAAAAGAAACTTTTATTCTCCACTGGCTCTGGAAGCTCAAACAACTTGCAATGCGTGTCGCACACAGCGTTTTGGCGTAAATCTGTCAGACGAATCGTCCCCTTACTCGACGAATACGCCAAATAGTTGCAATGTTTCGGATGAAATTCAGCGCACGTGATGACTTCGCTCAAATCTTCCATGTTGATCGGCTTGATGTCCACAATGTTGAAACTCTGCTGGTTGCTCTCGAGGTGCCACAAGTTGATTCGCAAATCATCCGCGCTGATGAACGTTTCCCCGTCGCTATTCACGCTCAGAGAGTTGATGTGATAAGCGTGCGCGTTGGCGTACGTGCGCCGATTGCGCGCCGAGAACACGCTCTCTCCCCGCACGACTGATGGAATCTTCAAAGACCCCGCCGGGAGCGACGCGCTCGCCCCGCTCGCGTGCGACGGCGCCCCGTTCATTCGTCTAAATCCAATTCTATCTTTATCCCTATCGGTATTGAAACCACTCACACACTCCAAGTGTTTCTCGTACACCTTCCAGAGCTTGATTGTCTTATCGTTAGTGCACAACAAGAAATTTGCGTCGTTCGCCCCTTGGTGGCACCACTTGAGTGTATTAATCTTTTCTTCAATCTCCAACGACTTGAGATAATCAAACTCCGGTTCGTGCGATTGGAATTCCGTCAGATATCGGTACTCCACGGACTCTTTCCGTCCACTAAACGCCGCGCCTTTACCTCCAAACTCGGCGTCGTCCCCGTCGCACGCCATTCCGCTCTCGTCGAACCTCGACCTGAGTTCCTCCATCGCGCTCTTACTCCGATGAATCCGCTCGAACAACACCACACGTCCTCCTCGATCGCCCGTCGCCAATTTCTCCCCGTCCGCGTCGAATTCCACCGCAGAGATAATATCCGCGTCTTGCACCTCCTCGCCCGGCGCCCGCTCGCCGAAAACCTGGGAGAAGTCCCATCCCAACTGCGTCGCCGACGTCATCGTCCTCGCTCCGAACGCACGCGCGCCACCCGAGGGCGTCTTCTCGACCCACGCGTCCGTCCCACGCGCGTCTCACGCCGTACGCGCGCGCCGCACGCGTCCTCGTTGCCACCGAGCCGCCGCCGCCGTTCGTCTCGGCCCGTCACCGATCCGCGCCCGGACGCGCGCGCGCGACGACGAGACGACGAATGCGCGAGCGCGATCGACGCTCGCGCGCGTTTTCTCACGCGTTGACGCGTCTCGGTCCGCTCAACGGCCGATCGCGCGCGCGAGGGCGCGAGTGGCGTCGGGGCGGGCGGAGGGCTTTCGAGGGCGCTCGACGACGACGCGCGAGAGAGAGCGGATGGATTGTTTAAAGTGGTGTTACAGCGACAATCAGAGCACGCGGGTGGCCTGGGTGGGAATCCTGTAGAAGATGTTCACCGGAGCGAGCGGGCGAGGGTCGAAGACGGCGGCTTTGTTGTCGAAGAGCTCGCCCTTAGCTTTGGATTCCACCTTGGCGCCGGCGTCGTGCGCCTCGGCGGCGGCTTCGGCGGCGGCGCGGCGGACGCGCTTTTCTTCCTCGATGGCGGCGGTGGCGGCGTCGGGAAGGATGGCTGGATGTCTGAAGGCGAAGAGCATGGCGAACGAGACGCCCCATTTGATGGCGATGGGGGAGAAGATGGTGAAGAAGGTTTTCAAGAAGACGCCGATGATGATGTGCGTGGTGAAACGAACGACGGCGTCAATGAAAATGAAAGCCCAGGCGAGGAGAATGAGACCGATGACGACGAGGGCGGTGACTCGAGGTTCGTCCCAATCTAAGATGCTGACGATGCGCTCAAGGATGCCCGCGGCGTCGTCGAGGACGACTTGAGCGTCGGTGATCATCTTCGTAATTTCATCCATTTGGCGCTGCAACGCCGCGAGGGGGTTGAGTTTCTCAAATGAAAACACCTCGCGAGGCTTGGCTGCCTCGGACTTCTCGGCCTCGATTCTCGCCTCTTCTTTTTGCGCTGCCTCGCGACGTTTCTCTTCCTCGGCGGCTGCTTTTTTCGCCTCTTGGAGCTTCTTCTTTGCCTCCGCCTCGCTCGCGCGTTTGCGCTCGAGTTCCTCCTCGGAATCCGGGGCGAACGCGAGACCGACGGTGAGCCAATCGTCCGGCACGCACCGATCGAGCGTGCGCTGATACCGCGAGGGAAAGCGCATAAGGGATTGAAGTGCGATGCCCAGGAAGAACATCGGGAAAAACATGTGCGGATGATGAATGACGTACACCATGACGAGCTGCGTGAACATCGTCACCGGTATGGATTCCCAACTCAGCGCGTACGAGAATCCATCGCCCACGGACGTCAGGTTGGTCACCACGCGCTCCATACGAGCGATGGAGCTCTTGATGCTCTTGATGCTCGCCTCGTTTCTAGAAAAGTCGAGTAATTCTTTCGACACCGCCTCGGGAATGGACGGGTTGGAGTTGTACAATCGACGCATCATCATCATCGAGTGAGCCTTGAGCATTCGTCGTTTTTCCAAGTCAGACAACGGTTGAATGTACCACTTATCCGGCAAGACCGGTTCCATACAGCGGCTGGCGTACGATGTGATCGATTTGTGCATGAAGGTGAACGAACATCGGAGCGTGCCATTAGTGACAACGACGCCACTGCTGTTCACCGTCTTGAGCGGAAAATCATCCTCGTAACGCAGCGCATCGTCTAATCCAGAGAGCACGCACCGTATCTTACCGATCAGCGCGCCTGTCTTCAGATTGAACACCCCGACCGTCACCGGATCGTTCGGTTCTATCACTGGATATCGCAGACGCAGATTCCAGCTGGGATTACTCTCTCCGATTCTGTCCGGTAATCTCGACCAATACGGTCCCGTCTTCACCATCACGAACGTCGATGGGGACCCCTCTAAATCGTTCGCCTCGAGCACGTCGACGTTCACTCTTCCGATAGATTTGCTCGTGTTGCCTCCGTGCAAGTGTTCAAAGTACTCCTCGTCGAGATACGCCCGAATTTCGACGTCGCCGTACGGCGTGCCGTGCGCGTCGCAACTCTTTCCTTCGAGATCCACGAGCGTGTACCATTGCGCGTCTGGAGACTTTTTTATGCCGGTGTGTACCGGAAGCTCGCACACGGGGATTCGTAAGACACCGATTAAATCATCGTAACTCGTCGCGCCGTCGTAATCGTACACGCGTAACACCAAATCCGACTTGTAGGGCTTCGCGGTGATGAAATTGAACGTGCTGTTCCACTCCGGATCCGTCGCGTCATCAATGTAATGCGTGCGATGCTTCTCCTCTGTCCCGTCCGGCTGCACGACGGCGACCTCGACGTACGGATCACTTCCATCGTCGTCGTCGAGGTTGATGATGTTCCGACCGCATTTGACCTCGACGCGCAAGAGGGCCGACACCGGATCGCAAAAGTGGTTGACGAGTTGTTGCGCCGACGGATCGGGTTTTCGCAGCAACGGCACGCCGGCTATGCGGTAATCTGCGTCGTGACGATTACCCAGCCAGTACTCAATCTCGACCGTGCCCGTGATTTGTCGCTCACCCTCCCAAAACATGAGCTTCTCCTTCAAGTGATTCATGTCGAAAAAGTCTGGTTGTTGATCCGCCGGCAAGTTTTGCAAATTGAGCGTGACTCGCGTCTTCTTCGTGCTGTACACGCGAGTGCCGGTGAGATCGATCTTCGCATAGCCGATGAAATCGTGCAGCGCGACGTCGCGGTCGAAGACGTGAAACTCGACCAAATCCGTCTCGTCGAGCTTCGTCTTATTCGGAGGTACTCTAAACGTAAACACTTCGTCCCACTCTGGATTCAACGTCTTCCAAATCGTCTTCGACGTGGACTCGAGTCCGCGATATCGAACCGACGCGAAAGGATCTGATGTTCCTCCGTTATCCATCGCGATCACGTCGTTCGCCTTGATCAACCGCACGAACAACGCCCTCGACACCTCGTCCTCGACGTCTATGGTCGGCATCTTCGGCGTCGGTCTCGGCTTCGCCCCGAGCTTCCCCGCCTCCGCGACGAACGATTGAAACTTCTCCTCGAGCGTCTCCTTGTACTCTTGCATCTGATGTTGCGCGTACTCGATGATGTTTTTCGACTGTCGCTTCGCCTTCTTCTTTCGCGACAGTCCCGGTCCCATCGCCACCTTCTCCTCCGGGTTCGGCACGTTTAAATTCCAATTCATCACCAGGCACTCGTACGCCGGCGCGCTGTTCGTGAAGCTCAGATGCAACACTCGATCGTTTTTACCCGTCACGTGCAGCGTCAGCCTCGACGTGGCGTCCACTTTACTCACGTCTCGCAGTTTCACCTTGACGTTGGCGCCGCCAAAGTTTACGCCGAGAATGTTCGACGAGAACGTCAACGCCGTCTCGTACACCGTCACTCTCCCCGGCACGGGCGCACGAGACTCTGGATCGTGATACACGCAATCGAACACGCCGTACGAATGCTCCTTCGCCTTGGCGTCCGCACCGCTCGAACCACCACCACCGCCCAGCATTCGTAACGACGATGAGACGACCGACGACGATTGCGTCGCGGTCGCGATCCCTCGCGCGGGCATCGACGCATCGCCGCGCGTCGTCGTCGTCGTCGTCGTCGTCGTCGTCGTCGTCGCCGCCGACATGGTCGCGCGCGGCGCGATGTACCGAGCGATCGATTGCTGATTGCGATTGATTTGATTTCTCAACAGTAATTTATTCGGCGGCAGCGGGCGCGACGCGAACGCGAGCGAGGGCGCGCGTCAGCGCGTCGTGGTGATGGTGTGATAGAGCATACGTGATATAACATTGAAAGTGAAAGCGGTGGCGCGCGCGTGCTCGATGGTGTACCGCGTCGCGCGGTGATCACGGTCGAGAGTCGAGGTCGACGAGGATGTTGCGCGCGGGCTCCCACGTGGCTTCGTCTTCGCCGAATCCTCGCCATTTGATGAGAAGTTGTTCACCTCGGCCGCGCTTGCGGCGAGCGAGGATGCGTTCGAATTCGTAGACGTCGTCGCCGAGACCGGCGAGTGGGCTTCGCGCCGGAGTTTCGGGAGAGAACACGGCGTTCGGCTTGGATTTCTTCATCTTCGTCGCCGGCGACGGCGTCTTCTTCTTCGGCGACGACGACTTCTTTCGCGTTGAGAACGGTTTGACGCTCACATCGACGGTCGACGCGGTGCCGCGAAGTCTCTTGCCCAACGGCGTCGAGGTCGGGGACGAGAACGGGAGCGTGGTCGCGGATGCCGCGCGCTTGGCGGGCGATCGGCGCACGATCATGTACGCGTCATCGTCAGACTCGCTCGATTCACCGTCCGAATCGGCGTCGCTGAGCTCCGACGACGATACATCTCGCGCGCTTTCCTCGTCCGCGGACGAACCGCCCGACACGTTGACGACGCGAGCGTTCTCGTCTTCGGCGTTGCCCGTCGCCGTCTTCTCCACCGGTCGGCAAAAATCGTCTCGCAACCACTTCCCCCACGGAAAGTCGAGCTTCCGCGCCGCGATCTCCTCTTGGCTCTCGCCCGTCTTTTGATGCACTAAATAATCGTGCACGTTATCGAACCCATGCGCGCGCGCGAGACCGATAATTTGATGCGTCGGCGCGAGTCCCGCCTTTTTCCGGCAGGGACCGCAGTTGCAGCACGTCACGCACCCCTCCCCGCACGATCCTCGGCACCGCGGGCACGTCCAGCACCCGCTCGCGACGGCCTCATCAATGTCTTCACCGTGTCGATTTCTCAGACACATCGTGCAAAACGCCAGCGGTAACCGCGCGCCCGCGCACGCCTCTCCGACGCACGTCACGTGCGTCTCCACCGTCTTTTGACGACACCAGTGACACGTGACCCCGAGCTCGCTGTCGTACACTCGACCGCCCACCTGAAACACCGCGCGCGGCGCGCGAGACTGCTTCTCCGCGCTTCTATGATTCACGTGCGCCGCTCGAGTGAACCCAGAATCGCTTTTATCGATCGTTCCGTCGTCCATGCCCGCGTACGACACCGGCACCCGCTCTCGCGTCGACCGCCGCCGTTCGCTCTCCGGCACCATCGTTCGCTTCACCGGCGATTTCCTCGGCGTCTGCGCGCGCGCGTTCGAAAAGCGATCATCATCAATCGCGCGTTCGTCTCGTCAGTCATCGCATCGCGTCGCCTCCTCGCGCGCCATCGCAACATCATCATCCCTCTCGTCGGCGCATTATCGAATTCTCTCTCGTCGTCGCGCGCACCGTCGGTCGTTTCTCAGGCGTCGCGCACCGCGCGAGATCGGTGGACAGGGAGAAGAGACCCATCTCCGCCATGCGCTTACGGTTACTCTCGATACGTCGCGCGCGCTCGAGCTCGAACTCGTTCATCGTCGCCACCATCGTCGCGTCGGCCTCTGATGATGCCGACGATGAGATGAATGCGGTTTTGGCGGGAAACGGCCAGGTGATGAGTCGCGAATGTTGAAATTGCATCGTCGCGTTGAGTCGGCAAGTCTAGACGACGCCGGCGCGGCGTAGGGCGAAGAAGGCGCGAATTTTCGCGTACCACGCGGCGTCGGCGGCGCGTTCTGCGTCGGATTTGGTCGATGGAGGGGCATCGCGAACGAGGCCGTCGAGGTAGGCGCGCGTCGGCGGCGCGCGCTCGTCGCGACAATCCGGAAGGCGGCGAAGGCGCTGGGCGTCGGAGAAGGCGGAGACGTCGGCGCGCGTGAGACGGTGGGCCGGTGGGACGGCGGCGACGGCGCGGTCGTAATCGAGCTTTCGACCGTGGGTGAGCGCCTCGAGGAGATGGTTGAAGACGGTGGCGGGTTGGATGGGTTTCGGTTGCGCGCGCATCGCGATGGCTTCCGGATGTTCGCCGGATTGAAAGGCGTCGAAGGACACCTCCCAGTTTGGCTTTAGCATCGTTCCGCCGGGTCCCTTTTTCGGTTTGTACTCGGCGAGATCCCACTTTTGCGGATTCGCGATGGTGCCGAGGGACAAGACGTCGCCCGACGCCTCGGGCGTCGGTTCCGCCGTCGGAGCGGCGGCGGCGATGATTTCGCTCAGCGTCTCCACGCCCGTCACGCGCACGCCGACGGCTCGAAGCGCTTCGACGGACCGCGGTTGAGAGTACGCGATCTTCTTACACAGAGACGCCGATAACACCGCCGCGGGCGCCATGCCCAGCTGTTGCGCGCGCTCGTCTCGCCAATTTTCAATCTTGGCGAGTAAATCGACGAGTGCGTCATGACGAGGCGTGCCTCGATACGCCTCGAGTCGTTTCATCCAATCCAGCTCGGCGTCGATCATCTCGCCGTGACCGGCCGCGAGTTCGTGTTTCGGTATGCAGCTGATGTCCACACCGCCGGCGTGAAGCGTCTTCTTGACCTCTTCAACCTTTTCGGCGTGCGCGCGCTCGGCGGCGATGACGGATTCCGGCGCGAGAAGCATCAACGGCGGCGGAGGGTCTTGAAGAAATCTCTGCGCGGCCGGCGTGAGTTGGTACACCGGATACGTCGCGTACGCGCCTTTGACGATTCTTTCAAATAATATTTTCTCTCGCGACAACAGACTCAGCATCTCCTTGAAGAACTCCTTCGTCGCGCACGCCGGCGGCGACGATTTACGCGCAGCGAGGATGGCTTCTCGCTGCCACGGCTCCAACCTCTGCCCCGTCTTGGGATCTTTACCCACGACGTAATCGAGAAGTTTCGACGACGGTTGCGAGCCGACGTAGCGCAACGCGAGAAAAATCGGTCGACACTCTTTCGCCAAATCTCGTCTCGCGTTCTCTTCGCCGCCGCGCTCGACGCGCGCGCAATTGTCGCACGTACCCCCGCACCGCGCGAAGGGTGCCTTTTCGCCGAAATGATTCAAAATCATCACGCGTCTGCACGTCTCGCGATCGAGCGCGTACGTTTTGAGCGCGTTGGTGGATTTGAGTTGCGCGTCGCGCGCTTCCGCCGTCTTGAGATCCTTGGTGTAAAACTCGGACGCGTATCGCGTGAAATCGTTATCGGCGAAGAGGAGCGTCACCTTGCTTCGCAAACCGTCGCGACCGGCGCGACCGATCTGCTGATAATACTCCTCCATCGTCTTCGGCGCGCCAAAGTGACCGATGAATCGAACGTCGGGTTTATCGATGCCCATGCCGAACGCCGTGGTGGCGACGATGCACGGCGATTTACTCGTCAGAAACGCCATGTGCGCGTCCTTTCTATCCGCCGGCGACATTTGCCCGTGGTACATGCGCACGTTTCGTTCGCCCAGGCGATTTTGCAACGCGCCCGCAACCTTCACCACCTCTGCGATCGTCGCGCAGTACACGATGGACGGTAACACGCGCTTATCTTTCAACGATAAGATGTTTTTGCAAATGACGTCCAAATCTCGGCCGAAATCGGCGCGCCGCTGCACGTCGACGTGCAAATTCGATCGATCGACCGAGTTCGAGCTCACGAATGGATCTTTCAACCGCAAAATTTTTGCGATATCCTCGCGAACGAATCGCACCGCCGTCGCCGTCAACGCCATGATGGGCACGTTCGGCACGCGTTCGCGAAGCACACTCAACTGCGAGTAACTCTCTCGAAAATCGTGCCCCCACGCGCTGATACAGTGCGCCTCATCGATCGCAAACAATCCAATCTTCCCCGCGTCCGCCATGCGACGCAATCCATTCAAAAAAGAATCGCTCGCCGTCAATTTCTCCGGCGTGCAGTACACGATCTCGTACGCCCCCTCCAACGCGCGCGCCTCGGCGCGCGCGTCGATTTGCGCGCTTCCCAAAAACACCGCCACCTCCCGATCGCCTCTCCCCACCGTGTTATTCAACGCCGTCACCTGATCCTGCATCAACGAGATCAACGGAGACACCACCACCGTCGTCTTCCCGCTCGCGTACGCCACCATCTGATACGGCAGCGACTTCCCGCTCCCCGTGCTCCAGTACACGCAGCAGTCGCGTCCGCGCAACGCCTCGGCGACGACGTCGCGCTGCCCCGGACGAAACTCGGTGAGACCCGTGCGTCGTTCCAGCACGTCGAGCAAACGCGCGTCGGCGACGGCGGCGGTATCGTCGTCATCATCGACACCGGTCCTCGTCTCGATCGTCGTCGTCGTCGTCGTCGTCGTCGTCATCGACTTGACGTCTAATCGTCTCGGTGCCTCGTTTTCATCTGTCGTCTCGCGCGCGCGTTTCGACCCCGACGTCGACGATCCGCGACGCCGCTCGACGTCCGCGAGCGCGGTCGCGAGCGCGCCCTCGTCCACGTCGTCGAAGAGATCGTCCTCCGCGAGGTCCATCGCGTCGCGCGGCGACGAGTGCGGCGGGTGCCGTCGGGGGTGGGTCGCGTTTTGAAATCGACCGCGCGTGCGCGGGGGGACTCGTGACCGATCGTGACCCATCGAGATGAAAGTCTCACTGTTTACGCATACGACCGTTTTTTCGCCTTTTCGTGCGCTCGTCGTCAACTAACACGAAATGCGCGCCGAAACGAAATGCGCGCCGATGCATCGTCACGTCGCGACGCGCGCGAACCGCCGATCGACCGAGACGCGCCGAGACGCGCGGTTCTGTTCTTACCTTTGTCGTATTTCAGCATCCGTCGCGTCGGCGCGTCGCGATGAAGACGAGCGCCCGACGCGCGAGCCGCGGCGGCCGATGGGCGTTGCTGTTGGGCGCCGCGGTGGTGGTGGCGACGATGGCGGGCATCGGCGCCGAGGCGTCGACGCGAGACGGACTCGATCGACCGCGCGCGAGGTTTCATCGCGCGTCCGATCTCGGTGGATGGAAGAAGACGTGGAAGAAGGCGAAGAAGTCGGTGAAGAAAGGAGCCGACACCGTCGTCGACGCGGGGAAGAAAGCAGCCGACACCGTCAAGGACACGACGAAATCGGTCGCCGAACAGGCGCAAGACGCGTACAACGCGGGGAAGCAGCTCGCGGGGAATACGGCGTCGGAGACTTGGGACAAAGTCGTGGCAAAGTACGGCGAAGTAAAGACGAAAGAATTCGTCGGCGACGCCAGCGATATGCTTAAAAATAAGTACGATTCGACGAAAGGTTTTACCGACGACGCCATCTCGACGCTCAAGTCTGAAGCCGATGATCTCTTGAAAGACGCCACCGCGATCGCGGAGATGATCGTCGCCTTTTTCAATGGACTCAACTGCAACATCAGCCCGAGCACCATGACGAGCATCGCGAAAGATCTCAAATCCAAGGCGTTCAAGTCGGGCGGCACGAACGATCTGGTCCAACAGATCAAGGCTGACCCGGCGAAATTCTATCAAGCGATGGACACGGCGACGTGTGATTTGATCTGGAACACGGTCTTCACCTCCGCGTCTCTCGCCATCGATGTATTTACTTCTGCGATTTCGACGCTTCAATCCGACTGTCCGGCGCTGGGCGGCGCTAATCCCGCTTTCACCATGGGCTTCACTCTCGACGTCGACGTGACGTTTGCTTCGAGAACCGCGGGTATTGGCACCGAACTCGGCGTTGGTTTCGATCTCAAAGGCGACAGGTTTTGCTACGTCGGCGCGTGCGCGAGCAGCGGACGAAAGTTTGGCGGAAACATCGCCGACGCCGACGTTGAACCCGGACTCGCTCTTTCCGGGTACAAGCAATTGAGTTCTGTCCCGGGCGAGTGCTCGCTGATCGACGCGGGCCTTTCGATCAACTTGCCTACACCTCTCAAGATTGAAGGCGAAGGCGGTCTCACGTACCTGTATGGCGGCGGCATCGGCGATTTCGTCGGCGTCCAAGTTCCTTTGTCCATCTCGCAATCCGCAATCGTGCCGGGCGTTGAAGTTGACTTCAGCAAGGGTATGTGCTGCACGCCCATCTGTTTGAAAACAACTGGGGAGGACTGTGCGGGAACGAACTGGAAGAACCCGTGCCCGTCCGCGAAGGATCCGAATGCCTGGATGAACATCATCACGGCTGCGTCGGAAGCTCGCCTCGGTGGCAAACTCACGCTCGACAGAAGCGACGAGGAACACCCGTTCGCCAGACGTCTGGGATTCAACAACGCGGAGCTCGGCAGCGCCGAACCGACGCGCAACGGTCACGACTACACAAAGAACGCCGCCGCGCTCGCGGCTTCCGTCGCTCTCGTCGCCCTTCTCGCCGCGTACGTCCAACGCACGCGCCGCTTGAAATTGGTCGTGGATGAGACCACGCCACTCGTGCACGCGTCGTGAGACCACGGCACGCGTTGACAACGTCACGATGACGCACTTCAAGAACTTGGATCCATCTCTCTGACGCCGCCACAATTTTGAATTCGAGAAACTTTGACGCACATTTTTGTCAACGAAACACTCGTGTCGAGAAAGCCGTTACATCGCGCGCTTGGGAATACATACATTACATCATCGTCGTGTTCGACTTCCACGACTCTTCAAACGTCTTCGTCTTGCCGTAGTGCTCGTCGCCTATGTAGTATTGTTCGACGACGAGAGAAACGCGCTCTCGCGCGGATCGAGTGCGATACGATCGCACGCGGTGGAACGCATCACCACGAAACGTCACCATGAGATTTTCCTTTGGTTCCACGGCATCGTTCGGTTCGGCGTTTTCCGGCAAATTTCCGTCGCCGTACGAAAACAGTTCGAGCTGTCCGCCCTCCATATCTTCGGGCACCGAAACGTATAGCACGCTCACCTGGTGCGCGACGAACGAGTGCCTGCTAAAGATTCCCACCGTATCGTCGAGGTGTACTCCGACCGCCACTCCGTTCGCGTCGTACGCGTCGTAATCACCCAAATCACACAATAAAACATTCATCACAAAGGCGTTCGTCAACGGTTCCCGCAATCCGTCAAAGACGTCGACGAAGCACGCATAATCCGGATGACTCCGAAACCGCTCGATCCCTTCCTCGTTAAACTTCACCACGAACCCCCTCGTCTTTCCGAACGACGCATCGTTCAATTCTCCCTTGACGCGCAACTTTGGATGATCCAGCGCGCACCGCCGCAACGCCGCGAACGCCTCCTCCGATAGGTGGGCGTCCCGCCGAACCACCAATTCTTGGTCGCTCGTCGTCGTGAGGTACCGCCCAGTCATCGTCACGTATTCGTACGCGAACGCGGCGACGCCGAGCGCGACGAGACACGCACCGACGATCGCGCGCGCGTCGAACCGGCGCCGCTCTCGCTGTCGTCCGTCCCGAAGACATTTCTGTTGCGAATCGGACGCCCCGAGCGTCGTCGACGCGTCCGCCTCCTTGTCGACGCGTCCGCGCGCGCGCGAGTCGATCGTCGTCGCTTCGGCGCCGACGGTGACGATCGCTCGTTGACGGAACGACGCCGCGCGCATCGCGAGTCGAGCGGCGACGAATGGGGGGCGCGATACCGTGTCGTAAATGAATCAGAAGATGTTTTTTACAGAGGGACGCGTTTCGACGCGAACGCGACGAACCCTAGTGGCCGCGTTTTCAGAGCTAGGCGAGATAGTTGTATTTTTGCGCATCGTCGCGATCACGCTCGATGTACTCTCGCTCGATGAGACTCTCGATGCGCTTTTTTAAGTCGCTCGCCTTGGTCGGAAACTTGAGCTGCGCCATGAGCTCGGATAAGAGCAAGGAGTGCGTGAGACTCTTTCGAGTCTTCATCACGCGCACGATGGCGGCGTCCACCTGTTGTTGACGATCTTGAAAGACGCGTTCCATGGTTTGTTTGTTCTCCTCGGTGGTTTCCTTGATTTGAATCGAGTTCACCTTGATGCGGAAGAGACGCTCGTTGAGCGCCGCGTTGACTTGAAAGACGTCGTCGTCGTTGACGTCGCGCGATTTCGGTTCCTTGTTGAGGATTCGAACCTTGGCGCACGCGAGAGATTGGAGCGAGCGTTTGAGTTCTTTCTCTTCGAGCCCGCTCGCTTCGGCAATTTCCTTGTAAGACAACTTCTCGGCGCCGTTGAAGAGCAAGAGCACGACGCACTGAAAGAGCGAGACGCTCAGCTCCTTCAAGCCGCTCCCGAATCGCGCCTTGAGCACGCAGTGTCCTTGGGAGTTTTGCCACGTCAATTTCCGACCGGAGTGCTTACCGAGATAAAAGTTTTGAAACTTATCCTGCAAGTTTTTGAGTTGATCGGGAATGTTAACCGCGATCGCCGGGTACGTCGGCCAGCACCCCGCGGTGAGCACGTTGACGTTCATGTCGATGCTCTTCAAGTCGGCGTCGTTCTCATGGCTCTGTCGGAAAGCCTGCATCACCTCGCGACTGAGATCGATGTCCTTGAACATTCCCTCCAAGTGCGTTGTGAATTGACTTCCACACTCCGCCTTGAGCTTGCTAATCATGCTCTTCTCGGCGTCGATGCTCGCGCTCTTTCCGTGCAAGAGACGCTTGGCGAGTTCCCTCTTGTAAAATCCTTCAAACACATCCTTACCGACGATGTACCTGAACAGCGTCAGCGCCTTGTCTAGAATCATCTCTAACTCTTCCTCGCTCGAACCCTTGTTGCTGCTCTTGAGCTTGGAGTCGATAAACTTGGCAATCAACTCGGCGGGGACGTTTTGTCGACAGTTTATAAACGACTCAAAGGATTCCTTGACGCCGTTGATAAAGGCATCCTTGGACCCATCGACGCCCGCACCGGCGCGACCGAAGGATTTCTCTAAGATTTCATCCACCGCGCTCTTCATTGCGAGCAAGCGCTCGACCATCTCCTTATCGTTCGCCTCATCCTTCACGACGGCGGTGCCCTGCTGTTTGAGATAACTCACAAACGCCGCGCACAGACGGTCCAACCCGTTCATTCGCGACAGAAGCGAGTGGAGACGCTTCAAATCTTCTAATCTATGCCGTCGCATGAGCTCCACGAACCCTTTATCGAGAATGTCTCCTATGTGCGCCTCGATCAAGCCCTGTTCGCACACGTGCATGAGTCCCTTGGCGGTGCCCGCGTCGAGATAATTCGCGCACCGCTCCGCCTCCTCCTCCAAACGTCTCTCGCAGTGCTTGAGATAATCCGACACGTCCGTCTGCGCCGCGCACTCGTTCCCCTCTTTCCGATAAAACTCCCGACTCGCATCGATGAAGACCCGCTCGAACGCCTCCCCGTACACCCCCAACGCGCTCAGCGCCCGCAACGCGCGTTTCGCCAACGCCCTGTCGATTTTCTCCCCCACGCGCTCGCGCTCGACGAGATCCAACAACCCTCTCACCACTTTCCCCTTGACCGTCGTCGCCGTCCGCTCCATGTGTTCGTGAAACAGCCGCAACGACACGTCCCACAGCGTCGACGATTTCCCTCCACCCTCCGCGCGCGCGCGATCGAGGTACAAAAAAATCGACCGCAGCGCCGACGCCTGCGCGCAATACTCGCCCCACGTCTCGTCGAAGGCGCGTAAAAACACCGACGAATCCCCACTCTTCGTCCCCTCGAGCGCCAACAACACCGTCTTCGCCCGCGCGTCCATCCCAAGACGAAAATCCTCGTACGCGTCGTCGCCGTATTTATGCACGCACAGATTCTCCACCAGTCGATACAGCGTCTCCAGGCTCTGCGCCGTCGGGCGTCGCGCGTGGACGCGCGCCGTCGCGTCTCGGAGCGTCGCGCGCGCGTCGCGCGCGAACGTCTCCGGGACCACGGGCGCGCGTTTGAACGGGGTGATGGTGAGCGCACCGCGTCCGCGTCGTCGGCGTCGCGCGTCGTCGTCGCCGTCGTCGTCGCCGTCGGCGTCGTCTCGGGCGGAGGTGACCGCGCCGTCGAGATGATGATGGTGCGGGTTCGCGCCGCCTCGACGCTGCGACGCGCGAGACGCGGGCGCGGCGGCGCGCGAGCCATCGCCGCGGCCGCTCGGCGCGGACGCGAGCGGCATGGCGACCGACGGGAAGTGTCGACGGAGGACGGTCGTCGGTCGCGATGGCACGTCGAGGAGGGCGTGCGGTGTGGACTCAATTTTGACATTTTGACGGGTCGTGACTCAAGGATGACCCCCTCGATGACCCGACAGACGCAGGGGGACAAGCGTCGAGGAATCCGACACACGACGACGGTGGATCTCGCGCGCGATGGCGACGCGACGCGCGCGCGCGAGCGAACCCGCGATGGGTTCGTCTCGCGCGAGCGCGCGCGTGAGCGTCGTTTTGCGGTGCAGGTGCGCGCGCGTAGGGGTGGAGATGACGAATGGACGTTTTAAACGACTCGAAACGAATGTCGCGATGATGCGCGCGTGGGCGACGCGCGACGCGCGATGGCGCGCGAAAAGAGACGGGTGACTGACGATGAAACGATGATTGGTGCGTTCGCGACGATTTGTAGACCTCTGAACGCGAGAGAGCGCGCGGAAAAGATTCCCGAAGTCATCGCCGTGGATGAGAGCGCGCGCACCATGTCGGTGACGCCTCGCGTCGGAGGTTCGAGCGACCGCGCGGGCGTGGAGCGCGCGACCGCGACGAGACAGTTTTCGTTTGACGATGTCTTCGGGCCGTCGTCCACGCAAGAGCGCGTGTACGACGCGGCGGTGCGTCCAATGGTACGAGACGTGTTGGAGGGAATGAATTGCACCGTCTTCGCATACGGACAGACGGGGACGGGGAAGACGCACACGATGAGCGGGGCGAGAGACGCGGAGTGCGATGTGTTGAGTCAAGACGCGGGCGTGATTCCTCGCGCGATGTCCCAGTTGTTCGAACATCTCGAGAGTAAAGAGTTGGAACACAGCGTCAAGGTGACGTATTTGGAGCTGTACAATGAGGAAATCACCGACTTGCTCGGACCGCCGGCAGAGGAGCCGTCGTCGTCGGCTTCGGCGTCTTCTTCGGCTTCGGCGGGCGGTAAGGTGAAACACGCGCTCATGGAGGATGGAAAGGGGGGCGTCGCGGTGAAAGGTTTGGAGGAAGTGTACGTGGGGAGCACGGAGGAGGTGTTCGCGGTGCTCAACCGAGGAAACGCGCGAAGACGCACCGAGGAGACGCTCTTGAATAAACACTCGAGTCGATCGCACAGCGTCTTCAGCGTTACGGTGCACATCAAGGACGTGTCACCGGACGGGGAAGAATTCGTGCGGTGCGGTAAATTGAATCTCGTCGATTTGGCTGGGAGTGAAAACATTTCGCGATCAGGCGCCAAGGAGAAGCGCGCCAAGGAGGCGGGCGAGATCAACAAGTCGCTCGTCGCGCTCGGACGCGTCATCACAGCCCTGGTGGATAAGTCGGCGCACGTGCCGTATCGGGATAGTAAACTCACGCGATTGCTCAGAGATGCGCTCGGTGGGAGGTGTAAGACGTGCATCATCGCCACGGTTTCGCCCGCGTCGCACTCGGTGGAGGAGACGCTGAGCACGCTCGAGTACGCGCACCGCGCGAAGAATATCAAAAATAAGCCGCTGATGAATGGTAAGATTCCCAAGAGCGTCTTCGTGAAGGAGTTACAGGACTGCATCGAACGTCTGCAGGACGATTTACTGGCGACTCGAGAGAAGAATGGGGTGTTTATGTCCAAGAGCAACTACGACGCCGAACAGAGCGAGCACGCGTCGGCGCGGAGACGCGCCGAGGAGCTCGAAAATGCGCTCGCGTCCATGCAGGTGGAGCACGACAAGGTGACGCGCATGTTCGACAAGACGAAGAAGAACTTTTTACAGCTCAAGGAACAAAACGCCGAGGTGCAGAGCGAACTCGGGGCGACCAAGGAGAGTTTGGAGACGACGACGCGCGAATTGCGCTCCGCGGAGAGGGACGCGCGAGACAAGGAGTTTTTGTTAGACACCCTCGAACGAACACACGAGGACATGTCCTCGGCGACGCGCGCCATGGTAGCGGACATGAGCGCGGCGAGGGATGAGGTTGACGCGTTATTTCAAAAAGTCAGTCGCCAACAGAGCGTCATGGACTCCAACGCCGACGCCGTGCGCGCGCTCGGCGCATCGGTGCACGAGCGTTTGGAGACGCTCGAGAGAGGATTGGCGGGCGTACAGGACGTCGAGCGCGTCGCGCGCGAACGCATCAAGACCGTTTTGGAGGAGTTTATGAGTAGAAAAGAGCGCGAGGTGGATCAGTTGAAGGAATCGTTGGCGGCGACGCAGCGCGCGGTGGAACAGGCGGCGAGAAGCGCGAGCGACCACGCGCGCGAGAGCATGTTGAAACACGCCGACGCGTTGACTCGCGCCGCCGAGGAGCTTCGCGCGGGCGCCGAGGCCACCGCGGAAGCTGCCGTGCAAGCCGTCGTCGCTTCCAGACGCGGGTGCGACGAGACGGTGGAATCGCTGGATCAATCCCTCGCGAGCGATCGCGCCGCCTTTTCCGATTTGGCTGACACGGTGGCGTCGACGTCTGAACGCGGCGTCGCCGACTTCATGTCCAAACACGCCGCGGATCTCACCTCGATCCGCGAGCGTTTCTCCACCCAACTTTCCACCGCGGTTCAAACGGACGCACCCACGGGAACCACCCCGGCGCGCGAATCCGCGCGCGCCCTCCTCGCCGAACCCGTCACGCCGAGCGCGTTTCGATTCGAACGCGACGACGCCCTTCGCCGCCGCGGCGCCGTCGACGCCAAGCGTTCGACGTCCACCGCAGCTCGGCCTCCGCTCTCACCCATAAACTAACTAATGCAGTAGCTACCATCGTCCTCGACCGCGATCGATCGATCATTCTTGTAACTCACAACCGGTCGTCTTCGTCTTCGTTCGCGTCTTTAAACATTTTTTCAGCGAGCTGTCGCGAAATCTTTCATCGATCATCATCATCATCATCATCACTCGTCGACGCGCGTCGCGCGCGAGGCACGCGACGACGAGGACGAGACGACGAGGACGAGGACGAGGATATGGACGGTACGGTCCGACCGCCGCGCGCGCGCTCGACCGCGCACCGCGTCGCGCATCATCCATCCGCGATCTCGACCGAGACTGACGAAGTTTGAAATTCGTCTCGAATCGTTCGCGCGACGCGAAGACGAAGGCTCGTACGACGCGTACGACGTCGAAGAACCCGTCGTGGACGAAGAACTCGAGCGACGACGCGCGCGTGGGGTGACGCCGTCGCAGGCACGATCGAAATTTATTGATTTTTTGCGTAATTTTCGAAGCGCCCCGGATGCCGACGCGACGGATGGACGGTACTCGTATCGAGACGCGTTGGATCAGTCGACGACGCCGAGAGAGTTGACGGTGTGTTTCGATGATTTGATCGCGCACGATGCCGAGTTGGCGAGAGAGTTGAGAGAGAAACCGAACGAGTATCTGCCCATCATGGAGGAGGCGGTGGCGGATGTGGTGGAGAGTTTGACGCCGACGAACGCGTTGACGAACGGAGAGGAGCCGGACGCCGGTGGGGCGATTCACGCGGAGGAAGAGGATCGTAGACATGGGAGAAGAGAGCGAGCGAACGTGCAGGTGAAATTGACGTCGAAGGAGATACCGCGAGCGTTGAGAAGTTTGAATTCAAACGACGTCGGAAAATTGGTGTACGTTCCGGGCATCGTCATCGCGACGTCAAAGGCGAGAACCAAGGCGAAAAATATGGTGCTCGAGTGTCAAAAGTGTGGGAACACCGTCTCGCTTCAGCTCGGGTCTGGGTACAGCGGTGCGAACGTGCCGAGACAGTGCACGGCGAACATGGGACGAGAGGTGGGACAGGAAGCGAATCCGTGCGGGATGGACCCGTTTAGAATTGTTCCGCAAAAGAGTTCGTTCATCGATCAACAGAATATGAAATTACAAGAGAATCCCGAGTGTGTGCCGGCGGGTGAGATGCCGCGCAACATGACGGTGTTGGCGGAGCGAACGATGGTGTTGTCCGTCGTTCCAGGGACGCGAGTGAAAATTATGGGCGTGTACGAGACGACGGGCGGAGGCGGAAGCAGCAAGCGCGATCGCGGAGGGGGTAAAGTTGCGGTGCAGCACGCCTACATACGCGTCGTCGGCATCGACGAGGAGACGGAAGGGGCGAGAGGAGACGCGCACTTCACCGACGCCGAGCACACCGAGTTCAAGACGTTCGCACATCGGCCGTTCAAGGAAGTCATAAAGGATCTTCGCAGTCGAATCGCTCCGGCGATTTACGGGAGCGACGACGTCAAGGCGGCGGTGGCGTGTCTGCTCTTTTCTGGAACGCGAAAACAGCATCCAGACGGTACGGCGCGACGAGGTGACGTGAATGTGCTCTTGATCGGTGATCCTTCCACGGCCAAGTCACAATTTTTGAAATTTGTCGAGCGCACGGCGCCGGTGTGTGTGTACACGTCTGGTAAAGGTTCGTCAGCCGCCGGTCTCACCGCCTCGGTGATACGCGGTAGCGATAACGAATTTTATCTGGAAGGCGGCGCGATGGTTCTCGCTGACGGTGGCTGCGTGTGCATCGATGAGTTCGATAAGATGCGCGACGAAGATCGCGTCGCCATTCACGAAGCCATGGAGCAGCAAACCATTTCCATCGCCAAGGCGGGAATCACGACAATGTTGAACAGCCGAACCGCCGTTCTCGCGGCGGCGAACCCACCGAGCGGTCGATACGATGATTTAAAGAGCGCACAGGAAAACATTGATTTGCAGACTACTATTTTATCTCGTTTTGACATGATTTTCATCGTCAGAGACGAACGCCTGTACGAGCGCGACATGCAAATCGCCGACCACGTGCTCAACATTCACGCCGGCGGAGGAGATGAGCTCGTCATCGTGTCGGATCCGCAACAAGAAAAGGAACGTCAGTTTTTGAAGCGGTACATTGAATACGCTCGCGCCATGTGCAGACCTCACATTGGCGAACGAGCGATGCAAATGTTGGAAGATTCTTACGTCAAATATCGCGAGGAGGTGCGAGAACGCAAACGCACCGGCGGTCATGCCGCCGTACCCATCACCGTTCGTCAGCTCGAGGCCATCGTGCGCATCTCGGAGTCTTTGGCCAAGATGTGCCTTCAGACGACGGTGACGGAGGAGCACGTACAAGAGGCGCTGCGTCTTTTTGAAGTCTCCACCATCGACGCGGCGCGTTCCGGCGTCGCCGACATGGTCGTCCTCAGCGCCGAACAGCGCGAGGAACTCGAGGTGGTGGAGACGCAAATCAAACAAAAGATCGCCATCGGTGCGACTATGTCCAAGCGTCATCTCATCGACGATCTCTCTCGCATCGGCGTCAACGAGTGGGCCGTCACGCGCGCCTTGCTCGTCATGACCCAACGCGGCGACGTGGTGGAGAGAGCAGAGGGTCGTCGCGTCACGAGAATGCACTAGCACTATAGTGCATGTACACAGTACACAGTATTACACGTCTATTTCTAGAAATGGAACTTCGAGGGGAGTACGCTTGAAGATGCTCGTTGGTCAGAAAACGGTCTGAGAAAGGCTCTCATCAGACGATACGCGTAAAGGCGTACTTCCGCGTAAGGACTGGATACCTCCGCGGAGCGTTCTC
>Ga0181573_10000105_pt1 | contig 80031 bp, 41 predicted proteins | sample 101ome_25_FD_148643 | JGI IMG/M metagenome (GOLD analysis project Ga0181573, IMG submission 148643) | Coastal salt marsh microbial communities from the Groves Creek Marsh, Skidaway Island, Georgia - 101409BT metaG (spades assembly) | ecosystem: Environmental > Aquatic > Marine > Intertidal zone...
GGGGGGGGGGGGGGGGGGGGGAAAGGGCCCGGGGGGGGGGGGGGGGCGGGGGGGGGGGGGGGGGGGGGGGGGGAGGGGGGGGGAGGGGGGGGGGGGGCGCGCGGGCGGGGGGCGGGGGTGGAGGAGGCTTCGCGCTCAGCCCCGAGGAGGTCAAGGAGGCGTTCAGGGAGTTCGACCTCGACAAGAACGGTTTCGTAGGGGCGGCGGAGATTGCGCACGTTCTGCAGAGTATGGGAGAGAAGGCGACTGACGACGAGGTGGACGAGATGATCCTCATGGCCGACCTGGACGGAGACGGTCAGATCAGCTTCGACGAGTTTTTCAAGCTCATCAACTCCTTCCAGGGGATGCCTCCTCCCCCCAACGCGTCGATGGGGGGCGGGATGGGAGGCGCACAGCAGTCTATGGGGATGGGTGGCGCGCAGTTCCAGCCCCCCCCGCCCGGCAACCCCGTAGCGGACATGGAGTCGTTCCAGAAGTCCCATGGACTCAACAACGAGGCGCTGAAGAAAATCTACAAGCAGTTCCTGGCCATCGACCAGGATAAGTCCGGCATGGTGGACATCAACGAGTTTTGCCGCCTGTTGCGCGTCGAGCGCTCTCCTTTCGTGGAGAGGCTGTTTTCCATGTTCGACAGCGACCGCACCGGGCTCATAGACCTCAAAGAATTCGTCGTTGGCCTGTCCAACGTGGGCACGGAGGCGCGGGAGAACAAGGTCAAGTTCGCGTTCCAGGTGTTCGATCTGGACGGATCTGGCTCCATTGACTCATCGGAACTCCGGAAGATCGTCAAGGCGACTAACATGGCGAGCGAGAAGCAGCTCAACAGGAAGGTGGAGTGGCTCATGAAGCAGTGCGACACTGACGGCGACGGGCAAATCTCCTTTGACGAGTTCGTCAACCTCTCCAAGAAGTTCCCAAATATCGTCTTCCCGGCGTACTCGCTGGCCAGCGGTTTGGGTGGACTCACAGGTGGGAAGTGACGAAGGGCTTCGTAGATATTTTAGCAGGACGCTGTACGCGTCGCCCGCGGACCCCGAGCTGCGGTGTGTAAGAAGAGTAACAAACTATTTAAATGAATTTCCAGCTACCTGGCGCACATCACTCAGTTCCAAACGCGCGATCCCCCGCGTCGCCGAGGCCGGGGATGATGTATCCCTGGTCGTTCAGCTCCTCGTCGATCATGGCTGCGTACACCCTGAGCCCGGGGTACTTGTCAGAGAGGACGCTGAGCGCGGTTGGGCACGCGACGACGCAGACGATGCGGATGTTTTTCACCAGGGCGCCGCGGCTGAGGCACTCCTCGATGGCCTGCACGATGGTCCCGCCCGTGGCCAGCATGGGGTCGGAAATGAGCACCCGCTGACCCTCGGCGAACTGCTTGGGCAGCTTGTTCAGGTACATCTTGGCCTCCAGTGTCTCCTCGTCGCGGACGAACCCGAGGTGGTAGGTGACAGACGCCGGGAGCACCGTCTTGCACTCCTCCAGGAGCACGAGGCCGGCGCGAAGCACGGGCACCACCGCGACGGGCTGCCCGGGATCCACCATCTCCACCTGGGCTGTCGCCATCGGACCCTCCACCTCGGCGGTGAACGTCGGGAGCCAGTCGCGGACGCACTCGTAGACCAGGAGACGGCCGAGCTCGCCGAGGGTGCTGCGGAAGATGGCCGGCGGGGTCATCGCGTTGCGAGCGATGCCGAGCCAGTGGTTGATGAGGGGGTGGGGCGGTACAAAGACGAGCATCTGGTTCGTCGAGGGACCCTTCGCCCGCGCGGGTTCCTCTTCCGCCCTGACTACCACCCTGGTCGCGCGGGACGCCGATCGACGAGAGATCTTCGCAGGTGATACCTTTCTGGAGGAGCCCGCGTTCGTCCTGGAGATTGCCGGAGCAAACATCGTCGTTGCGGAGATGCATCGCATCGCGACGCCACTGGCCGTCATGGTCGTGTTGAAAACTTTGAAGCCCAACGCGCTGTCAAGACTGTCGCACGGATGGCGTGGAGAAGACGTCGCAGCAGTTCGGGAAATTGAAAAGGCCTCGAATCCCGCACCGGACCTCCCATCGCCCATCTAATGGGTAACGAGCATCAATTCTTCACAGGCAAATAGTTAGATCGCGTTTTTATTTATGTCATCTTGGTGCTGGTGGCTGGTGGACTTTATCCAGCCACCCACAGAAGATGCGTGATTGGCGACTCGCTAAAATCTATCCATTGCCGATACCCTCTTCGACCCCGCCCTCGCAGCGTGCGCACAACGACCCGCGCCCTCGCACGAAAGGCGAGACGCAACCAACGATTGGCATCTACCCGGACCGAGCCTACCAATCAACGCGAGCGCCACCTGCCTCGTCCGTCGTCCCAACTAAGCTGCCGTGATCAGAAGCGATGACCTGCGTCGCGCTCTCCGCCAGCGCAACCTCCGTAAGGACCTTCTCCTCCGTCGGCCGACGCTCCTCCGCCGTTCGACGCGCCGTACGCGGCCCCGTGCGATGCGTGGCGGCGGCTGCCGTTGAGAAGGACTCCGTCAGCGTCGTCCTCCTCGCGGGCGGCGTCGGCAAGCGCATGAAGGCGGACATGCCCAAGCAGTACCTCCCTCTCCTCGGCACCCCCATCGCGCTGTACAGCCTGAAGAAGTTCGCCGAGATGGAGGAGGTCGGCGAGATCGTCGTCGTGTGTGATCCCTCGTACCGCGACATCTTCGAGGGGTGCCCCGTGTCGAAGCCCGTCAAGTTCGCGCTGCCAGGCAAGGAGCGCCAGGACTCCGTGTTCAACGGGCTCTCCGAGGTTCGCGAGGGCGCCGCGCTGGCTGCCATACACGACTCCGCCCGGCCCCTCGTGGACCTCGCGGACGTGAGGAGGTGCTGCGCGGATGCGATGGAGCACGGTGCGGCGGTGCTGGCGGTCAGGTGCAAGGCGACGGTGAAGGAGGCGAACGACGACCTGTCCATCGCGAAGACGCTGGACCGAAGCAAGCTGTGGGAGATGCAGACCCCGCAGGTGATCAAGCCGGATCTGCTCAAGGAGGGCTTCAAGCTCGTCAACGAGAAAGGATACGAGGTGACCGACGATGTTTCCATCGTGGAGTTCATGGGAGAGCGGGTGCAGATCACCGAGGGTTCCTACGTAAACATCAAGGTCACCACCCCAGAGGACATGTTCATCGCGGAGAGGCTTCTCAACGAGCAGGCCGTGACGGTGTGAAGAGAGTCATGGGAATCATCAGGGGATACACCGTTGAGGCACGTCCGAGTTTGAAAGTGCGGGCGCCTTTGGAGAATTTTAATACACGTGAGCACACCTTCGTGATTGACCAAACCACTGTCAGATGGTCAAGGTCCAAGGGGCAAAACCGCAAATGTTGGAGGTCCCGAATGCGTCCGAAAAAAAACAAAAACTGGGTTTCCCCCGCCGGGAATCGAACCCGGGCCTCGAGAGTGAGAGTCTCGTATCCTAACCAACTAGACTACGGGGGACGATCCTGGATAACCAGAATCGCTCTCCGCTACGACGCGGAGGTAGTCATTTGACATTCTTGGGATTGTTGGATTTCTGGCTTTATAAACGAGAGTGTTTCCAGACTTCCGTGTGTTTTCTAGCTGTGTTTTCTTGTGCTGCACCCGCCACGACGATTTTCTGGCGAGGACGATGACCGCTGTCGATGAACTTTTAGAAGACTTGGTAATACAGCTGCGGCGGCTAAGCAATGCTAAGCTAAAGTCCCCAAGGAGAGGTGAGTGCTATCCTCGGGGGTCTAATGGAAACGCGCTACGTCACGTCTCGACCTTCGTTCAGAAGTTGTACGTTTTGGTGGACATTGGGTTCCTCATCTGCAGCGACTCGTACACCCTCTTCACGGCGAGGTAGGTCAGGAGACCGACGGGCCCGAAGAACATGCACCCGAGAATCGCGGGGACGATCGCGAGGTGCGGGATCCCGGACCGTCCGGAGTCGAGGACGAAGAATCGCGCGGTCCACAGGTCGAACACGATGAAGTGCGCCCACCCTGCGAGCACCGAGGTGGCGTCGGAGAACGCCTTGCTCAAACCCTGGGTGGTGGACAGGGAGGAGTAGTCCATGGAGAGTATTGACTCCGAGAAGAGCGCGTACGCGAGGGCGACGTACAGGACGGAGTACGCCACGGCGACCGCCGCGGTGATCTTCCTCGTCATGTGCCACCGGGGCAGGACCAGGAGGGAGAACCACGCCGGGAGCGAGCCGAGGTTCACGGCGTGCAGTATCTGGTTGTGCGTGTACGGGAGGAAGGATATGGGATACGCGGCGGTCACCGCACCCTTGGCCTTCGCAGCCGCGAGAGAAGCGCCTGGGGTTTTGGGGGGCAGGAGTGAGGAACGATCGGTCAGGGCGCGCGTTCGTGTTCCGCCGGGCAAGATTTTTCACGCATAACGAACGACGGTTCGAGGACGCGACGGACGGTGCGTGGAGGTTCGCGCGAGGACTCACAAGGAAACGCGAGAGCGAGAGCGGCGACGGTGAAGCCGACGGCGATTTTGAACAGGAGCTGCGCATCGTGGAGAGAACGGCGGTGTCAGATACGTGGTGGCGTCAAAGGAGCCGGGGGTCCTCGCGGGCGGACGGGGGGAGAAGAAGAGCGGCAGGATTCGCTTTGCCACTGACGGAGTGGACGTGGCGCTCGTGGCTCACCTGCTTCTTATCGTCGTTGGCGGCTGGCGCGCTGATGTCGAGCGCAGCGGCGCGGGCCATCATCTGGTCGCCTCGAACGGTCGCGGCGCCGGGCATCACCAACGCCGCGGGCCCGCGTGGAGCCGGGCCCGCGACGCGAGAAGAATGGCGAGCGGGAGCCGCACTAGCAACGAACGCAAGCTTCGCGCCAGCAGCGCGGCCCACCGCGCGGCGGCGTGCGGGAAGCGAGCGCGCGACGGGGTTGACTCCCGCGAGGATGATGGACGCCATGGACGTTCGATGCGCTGGTCGAGGTCCGAACCGCCACCGGCAAAGCCGCGCAGTGGTGTGAAGCGGCCGCCTGATATTTTTTCGCGCAACGCCTTGGCAGCCTCTTATTGGTCAACCACCGGCGAAAAAACTCTTCGACCGTTCACTCCAAATCTTCACCTGCCATCTCCGTCGGCGGCAGGCCCGACCTCGACCAGTCGACTTGACCTGTGACCCTCGATGCTCGAACAGATCTCAAAATCTCTCAGGAGTTGATGGATTTTATCGTCCATTTCCACTGCAATCCCCCAGAGAGAGCGGAGCGCACCGCTCTGTACGGGAAAAGGGACGATGGCATCGGTCATCACGTCCGTAAACATCCTAACGGTCGCGGTGAACCGCCGCCGCGCGAACCCCGCCGGTCGTCGCGCCGCGCCGACGCGCGCGGCGGGCGACAGGGCACCGAGCGAGACGGCCGCCTCGGATGGAGCGTCGACCTTCGAGTCGCCGCCCAGGAGGCCGTCTCCGCTGGAGCGCATCATGAAGGATCCCCTCGCCGCGGCGGTAATGGGTCCACGCCTCGCCCTCGGCGGCGCCACCGAGGCTCTCGACCTCCTGCAGAAGGGCCAGCTCCTCGGGGTGCTGGCGCAGGCGCCCGGGGAGCTGAACACGCTGCTGCAGGATCCCAGGCCCATCAACGACAAGGCGGAGGACCTGGTCCGACGCGCGGAGGGGATGGTGGAGACGCTGGAGGAGCGGGGTATCGCCGCCGAGGCGCCGGGCCGCGAGATCTTCAAGGCTATCCTGCCCGCGGAGCTGTACGACCGCTACCTCGACCCGGCTGCCATCGGAGCCGCCGCGACGGCGACCCAGCCGCCGCCGCAGTACAGCCGCCCTGAAGGGCCGCCGACCGAGTACAAGGCGGAACCGCCAACGCGATCCGCCGCCGAGGAAGACGACGCGGCGGTCCCCGATACCGACACCGACACCGACACCGACCCCGTCCCCGTCCCCGCGGCGGCGGAGGAGGAGGTTTCTTACGAGGAGAAGGGATCGACGCCCGAGGCGACCGAGCGGGGGGAGCGCGGGTGGGTGTTTGACAGCGACGAGGACCCGGCGGTGATCGCCGCCGCCAGAGCCGTGGCGTCCGTGCTCGACAGCGAGGAGTGGGACGACGATCGCGAGGCTGGGCTCTACCCGGAGGTCTTGGGCGGACAGAAACTGGCGTCGACGAGCAGCGGCGACGCCATCGCGGAGGATGGCTTCCAGGAGACGGCTTCCCCGCGCTCGGTCGAGCCGGCGCCGGTCGAGGCGGCGACGACCGCGCCCGTCGCGAGCGGATCCGCCTCGCCGAGCGTTCCTCCCGAGCTCTGGGCCGCGGTGGAAGAGGCTGAGAAGCTCGCCGCAGACGTCGTCATGCAGGCGTCGACCATCGCGGCAAGGAGGGAGCGGTGAAGGTTGCCAACTTCGTAGAATTAGACATTTATCCCACTGGGGAAACTGGAAATGACAAAATAAGCCGATCAGGTAATACACTGCACACATATCACGTGAGGTAATGTCACTTATATGTGGTAAAGGAGTTCTTCCCGCGCAGGCTCGAAACGAGGTCTGCATACGTGGCACGGTTGGATCCCGTAGGCCGGGCATAACATCAGGAGCTGTATTGAACGCACGCGCGAAAACGATGACGTCACTCGCCATAGTCACTCCCAACTCCGCACGCGTCGGCGCTCCCACCCGGTGCGTTCCGACCCCGTGCCCGTCGTACTGCCCGTCCCCGACCGCGAAATCCATCGGAACTCTTTATCCTGTTCTCCACCCGAACGGCGCTGACGGTGTTCCCGCCCATCTCCGCCTGCAGACGTGTGTCGAAGACCCAGCGTAAGGCGATCGGCACCGCACCAGCCGCGTCGCGCTCCAAGCAGCAGGTTGTTAAGCGTGCCGCGACCGGCGACGAGGCGCAAACCTCCACCTCCAGCCGCAGGGTCGCCCTCATGGGCTCTGCTGCCGCCGCCGCCGCCGCTGCTGTTGCCCCCGCGCTCGCTGATTCGTGTCCCACAGCGGACACGGCGCCTCTTTTATGCAACGCCGAGGTCACCAACAAGGTGTACTTCGACGTGTCCATCGGCGGCGAGCCCCAGGGGAGAATAGTCATCGGTCTGTTCGGCAAGGACGTGCCGAAGACGGTGGAGAACTTCAGGCAGCTCGCGACGGGCGAGAGGGACTTCGGGTACAAGAACTCCATCTTCCACCGCGTCATCCCCAACTTCATGATCCAGGGCGGTGATTTCGAGCGAGGCAACGGCACGGGCGGGTACTCCATCTACGGCCGCAAGTTCCCGGATGAGGCCTTTCCCCTGGACAAGCTCAACCACGTCGGGCCGGGCGTTCTCTCCATGGCCAACGCGGGACCCAACACCAACGGATCGCAGTTCTTCATCACCACCACCGCCACCCCGTGGCTGAACGGCAGGCACGTCGTGTTTGGTAACGTCGTCGAGGGATTGGACGTCGTCAGGAAGATCGAGAGGACCCCGACCGCGCGAGGCGACAGGCCCGTCAACGACGTCGTGGTCACCGCATCCGGCGAAGTTCCCCTCGCCGCACCCGCCCCCGTCGCGGCGGAGCCCGAGGCGTGATCGCGGGGGAAACCCGGGGAAACGGAAGGGGGCGAGGCGCACTCCTTAGCTTCGTCGTTGTCGTGCAACGTACTCGTATCGTCGCAGCCGGATCCGTCTCGCCCGCGAGTAGCCTGTCCTCCGCACTCGACCAACCCCCCAAAATCACCCCAAACTGGATGTACCTGCCGAGGTGCACGCACGTCACCGATTGAGAGTATCCATGCCATCTTCACGTTTCCGCCCTTATATCTTCTGAAGCCTTCCCCCGATCTGGCGTTGAAGAAACGCGAGCTACCAAACCGCGCCGCGCTTGCGTAACAAAGGAACACTCTGGCACGTCGACACCTGAGTCAATCTCCGATACTCACACATCAACCGCAGACGAGTGGCGACGAGCACTCCGCAGTATCATGGCACTAGTTTTTGTTTCCGATGCCGATGCGCTCAAGGAAGAGAGGTGCTGAATCGACCGGGCCCGCGTCAGTGTCGGGAGGAAAGCGTACTCGAAGGGAGGATAAACCACGCGAGGCGAGTGAGCCAGCAAACGCGTCTGTTGTCCCCGAGTCTGTCAATCCCAAGGCGAGTGCCCGTCGCGGGAGCGTCGGAGCCTCGGCAGCACACCTAGAAAACCAAACCTCCTCGGAGCGGGGCGCTTCATCCCAGTCGCGCAGGCGAGGAGGTTCTAGCACTAGCAAACCCAAGAAAGGGGCCGAGGGCCAGAAGTCCGCGAGACGCGCTACTCGAGTGCTCACCGAGCTACCTGCGAGAGGCGCGAGCGGCGGCGGCGGCGGCACCCCCTCCAGGTCCAACAGGAGATCTGAGAAGGCATCCTCCACCAGGACGCCCAAAAAAACCTCCAGCAGCAGCAGGGCAACACGCAGGAGATCGTCGACCGGCGGAAGCATGGTCAGCCGCGAGGAACTCGAGGCGATGCGCCAGGATGCCTACGATCACGACGACCTGGATGAGGAGGAATACGACGACGACGAGGAATACGACGAGGAGGACCGCGACGGGGAGGACGAGGACCGCGAAGAGGACGAAGAGGAAGACGAGGACGAGCAGGGCGGGGACGAACACGATCCCTCGGGGCTTCAGGCGCTCCTACGTCGCCTCGGCGGCGGGCTGGAGGATATGATCCCCGCGGCGGGCCAGACACGCGGCCGCCTGAAGGAGATCCTCGGCGGACTCCGCGCAGATGGCGACGACACCCGACAGATCATGGCGCTAAACGAGCTGTGCGAGCTGCTCGTCATCTCATCAGAGGAGTCCCTCATCACCCTGTCCGTCGACGCTTTCGTGCCGGTGCTGGTGAACCTCATGCAGATGGAGCATAACCCCGATTGCATGCTGCTCGCGGCGCGCGCGCTGACGTCGATGGCTGACATCTTGCCCAACTCCCGCGGCGCCATCGTCCACTATGGCGCGCTGCCCGCGTTTTGCAGCCGGCTGCTCACCATCGAGTACATCGACCTCGCGGAGCAGTCCCTGCAAGCGCTGGAGAAGCTGTCGCAGGACCACGGTTCGAGCTGCCTGCGCGAGGGGGCGATGATGGCCTGCCTGAGCTACCTCGATTTTTTCTCGCTCGGGATGCAGCGCGTGGCTCTGCAGACAGCGGCAAACGTGTGCCGCCAGTTGCCTGCCAGCGACTGCTGGGATCAGCTCTCGGACGCGGTGCCAGTTCTCACTAATCTGCTCATGCACGATGACGCGCGGCTGGTTGAGAGCGCGTGCACCTGTCTGACGCTCATCGCGGCGAACCTGAGCTCTCAGCCGCAGCAGCTCCAGGCGCTCTGCTCTCACGGATTGATTCCCAACGCGACGCGCCTCATATCCCCCTCGGGCTCGGCCACGGCGGCACCCGTCGGCGCGTCGACGTATCACGGTCTGATCCGTCTCATCGGCACGTGCTGTAAGGGTTCGGCTGACGTGGCCGAGCAGCTGCTCAGGAACGGGCTGCCGGGAACCCTAAAGTCAGTACTCGCCGGCTGCAAAGTTCTCGCCAACTCGACCGCTTCTGCTTCGCCTGCTTCACCGATCGTGTCGGCGGATCAACTCCTGGAGGTGACGACGTTGGCCAACCAACTGCTACCCTCGATTCAACCCGGAAGCGGAGCCTCTGAGTCTCCCCTTGAGTCCCTGGGCATTGACGCTGCAGTGCCAGTCAATGTGCCAAACACGGAGAACGGCAGGAGATCAAACTCGCGACGTCGCAGCGCGGCTGTGGCCTCGGAGGTGGCGAACGCAGCCGGCGTCGCCCTTGAGGGGATTCTGAAGGCTGAGCCGGAGCTGCTTCGCGAGTACGGATCCAACCTCACCTCGTCCCTCATGCAGGTGGTGGTCGCATCTGTCGGCACAAACGTCAAGCTTCAGTGCCTGGCGGCTCTTGCCAAGTTTTTGCACCACGCACCACCTGAGATGCTCATCTCCGGATCGGCCGCGCTTCAGCCCGGACAGATGGCGTCGTTCCTGGCAGGGTTGGTGTCGTCTCGAGACGGAGCCATTGCTCAGGTGGCCCTGTATATCGTGGACCTCCTCATGCAAAAACTACCGGATACCTTCAGTCGCGCGTTCAGGAAGGAAGGTACAGTCCACGCAATTGAACAGCTTTGCGAGATGCACGCCGCGAGCAACGACGGTTCCGGCGACAGCAAGGGGTCCAGTGGTGACATCACCCCGCGCGGACAGGTGGTGCCGTCTGGCGTCGGAAGTGGCAGCGCTGCATCAATCGTTGCGAGGATGGCGCTGACAAACTCTGGCCGGAAAATGTCCGACACTCCTCAGCGCCGCGCCGCCATGGATCGCGCCGTCAGCCTACGTGCAGCTCACTTCAGCGCAGCAGCTACGGGTGGAACGGTTGAGCGTCTCCAGGGTGTGTGCGCTCCGCTCCGTAACGCCGGTCAGGACCCCTTGAAGGCGTCGGCGGTTGCAATGAAGTTTCTCAACACTCTCGATGAGGGTGAAGGAACGTCAACATTCGAGCTTATCGAGAGCGGTGGTGTCGAGGTGCTGAGCTCGTTTCTGACGGGCTCCGACTTGCCCAAAGGAGACAGATGGAGCGATTCAATTTCTGCTCGCCTGTCGGCTTTTGTGCGAGCTGCTTCAACGGATCTTCCGCCGCGGGCCATAAGCTCTCTAACGGAGCGACTTCTTGAAGCGCTGGCTGTAACCGAGACTTTACCCATGCAGCTTAGCGCCGGTGCGAGAGGTTCGGGTGTCGGAACATCGGCCGGTAACAGAGGTGGCACACCGCGAGCAGGATCGGGAGCGGGGGCGGCAGGAGACGGGCTCAGCATCCTTGCCCGTCCCTTCAAGCTTCGCCTGCGCCGCGCCTCTGGCGAGCGAGCGGAGCTGAAGGACTACGCTTCCAACATCATACTGGTCGAGCCACTAGCCACCCTCAACGCCATCGAAGATTTCCTCTACCCCCGGGTGCACAAGCCCCCGTCGGGTCCCGCGACGCCGGCGGGGGGAGCCTCCGCATCCGGCACCGCGCCGACCCGTCGCTCTGGTCGGCTCGCCAGCGGCGCGGAGAGCATGGACGCAAACGAGGAGGAAGAGGAGGACCACGAGATGCGAGGGGACGAGGAGGAAGAAGGCGACGGCGAGGAAGACTTCGATGACGAGGAGCTGGATGACGAGGAGCTGGATGACGAGGAGGACGGAGAGGAGGACGCGCCCACCGCGGATGATGTCGCGGACGTGGATCCGGCGGCTGAGGGAGCTGCGGGAGGTGCACCCACGGCGCCAACCCCGAGCCCGGCGGAAAATGCGGCCAGATCCGATCCCCCTCCGACGCCCGCGAGAAGCGCCGCAGAGGTGGCGGCGGCAGCACCGCCCCGGCTGCTGTTCCGCGCGCCCGGAGTGGGTCCCTTCCATCCGTCGACGAGCGTGTTGCAGGCCATTCACGCCGCTGCGTTGCACGCTTCAGCCGCAGCAGAAGGGGACGAGCAAGGTGACGGACACGAGGACGGTGAGGGCAGCGGCGTCAGCACGGCCAGCCTCTGGGAGCGCACTCATACCCTCGAATACGGCGTCACGCCCAAGGGACAGCCCCTTCCTTCTCCGCCCCCGAGCTCTGGTAGCGCCGCGGTCCTCTCCTCGGAAGAGACCGCTGACGCGGCTGAGGCTCTCGCGGCGCTCGGATCCGTGGAGCGTCGCGCGGCTTTGGGGGGTGTTCTCTCCGCCCTGCGCGGCAAGTTGTGCGATCGCGAGAGCGTTGCGAACGTATCGGATGCCACACGATCGATTCTCACCGTCCTTTCGGTGTTGCACACGGTTTCCACGTCTGCGTCCAGAATCATCAATCTCGGGGAGCAGGTTGATGACGTGAAGGTGACGGCACTTTCGCTTCCAGCGGATGCGTTCCTCAGCTCCAAGCTTGCCGGTAAGATGGTGCGGCAGCTCCAGGACACCCTAGCTCTTTGCAGCGGTAGCTTGCCCACTTGGTGCACCACCCTGGCGCGAGCATGTCCTTTCCTGTTTCCTTTCGAGGTGCGGCAGCAGCTCTTCTACTGCACCACGTTTGGTCTCGCCCGCGCGCTTCACCGCATGCACGGCCAGTCGCAGGACAACAACGGTGGCGGAGGTGGACGCGACCTCCGTGTTGGTCGCCTGCAGCGACAAAAGGTCCGCGTATCTCGACAGCGAATTCTGGAGTCTGCGATGAAGGTGTACGAGATGCCGGGCGCACATAAGATGGTTCTCGAGGTTGAGTTCTTTAACGAGGTTGGCACGGGAACCGGACCCACGCTGGAGTTTTACACGCTCATGTCCAAGGAGGTTACCCAGCGCTCGCTCAAGGCTTGGAGGGACGCGCCCGTGGACGGCAAGCCCGGTCCCGCCGACGGGTTCGTGAACGCACCCCACGGATTGTTCCCCTCACCCGTCTCTGCGAAGGACTTTGACGCGACGGTGCCAGGAGCCCCCGGCGGGATCAAGCGCGGCGATCTTTTCAGGATGCTCGGTCGCGCGGTCGGTAAGGCTCTCCAGGACGGAAGGCTACTCGACATGGCACTGAGCCCGGTGTTCTTCCGCGCCGTTTCAGGCCGCACGCTCGCGTTGGATGACCTCGCGGAGGTGGATCCCGAGCTTGGCCGCACCCTGTCACAGCTGTCTGCAGCCGCGAAACGCATCGACGCGCTCAAGAGATCGGGCGCCGCCGAGAAGGAGTGGCGCGCCATAACCGTGGGCGGCGCAGCCGTGGAAGATCTGTGCCTAACTTTTACCCTCCCCGGTGATGACACCTTCGAGTTGATGCCCGGCGGAGCGGAGGTTGCGGTGACGGTGGAGAACCTCGGCGATTACGTCGCCGCCGTGGTTGACGCGTCCGTCGGAGGCGGCATCTCGCGTCAGCTCGACGCGTTCCGCGGCGGACTCGCGGATGTACTTCCTCCCGCCGCGCTCGGCATGTTTACCGAGCCTGAGATTGACCGCATGCTCTGCGGTCAGGGCCAGGCTTGGACCCCCGAGCTGCTGGGCGAGTGCATGACGTACGACCACGGGTACAACGCCCAGTCCCCGCCCATCAAGGCTCTCGTCGAGGTGATGTGCGGATACGGTCCGGAAGAGCAGCGAGCGTTCCTGCGCTTCGTTACCGGCGCGCCGCGTCTTCCCCCGGGCGGTCTGGCTGCGCTGCAGCCCAGGCTCACGGTCGTGTGCAAGCAACCCTCCGGCGCCGCGGGCGGGGCTGCGGGCGCCGGGTCGCAGCCGCTGTCATCCGGGACAACGCTGGCGGACGCCGACCTGCCCTCCGCGATGACATGCGCGAGCTATCTCAAGCTGCCGCCTTACAGCTGCGTCGACGTTCTCAAGGAGCGACTCGGTTACGCGATCACCGAGGGGATCGGTTCTTTTGACTTGAGCTAGAAACGAGACATGCAAAGAAACGAAACTCACTAATAACTATTTCCCGAACTCCAGGCCCCGAACCGTTCCAACTGCCCTCGCGGTCCCCCAGCCCGGCTTCTTCTTTCCCTGCGACGCCGGCGGGGTCTCCGGCTCGGGAACCATCGCGTAGTTATCCTGCTCCGCGTCGCTGTTCACCCCCTTGCGCGTGAAGGGCGTTCGGCCCTGTTCAAGACACGCCAGCTCGTACTCGTCGGTCTCGTACAGGTTACCCGCGTCGTCAACAGTGACGGGCGCGTCGGCGTCCATGAGGCGGTAGTATCGGGGCTTGACCACCGCGCAGCCCGACGGTCTGATCACAACCTCGCTCGGTGACAGGTTCCGCAGCATATCCCGGTCGCACACGATGAGAGAGTTGGGCGCCACCATCTGCTGCGCAAACGCGTCGTCCAATTTCACGTCGCCCGTGCCGTCGTCAAACATCATCCTCTGATCGCCGCCAGAGTCCAGGACGTCCCCGCCGCCGCCGCGACCGGAGCCGCTCGCCTTGTTCGGGGGATCCTCGTTGATTAATCGGCGTGCTTCCTTGGCGGACATGTCGTCTGCCAGGTGAAACTCGACCATGGGAAGGTGCTCAAACGTGACGAAGGATCGAACAAAGTGTCCGCCGCAGTTTATGCACACGTCACCCTTGACGGACACGAGAGGGTTCGTGGTGCTACATCGGAAGCACAGCGGCAGCAAATCGTCGCCGTCGACGTTCGGCCTCGACCTCGCCACGACGGATGCCAGATCGACCTCAGCCTGCCACGCCGCGGGGATTCGCAGAGATTGCAGCTTGTTGTAGGCAAACCTCGCTAGCTTGTATGCCCCCAGCGCCTCGCCGTGTTTGGCGATTGTGATGAGAACGTACGAGAGACTGATACCCATAGGCATCTCGTCGTGTGTGGCGAACTTGGATAGCAAAAATTGCCCGATGTTCAGCAACGTCGAGGGGAGGCACGAGCTGAACGGCTCCTCCATGGCACGGAACACGTAGTCGTAGGCGTAGTAAATCTCGGATCGGTCCTTGAGCTCGTGGAACCGCACCAGCTTCGCCTCGTCGTCGTCCGAGAGGAGCGCCCTGGAGTCCTTCGGCAGGCTATCCGCGGCCTCTTCGGACATGAGCCAGTAGTAGTACCCTGCGTCCTTGAACCTTCGCATCAGCACCGCGTTGAGGGTCAGCTGCTCGAGCATCCGCGTCGACATCTCGGACCGCCCCGCGACTCTGTACGCCACCCGCGCCTCGTCGAACCGATCGTTATCCGCCAGCCAGTTGGCGTACGGCAGGTGCACCTTCTCCGCATACTCCGGGTGCTGCTTCAGGAGCGCGAACGCGTCGTCCCACTGGTTCTGCTGCACGTGCAGCGTCATCAGACCGGCGTGGTCGCCAAGCTTGTTGTACGCCTCCTTGGCGTGCGAGGAGTCGCCCCACCGCGCAAAGTGACCCGCACATTGCTGAATCACCTTGGCGTCATCCTTGACGTCGAGCACCCGCATGATCTCCACCAGCTTATCCCTCCAGTTGTTCTTGCCCACCAGCGCCACGGCCTTCTCGAACTTCTTCGCCTGGACGTACATGTTCACCGCGGATTCGTAATCGCTCGTCTCCTCCGCCCACTCAGCTTGGCGGTTAACAAAATCTGTGAGGGAGATGTCTCCGCCGCCGTGCGTCTTGGCGTACTCCTCGGCCCATACCTTCGCTTCGTCGAACATTCGCATGTCCGTGAACATCTCCATCGCCTTGTCCGCGCGGCCACCCTCGGCGTACTCCTTGGCCGCCTCGTGAAACTTTCTCTGGTACGCAAGGCTCAGAGCTCGGAACATAAACGGCGGCTCACCCTTCTTGAGCCCCTCCTCGGTGTCGGCCACGAGGTCGATGTACTTCATGTCGCGGCACCTGATGAAGCACTTACGCGCCACCTCCAAGTTCATCCCCCAGTGAGCCGCGAGGCCGAGGTTCATGAAGTCTTTATTTGTCACGCCGAGGCACGCAACCGCATACGCGCCGTCAAAGTCCCCTTTCTTGATGTAATTCTTCACGCTCCAAGAGTGCGGCACGACGACGGTCTGCATGCTGATGTTGTGCAGGCAGTATATCTTAGATGCTTTGAAACCCACGGCGAAACCTTCGAGGTTCTGCGTGTGAACGGGGAAGTCCGCCGTCTTGATGGACAGGATTCCATCGCCCGCGTAGCAGAACATGTCTTCGTAGACGGAGTTGAACGCCACCGAGTTGGCACCCTTGCCCTCGAACAAGACAGCTTTTGTCTTGACGTCGTACACGACGACCGCGGAGTTCTCATCCACCACAGCCAGCTTCTTCCTAAACGCCGACATGTCGAGGCACCGAACGGACGCGCCGTGGTTGACGAGCTCCATCGGAAAGTCGTTGTCGATGAAAATTTTCAGGCACATGCCGTCCTTGAGACCCACCAGCACGCCCTCTCCCTTCTCTGGGCCGCCGTTCACCTTGATGTACCTGATCACGGAGTCCATCGACCACGTTCGCTCCTTCTTACCTTCCATCGTGTACAGCAGCAGCTTCTTCTCCATGCACAGGATGACGTGGTGCGAGGTGATGACGAGCAGGTTACACTTGAGGTCGTCCTCAATCGTGGTCATCATCCTGTACTGCATGTCATCCGGATCGTCGCTCTCGATCTTCTGATAAATCACCAGCTTATCCGGCAGCTGCACCGCCAGCTTGTCCTTGTACACCGCGATCTTCTTCACGTAGTCCTTGCACCGGATGCGCACCTTCTGATCCGTCTCCAGCTGCTGCACGATGACGTCCGTCATGAGGTCCCTGTACGCGTAGAGCTCCTTGTACATGCCGTGCACCGTGGAGAAGGTGAGCGTGTGCGTGCTGATGGACCCGTCCTCGGACCCGACCGCGATGGCGTTGTGCCCGGGCCGCGCCCGCGCGCACCACACCCACGAACCGCGCTCGCACAACGTTGTGAGCACCGTACCCTCCTTCGAGCACAGCCGCGCCGTTTTGTCCGTCCCGCCCACCACCACGTAGTCGCCGCCACCAAAGTACGACACCGAACACGGATCAAAGCCCAGGCGCGTGTCGTCGCCCACCTGCATGCCATTGAGCTGGTAGAACGAGAGCGTGCCGTCCCAGCACCCGACCGCCATCACGTCGTGGGTCTCCCGCTTGTTGGGGTTCCACGCCAGCGACCAGACGGGCGCGCCCCGCTGGATCTTAACCTTCTCGCCACCCGTCCTGTCCCTCACCGACACGCACCCGTCGTACTGCCCGAGCGCGAGGTGCTGGCCGTCCTTGGTCCACCCCATGCAAAGAACCTTGCTGCTCACCTTGTGTTTCTGGACGGACTTTTGCTCCGGAGCCCAGAGCCCAAAGTCGCTGGCGGTGGCGGACGCCAGTTGCATCAAGCAGGGGTTGAACGCGAGGCACTGCACCGACTCATTGTGGTTGTACTTGAGGATGCCCTCAGCCTCCGACGTCCAGATGATGATGGTCTTGTCCGCGCCGCCAGACGCGAACCTCGACCCTTCGAAGCTCCACGATACCGCGTACACCGCATCCTTGTGAGCCTTGAGCGAGTGGAGCAGGGCGCCGTCCTGGCACCCGTAAACCAGAACCCGATTTCCCATCCCGGTCACCAGCTGGGACCCATCGGGTTTGTAGGCGACGTCGTAGCAGACGCTGCGCAGGCCGTCCCTGTCGGGCGGGGCATCCTGCCAGCTCACCGTGGCTCGCATTTAGATACCCCTAGATGCCCGCGCGCTCGTTCCCGCGCCTTCCAAGTGTGAGATCGGAGGCGCGAAGAGGAGCCCCGCCAGTGAAAACGCGAGGTTTACCTGTTAACTTTTCGGGAGTTTGAGAAGCGGCAGCGGTCTCTTGCCTGCGCAGCTTGCTTTGCTGCTGGGTTCAAAATTCACATCGTCCGAGAGCTGGAGAGGCTAAAAGAGTCTTACACGGGTTCGTTTCCCCGATCTATCTGCCTCTCGGTTGACTGCCCGTGGCTCAGTCTCACCGGGAGGATCGCGCGGAGACCACGCCGCGGCGTGGGTTGATACCACCCCACGTCAAGACACCTCCCCCGCACTCACGGGTCGTCGGTGAGCGGGCAGGCAACCTTCTCGCGGGACTTCGGAAGCTTTCCATTTTCAAGCTCAGGCGCTGACAGCTCTGCTTCCATGGACGGCGCCGAAAGATTCGAGAGGAGGGCGACTGCCTCCGCGAGGCCAAAGCTCAAGAAATTCCTGCTGCGTTACTATCCCCCGGGCATAATACTAGAATACGAGCTCGCGGGCGAGCTCATGCAGCGCAGCGTGGACCTCCTCGACCTCTCCGCCGACACCGACGCGGACGTGCTCGTCAACGCAATCACTCGCCAGGAGTCCATGATTAAGGAATCACACAGGGAGCCGCTTCGCAAGCTTGTCAAGAAGCTGCAGTCGAAACTCCGCGCGGTGTCCACGACGAGCTTCTCGCTGGTCAAGGAGCTCAGGGCACACATCCTGCCCCTCACCAACTGCGCGTTCAACAAGAGCGGCGACAAGTTCATCACCGGAAGCTACGACAGGACGTGCAAGGTGTTTGACACGGACACCGGCGAGGAGATCCACACGCTGGAGGGGCACAAGAACGTGGTGTACGCCATCGCGTTCAACAACCCGTACGGCGATAAGATCATCACGGGGAGCTTCGACAAGACGTGTAAGCTTTGGGACGCGAACACCGGCGAGTGCTACTACACCCTCCGCGGCCACGCCAGCGAGATTGTCTGCCTCGGTTTCAACCCGCAGAGCACGGTCATCGCCACCGGCTCGATGGACAACACCGCGAAGCTCTGGGACGTCGAGACGGGTACGGAGGTGTGCACTCTGGCGGGACATACCGCGGAGATCGTCTCACTGTGCTTCAACACCTCCGGAGACACGATCGTCACCGGCGGCTTTGACCACGACGCCAGGGTGTGGGACGCTCGAACGGGGCGATGCGTTCGCGCGCTCGAGGGGCACGGCGCGGAGGTGAGCTCGACGGTTTTCAACTACGCCGGGGACCGCGTGGTGAGCGCGTCCATCGATAGGACATGTAGGCTGTGGGACGTCGGCGGCGGGAGGTGCGAGTTTGTCTGGCGGGGTCACAGCGACGAGGTGCTGGACGCGTGCTTCGACGCTTCGGGCCGAAGGGTCGCGAGCGCTTCGGCGGATGCGACGGCGAGGGTGTACGACGCGTCGAGCGGGGAACTGGCGCACGTCCTGGAGGGACACGAGGGGGAGATATCGAAGGTTGCGTTTAACCCGCAGGGAACGAGGGTGATGACGGCGAGCAGCGATAAGACGTGCAAAATCTGGGACTCGGCCACGGGGCTGTGCGCGCAGACGCTGGAGGGACACACGGATGAGATATTTTCATGCGCGTTCAACTACGAAGGCTCGTACGTCATCACGGGAAGCAAGGACAACACGTGCCGCATTTGGAAGGCTTAGCACTTGGTTCATTAGTGAAAGATTTATGTAGCTAAATCACCGGTAACCACCGTATTGAGGTCCGACTCCTGGCGGCGGCTGCGGATAATTCGCAGGAGGAGGGGGAGGGGGGTACCCCTGCGGCCCCGGCGGGTACCCGTGCGGTGCCGAGGGGTACCCTTGCGGCGCGGGAGGGTAGCCGTACGCGGGGGATTGCGGCTGCGAATAGTACCCGTGCGGCGACGGGGGAGCCCCGACGGCGATGCCCGGCGGCGGGGCCGGCCCGGGAGGGGGCGCCGACATCGACATGTTCCTGATCTGCGCTGCCGCCGCGGACGCCTGTGCCTCGGCCATAGCCCTCTGCGCAGCAGCCTGGTCTGCAGCCGCGTTTTGCTGCGCGGCAGCCGCGGCAGCCTGGTGATGCGCGACGGCGGCCGCCTGCTCGGCCCTCCTGGCGACCACCCCCTCGAGCTGAGCCTTCTCCCTGCGTCTGTTTTCGACGAACCCCTCGCACTCCCCCGCGAGACGGTTCACCGCCTCTGCGAACCCGCTGTAGAACGTCAGACCCTGCTCCAACCCGGATGACAGCTCCCGATAGTGCGCAACTGCCGCGCGCACCGAGGACGCGTGGGCATCCGTCGCGGCCCTCCACGCGTCGACGTCGTACATCTGCGTGAACCTCGCGTGCGTCGCCCGCAGCCGCGATAAGATATCCGCCTGGCTCGACACGTTCGTCGCGATGGCTTCGCGGGCCTTGTCGTACTTGGCCAGCTCGGTCTTGAACAGGCCGTCGTAGTTGTCTGTCTTGGCCATGACCTTACCCATGATGTTGTCGTCTTCCTTGATCCGCCTCATCATCTCCTCGATACCCGCGCGCTCGCCGCCGACCGCCTCCAGGTCCTCGAGCGCCGCGCGGAGCGACGGGAGCGCGCCAGAGTCATCCAGGGTGGACAGCATAGGCGCGCGAAGCTTGGGCGCGGCAGCCGCCAGGTTGACGGGATCCAACACGCCCAACACGCCGTCCACGCCGTCTTCGATGCGCCTCCTGAGGGAATCGTCGCTCCTGGCTGCCTGCGCGAGGTTATTCCTGAACGACGCCAGCTTTTCGCGCAGATTAACCGTGAGCCCGGTGCTGGGCGGCCGGGTCCACGCGCCGGGTCCGTACGATCCGCGGCACGCCTCGTCCTCCGTCGCCTCGGCGTCGAGCGCGGACTGGGCCGCGCCAATCTGCTGAGCGCACGTCTCGTTCATCTCGGCGAGGCGGGCCGCCCCCCCCCTCAGCGCGGCGAGGCCGCCCGCGCCCTGAATCGACGCCACCTCCTCGTCGAGGGGCGACGGGAGCCCGCCGCCCGACCCGGCGGCCGAGTCCTGGCCGCAGCCCGGGGGCGACTCGGGCTGCGCGCCAGCCTCCGCGGCGATGAGGAGCTCCGGGAGCTCCATCTCCCGGAGTGCGACCCTGGCCTCGTCGCTCGCGAGGGCGAGCACGTCGTTCTCCTCCCTGATGAGCGCGTCCACCTTCTCCGTGTATCTGCTCAGAGCCTTGAAGCCGCTCTCCGGCACTATGGCGGCAAACATGTCCTCCGTCGCCGCGTCCACCGCCTCCGCGGGGGGTCGCACAGCCTTGACCACGGCCGCGGCACCGAGCGGTGCGACGTCTTCGTATGCGGGCACGCGCACCATGTACACGCACTCGTTGTCTCGCTGAGCCCTGCGCAGCTGCTCGTCCACCGCGTCCCGCAGGGTAGCAACCGCGCCTACGCAGTGGACGCTGATCCCCCCCGTGTTCTTGGCCATCTTGTGCGCGGCGTGAAGCTCGGTGGAGGCGACGAGCAGGCGGGCGATGGCAGATCCGATGTCCTCGTCGTCGTCCTCCGCCATCTTCGCGGCGCGGGAGAGAGCCTCGGCGTGGAACATCGCTGACTTTGCCGCGACGTGCGCCAACCACGACTTTTCGAGGTGTTCGCTCAGCGGCGGCGACGAGAGCGCCGTCTTGACCTCCTCGTAAAACAGGTGCGTCTGCTGCGCCAGCTTGACGCAAACCGCGGTGCTCTTACCGTCCGTCGCCGCCTTGTCGTAGAAGCACTCCTGCGCCTGCGCCAGGTGCAGGGAGACGAGCATGCCAGCGCACGCCTCTGAGAGATCCGCGGTGGCATCCCCGCCGCCCACGCCGCCAACCTTCCCGAGCACGTCTTCGCGCAGCATGGCGAACGCCCCGGCCGCCTGCTGGAACGCGTGCGCGGCCGTCTTGATCCCCTCCGGCGTGGCGCGGTCCGCGGCGAGGCCGAGCTGGGACCAGCTGGCGCCGAGGTTGAAGATCACGGCAGCTTTCTCGAAGTGCACGTTTGCGATGGACACCCTCTTGTGCGTCTTGAACGCGTCCGCCCAGGAAAACGAGACGTCGATGTGGCCCGACTGCTTGCTGATGGGAAATCGTGACTCCACGACGCACAGCGCGCGATAGTACGCGAGGAGGGTCTCCCTTCGCTGCTCGTGGGTCTGCTGGTTCGCCACCGTCTCGGATCTGAGCAGGCCGAGCCTCGTCAGATCCTCCTCCGACGAAGTCGCCTCTTCGGGAGAGAAAGTGTTCTCGACGTAGCTGCGGATGGGCCCGACCAAATCAACATCTTCGCCCTGCGTGCATCGGCCGGGAACGAGCGTCAGGGAGGAAACCCGCCGGGAAGGCTCTCGGAGGTGACGAGCGTAAAAAGTTGCCAATTTGGGGGGAATTTCCGGGGTGCCGTCGCACAGGCGCGAGAGTGGGCTTCGCGACCTATATCGGGTATCGGGGTCGGGTCTTGGTGGTGCTCACCTTCTTGGGCAAGATACCCAGCATCACTCCGTTCGCTGTTAGGTGGTCCATGGCTGCCGCCCGGTGCGACGCCCCACGGAATGGCCCTGTACGCGATGGTAACATCGCCGTCGGTCTCGTCGCAAATCAGGAATCTCCAGCCATAGCACTAATATAATAGACTATGATACTGTGTGACTGTTTGCCTGTGCAGATCGCCCGGTCGAATGTGATTGGTCAGATAGATCTCTGCGTTTTATCTGTTGACACTTGCACATCGCTGCCCGACGGAGGGCGACCACAACCGAGGGACCAAGCGCTCACATCATGTCGAGCGCGTCTCTCCACGCCGCGGTATGCGCTGGCGTTAGGCCCCAGGTCGCATCCAAGAGGTTCTGCGTCACCTCCGTGGGGCACGGCGCGTCCTCGCCTGTGTCTTGGTCCAGCATCGGACTTTTCTCCTCCTCCGGCAGGTTTCTCCGAGGTCCGCTGTCCATGAAGGCCGCCCCCGCGACCGCGGCGGCGTCCAAGGAGACTGAGCAGTACGCAGGGCGATGTGTGGTCCTGACGCGCGAGGAGGGAAAGAACGGGGACATGTGCAGTAGGCTGACCGCGAGGGGGATCGACTGCCTGGAGATGCCCCTCATCGAGACCGTCAACGGAGCCGACCGCGACGCGCTCCCCGCGGCGCTTAACGATCCGGAGGGGTGGACGTGGGTTTGCATCACCTCGCCGGAGGCGGCGAAGGTGTTCCTGAAGGGATGGACCGAGGCTGGCCGGCCCGACCTCCCAATCGCCACCGTCGGCGCGGGCACGGCGAGGATCCTCGCCGAGCACTACGCGTCTGGAGCTCTCGCGGCTCCGACGTTCACGCCGTCGAAGGCCAACGCGGACACCATGGTGGTCGAGCTGCCGGTCGATGAGAGCTCGCGGGTGCTCTATCCGGCGTCCGCCAAGGCTGCGAGCACCCTCCAGGACGGCCTGGCGGCGCGGGGCGCGACGGTGACCCGTCTCGACACGTACAGCACGGAGAACGTCACCGCGGTCGACCCCGCGGTGCTCGCGAGGGCGCTCGCCGCGGACGTGGTGACGTTCGGGTCGCCATCCGCGGTCAAGGCGTGGATGGCGCTCTCGGGCCTGGATCCCGCGGCGTCGGATCACCCGGCGTACGCGTGCATCGGGGGCACGTCCGCCAAGGCGTGCGACAAGATTGGCCTCCCGGGGGTGCTCTTCCCGGAGGACCCGGGCGTGGACGGGTGGGAGGGGGTGGTGCTCAAGGCCCTGGAGGCTGCTAGGTAGGTAAAGATCCGGGGGGACAGTATCATAATCACGTATTGTCTCACCGTCTCACCCGTTCTCCCACACCTAACTTTTCACGATACGGGATATGTCGTCGTCTCCTTCTAAACGCGTTTATCCACTCATCGACGCGTCCGAGAAGCCCGAGAAGCATGGCGGGGGTGTTCACCCGCATCGTGTACACCGCGATCGCGGTCATGATTCTTATCGCGTCGCCGGATGTATCGTTCGCCGAAGAACAGCCATCGTGTGGAGCCCCGCCCCCGCACATCGTGGTCGTTGGATCCGTAAATGTTGATTTGACAGTGAAGGTCGCGAGGCCGCCCGCGTTGGAGGAGACCGTCACGGCGACGGACCCGCGCGTGAGCGTCGCCGTCGGGGGTAAAGGTGCGAACCAGGCCGTCGCCGCCGCGCGCCTCGTCGCGGGCTCGAGGCCGGTGAGGTTCGTCGGCCAGTTCGGCGGCGATTCACACGCGTCGATGCTCGAGCAGGAGCTCGTGGCGAACGGCGTCGATGTCTCCCTGAGCGGACGCCACCCGGACCTTCCCTCGGGGACGGGCATCGTCATGCTCTCGCCCGGCGGCGAGGCGTCGTCCGTGGTCGTCGGCGGCGCCAACTCCGCGTGGCCCGAGAACGACGACGAGCTCGTGTCGACGATGGTCCGAGCGACGAGGGGCGCCGCGGTGATGTTGCTGCAGCGGGAGGTCCCCGACAGGGTCAACCTCGCGGCCGCGGCGGCTGCGAAGGCCGCGGGGGTTCCCATCGTCGTGGACGCCGGGGGCGTGGACGCCCCTATACCCGCCGCGCTCCTCGAGGCGGCGGATTACCTCTGCCCGAACGAGTCCGAGCTGGCGAGGCTCACCCGCTCGCCGACGTCGACGGACGACGAGGTACTTATCGCGGGCCTCGAGCTCGTCGCCAGGGGCGCCAAGCGCGTGTTGGTCACCCTCGGCGCGCGCGGCGCGATTGTCATCGGGGCGACGGGCGTGCTCGCGCGGCACGACGCGCTGCCGGTGCCGGGCGGTGAGGTCGTGGACGGCACCGCGGCGGGTGACGCGTTCCGCGCCGCCGTCGCCGTCGCCGTCGCGGAGGGTGTCGACGTCGTGAGGGACACCCGGGGGCTGGCTCTGGCCGCTGCGGCGGGGGCGTACGCGGTGAGCGTCCCGGGCGCGGTGCCGTCGCTTCCCACGCGTGACGGTTTGACGGATCTCCTCCCCGAGCACCGACGTCTCCCCGCGCCAAAAGCGACAATAGCGTGCGAAACCGACGCCACCCTTCGCGACGGCGAGTGCCCTCTTCGATTCGGCTCCAGGCTCAACTCCATGAAGGAGCGCCCCGACTTGTGGAGGGGGCGCGCGATGGACGTCCTCGGCATGGTTCGCAGGCTGAGCGAGGTCGAGGGTATCGACCTCGTGGACTTCAACTACCCCCAGCACCTCGACGGTCGAAAGCCAAAGGCTGTGACCAGCGCCCTGAGAGCGGCTGGTCTCGCCGCCGGCGCGGTGGCGGTGCGGTTCCCGGCGTCGCAGTTTCGAGCCGGGGCGTTCACGAACCCCGATCCGTCCGTCCGTGCCGCGGCCGTCGACGTCGTCGCGGGCGCGTGCGCGTGGGCTCGGTCGCTGGACGCGTCAGCCGGCGTCATCGTCTGGCCACAGTTTGACGGTTACGACTACCACCTCCAGGTCAACTACTCAGACGCGTGGCGGCGCGGGGTGGGCGCCATCCGCGCGGCTCTGGACCGCGACGAGTGCGAGGGAGTGAAGGTGTCGTACGAGTTCAAGCCGACGGATCCCTCGAGTCGGTTCGCGCTGGTTCCCAGCACGGCGGCGGCGCTGGCGCTGGTGAGGGACGTGAATCGACCGGGACGGTTCGGGCTCACCCTGGACGCGGGGCACCTGGTGGCGGCCGGGGAGAACCCCGCGCAGAGCGCCGCGATGGTCGCTGACGCGGGTGCCCTGTTCGGCTTCCACCTCGGGGACGTGCACTCGAAGCTCGCGGCTGAGGACGGGCTCGCGTTCGGGTCGGTTCACGCGCCGGGGGCGCTCGAGCTCGTGTTCTGGCTCAGGGCGTCTGGATACAGGGGGCACGCGTACTTTGACACCTTCCCCGAGGCGGAGGATCCGACGCGCGAGGCGGCGTACAACGTCCGCGCGTTCAAGAGGATGTGGAGCTGGGCGGCTCGGCTGGAACGTGACGGTATTCGCGACGTACTTCTCAACCACGACGCCATGACGAGTCTGGAGATGCAGGAAGGTCTTATCGCCTAGCTAAGCCGTAACTGTCAGTGCGGTGAGCATCGAAATCTCCTCAGGGCCGAAGTGCAAAGAAAACGTCGGGGTGGCGGCGGCGGACGCGTGGTACTACGCAGTGAACGGATGGGCATCTGTATCGCAAATGTGCCGAGCACGGCAGTGACCAGGAGCGAACCGATGAAAAGGAACGAAAACCTGGATTTGGAGCTCGCGTCGTCCTTGTGCAGCAGAGGCGTCTTCGCAGAGTCCGCGATGGAGTTGTAGTCTGCTTTCATGGTGATCAACAGACTGGATTATAAGATGGAAGTGGGATAGTCGAATGACAGTGCGCGGCGGCGTGTTCTGCGGAGCAGCTGTCGGTTACCGCGCGGGATGCGTGTGGCGGCGGATATTTGTCGAACCTTCGGGTACAATTTGTCACATTGCGGTTACGTTTCCTGCTAATTTGCGCCCTTTCGTCGGGGGAAGGGTCGCAAACGTGTCACAATATGTCACAAAAAAACCAAGAATAGACCAAGACAAGGGCTGTGCCTGTGGCTACGCCCAGTAGGATGATGTTGAACGCGTCGGAAATAGTCCTCAAAAATCCTCATTTATCCTCAACCTAGTAGAGCTAGAGAATAGGGACTACTAAGATCTTAGTCTATCATATCCCTTTTACCTTCTAAGTGTTAGTGCTTAAACACGTTTTATAGTCTATTAGTTAGTGAGATGAGTGCTGGAGTTCAAGTTACGAAGGTAAGGGTTTTAGTTGTGACAGGGTTTTACCTTCGTACCTTCGTACCTTCGTAGTGCTACCTTCGAAGGTATATCACGCCACCTTCCACAGCCTCCCGCTCTTCAAGATTTCTCCAGCCATGTTCAGGTTATCGATGAACGCGTCCACGTCCGGGATCTGCAGCTGTAGGTCGTCCACCAGCGCGTAAAGTTCGCCGGTGGTGAAGTAGGCACTGTCCTTATCCTGAGCCTTTCGCTTCATCGCGTCGACAAACATCTTCGCCTTGCCTGATTTCTTGAGCTTGCCCCCCTTGCCGCGGAGGGTACCGCCGGGCTTGAGCACGTCCCTCATGCCCTCCTTCATGATCTCCACCGCGTCGTGGGCGTCCTCTGCCGTCACCGTCTCGCGCAGGTCCACCTTGGCGCGGGCCTCGGCGAGTCGGATGAGAGCCTCCATCTGACGCGGCGTTATCGGCACGCTATCCGCGCCAGCTGCGCACCGAGCGCGAATTTCGACGTAATAATCCTGAAGAATCTTGCCAGCCTCATCGGAGAGCATGGGGAAGCAGTATGCCCTGGCGTAGGTGATGTATTTTCGCATCAGACTCACGGGCAACGGCGCGAAGTCCTCGTCCGCGCCCGCGAGATCCAGCCGGAGTCTCTGCTTGAGCGTGGGGCCCCTTCGCACTGCGAGCTGGTTGTCAGCCCGTTCGTTGTCCCGCGGCTGAGGCTGCGTGTAGGCACCCGCGTATTCGTCCTCCTCCCGGTCCCGCGCCTCCTCCTCCTCCTGATCCTCGTGAGCGTACTGCGCCAGGAGCTGTTGCTGCGCCTGCTTGAGCTGCGCCACCCCGCCGACGCCGTGGGGTGCGAGCACGTGCCTCGCCCTGTGCTCGTCCAGCGTGGCGTCCGCGTCGTCCACCAATATGAAGATGAGGTCAAACCTGGAGAGTAGCGCTGGGGACATGTTCAGGTTGTCGGTGATGTTCAGCGACCTGTTGTACTGTCCGCCGTTCGGATTAGCCGCCGCGATTATGGACGCGCGCGCGGGCAGGGTGCAGACGATGCCAGCCTTGGCGATGCTCACCTCCTGCTGCTCCATAGTCTCCAGGAACGCGTCGTGCTCGCTCTGCATCTTGTCAAACTCATCGACGCAGCACACGCCCCCGTGGGAGCGCACGAGCGCACCAGCCTCGTACGTGAACTGACCGGTGGTTGGATCCTTGATGACCGCGGCGGTGAGACCCGCGACGGACACCCCCGAACCACCGCAGCAGTACATCCCCTTGTTCGCCACCTTCGACGCCGCCGTGAGCATCTGGCTCTTGCCCATGCCCGGGTCGCCTACCACCAGGCAGTTGATGCTGCCCCTTGTGGGTATCCATCCGTCGTCCTCGAATTTCTTGCTCACGCCGCCGAACAGCGCGAGCACGATGCCAGCCTTGACGAGCTCCTGGCCGTAGATGACGGGGCAGAGCGAGTGCACCAGCTGCTTGAACTGCTCACCGTCGCACTCCTCCGTGAACCTCACGATGAACTCGAGATCCGCAGGGGACATCGCGGGCTCCTCCTCAAACTCCTTCTGGAAATCCTCCACCCCGAGCCACCCCTCGCTCACCCTACCGAAGTGTGCATCCTCCGCGGCAAGGTTTGGCAGACCGCGCCTGAACGCCTCCTCGGCTTCCTTGGACAGGGGCTGCCTGTTGACGTCGTCACCCGCCCTCTGCCTCGTCACCGACAACGCGTTCACCACGAGCTCAAACTGCGACGCCGCCCTCTCCCGCTCCAGCGCGCTCCCCTTCTGCTCCACGTTGCGCATCTCCACGATCCCAACCACCGTGATCTCATCCCCGGGTGCGCACTTGTTCACCAGCGTCCCCTCCGCTTCGATGTCGGCGAACCGCGCCTGCCCGCGGCCGTCGTAGTCGTCATCCTCCATGACATCCTCTATGAGCTCCTGCAGCCTGATGCGCTGCCAGTCCGCGCACTTGACCGAGTCCCTGTCCGGGGTGAACTTCTTCGATCGGCACCCGGGCGCGGCGCAGCTCTCCGGCTCGTCGTACAGGCCGTTGGTGAAGTAAAACGTCTGCGGCGTGTCGCACCTGTCGCAGGTAAACTGGAGAGTCTTGGCGAGGTAGGATGCGGGGGAGACGCGAACGGCCTGGCCCCGCAGCGTCACGATCTTGCCCGCTAGCGTGGATCTGAGGTCCCTGAACGTCACCCTCGCCTCCGGGTGGTTGACCAGGTGGACGTCTACCACCGGCGGCCTGCAAAGCTTGACCGCGGGCGCAGGTATCTGCATGTGAGGCAGCTCCCTCCTCCCAACCGGCGAGTTGAACACCACCTCGTGGATGGCCGCACGCAGGCACAGCATGGCCTCGGGCGGCGCCAGCTCGAGCGCCGCAAACAGGTCGGGAATGTCTGCCCTTGCCTTCAGCTGGGTAAAATCCAGCGCCACCAGGACGTCCCGGAGGTGGTGCGTCCGCACGCCCTTGATGAGCTCGAAGCCGATCTCGCTGCTGAAGAATCTCGCGAGCACGGCAACGAGCTCCGCCCTCCGGTCGTCCTCCGCGAATCTGAGCCGCGGGAAGTACACGGGCCAGCTCGGAGGGATCGCCTCCGGCTCCTGATCATCACCGGCTCCCCGGCCCCGACCACCCGCGCGGCCACGGCCCCGACCGCCGCGGCCTCCCCGGCCCCGACCGTCCATCGCGCGCTAACAGTGACAGGAAGCCCCCGACTAAAAGTTAGCCTGAAGACCACCAGTCTCCTGGACCAGAGGGGGACGCGCTCTGAGTGCACCAGTCTCCTGGACCAGAGGGGACGCGCTCTGAGTGGGGCGTCATGAGTGGGGCGAAGGAGAGGTTCGAGCGCGCCAAGGCCGGTATCGCGCCGGCGAAGGGCGTCATGGACGGGATCAGGAAGGACATGCAGGCGGAGAAGCTCGGGCTCAAGCCCAAGGGCGGCACCGCGTGGAGCCACGGCTTCTTGAACCAAAAGTTCTGGCATCCGCTGTCGTATCGGAATCAGGAGCGGCTGTTTAAGGCGGAGCAGGAGGAGGAGGCAAAGAAGAAGAGGAACGAGCTCGCGAAGAAGGAGTTCGCGGAGCAGGCTGAGTTCTTCAAGAACACCGAGCTGCTGAGCGAGAGCGACAGGGACGCCCTGAGGAATCGCCAGCAGCTCGCCTTCATGTACCAGCAGCCGCCCGGGTTCAAGGAGATGCAGGAGCGCGAGAAGCAAGAAGCGGAGGAACGCAAGCGACGGGAGATGGAAGATCTCAAGGCACGCGAGGAGGAGGCTGCCAGGGAGGCTGCGGGCCTTCCCCCGCTCGAACCCGAGAAGCCAAAGCGGCACCACTTCAAGAAGGACATGTACGGCAAGAACGTCATGACAGAGGAGGAGATGCCGGAGCTCAGGGGCGCCCCGAAGATGGACGGCGTGGGCCTGGCGCGCGTGCAGCCCTTCGGCAAGCAGGTGAAGGCTGTGCAGTGCCTGAGGTGCGGCGGGTTCGGTCACCAGAGCGGGGACAAGGAGTGCCCGATGCGCGACCAGAACCCGGCGGATGAGTTCCGGGTGAAGCTCGAGGACCCCCTGACGCTGATGCGCGCGAGAGACGAGCTGATGAACTCGCGCAAGTTCGCGCTGAGGACCCCGATGACGTGCGGGCGGTCGCCCACGCGCGGCGGATGCGACCCCGCCGCGGCGAATCAGCAGATGCTCGTCGACGACCCGCAGGTCGAGCTGGAGGCTGGGAGGCCGTCGGGGATCCTGGACTCGTTGCCGAGGTCGGAGCGAAAGCGCCTCATCAAGGAGTACAGGGCTCAGGAGAAGGCGAGCAAGAAGGCGAAGATCAAGGCGGCCGAGGATTACCTTCGGAGCCAGGGTGTGTTATCCTCGAAGGGCAAGGAGAAGGGCAGCAAAAAGCAAAGGTAGTCCAATAACCCTTAGCTTAGCTAGCAGCGACGTAGGTAGAAAAAGGTGTTTAGAGACGCCATCTTAGGATTCCAAGGTACATGCTAACAATACGAATAGAACGCCTTCGACGACAAGTGAACAACAGTCCCTCACCACCGTGAGGAACCAGGCTCATGGCAAACCGCTTGGGGATTAGTCGACGTCCTGCATGGCCTTGACCTCATCCTCGGTGAACTTGCCCTTGCCCTTCTCGGGACCCCCAGACTTGCGCTCAAGGAGAGCCTTGCGGTCCTTGTCGATCTTGAGCTTGGTGATGACGACCTTGGAGGGGTCGATGCCAACGTTAACGGTGGCGCCGTTCACCTTCTCGCGGGTGATGCGCTCGATGTGGATGACCCACTTCTTGCGGTACACCTGGACGACCTTGCCCTCGCGACCCTTGTAGTTACCCCTCACGACAGTCACCTCGTCGTCCTTGCGGATAGGAACCGCGCGAACCTGATGGAAAGGAAGGAAGAGAGGCGAGGTCAGCGCGCGTTTGGAAGGAAAAACAAGCCCCAGTGGAAAAACAGACTGGCAAACCCTAATAGCCCGGGATCGGCGGCCACGGCGCCTTGACGCGCGCCCGGCGAGATTCGACGGCATCGGAGTGCGTTACTTCGACTTCAACAAAGTCGACACATACTCGCGATGTCATGGCACCGCTCATCGCGGCACGGGAGCGCCCGGTAATCGATGAACGGGCGGCCGCCGACCCTGCCACGAGCCCCGCTTCCCGAGAGAAAAATAACCCGATGCATCCTGCCGTCGTCGACGGAACGGCCGCGTGGTCACGGACGCAAGCGTCATCGGTCGTCCAGGACTCGCCCGGTGATTGCATCGGACCCGTGTGTTAATTCTATGGCGAAAGCAGGGCACGTGCGAGGCGCACGACCCGGTTTCCGCGGTGGTCCGAGGGCCCCGGATGAACACTCACCCCGTGCTTGGACTTCAGGTCAGTGCTGAGAGGAGAAGACATGATCTTGCGGCGAGCCGAAGAAGGCGCGGTGAAGTGCGCCTTGCGCGACTTGCGCCGGCTGCTGCTCACGGAGGTGGAGTACTTCATTTTGGCTTGTCGACTACTACGTGCGACGCGCCCCTAATAGAGGGTTAGCGAGATGGTGGCGTCCGGCTTTTCTCTCGGAGCTCCAGGGAAAAAAGGGTTTGGTTTTGGTCGGTTGCACTCTTTCACATTTGGACCGGTTTCTTTTCAAACCTTTATCTTTGAGTCGATTTTCGGCCGGACACCCGCCCCAATGAAACCCGCTGACTGTGCAACCCGCGGTTGATTGTTATCTGCCCCTTCGACCCTCGACCGCGCAACACTTCGACGGATAGCCGACATGAGCGGCGCTTCGCGTAGGATCGAGGTGCTCCGCGACCATGTCGCACCCGCGAACGACGAGGTGAGCGCCCGGAAAACCCTTTGTCGCGACACTCCGCGGCGGTCGAATGTTACCTGCCCTCCTCGTGACCTCGATCTGACAGAGCCCCGACACCTCCAAACCCGACCAGGCTTCTCATCAAATCGGGCTGAACCCGACGATGGCCGTGGCGGCCGCCACGTACGCGGTCCCCCTGCCCGAGCGGCTGAGCGACGGCGACTTCCAGGTCTACAGGTGAGCGCGCACCCCCGCCCAATCACTTCAACCGTAACCTCGAACCGGCACGAACTGACGTCCGACATCTCCCCAATTCCCAACCCCCCTCCGCAGGAACGCCGGCAAGTACACGCGCCTCATGACCGGGTACGCCCCCCCCTTCGACGGCGTCAAGACCCTCCACGACCTGTGGGAGAGCACGTGCAGCAGGCACTCGGACGAGGAGTGCCTGGGCACCCGCGACGTCGCCCCCGACGGGACGCCCGGCGCGTACCGGTGGATGACCTACGCTCAGCTGCACGAGCGTCGAGCCGCGTGCTCGTCCGGGTACGTCGCGCGCGGTTTGAAGCCCGGCGACCACGTCGGGATGTACTCGGTCAACACCGCGGAGTGGTGCGTGCTGGACTCGGCGATGACCCGCAACGCGATGGTCTCCGTGCCCCTCTACGACACCCTCGGGCCCGACGCGGTTCGGTTCATCTGCAACCACGCGGAGCTCGCCGCGGTGTGCGTGTCCCACGCGTGCCTGCCCGTGATGCTGCGGTGCCTCGCGGAGTGCCCCACGGTCAAGCTCCTGGTCGTCTACGCGCACGGGGGTAAGCCCCTGCCGCCGATCCCCTCGGGCGCGGGACACAGGTGCGAGGTTGTGACGATCGAGCAGCTGGAGGCGGAGGGGCGGCGGCGGCCCGTCGCGCCGGTTCCGCCGCGGGAGGAGGCGATGGCGACAATTTGCTACACGAGCGGGACCACCGGCGACCCGAAGGGCGTGATGCTGACCCACCGCAACCTCATCTCCAACGCGGCCGCCTACGCCGACGACCTCGACCTTGGACCCGGCGACGTGCACGTCTCCTACCTACCCCTCGCGCACATATACGAGCGCGTCACCATGCTGGTATGCCTCTTCGCGGGAGCCAAGGCCGGGTTCTTCCGCGGCGACGTGCTCGGCCTGCTGGACGATATCGCAGAGTTGAAGCCCACGGTGTTCTGCTCGGTGCCCAGGCTGTGGAACCGCATTTACGACAAGGTTCACGCAGGCATCCGGGAGGGCGGTTTCGTGAAACAGAAGATGTTTGCCATCGCATACGCCGCCAAGAAGAAGGCTCTGGAGGAGGGCAGGCCCCCGCCCGCCATCTGGGAGAAGATCGTCTTCTCCAAGCTCAGGGATAAACTGGGCGGTCGCGTCCGGTACATGTCCACGGGCAGCGCGCCCATCTCCGCGCAGGTGATGGAGTTTCTGCGGGTGTGCTTCGGCGGCACCGTGTTTGAAGGCTACGGCATGACGGAGTCCGCGTGCGTCATCAGCAAGACCCACGAGGGCGACTTTAGCTGCGGGCACGTGGGCTCCCCCGTGCCGTGCTGCGAGATCAAGCTCGAGAGCGTGGCCGAGATGAACTACACCACCTCGGATAGGCCCTACCCCCGCGGCGAGGTTTGCGTGCGGGGCCCGAGCGTGTTCAAGGGTTACTACAAGGCGCAGGACAAGACGGACGAGGTCATCGACAACGAGGGGTGGCTGCACACGGGCGACATCGGCCTGTGGCTGCCCGGCGGCAGGCTCAAGATCATCGACCGCAAGAAGAACATCTTCAAGCTGGCGCAGGGCGAGTACGTCGCGCCCGAGAAGATTGAGAACGTCTACGCGCGAAGCAAGTTTGTCGCGCAGAGCTTCGTCCACGGCGACTCGTTGATGCCGTCGCTCGTCGCCGTGGTCGTGCCGGACGAGGAGGTTCTCCTGCCGTGGGCCGCGAAAAGCGGGCACCCAGCGGGCGGTGACTTCAAGAGGCTCTGCGCGGACCCGGCCGTGGCGAAGATGGTTCACCAGAGCATGCTCTCGGTGGGCGAGGGCGCGGGCCTCAAGGGGTTCGAGCAGGTCAAGGCTGTGCACCTCCACCCGGAGCTGTTCAGCGTCGAGAACGGGCTCTTCACCCCGACGTTCAAGCTGAAGCGACCCCAGGCCAGGGCTGCGTTCCAGGCGGACATCGACAGGATGTACGCCGGACTCGGTTGATCGAGCACGCGTGTACAGTACATTAGAGACCACACAGCTATGTAAAAAAAAAGGATTATGACTCAACTTTTACCCGCAAGCTTCGTCTTGTCGACAGTCGCTTTCGGGTACTCATCCCTGTGATGTTGACCTGTTCGGACGAGATAGACGAAACCGTGATGGATCCGCGCGGAAGCATGCGATGAGGATGAGCGGGTATGAGCATGCTGGTGAGCGTGGATGAATGATGTGTCATCAAGCGCAAAGGTGGAGAGTTCTCCTTTTCAAAGGCAAGGGAAAACACCGAGTTTGAAAATCTTTGAGGGGACGGCTTGTGCCGACGAGCGCGTTGGCGAGATTATGGTGAAGAGTGTGTTCTTGCGAGTGTGGTGGTGATTAATTTATCACCATTGTGTTTGCGTCGGCGCATGTTGCGGCTCGACGGTAGATGTGTTTGATGTTGTGGCGTGCGCCTTGAAGGGGTCACGACATTTAGTTGGAGGTGAACTTGGTCACGGCCTTGGTGCCCTCGGAGACGGCGTGCTTGGCGAGCTCACCGGGGAGGATGAGGCGCACAGCGGTCTGGATCTCCCTGGAGGTGACGGTGGGCTTCTTGTTGTAGCGGGCGAGCTTGGAAGCCTCGGTGGCGATCTTCTCGAAGATGTCGTTGATGAAGGAGTTCATGATGGACATAGCCTTGGAGGAGATGCCGGTGTCGGGGTGCACCTGCTTGAGGACCTTGTAGATGTAGATCTTGTAGGTCTCGGTCTTGGACTTCTTCGCCTTGCCGCCGGCGCCCTTGACGGTCTTCTTGGCGGGCTTCTTGGAGGTGGGCTTGGCCATTGTTGTTGAGGTGTTGTGTTAGTCGCGCGGACTGGTTGTGATGGCACCTGCAGCTGCTGTGGCTTTTTATACTTTCACCGTGAATCAGTCCGAAAATCCCTCGAATCTGATTGGCCGGGCCAGTTCGGTGAGGACGGAAATTTCCAAATCCGATCCGATACCTTGATCTTCACAGGTTATCTTTGTCTCATTTTCCAACTTTACACTTCCGATTTCAGAAATTCGCACCGGATGAGGACATTTCCCGAACTGGCCCGGCCAATCAGATTCGAGGGATTTTCGGACTGATTCACGGTGAAAGTATAAAAAGCCACAGCAGCTGCAGATGCCATCACAACCGAAGCGCAAGCGCTTACGTTAACACTCACTCAACTTATACATCATGTCTGGTCGTGGTAAGGGCAAGTCCGGCAAGAAGGCCGTGTCCCGCTCCGCCAAGGCGGGCCTTCAGTTCCCCGTCGGCCGCATCGCGCGCTACCTCAAGGCTGGCAAGTACGCCACCCGCGTCGGTGCCGGTGCCCCCGTGTACCTCGCCGCGGTCCTCGAGTACCTCGCCGCCGAGGTTCTCGAGCTCGCCGGCAACGCCTCCCGCGACAACAAGAAGACCCGCATCGTGCCCCGCCACATCCAGCTGGCGATCCGCAACGATGAGGAGCTCTCCAAGCTCCTCGGCACCGTCACCATCGCCTCCGGTGGCGTCCTCCCCAACATCCACTCCGTGCTCCTCCCCAAGAAGGGCAAGAAGTCCGGCTCCGCCTCCCAGGAGTACTAAGCGGCCTCGTCACCGCAACGGAACGTCGATCGCACGTCGCGCGAACGCTTCCGCTCAATCCACTACTCATCAATGGTGTTCAAATCTTAACACCACCACGCAACCCTGAGAACAACCTTCAAGACTCTGAAAAACCCTCTGTCGCTGGTTTTTGAAAATTTTAACAAGATGCGCGCGCGCCGGTTTTGTCTCGTCGGTTAGCATATAACTCGAGTCGATTAAACGCGTCCCGCGTCGCGATCGGATCCGCGACGTCGATCGACTAACTCAGTCGTCCCCGCCCAGGAGCTTATCCAGCGGGAACGCGGTGCGCTGCATGTACTCAACCTTGCGTCGCTTCACCGGCCGCCCCACGCCGAGAAACTCAATCTCGGCGACTGCTCTGGTGAACCGCGCCTGCAGCTCCCACAGCCGCGATCGCTCGAGGTGAAAGGTTCCCTTCTCCTTCTTCTCGTCGTCGTCGCCGTCGTCGTCGTCGTCGTCGTCGCCGTTGCCCCCGTCGTCGCCGGGCGCCGGCAGCGAGAAGAGCGAGGAGCCGTTCCCCCCGTCGCGGGCTCGCGCCATCTTCTTCGCCCTCCCCGTCGACTTTGCTCTTCCCGTTCCTCGGCCCCTTCCCTTCGGCACCCCCGTCGCGGGCTCGTTCGTCTCGCAGAACTCCCTGAACCACTCGTGCACGTTCGCGGCGTCCCCCATGTCCTGCAGCAGCGTGTACGCGCAGCACGTGTCCGGGAGCGTCGCCGCCGGTCCCCCGCTCGCGGGGCAACACGCGCAGCCGAGCACGTGGCGCGGGTTATCCATCGCCTGCTCCACGCACAGCCTCGGCGCCGCCTGCGCCTTCGATCGGAGGTACCGCACGGAGGCGTCGCCGACGCAAAAGAGCTCGCGCGCGCGGAGGGACGCGGGGGGTTTGGACGCGTGTTTAAGGGCGACGCGGCGGAGGAACGTGCGCGCTCTCCGACGGGGATCCGCCTCGTCTTCGTCCACGTTCTGATCCGCGAGTGAAGGCGCCTCGTCCGAACACTGTGTTCCAGACCCGCGTTTAGAGGTGCCGCCGTCGTTCCCCGCCGCTCGTTCCGACACCGGATGAAGAGAACACTCGTCCACCGCGGCTCTCGTTAAAGTCGACGGGGTCCTCGTCGCGCTCGGAGGACGGGGAGCCGGCGTGGCGAACGCTTCGCCGTCCTTTGCGGGGTCCTTATTAGCGGGGTCCCTCGACGCCGAGGCCCTCCGCGCGCGCCGCGCCGACGGCGGACTCGCGAACGCCGAGCGATTTTGATTAGCGGCGGCTTTTTCTTTCGCGGCGGCGGAGTCCGCCGCGGCGAGCTTCGCGTTCTCGCGCGCCGCCCTCGCGTCCTCCATCTCCCTCAGCTCGCGCGGCGCCATCGCCGGATCGCACAGCCTCGCGGTTCGTCGGAGAAACCCCTCGTACTCCGCGTACATCGCGGGATCGACCGAGACGCACTCGAGCCACGTCAGCGCCAACGACGCGACATCCGCGTCCGACATCCGGTTCTCAACGCATGCATCGCCCGTCCCAGGGGGTGGATCCAGCCTGGCGCACAGCAGCCGCAGGAGCTTCTCGCCCTGCGTCGGACATGAATTCATCGCGCGGCTCGCCTTCCGAGTTTCCGTCTTCTCCGCCGCCACCCCCTCGGCGGTTGAATCGTCGTTCCTCCCACCCTGTGAGTCATCCCGGAGCCATCGCGTCGACGACGCGTCCACCAACAGACCCGCGAGCCTTCCCTCATCGCGCCTGTACCCGACGGCGTCGGCGGCGGCGGCGACGCATCGGAGCGCCGTCGCCCACCGTCGCCTTCCGCCGTACGCGTCCGCGATTGTACGCGCGATCTCTTCCCGGCATGCGTCGTCGTCGTCGCTTTTCGTCGCTTTACCGGTTCCCCCCACCCAGGCTTCGCCGGTGCGAAAGTCGCGGAGGTTCTTGCGCGCCCACGTGATGGAGTCGCGCGTCAGGGTCTCGGCGGCGATCGCGCGGGCGCTGGCGAGGGCGGCCTTCTCGGCGTTCTCGGCGGCGCGAGCGGCGGTTTTCGCCCTTCGCTCGATAACGGCGATGCGCGATTCGACGCCGCTGATGGAGGCGTCTTCCTTCGCGTCGATCCCGTCCCTCGCGGAGTGGGCATCGTTCTCCTTATTCTCCCCTTCCTCCTCCTCCTCCGTCGTCGTCGTCGTCTTCGCCGCCGCCAACGATGCGGCCGTCATGCACATCGCCATCGAGCTCAGCTCTCGGGTCATGAAGTGGTCCAGCGCGAGCAGGTGCATCGCTCGCCTCGCGGCGCTCAGGCTGAAGTCGTGCTCGGCGAACCTCGTGACCAGCGTCTCCAACGACGCGTTGCTCGGCGCGGGGACGAACCCTGGGTCGAGGAGAACCCGCTCCTGCACCGCCGTCATGATCGCCCGAGGTGACCACAGCCGGAAGGATTCCACCCGGAGCCGAGCCGCGACGGCCGCGGGGATGATCCCGTGCATCATGGACGCGGACGTGGCCACGCCGAGCAGCACGCACACCGGCAGGGCGTCCCCGGCGTCCGAAAGCGCCAGGAGCAGGTCCGAGAGGACGCGATTGTCGAACGATTCGGTGTCCTCGACGATGACCACCACCGGCCTGGGCGGGAGGAGAGGGGCCCCCGAGGCCGTCGTCTCCGCCGGCGCCGGCGCCGGCGGCGGCGCCGGCGATCGCGACGAACCCAGCGTCGCGGCGGCACCGATCACGGCGACGCTCCGCTCGCGGAGCGCCCTGGGAGCCGCGGGAGCCGCGAGAGCCGCGGCGGCAGCTCCCCGTTTGTCGTTTTCTTTGCCCGAGTCCCCGATCTCTTTGCCCGAGTCCCCGATCTCTTTGCCCGAGTCCCCGATCTCTTTGCCCGAGTCCCCGATCTCTTTGCCCGAGTCCCCGATCTCTTTGCCCGAGTCCCCGTCCCGCTCGTCCCCCGCCTCCTCGTCTCTCACCGCGCCTCCTCCCGCGGCGTCCTCCTCGGCGACGGTGACGGCCTGGTACCACCGGCGCAGGTGCCGGACGCTCCGCCCGGAGGTCCGAAACGATCCCTTCGCGTCGAATTCTCCGACGCCCCGCGTGTTGGCGCGCAGCTGGTTGAAGATGCACCGCACCGCCACCCCGAGCCCGCCCCCGCCCCCGAGCCCGCCCCCGCCTCCATTCGCGCCTCCGTTCGCGGCGAGCGACATCGCGCGCGCCACGGCGGGCGCGAGGACTCCGTCGGCGTCGAAAGCCGAGTTGGCGCCCGCGCCCCTCGCCTTGAGATCGCGCGATCGCAGCAACGCGGCGTGGCACCCCTTGGAGCGGAGGTGCCTGGTGAGCTTGGTGAAGGTCTCCTCGTGATCGTCCGAGTTGACCCCGCCCGCGAGTACCAATCCGGCCGGGATCTGCTGCGCGAGGTGCTGCGGGGTCTTGCCGCCGTTCGCCGCGCGCATCGCCGCGCGCTCGTCGAAGCGATCGACCACGAACGCCTCGAGCCTGCGGAAGGCGTCGGCGTTGGCGTCGGCGAGGACCCGGCTGACGTGCGCGTCCGCCGCTCGCCAGCACGAGACGTACGCCTCGTGTCTGCGCTCCATCCCCTCCACGGTCTCGTCGGGCACGACGGGCTTGAAGGACTTGCGCGCGGTGAAGCGCCTGGGGGCGGGAGCCTTCCTCAGGAGGAAGACGCCGCGCGAGAGCTCGTCGGTCTTGTCGCCCGGCCGGGTCGTCTCCGTCGAGTTGAGCCATCCCCTGTCGCGTCCCACCCCATCGACCGCGGGCGCCATCTGCGAAGGATACTCCCGTCGCCCAGCGCGTCGTCCGTGGTCCCTCCGCCGTTTGGTTCCAGAGGGCGTCCGGGATCTCCTTTTTCAAAGTCCGTCGTTGCGTGCCCACAGGTAGGAACAGCCCACCTTGCTTGACAAACTTGCCGAATAATTTGAACGAAAGCTCAACTCCAAACTCGGTCGGCTCATGAGTGTAGTTGGTCGTTGTCAACGCGTACTGTTTTTTTTAATTAACGTGGTTGCTACATTTCGGCACTGCCAAACGGTCAGCCTAAGTCTGTTTTGGACTGATCTGACAGTGTTTGAATGACAGAAAAGAAGACGACGCGAGGGATAATAACTGGACACTTTCCTTTCTCGGAGTTGGTCCTCCGATCAGGGGCCCAAGATGCATCGGCACTAAAACTACAAGTAGCACTACGGATATCTTGTGCGAAACGAAGATTTTTCGCATCAACGAGCGAATCATCGCTTTACGTTGGTGTCTCGTTTTTAGATTTCAGTGAAATTATCTTGAGAGTGTAGGATTTACCGCGATTCCCGTTGATTCCGTTGTTAGATTCCGTTAGATTTTTTTGAGATATTATTGAGATGTTTCTGGAACAATGCTCACACGTTTGAACGGAGGGCGACTTCATTTATTCATTTCATACTGTTTTCCACGCGCAAAAGGGTGTACAAATCATCCCGTGAAGAATCCGCCAAGCTTTTTTCCCGGAGCTTCTCACGAGGGGTCCTCCGCTGCCAGGGCCCCTCCGCCAAGTCAGACAGCGGGCGGCTTCCATCTTGAACCTGTCATTCAACGGCGCGGCGGTAGAACCACGGGGCACACGGTCGCGCGGACGCACGGGACGGACATCCGCCGCGCGCGTCATCGACTAGAGCGCGACGAGAGACCCCGGCGTCGCTCGTTCGATCGATTCCGTCCCTCACGGACGCCCCGCGCGCGGCGATCCCTCGCGTGACCGACACGTCGCAAAAAAGGGAGGTCGTCGGTTCCGTCGGTCAAGGACCGCCCGTCACGACCCTTGAGGGTGGTCCTCCGCGATGGGAGCGTGCGCGTCCGCTCCCAAGACGCGCGGGGACGGCGCGTGGGACGAAAATGACGTCCACGGCACCTCCGGTCACGATTCGAGCCACTCCGGTCGCGGCGGCGCGCGGTGGTTCGCGGCGGAGCCGACCGATGCCGTCACGGCCTTAACGGGCCGCGGAGAGAGATTCGCAAGATCGAGGCGCGACGACGCGGAGCCCCCGCGCGAGCGCGTCGCGACCAAGACGTCCGCGAGGAAGGCCAGGCCGTTCAAGTACGCGTCCACCGGCGGCGACCACGTCCTCCGATCCCTCAAGTTGAACGACGCCGACCGCCCACCGTCCGCGCACCACGCGCGCACCGCCAGCGACGGAGCGTCCGGCGACTCGTGCGGGGACGAGTCCTGGACTTCGTCCAACCACGACAGCGCGTCGTCCACCGTCGCGAACGCCCCCGCACCGTGCGCGGAGACGGTCGACGCACCCGCGCTGAACCACGTCGAGCCCAGGAACGCGCACAGGCGGAGCCGGCTGTCGGTAACGTCCGTGTCGTCGGAGGTTTCGTCGGAGCACAGCGGCGACGACGCACAGCTGTCGCACACACAGCTGTCGTCATCACAGCGTCGTCGCCGGGGGGGCGAATCGGCGAACGCCGGGTCATCCGACGACACGGACGTTACCGACGACCTCATCGCCCTGGAGGACGCGCACGACGACTCGGGCTGGCCGGCGTGGATCGAGCGCCACGCGGGCGTCGCCATCCGAGAGCGACGATGGCGCAAGCCGAGGGACATGCGAACGTACCGGCGGCTCGACAAGGTTGGGCAGGGGACGTACAGCGCGGTGTACCGGGGCGAGGACCTCACGAACGGGCGCGTCGTGGCGTTGAAGCACATCCGGCTGGCGAACATGGACGACGACTCGCTGGAGTTTATGGCGAGGGAGATTGACGTGTTGGCTCGGCTCGGATCGCATCCCAGCGTCGTCTCCTTGCTCGACGTGGCGTGCGGAAAGACCAAGTCGTCCATGTACCTCGTGTTCGAGTACGTGGAGCACGACCTGGCGGGGTTGTTATCGGTGGCGGAGAAGCACTCGCTGCGTTTAGGGCAGGTGAAGCGGCTGGCGTCTCAGCTGCTGAGCGCGCTCGCGCACTGCCACGCCGGGGGCGTCATGCACCGAGACGTCAAGGGAAGCAACCTGCTCATCTACGACGACGGCACCCTAAAGCTCGCGGACTTTGGCTTGGCGAGGAGGGAACCCCGGGGGATGGAACCGCTGACGAACCGCGTGGTGACGCTGTGGTACAGGCCCCCGGAGCTCCTGTTGGGGGCGAGGGCGTACGACGGCGCGGCGCTCGACGCGTGGTCCGCCGGGTGCATCGTCGCCGAGTTGCTCCACTTTTCGCCCATCTTACCGGGGAGGACCGAGGTGGAGCAGCTCCACAAGATCTTCAAGCTGTGCGGCAGCGCCGACGCGGAGGAGTTGGCGAAGCGAATCGAGCTCCAGAACCGCGCGCTCAAGGCGAGGGCGAACGGGAAAAAGTCGGCGAACGGCAAGGAGGAGCGGATTAAGGAGCCGGCTGGGGAAGAGGCGGGCGGCGGGTTGGCGGTGGGGGTTCCGAGCCCCGAGAACGCGTACCGACGCACGGTGGACGAAAAGTTCGAGAGCTTCCCGCCGGACGCGCTCGACCTCGTGCAGAAACTCTTGGTGGTCGATCCGCTCAAGCGGCTCACGCCGGCGCAGGCGCTGGAGCACCCGTTCTTCACGAACGAACCGCGGGAGGAGGCGCTGGACATGTCGCACGTCGATCCCGCGCACGAGTACGTGGTCCGGAGGGCACAGCACATGTACCGCAACTACGGCGCGCCATCGGTGCAGAAGGTGCCCCTCAACGAGACCGGCGGCGGGAATTACGAGCACGTGGGCGCGCGCGGGATCCTCTCCAAGTCGCCCAAGTACTCCCCGCCGAAGCGGGAGGAGGAAGAAGAGGAGGAGGAGGAGAGCGGCGGCGGTAATAACAGCGGCGGGGGCGTCCCTGCCGGCGTGTCCGAGGCTGGGGCGCCGGGGCGGGTGTCGTCGCCGCCCCCGCGCCGCGCGGGGCAGGGCCGCGGCGGCGGCGGGCCGGACGTCGCCGTGGGCGCGTCGGCGGCTTCGCGGCGCGCGTCCGTGCGCGTCGTTGACCTCGGCGAGCTCGGGTTGTCGTCGGGGCAGCCGGGCCGACGAGGAGCGAGCTCGGATGACGACGTGTCCCCTGTGTCCCCTCCGAAGGGCGGGGCGACCCTCCCTGACGGCAAGACGGGCTTCAGAGACTTCATCGCCAACAGGTCGACGCAGAGGCGGGTCTCCGGCGTTGGGGACGGGCGGGTCAAGACGGCGGGATTCGACCCGGCCGTCGCCAAGGCGGCGATGCTCGAGGCGGGCGGCGATGCTCGAGGTGCGGGGGCTAAGCCGCGGACGAAAGTATCCCCGGACGAGGATGAGCGACGCAATTACAGGGCGCGGGTGAAGAAGGATGACAGCGCGAAGGCGTTGAAGCGCGCGTCGATGGACACCGCGCGGCTGTGAATCGTAATAGCACGAACAGACGCCCTCTACGCGTCTCTTTGAAATCATGAAACTTGCACCACGAATTGGTTTGAAAACTCGCGCGCGACGCGATCGTCTCTCTCCAACTGCGAGCGTCGCGTCCGTTCGTCTCACGGCGGCAGGAGGTGTTCCCTCAGTGCACGTTTCCCGCGCCCGTCCACGAACGTGCCGTGGCACGGCAGGAGTGAATCAAACTCCCACGCGATGACCCGATCTATTTGCTCCTCGAATCTCGCCCGATCCCGCACCATGAACGCGCGATAAAACGGGAGATACACCCGATCCATCCCGAACTTCCACGCCCTCGTCGCCGCAGGTAACACCTCCCCGCCCCCGCCGTAGTTCCAGAACAGGTCCGTCACCAGCACCACCCCGCTCGGTCTGTGGTGAAAGACCACCTCGTTGAAGAACGGAGCGCCGACGAAAGGATTGACCTCGCAGTCGAAGAACGCGAGCTCGAACTCGCCGTTCCACTCCTCCGGGCACACGTCCCCGACGCCAACCTCTCGATCGAACGGGATGAGCGGCTTCTTATCGATCATCCCCGGACATCCCCACAGGACGGCGTCCGGAAAAGCAGCCTTCCACTGGGCGGCGTACTTGACGTGCTCGAAGTTTGGGCTAACAACGTGTTTCACGTCCCCAATCTCCGTCAGCGCCGCTCGAAGGTGGTCGTCGAGGTCGACGGGCGAGTGAACCCACAGGGAACCGTCGCGCATCTTGACGACTCCCATCTTCCCGCCGACGTCGATGCCCTGCCACACGAACGGACGCTCGGCGGCCCACACCTTCTCCCGCAGAGGAGTCAGCACGGAGCCGGAGGGATTGGACCAGTCGTGGTCATGGGACCGAGGGGGAGGTAAGGCGCGCGCGCGCCTCACCGGTTCACCCGAGCGCGGGCGGCGGGTCCAAGTTATCCCCCGAAAGCCGTGCGCCGGTCGAGAGGCGGCGACGCAGCTCTTCATCGTTCTGCCTCGCACCGTGTCGTGAAGTCCGACGAAACGATTCGCCCTCTTAAAAAAAGCGCAGGCCCCAAAAAAAGCTCGTCCCATCACCCACAGCCTTCGATCCACGTGGGCAGCAGCACGACGGACTGAGCGGTGTCACAACCCCAAACATCGATCGATCGGACCAATCGGAACGCTCGAATGAAACGTCTTTTCCCTCGAGCGAACCGATCAAAATCAAGCCGGTGTTGTGACCCGATTTTCGCGACGATCCTTAACGCAAATTGCGCGGCGAAATCTGACTGCTCGTCGTTGGGCGACGCCAGTCACATCGGGATGGGTGTTTCTGTGGCGTGAAACGGTTTTCACCCCACCGCGCACGCAGCTCGAGGAAACGCTAATAAACTCCTTTTTTCGTGCTGGCCGGGGAATTCCTCACGCGAGCGCGCGGGACGGAAACCAGTCGAATACGCGCGATAGGGTGGTGGAACGCCCAGATCGCGTGATATGCCGCCCAAGAGAGCCGCTCGAGGTGGGTATAACGGCCGTCCCAAACCCCGCGATGCCTCGCGCGTGACGACTCCGCGCTCGCATTCCGCCCGCCCCACGCCTCAGACGTCGGGAAATCCACAGCCTAGACGGTTACGGGGTGCACCGGCGTTTTTTTCCGCGAGTGGGCTTCCGCCCCCCAATTGCCGCGACTTGGCGCCCCTCGTGCATGGCGCGCGACCTCTTCCGCGACCCCGTGCCGCGCGTACCGTTCGTGTACACGAGTGAACTGACCCTCCAGCCTTTTTCCCGCGCGAAATCATAGGCGGCGCGGACGCCCAAGGCGAGGAACCGGACGCGGGCGCGGCCGAGCCGACCTCGATCCCTATCCCGAAGCGCAGGCGCACGCAGGAGAAGTCGGCTCCGCGATCTTCGGCGCGCGCCGCGACCAAGGGCGAGCCGGGCGCCGACGAGGACGATGTCAACTCCTTATTCTGGCTCGTTGAGGTGCGCACAGACCACCGCGGTGACCGTGGATGAGCCACGCGCGTCGTCTCCGGCGCGTAGGGTCCACGGCCTCTCCTCGACATTTTTTTTTTCACGGTTTACTTTTCTGGGTTTACGCCCGTGCGTTCGTGGGGGGGGAGTGATCCAGCCCTCCCCCCCGGCGGGGTTGGCGCGGGGTTTGGGGTGATCGAACGCGCGGGATCGCCCCGTGGACGTCGCCTCGGCCGCGAATGCATCCGATCCCACCCCGGGGGCGATCCCCCCGAGCGTCTCCGCGCCTCCCACGCCGCGCGCGCCTCCCGGACCGCGCGCTCCCCTTCGCATGTTTTTTTCCCAATTCCGGCCCTCGCCGGGCGTGGTGCGGTGGCAGTGTCGAAACGAGGCAATTGGCGCGGGGGTTGGGCGTCGCGCGGGGCGCGCGGCGGTGTCCGTCGCGAAACCCCGCGCGCTCTCGATCGCGCGATCTGACCCCCACACGAGGCGTCCGAGCCCTCGCCCCGCGCTGAACCCGCCCGCATCACCCCGCGCGGCGCCCCAAGATCCGCGCGTTCAACCCCTCCGAAGGCTCCGACCGAGGAAAGCGTGGGGCCCCAGCGGCCACGTAACGCCTCTGGTTTTCCCCTCGATTGGGCGCCAGAACGAATCGATCCATCGCCGCCCGCCCCTTACCCCGATTGACCTCGAACGACGCCCCACGCTCACGCCGTCCCCCCGCATTCTCCGACCACCACCCAGGCTGCCTCGAAGGAGGACCTCAAGGGCCTCGTCCCCGACGGCAAGGGGGGCAAGACGAAGGCAAGACAGGCCGGGGGCGGCAAGGCGTCAAAGGACAAGTCGCCGGCGTCGGTGAAGAAATCGTCGGCGAGGGCGAGCGCGGCGGCCAACGGCGCGAAATCCGACTCGGACGGCCCGCCCTCCAACCGCGCGAAATCCCCGAGCCCGTCGGCGTCCAAGGGCGCCGCGGGCGGCGGCGGTGCGTCCACGCCGTCCGGCCTGAAGCAGTACAAGGGCAGCACCCAGCAGTGGACGGTGCAGGAGGATAACCAGCTCAGGCGACTCGTCGACGAGCACGGCCACCGCAAGTGGTCGTTCATCGCCTCCAAGATGAGCGGGCGGCGGGGAAAGCAGTGCCGCGATCGGTGGCTGAATCATCTCAAGCCCGACATCAGGCGCGGAGAGTGGACGCAGGAGGAGGAGCGCATCCTGGTGGAGGGGCACAGGATGCTGGGCACGCGATGGGCCGCGTTGGCCAAGCTCCTGCCGGGACGGCCGGAGAACGCCATCAAGAACCACTGGCACGCGACGCTGCGGTGCAAGTGGGCGCAGCGCGGGGGCAAGATCTCCGAGCTCCAGGCGTACCAGCACTCGCTGCAGCTGACGAACGGCGGCGGCGGGCCCGGTATAAACACGGCCGCTGCCGCCGCGCTCGGAACCGGCGGCGCCGCGGCGGTCGCCGCCGCCGCCGCCGCCGCCGCGTCCAAGGGGACCAAGCCCGGGGAGGTCCCGGTGACGGGTGCCTTCGACTTTGACGGCGCCGCGGCTGCCGCGGCCGTGGCGGCCGCCGCGGCGGCTGTCGTCACCGGCACGACGGGCGCGGCCACCGGCGGCACCAACTCCATCGCCAGGGCGCTCGACTCCATCGTCGCGTCCGCGCAATCAGCGGGGGGCCTCGGCGGTTTGCACTCGCCCTCGGGTTCCAACACCCCGTTAGCTGCGGCCAACCTACCCGGGTTGATGGGCACCCTCGCGCAGACGGGCGCGCTGTCCGGCCCGAACGGCGGCGGCGCGACTGACGCGAAGAGGGGGGACGACGAGCACGCCCTGGCGTCGATGCTGGGCGGCTTATCGCAGGTGCTCGGCAACGCCGCGACCGAGGCGGACCAGGAGGCGATCCTGAGCATGGCCCGCAGCGGCATCGGGACGGGCGCCGCGCTCACCCCCGCGCAGGCTGCCGCCGCGGCGATGCAAGCCGCCGCGGTGAACGCCGCGCAGGCGCAGCAGCAGGCGCAGCAGCAGCAGGCGGCCAAGGCTGTCAAGGCCGCCGCCGCCGCCTCGGAGCGCGCGGTGACCGCGCGGTACGCGGCGAAGAGCGTCGCGCCGCGCGCCCCGCCCCCCGCGGAGAACGCCAGCGGCGACATCATCGAGGCCACCACCGAGCCGCTGGACCTGGCGCGATACCTGGACGCCGTTCGGGGCGGATGCGACGGCGAACCCGACTCGGCTCCGGAGCTCGCCACGCTGATCAGCACCGTCGACTCCAAGCACGGGGACAAGCAACCGCTCGGCGAATCCCTCGCGCAGCACGGCGCCCTCGTGGAGGGCGCCCTGCTGCGCATCTCGCAGGCTATCCGCAAGCGATGGAACTGCCGCAGGATGGCGCTCGTCCTCCGGCTGGGCGCCGCGACCACCGGGGACGTGTCCCTCATCGTGGCGTGCTCGGCGAACAGGTGGCGCGACGCCGCGGGCGCCGCGGAGCACGCGGCGATCGAGATCAAGGACAAGCTCATCGCGTCCATCGCCCCGCAGTGCCTCAGCAAGCAGCCGATGGCGGCGGCGGCGCTCAAGGCTGTGGCGGCGGCGGCGGGTGTTGGCGACGCCGAAGAGGAAAAACCGCCGACGAATCTGAACGACGACGGCGACGGGGATGACGAGGAGGACGGCGTCGCGATGGAGGACGACGGGGACGACGCGGCTAAAGAGGCGAACGAGGCGGATGATGAAACCCCGGAAGGGGAAGGGAACGACGACGGAGCCGCAGCGGCGATGGATGCCCTCGCGGGCCCGGGACGGACGTCGACGAAGGGCGGCGTTCACCCCGCTTCCGTCGTCGAGGTCAAGTCGGAGGACTCGGAGCCCAAGGGACTCGACACCCCGGACGAGCGCGCGCACGCGTGACGAACGAGGTTCACGCGTCACGAACGGTCGCCGCGCCGGTTCCCGAACCCCCGAACAAATTTTGCATGCTGACTTGTGTAACACGAGCTGATGACGTACGACGACGACGACGAATCTCGCCAAAATTACGACTCTCGCCAAAATTACAACTCTCGCCAAAATCGGAGACTACGACTCCATGGGCGTCGCGTCCCCGCCCGCTCCCCCCTCGGCACCCGGTTCCGCGCCTCCTCCATCGCCCCCGCCATCGTCTCCTCCTCCTCCTCCTCCTCCTTCTCCTCCTCCTCCTCCTTCTCCTCCTCCCGGGCCGCCGCCGCCGCCGTCCCCTTCACCCGCGCCGCCGCCTCCTTCGCCGCCAGCCGGCTGCCCCTTCTCCTTGCCCTTCTGAAGGCTCCGCGCGTACGTCGGCGCTATGCCCTCGATTCCCACGCGCCGCAGCAGGTCCTCCTGCACGGCTTCCACCCACACCTTCGGCCCCACGATCTGGAACATCGCCTCGTCCAGCTCGTGCTCCGGGATGACGTCGTCCGGAGGAACGGCCGGGGGCGGATCCGGGTTATCGACCGGGAGCGCAAACGTCGGCGGTTTGATGCCGACGACGCCCCTCATCGTCAGGTTCCTGCTCTCGCGGACGCATATGTAGTACGTCTTGGTGAGCTCCACCCAGCAGCACAGCGCCTCGAACGGGTTCTGGTCCAGGATGCCCTTCGCGCACTTGGTCTGGATGCCCTGGAGCATGGCGATCTTCTTGGCGAGCTCGTTGGCGTCGAAGTTTTTGGCGTGATCGTCGAGCCACAGCTCGACGCCGATCGCCGCGTCGAACTGCGCCTTGACGACGTACTTGGGCGGTTCGTACGTACGGCCCGTTCGCTCGAAGGCGTTCTTAGATTCGACCACCTCGCGCTTGATGAGGTCGAGGTTCTGCCGGAGCTCGTTCTGCACATCCACCGGCGATCGTTGGCGCAGGGGCGGTGGGCGGGGCGGGCCCCCGCCCGGACCCGGCTGCTGCTGCTGCTGCTGCTGCTGCTGCGGGACGGGCACGGCGGGTGGGGGCATCTGGATCGGGACGGCGGGCATCTGATGCATGGGGATCTGCGGCGCCGCGGACGCCACCGCGGCTGCCTGCGCGGCGTGCGCCGCGGCTGCGCGCTCCTGCGCGGCGATCTGCGCCTTGGTCAGCTTCTTGGGCTTGGGCTCGCCGCCCCGCCCGCGGCCGCGACCGCGACCGCGCCCCTGCATCGCGGCCTGCATCGCGGCGGTCTGCTGCGCGGCGATCTGCGCGAGCGTGAGGTTCTCCCCCGGGGGAGCGCCGGAGTCCGCCATGTCGTCGCTCTCGCTCCTTCCTCTCTGCGTTAGGGATTCCCCGCCCAGCAGGCAACAATCTACCACCTGTACACACGGCAAGCTCTGGCGTTGGTCTTGGTTTTGCGGACTCTTGGCTGGCTCTGGCTTGGGTCCCTTGCTTTGGGACTTGCAATTTTCCATCGACGCGCCAAGACGGTTTCGTGGGCCCTCGCATCGCACGGATTGGAACCGAGACCAAACTTCTCATCAAATCTTTGAGTAAATGGACCGTCAAATATACCATATAAATACTTCAGTTAATAGACCGTCAAATATACCATATAAATACTTGAGTTAATAGACCGTCAAATATACCATATAAATACTTGAGTTAATAGACCGTCAAATATCCCATATAAATTTTCGTAAACGTATGGGCAGCAGTCACAGATGGCGGCAACCGCCGGTTACGTTGTCGGGGCCGCGGACCTCCGGCGACAGTTACCTTTTCGTCGCCCGCCCCGCGCGCCCGGCGGACACACACTCACGCGCACGCAGGTCGCGTCGGTGCATCGATACCCGATCGAAGTCGGGTCTTTGCGCGGGTGTGCGATCGTATCGGCGCTCGGCACCGGCGAAGGAGAATGGCGCGAGCTCAGAAGCGCGCGAATGGCGGCCGCGCATCCCGCGGCCTCATCGCGGCCGTTGCGATGTTTTCGGTGGCCGCGGCCTGCGCGGTGACGGGCGCGGAGGCGACCTTCCACGTCTCCTCCGAGCTCGGCGCCGATCTTCCCGCGAGCGCGGGCATCCGCGCGGGCCCCGCCGCGCGCGTGGCGACCACGGGCGCCCGCGACGATCACCCCGCGGTGCCCCACGGCGACGACTGCGCCATGATGAAACTGGTGGTGGATTTCGCGCAACACCGCGGACGTCAGGCGACGCACGCGCGCTTCGACGTTCGCGCCATCCACCACGACGCCGTCCCGGCGGGAGTGCAGGACCACCTCGGCACCCTCATCGGATCCTCCTCCGCGGAGGGCCCCGTGACGATCGTCGAGCGCATGTGCCTTCCCCGCGATCAGGGCTACGTCCTCATCGCCTCCGGCAACGCCACGCGCGGCTCCTCCTTCGACCGCTTCAACGTCACCGTGATCAACGAGGAGTACCTCGACCTCGTCGCCTTCCGGGCGGGGTCCGACTGGACCCGCGGATCCTCCTTCCGCAGCGACAGGCTCGCCGCGTCCGGCGCGGGAGCCTCGAGCGCGCAGCTGGGCGAGAATCCCCACGCCGAGGATTACGAGGTCGAGTTTTTCGAAGACGAGGGCGTCGGCGCTCCCCTCTTTGACTCCCCCGACGGCGGCAAGACCTACCGCCTCCACGGCCGCGCGCGGTTCGACGTCTGGCCGGAGGCGCCCATCGACGCGAACGGCGTGTGGACCGAGTGCGGCGTCCTCGCGGCGGTGTCCGTGGGCGCCACCTCCTACGGCAACGGCGCCGCGCCCCGAGACATGTCCTGGGCTCTCTGGGACAAAGCCGACGTCGACTCCGCCTCGGGCGCTCCGGTGGGGGACCCGCTCGTCGCCGCCGGCGGCGACTCTTTCACCTGGGGCTCCACGATGACCGCGGTCGCGTGCCTGCAACCCGGCGAGTACGAATTCATCGCCGAGGACGGCGGCGACTTAAACCGCGGCTGGGGCTTCGGCACGTCGGTGGAGGTGACCGAGATTGTCCTCGACGAGAAGACGCGCTCGATGCGCCAGAGGAAGATTGCGCACGTCGACGCCCCCACGTGGTTCACCGGCGGCAGGCGCCAGTCCCTCGGTTTCCACGTCGACGAGGCGGACGCGGTCGTGGAAGCCGCCGCCAGGGCGCTCCAACCGAAAACCGCCCCGACTCCGGCGACTCCGGCGACTCCCGCCGCGGAGTCGAACATCGTCGAGATCGAGACGCACGACACCATCCTCCAGGACGACGGGACCGGACGCGACGAGGAGGAGGAGTTCGTCGTGCACCCCACCGTCATCGACGCCATGGACGAGACCCGCAGCGCGGGCGCGCGACTCGCTCGACCGGCTGACGACGTCGGGTCCGCCGAGGTGCGCTCAGCACCTCGCGACTGGAGCACGTACTCCAGCGAGAGCGGGCACAAGGGCATCACCGGCGGCATGGCGTGGGCCTCCCTCGGGAAGTCCGCGACCGTCAACACCCGACGCACGCTCTTGGCCGCCGCGGATCCGTCCGCGCCCTTCGTCGCCGACGGCGCGAACACTTTCCGAAGCGCGGCGACGGCGACGATGGCGCTTGCCGCAGCCGCCGCGGGAGTCGCGCACCTCGCGCACGCAGCGAAGCGCCAGCGCGAGCTCCGCTTTGGAACCCCCGCCGCCGCAGTTACCGCCGCCGCGGTCGTCGACCCCGAGAAGCAGGCGCTCCTCCCCGGGCGCCTCGTCCGCGATCGGCGCACCTCCCCCGCGACGGCGCCGCTTCTGGCGGTGGCGGCGATGGCCGGGCTGGTCGCGTTCGCCGGCCCCTCGATGACGGGGCTCTCCTCCACTTCTCGCGGAAGCGGCGCCTCGAGCTCGCTCGGCGACGCCTTCTCCGAGGCGGCCGGCATCCTCGCCGCGCGCGAAGCCGCCGCGCGCCTCGGCGAACCCGGCGATCCCCTCTGCGGCGCGGGCGTCGACCGATGCCGTCTGCTCGCCCCGACGGATTGCCGCGGCAGGGTGTTCGCGTATCACCCCGGCGTCCTCGCGCACATCCAGGGCGGCGCGCAGACCGCGGACGTGCTCTCCCCGATGGGCGCCGTTCTCGCCGACGGCTCCCCTAACCCGGGGATGAGCCTCATGGACCAAAACGCTCGGGCGTGCGAGACCCGATCCTCGGTGTCGCTCGATCGCCCGAACGCCCGCGGCGTCACGTGCGTTCGCGCGGTGGGTCGCTTCGAATCCGCCGTCACCCTCGAGGGTTGCGTCAAGTCCTGCCGCGAGACCCCGGGGTGCGAGTGGTACCACGCGTGGAGACTCGCGAGCTCGCCGGAGGATGGGCGGTTCGACGAGTGCCGGCTGTGCGCGGGGGGCGGCGAGGGCGTCTGGGCGGGTCCCAAGGATGGCGCCGACGTCGTCTCCGTCGCCGGCCCAGCCTGGTGCCTCACCCCGCATAACCTCACCTCCCACGCCACGGGTCCCAAGCGCTCCGTCCAGCAGTGCCGAGCCGCGTGCGACGCCACGAAGGGTTGCGACGCGTTTAACTTTGGCCAAGCCGAGGGCGACTGCACGCTGCTTCGCGTCGGCGACGGCGCTAAGCGGGGACCGGTGTGGAGGGGCAGCGGCTTCTCCCCGCTCGGCGTGAGTGGGTACGCCACCTACTACGCGGTATCGCACGCCGAGGTGGACGCGGCGATCGGGTCCGCGAGCCTGGGCGATCCCGACGATTGGACCGCGCCGGCGCCGACGGAATCCCGCAGGCTCGTCGCGGGCGCCGCGGATTCGCGATGCGTCGCGACTAAAGACCGCGTCAAGCCTTACGAGAACCTCGCCCGCGGCAAGCCGACGACCCCGCTCGCGGCGGCTGCCGTCGTCGACGGCGTCGTCGGCGGCGACGACGCGTCCGGCGGCGCGGACGCCTGCCCCGCGGTGGTCAAGGGCCTCGGCGCCGCGGGCAAGGCGGACGAGTCGGTGGAGATTGACCTCCAGGGATCCTTCACCCTCGGCGCGCTCTCCGTGTTCGCCGCGCCCGGCGACGCCGCGGCCCTCGCGGGCGTCGATCGCTCCGCGCTCCTCGGCGCGTCCAAGGTTCCCGCCTCGGCGCTCGTCACCGCCGTCAACGACGACACGGGCGTCGAGCGAACGTGCGGCGAAATCGTCCCGGGCGCCGGGGAGAAGACGAAAGACGACACCACGAACGGCTCACCCGTGGAGCTCTTCAACGTCCGCGGCTGCGCCGGCTTTGTCGCGACGCACGTTCGCGTCGAGTCGGCGCGCGCGGGGGCGGTGACGCACCTCTGCGAGGTGCTCGCGCACGCCGCGCACCAACCGGCGATGGCGAAGTTTCCGGCGCTTCCAAAGTGGCTCGAGCTCCGCGAGGAGACAAAGTCCGCGATGGAGGAAGCCGCCGCCGAGTTTGTGCGGGGCGGCGCGGACGCCGACGCCGCGCTCATCGTCAACCGCGACGCGAACGACGTCGACGGGGACGCGACCGCCTCGCATGAGCCCTTCATCACCGGGGAGGACGCCAAGGCTAAGATTGAATCCCTCGAGAGCGACGGAGACGACGACGACTGGCGCAAGAACTCCCACGCCTCCGCCGCCTCCGCCGCGCACATCCCCGACCACGACGAGCACGAGGCGCGCCGACAGGAGGAGGCGGACGCGCTCAAGCTCACCGAGGAGGCCATCGAGCGCCAGGAGAAGGAGCGGCTTCACTCGTACGAGCGCGACGTCACCGACAAGAGGGCCACGTCGGAGGAGCTGCACGACATCGAGCGGCGCCCCACGAACAGCGCGTACCGAGCCGCCGACACGTCCATCGACGCCGTCCCCGACGACGCCATGGACGTCATCTCTCGGCGCTTCGCCGTGCCGAAGACGGTGGAGTCGTCCTACGACGTCGACGAGGCGGCGGCGCACAGGGAGAGGCGCGCGATGGCGCCCGGGCCCGCACCCGCGCACGTGCCCTTCTCGGACGTGGCCGTGCCCGAAGAGGACAGAGCCGGGCACCACGAGCCGGGCTCCCACGCCGTGAGCCGCGGTTACCACGCGAAGGGGCACGCCCAGGGACCCGCATCGTCGTACCATTTGGAGGAGGATTCCGCGGCGTCGCTCGCGAAGAAGGAAGCCCAGGGACCCGCCGCGTCGTATCACGCGCAGGGACCCGCCGCGTCGCCCGCGATGGCGCCGGCGCGCCATCACTGGCCGCCCGTCCCCACCGGCACCTTCTCGCGCACGCCGGCGGTTGTCGAGCCCGAGGCTGACGACGTCGAGCCCGAGCCCGCCGCCGACGTCTCCGAGGATGACGTCAAGCGCGAGACGTCCCACACGCAACCCGTGAGCCCCGAGGTGACCGAAGACTCGTGCGAGCGCGTCTGCGAGGGCCACGGGTTTAACAAGGAGCAGTGCGACGCGATCCCGGGTTGCGAGTTTGGCGAGGATGCCAACTGCTGGTCCGCGGTGGGTCCCAACCCCTGCCCGTCGCAGGCGGAGTGGGAGCTGTACATCTCCAAGCACCCCAAGTCTGTCCCCAAGGATGACTTCATCGAGGTTGTCACCTCGCTGGACAACTGCGAGAAGGTGTGCGGCGGGCACGGCTTTGACCGCGAGCAGTGCTCCTCCATCCCCGGATGCACGTTCGCCGCGGAGGGCTCGTACTGCTACTCCGCGGTTGGCCCCAACCCGTGCCCATCCCTCCTCGAGTGGAACTTCTGGCAGAAACACGCCAAGGACCACGTCTTCCACGACGATCACGGCCACGGGGAGTACAAGGAGGAGTACAACCAGCAGTTCATCGCGGCGCACCCGGAGTTCGCCGACCACGCCGCGCACGACGAGCACACCGACTTCCACCCCTACGAGATCATCGACCAGATGGTGCACGCGCATCCCGAGGAGCACACCAGCGCTCATCCCGAGGAGCACGTGATCGTCGAACCCAACCCCGAGCTGCACGAGGATGCCGACGGTGATGTTCACATGTACCACGTGGACGAATCCCTCGACGAGCACTACGCCGACAACCTCGAGCACGCGCACTACGCGCACGAGGAGCCCTACAGACCGGATCCGATTCACACCCACGCCGAGGCGCTCGTGAACGAGGACAACCACATGGTGCACGAGGAGGTGATGCACAAGCCGATCGAGACGGAGGCGACGGCCACGATGAAGGCGGAGGTGACCACCGCGGCCATCCCGGAACATCGCGAGGAGGCTCACGATCACGAGGAGGCTCACGATCACGAGGAGGCTCACGATCACGAGGAGGCTCACGATGACGAGCACAAGTCCGCGGAGGAGGAGGAGGCTGAGATTCTTCACGAGCACGAGCACGAGGAACACGAGCACGAGGAACACGAGCACGAGGATCACGAGCACGAGGATCACGAGCACGAGGATCACGAGCACGAGGATCACGAGCACGAGGAGGCTCATCACATCGGTCCGGTTGACATCACCGAGACGGCGCATCACGTCGGCGACAACTCGACTACGGAGACTTCGACGATCGTCGAACCCGTCGTCGACTCCGAGGTGCCCCTGCCCAACCCCACCACCGAGCACGACCCGGTCCCGGACATCGTCGAGGTGCACGGCTCCGGCAACGCCACGAACGCGCCCGTCGCCGTTCCCGACGACGAGGCTGCGCCCTTCCCGGAGCTGCGCCACGACCCGGCGTATAACCCCCGCCCCGCTCCGGCGTTTCCCCCGGGGCAGAGCGCCACGCTTCACGACTTGCAATTCGTCACCTGCCCGGGACAGGCGCAGTGCGACAAGCCGCCGTGCGTCCCGTACGTCCACGACCTCCTCGAGGCGCACCTGGTGGAGGGCGCGACGTCGTGCTGCCAGGCGAGCGACGAGTGGGAGTACGGCAACCCTCGACGCTTTCCCCACGTGTGCGGCCAGTGCTCGCGAAACGAGCACGAAAACTACCTGACGTACACGGAGGCTGCGGCGTTCTGCGCGGCCAAGGGTGGCGGGCTGTGCCGCAACAACCAGGTGACGGTGGCTGGGCGCGCGGACCACTGCGCACTCGACCCCGACAGCGTGGTGTGGACGGATAAGCTCTGCGACCGCGGCAGGGGCCGTCAGGCGGTGAAGCTCAACGGCGATTACTCGCACTGCGTCAGCGACTTGGCGGAGAAGCTGCCGGTGGTGTGCTGCGCCAACACGTGCGAGGGGTTCACGCCCAAGCGCATGTGCCCGCACGTCGCGGCTCGATGAGTACGAGGAGGGGTCTGCCAGCGCGGCGACTCGACTCGACTCGATTAACACATCTAACCCTTAACTTAGCATAAATCCCTTGCAATCCAACTTGCCTTGTTCACACAAACGCCGACCGCCGCCGTTGACTGCCCGACGACGTCGCTCCCTCGTCACCCGCGCGGGCGTCGAAACCGCGCGCGCCGTCGCCCCGAGGCTGCCGAGGAGCGTCGCGCCGTCGCCCCGAGGCTGCCCTCCGGAGCGTCGCGCGCACAACCATGGCGCGGCGTCTCCTCGTCGTCGCCCTCGCCGCCCTCCTCCTCGCGGTCGCGTCGCGCGCGCGCGCGCACGACGTCGTCGGTTTCGACGACGACGACGACGACGACGACGAGGGCGGCTTGGGATACATCGTCACGCTCGACGACGACGACGCCGACGCGGAGGACCTGTGCGCGGCGCTGGAGGCGCCGTCGGACCCTCCCCGCTCCGAGCCCGACCTCTTCCCGGGCGCGCTCCTGCGTCGGGCGCGGCAGGTGGCGTGCGCGCGCCGAGTCCGTGGCGTCTGCCGACGCGTGTTCCGCCGCGGGGCGCTCGGCATCCGCGGCATGGTCGTCGACGCCGTCTCCCGCGCCCGGATCGCGGCGCTGGCGCGATGCCTGCCGCGCGCGGTGCTCGAACCCGACCGACCCGTCCGCGCGCAGGCAGGTGTCTCCGACCAACCGGTGCCGTGGAACCTCGACCGCCTGGACCAACCCTTCCTGCCCCTCGACGGCGTCGCGCGCCTGGCCGCCCCGGCCAACGGCGGCGGCGCGGGGGTGCACGCGTACGTCATCGACAGCGGCGTCCGCGCCTCCCACCGCGAGTTCGCCTCCCCGACCGGCACTCGCGTCGACCGAGGCGTCGACCTCGTCTCGCTAACAAACTCGGAACGAGACCGCGCGAGAAACTCCCCATTCGCATTAGCAAACGGCGCTCAAGGTCAGCCAGCGGAGGACCTCGCCGCGCGCGACTGCGACGGCCACGGCACGCACATCGCCGCGACCCTCGCGGGTAACACCGTCGGCGTCGCCCCAAACGTCCGGATCCACCCCGCCAGGGTCCTCGACTGCCGCGGAGACGGCCGAGCTTCCGACGTCGTCGCCGCGCTCGACTGGTGCGCCGGGCACGTGCTGTACAACCGAGCGGTCAAGTCGCCGACGGGTGACGCGAACGACCGATCGGCACACCCGGCGGTCGCCACCCTCGCGTTGGGTCTGATGGCGGGCGCGCGGTCGCTCGCCATGGAGCGCGCGGTGGTTCAGTTCACGAAACGGACGGGCGCGTTGGTCGTCGTCGCGGCGGGCAACTTCAGAGACGCCGACGCGTGCGACGTGTCGCCCGCGCGGGTGACGCCCGCGTTGACGATGGGCGCGAGCGACGCCACCGACAGGGCGTACGCGCACGGCGCGACGGGGACGTGCGTCGACGCGTGGGCGCCCGGCGTGGACGTCGTCAGCGCGTGCGGTGGCGTTCGTCGGTGCGACGCGCCCGGGGACGACGCGTACGTGGCGCAGTCGGGCACGTCGATGGCCGTCGGTCACGGCGCTGGGGTCGCCGCGCTCCTGCTCGGGGAGCACGAGGGCGCGGACGCGGGGATCGTCAAGGCGGCGCTCGTGGGGGGCGCGACGGGAGGGACGGTGTGGGGTTGGACGCTGCCGGGGACGACGACGGCGACGATTCGCGTGCCGGCGGGGGGTTGGGGGCGACTGCCTTTGATTTCTTCCGACGCCGACTCCGAGTACTTCGGTCGGTGAGCGTGTATAAGTGAGGTCGATTGATGAGCGATTGATGACCCTACACCCGCCGCCTCCAGCCTCCGCTCATCACGAGATCTGTCGCAGGGTGATGAGCGAGGGCACCACCTGCATCAGATCGTCCACCGCCACCGCGAACCCCACCCCCGCCTGCCCCTTCCCGTACGGCGTCACCGTCAAACCGATCAACCGACCGCCGCTGTCCAGCAGGGCGCCGCCGCTGGCCGTCTCCGGCACCTTCGCGTCCGTCTGGATGGCGCCTCTGACGGTTGTCGCGTTTTTGGTCGGGACGCTTCGACGTAACCCGCTCACCACCCCCGCGCTCATCGTCGCCAGCTGCCTGAACGACGCCGAAGCTTGCGACGCCGACGCTTGCGACGCCGACGCCGACCGACCCGCCCCCCCCGTCACTTGCCCCGCGTCGCCCGCTCCCACCGCGTAGCACGTCTGACCCACCCGGAGGTCGCCGCTCGTTCCCATCTTGACGGGCGCCAGCTGCGCGGACGCGTCGCCGGCGCGGGTCTCATCCGCGAGGCGCACCCTGAGCACGGCGATGTCGCTCGCGCGCTGCGTGCCGACCACCGCGGCGTCGTACCACACGGGCTCGCCCGTCACAGCGTCGGAGACGGCGACTCTCAGCGCGGCCCGGCCCCCCCCCGCGGCGGTGGATCCTTTTTTGTTTGCCCCATCGACGTCGTTCCTCCCCGGCAGGTGGTCCGGGGCGATGACGTGGTAGTTGGTGACGACGTAACCCACGCCCACGTCGTCGTCGTCGTCGCCGCCGCCCGGCTGCTGCTGGAGCGTGGCCCAGACGACGCCGGTGCCGCGCGGCGCGTACCCGCCGTTGGCGCCGCCCGGGGTGTAATCGGCGAGGCCCACCACCGATCGACGCGATTGCTCGAACACCCGTCGCGCGTTGGCGTCGTCGACGAGGGCGCGCGCGGGATCGGGCGCGCGGGCGGCGACGGTCGCGGCTGACGCGAGCGCGACGGTCACGAGCGCGGCGCGGCGCGATGCGGACGCGGCGGATCGGGGGACCGGATCGGCCGCGGCGGCGGCGGCGTCGTCGAGAGCGACGACGACGCGATTGCCCTCGGGACGACGGGACGATGGAACATCGCTCGTCGCCGGTGATGACGCGGTCCGCTGCTCGCGACGCCGCGACTCCCGGCGGCGGGATGCGGACGCGGAGGCGCGCGGCGCGAGCGATCGCGCGAACGACGAGAACGCCGGCGCGTGCATCGTGCGGGACGCGGCGTCCAGCTGTGAACAACCCGGAGCGACGACGACGCGACGGTGCTGCTGGTCGTCAAAGGGACGCAGCCTCCTCGGCAACAAGTCAGCTCGGAAAGTCCTCGTCAGATCCGCGTCGCGCCCGGCTGCCGCGGACCGTCGCCGTGGGGCGAATCCCGACGACGGCCACCGCGCGGCCGGTTCCCGCGCTCCCGCGGCGGGTCGCGCCCGCGCACGCGCGCCGCGCTCCCCACGGACGAACCGGACGAACGATCCTCCGTCGCGCGCCCCGTCGTCTTCCCGACGGAGCATCTCCCCGGGGTTCCCAAACCTCGTCTCGCTCGTGCACGTCCGACGACCGGGTCCCAATGGGCGGCGCGCTGCAGCGCCGCGGCGTCTCCAAGGACGACATCGTCGCGCTCCTCGAGATCTCCCGCGCCTGCGACACCCTCTACCTCCACCTCACCGGCCTGGCGCGCGAGGACGACGCCGCGATCGTCGCCGTCCTGGAGGATGTGTACGAGTGCGTCGCGCGGGTGGACCCGAGCGCGGAGGTGGTGCCGCTGCTGGAGCGATGCGGCTGGGACGCGGACGCGGTGATGGCGCTCGAGGATCGCATCGGCGACGAGGACCACGTCGTCACGCTGTCCCTCGACCTCGAGGAGGGCGGCACTTTCGAGGAGGGCGGCACGGAGGAGATCGAGGCGGTCGGCGAACGTGAACGCACCGAGGAGGACGATCTCTCCGTGGACAAAACCTCCGTGGGCGGCACGTTCGACCGGATGCACGCGGGTCACAGGCTTTTACTCGCGACCGCCTCGGCGGTGACTCGGTCCGGTGACTTACCCACGGTGTTCATCGGCGTCACCGGGGACGTGCTGCTGACGAACAAGCGCCACAGGGACCTCATCGAGCCGTACGAAGTGAGGGCTTCCAAGGCGGCGTCATTCGTGGCCAAGACCCGGCCGCCGACGTCGCCGCTTTTGATCGAGTGCGGCCCGCTCGACGACGGACCGCCGCTCGCGGCGACGGTGAGGGACATGCGCGCGCTCGTGGTGTCGAGGGAGACGCTTAAGGGGGGTGAGGCGATCCAGGAGGCGAGGCGAGACGCGGGGTTTCCGCCGCTGCGGGTGTGTGTTGTCGGGTTGGTGAAAGGGAGGGCGGGGAAAGGGCGGGGCGACGACGGGAAGGTGAGCAGCACGGCGCTGCGAGCGGACGCGGCGGACGATCGCGAGCGGCGGCGCATGCGAGGTAAATGAGGTAAACGACGAGGTAAACGAGGTAGACGACGGCGCCGCGGAGAGACCGACGCCGTCCCGTTCAAAGGCCTTCGACGTTCGAGGCGGTGTCACCTTCGGTTGAAAAAAAATAAGTTGAGCGCCGCTCACTCGTCTCCGGCGCCCTCCTTCGACGGCCCTCCTTCGCCCGCTTCCTCTCCGTCCGCCCGCCCCCGTCCACCTCGCCGCCCGCCCGCCGGCCACGTTCCCCACCGCTCCGGCGGCTCGAGACCCAGCCTGCGTAACCCCGCGCGCATCCGCTCCCACTCCGTCCCGGACCCAAGCCTCCTCGTCGGCGTCACCTCGCACTCCACGCGAATTACCGCCGCCCCGAGCGCCTCGCGCAGCGTCCCGAGTAGGTGACCATCCCCCCCATCCCCACCGTCGTCGCCCAGCCGCAGCCGCGTGATCGAATCCAACGAGAGCGCCACGCACCGTCGGTCCATGTCACCCGCCGTCTCCGCGATTCGCGCCGCGATTTCCGCGGCGCAGCTGGCGGCGGCGCCTTCTTCTTCTTCATCTTCTTCTTCATCCCCCTTTGTGCGGTTCGACGGTTCGTTCACGACGCGAAGGAGGGGCGGGATCCGGGTCATCGCGTAGGCGACGTTCGCCGCCTCGACCGCGCCGAGCACGCCCGATCGCGCCGCCAGCCGTACACGTAGCGCCAGCGTCGCGTGGGTCTCGGCGTCGATCAACCTCGTCACGCCGGGGAGGAGACGGAGCGCGGGGAGGGTCAGCGCGAGCAGTCTCGCGTGCATGCGGTGCGCGTTGCGTCGAACCGCGCGCGCGAGACCCTCCGCGAGGTGAAGGTCGACCCGGTCCGTCTTCTCCCCATCCCCATCCTCCTCCTCCTCCCCCTTTTTCTTCGCCGCTCTCTTCGACGTTCTCGAGAGCGTCTGATGCGGCGACGCGATTCTCGCGTTGTCGGCGTACATCTGCATCGACGCGAGCGCCTTGAGCGTCGTCGCCGTCTCCACCGGCCCGAACTCGTGCACGGTCGCACCGATCATCCGCACCAGCAGGGCGTACCGTTCGTCTCGGAGGACCGCGAGCGCCGCTCCGAGCCGGTTCGACGGGGGCACGAGTTTCGATGTGCGCAGGCTGACGTTGACGAGTCTGTTCGCGGCGGTGGCGACGTTGACGGGTCTCCACTCGCGCTTCACGGGCATCGCGTCTGCGCCGTCTTTCGCGTTCGCGTCGTCGTCGTCGTTCTCGAAGGTGACGATCTCCCACGCGTCCTCGTGCGTGCCGGCGATGAGCGCGAGGAGGGACTCGGTTCGTCTCGAGTGCTTGATGATGAGGTCGTTGAAGACGCGCTCGGGGTCCCAGGTGGAGCGCGGGGCGTGGGTGCGTCGGAGCCGCCGACGCCCGCGCGCGAGCGCGCCCGCCGGGTGGGTGCCGTCGTCGCGACGCCCGCGCTCGCCTTCGCCGTACCCCATCCACGCGCGCCACACGTCCACCCGCGGGGACGACACGCCCGACGCATCGGACGAGGACGAGAGGAGCGCCGTGGACGACGTCGTCGCGTCGCGGGGCGATGAAGAAGATCGCGGACCCCGAGCGACGTGGAGCCGCTGGAGCGCGTCTCCGGCGCGCGATGCGGCGCCGGAACGCGCGTCCACGACGCCGGCGATGGCGCGCGCGAGATCCCTCGCGCCCCGTCGCAGCATGGCCCCGACGCTCGCGGCGAACAGTGGCGTGCCCTAACCCGCCGTGATGAGCTCAACGAACTCAAAAAATATCTCTGATCCGTCATCGTCAGAGTCCATGGCGAGTTCAAGCGCGACGGTCGCGACGACGGTCGCGACGACGTTCTCGTCGCGCGCGACGTCATCCTCGTGGGCGTCGTCCTCGTCCACCTCGAACGCGCGTCCGTCGTTCCGTGCCCGACGCCGACCCGACCTCCCATTCCGCCGCGTCGAACCTCGCAGGACTCGCGCGGCTTCGACAGATGACGACGTGCTGTGGTGCGCCGACGGCGACGAGCCCAACTCCGTCCCGTGGCACCGCATAGCTCCCCGGTACGAGGCCACCGAGGAGGACGCCGTCGCCGACGGCGCCCTGCTCGAACTCCTCTCCCCGGCGTGGCGCATCTTACTCCTCTCGGACGGATCGGTGACGCGCCACCTTCGCCTGCTCTGCCCGAGGTTGCGGCAGACCCGACTGGAGTGCCTGCGGCAGGGGCCGGTGCCGTCGCCGTCGCAGGTTGGCGTACCCGCGGCGGGGCTGGGCATGCCCGACGACTGCGACCTCATCGCCGGGCCCATGGTCCAGAGGGAGGTGCTCCTGCACATCTCGCGAGGGGACTTCTTCGCCGACGACCACTACCTCGACGCCGAGCTCAACGACGGCGAGCTCGCGAAGGATGGGGACGTGCCGATGGTGTACGCGGCGTCGTGGTGGTCGGAGGATGATTTTCGTAAATACATGGTCGACGGTTCGAGCCCGATGTGGAACAACTTGAGGCAAGGGAACGTGGAGCTGTACAGAGAGGTGCGGAGGGTGTACATGGGCGACAACGAGGAGCTCGCGCGAATCTTCGGCTGCGACGGGCCATTCTGGGGGCGGCACTACATATTCTGGCACCATCAGAAGCCCATGACGGTGGTGTACGAGGTTTTCAACCCCGCGCTCGAGCGCCAGCTCGGACCCGCCAAGCCCGGGGTGCAGTACCTCTGACGACGCGTCCCTTTCCTTCTTTGTTGGCACCGTTCTTTTTGGTTAGAAACGTTAGTAGTCTACCGTGATAGTCTCGTCACTCGGTCTCCGCCGCCCACCGAACGCTTCCCCCGAGACACTCCGCCGTCACCGCGTCCCTGAACAAACCCCGGTACCCGCCCAACATGCTCGCCATCGGCGCGGTCTTCACCCTGGCGCGCAGCTCCTCCGAGATCAGGCTCCCGTAGTTGGCCTCGCAGATGTCCTTCACCGGAATCTCAGCCGTCTTGACGCGATCGTTCAGGTCCTTCTTCAGCACCTCGGAAAACTTGGACACCTGCGCGTGGTAGTGCTTGGACATCGCCTCCATCTCCCAGATGGAGCTCTCCAGCGCCCTGCACCGCGCCGGGTCGGGCTCGTCCGCCGCGAAAGGGTCCGAGTCCGTCGACTTTCCTCCGTTTTCCCTGTGCACCATCACGCCGCACCCCGGGTGCCTTCGCAGCAGGTTGTGACAGTACGCGACGGCGAGCACCGCGCCGGCGGGTGGGGCGTGGATCGCCAGGCGCGACATCCGCTTGATGAACGCGCCCGCGAGGTACGCGGGGAGCGCGGGGGATTTCAGAAACACGTCCAGAAGCTCGAAGAAACCCCTCCGGTTCGCGGCGCGGAAGCAACTCGAGTCCAGCAACCCGTAGAGTTTGTCGTAAAATTTGGGGTACTCGAGCTGGTGCTTGGTCATCAGGTGGAATATGCCGTTCAGCGCCAACATGCCGTCGAGACCGCCCCGGTCGATGGACGCGGTGAAAAAGTCCGAGAGCGTCACGGGCGACGGCATGTGCGGCATCACGTCCGCGTGCGCTCGAACCAAAATCTTGCGGTAGATGTCATCCGGGAAGGGCGCCCTCAGGAGCGCGAGCCACGTGCGCTGAAACAGCTCCCGTCGCCGTTTCCCGTCCGCCCACTTGTCCCTCTGCTCCGACGCCCTCGCGCGGCACGCGTCCGCCTCCTTCGTGGCGGCGGCGACCGCCTTTTCGCGCCCCTTGGCGGTGAGTTTTTTGCCGTCGCGCCGTCGGTTCGCCGCCGCGTCGATGGCGGCGAGCTCGCCAACGGGCACCCCTTTGCACCACGCGCCGTGCGGGTCCTCGGCGTCCCCCTCGGGGTTCGCGTCGCCCCCGCCCCCGACCCCGCCCCCGACCCCGTCCGCGCTCTTCATCAGGCCCAGCATCGCCTCGAAGTCTTCGCCGGCGTCGTCGTCGGCGTCGGCGGATACGGCGGATTTTTTCATCTTCGTAGCCGACTGGGTAGCGGGTGCTGAAGACGCGCAAGCTCCGGAACCGGCGTAGTCCGTAAAGTCCGGCGGGCATCCGACCAGGACGTCGTACAGGTTCCTCGCGATGTCTTGATCCCCCTCGGCGTCGTCGCGTGAATCGTCCCTCCGGCGCTTGTCCCCCGCCGCCGCCGCCGCGCCAGAGTCTCGTCTGAACTCATCCGCCATGCGTCCCACCGCGGCGTACGTGTAGTGGCGCACGTCGTGACAACTGAGGTATCGGCCAGTCAGCGCGCCGAGCATCTCGGGCGAGAACGCGCCGCCGGTGACCATCGCCCTGAGCGCGCGCTCGTACATCTCGTTGTTGAATTTCCCGGGCTGCTCGGACCGCGCGAGCTCCATGACCGCCCGCAGCGCGAGCACCTGCGTGCGCGGAGACACCGCCGCCGCCGCCGCGTCGGAGGCGCCGTCGGAGGCGCGCGAGCGACGCGCCCTGGCGTCGCCGGCGTCCTCATCCGCGACGATCTCGTCCGCGAGGATCGCACAGAGCCTGCGGATGAACGCCTTGTACTGCTCCCCGAATCGCGTCGTCGCCGGCGTCGTCGGCGCGACGCGCAGGTCGCCGCGGCACAATCGCTCCGAGAAGAACCTCTCGAGCGCCACGACCGCGGTGCGGCACGTCGTCTGGTCCTTAGCGTCGGCGCGCACGCATCCGAGGAGGCGGTCGACGCCGTCGGCGGGATCCTTGGAGGTGTCAGTGTTGACGGAGACGCCGAGCGTCGCCGCCTCGTTGCGGCCGACGGCATCCGAGGGCGCCATGGTGGGCCCGCAGCCGTCTGTGCTCCCTGGTACTTGTGGAAGGCGGGCAATGCCGGTCGAGAAAATCGAGCTGTCAACTTTGGCGCCGGTTGGAGAAAGCAACAACCCTAAGATCGGCACACTCCGAGGAGCGCGCCCGAGACGAGACCCCGACGCCATGGCCGAGCATCTCGCCTCCATCTTCGGCACCGAGAAGGACCGCGTGAACTGCCCCTTCTACTTCAAGGTGCGCGAAGCCCTCGCACGCGCGTCCCCGCGCCGTTTCCGTCGCCGCTCCGACGCGCGCCAATTTATTTACTCGTCAATCGATCTGATCCCTGACCAACGCCGCGCGATCCCTCCCCAACCCCGCCCTCTCCAGATCGGTGCGTGTCGCCACGGCGAGCGATGCAGCCGCCTGCACAATAAACCCACGCTCTCGCAGACCATTCTCATGTCCAACATGTACCAGTCCCCGGCCGCCGCCGCCATCGCCAACCCGAGCGCGCAGATCAACACCGACCCGCGCGCCATCCAGGAGCACTTCGAGGACTTCTACGAGGACATCTTCGAGGAGCTGGCCAAGTACGGAGAGATCGAGGGCCTGAACGTGTGCGACAACACCAGCGATCACCTCATAGGCAACGTGTACGTCAAGTTCCGCGAGGAGGAGAGCGCGCTGGCTGCGCTGAACGCCCTGTCCGGGCGCTTCTACAGCGGTCGCCCCATCCTCTGCGAATTCTCCCCCGTGACGGACTTTCGCGAGAGCACCTGCCGACAGTACGAGGAGAACACGTGCAACCGCGGCGGCTACTGCAACTTCATGCACCTCAAGCCCATCTCCCGCCAGCTCCGCAAGATCCTGTTCGGCAGGTACAAGCGACGCGACGACGACCGCCGCGAAGGCGACCGAGGCCGAGACCGAGGCGACGATCGCGGTGGTCGCGGCGGCGATCGGAGGGGCGACTCGCGAGACGGTCGCGGGAGGGGTCCCCCCGGCGGCGGCGGGCCGGATAGGGGCAGGGGCGGCTACGACGACAGGCGGCGCGACGGGCCGTACGACAGGCGCGGCGACGACAGGGGCGGCAGGGGCGGCTACGACGACAGGCGGCCGCGCAGCCGGGACAGGTACGGCGACGACGACAGGCGGCGCGACGATTCCCGCGGCCGCGGCGGCGACAGGGACGACAGGAACGGCGGCGGCGGCGGCGGCGGCGGCGGCGGCGTGTCCGCGAAGGGCATGTCGGACGCGGACAGGCGGGCGATGTTCGCCAAGTGGAACGCGGAGGGCGGCGACAGGGACGACGGCGGCGGGGCCGGAGGGAGCGCGCCCAGGCGCGAGCCCGAGGAGGACGACCGCTACCGTCGCTGAGCGCGCGACGACGGGCTCATCCCGCGACGGGGTCACTCTTTTGTTGTGAGATGGATGACTAGTATCGTTACCGTTAAAGGCGCTAAGGTGTTTTCGTCTTCTAAGTTTGTCGTGTCTGCGTTTTCCCTCCTCTGCTAAATCCAAAGCCGCGTTTGGTTTTTTACGCCCTGATCATCCTCGGCGTCTTCGCCGGGGTGTTCTCGTCGTCGTCGTCGTCCGGGTCCATCGGCAGCATCTCCGCCGCGCCCGTGTTGAAGTACGGCTGGCGCGTGAGCGGATCCTTCCTGTCGAACACGATCCTCCCGCCGCGCGCGATCCTCGGTCGGCAGTGCTGCTTATGCATCCCCAGCGGCAGGACGAATCGACCGAGCCCCTCGGGCGCGGGCGTCTGCGCGAAGATCATCTCGATGTCCGGAATCTCCGGCGGGGGCTGGTACGGCGCCACCTCGATGGGCACGATCGGCCTCGACCGAGCTCTGGCCAAGATGGCGGGATCCGTGAGCAGCTGACCGTTCGGGCCCAGGGCGTATCCCGCGGGCATGCCGTGCTGCCCAAACCCGCCTCCGAGCTGCGCCATCACGCGCGGATCGTATCCCTTCGCCGCGGCAGCCAGGTGCACCGCCAGCCCGGATGCGTCGTCGCGCCGACGCTTCTTGCCGTGCTTCCCGCCATGCCCGGGTTCCGCCGTCCGAGGCGCGAATCGTTCGCCGCCGAGCCGGTACGCGCCGTCCGACCCGACGACGACATCCGCCTGCGACAGCGGCAGACTCGTCGGCCTCTGCGGATCCCACTCCAGCTCCTTGGGCGACAGCGCCCGGGCGCTGGGTCGTTTCGCGAACTCCGCCTCGATCTCCTCGTGCACCGTCCTCGGCTCGTGCCTGAGCTTGATCTGCAGCGTCTGCGCGTCGCACTCGCACCGCGATCGCTCCAGCTTCTTCTCCTCGCGCCGCAGCTGCAGCTCGACAACCGCGTACGCCATCTCCATCTGGCGACGAATCTGGCGCATCTTGTCGTAGCTTCCCGCGTCGTTCTCCCTGCGCCGGCGGGTCTGCGGCCTGTTGGTCTTCTCGCGCTGGCGGAAGACGTTGAACGGGTTGGAGTCGCCGGGCGCGGGGGGCGGCTGCAGCCGGCGCAGGCACGGCTTCCCCGTCTTCGCTCTTTTATCCGTCCAGTACTTGTACACAGCCTCCAGGATGGCGGGGCGGCCGCTGATGTCCGTCAGCAGCTCCAGCGCCTTTTCCTTGGGCAGCGCGGCGGTGCTCGCCATCTGCACGCACCGGTCCTGGTACGACACGATCTGCCCCCGTTCCGTCGCCGTCACCGCGCTCTGCGCCATCCAAGCCTCGTTCGCCTCGCCGCACGCAATCTCGAGCTTCCAGATCATCAGCTCGAGCTTCTCCGCGGGTAGCCGGTTCTGGCCGTCGTTGTACGCCTCCAGCCAGTCCTCGTCGTCGTTGTCGAGGTCGTACTCGACCGCCTCGCCGGGGGGCGCGCCGAAGGTGGGCGACCGCAGGTACGTCGCGGGCTTGACGAAATTCGGCCTGTAGTCCTGCTCGTACGAGGCGACTTTGCGAATCTCGGGGATGGGAATCTCCTTGTCCTTGCCGTCCTTGCTCTTGCTGCCGTCGACGGGCTTGGTGAGCACCTGAATGCGGGCGGGTTCGCGGGGAATGCGGGGTTCGCGGGGCGGGGCGGTCAGGGGAGGAATCCCAAAGTCGAGATGGATGGATGGATGCGGTTTTATTTGAATTGCATGCGGGGGAGTCGAAATGCGGAAATTAGGTCAAAAATCGGCCAGCCGACCGCCCGCCGTATGGGTGCGTAGTCTGGCGAATTGCGCAATTCCGCCGGGCGGGAAACCCTCGGTCGCGCGTGTTGTTCGCTCGGCAATTCGCGTGTGCCAACGCGGAACCCCCGCGGAAACGCACGCGTCGGCGCGGACATCCGGCGCCGATCGCGCCGCGCGCGATGCGGCGAGCACGATCGATGCGTGAAGTATCCGGAGGCGCGGGAAAAACGGGGAAAATCGGGTCGCGTGCGCGCCGACCCGGCCAGATCCGCGCGAGGGGTGAGGGTAGAAATCCCCGCCCCGGACAGCGCTGGCGCGTGCCCGGGCGAACGCCGTGCGAAAAGGGCAGGCGGGGGGCGCGCGGAAACGGGCGCCGGCGGCGCACCTCCTCGTTGTCCTTGTCCAGATTTTTGTGCGCGTGGGTCACCTCTCTCGCCACCGCCTGCGACTCATCGTTAAGGACGGATTCATCCCTGACGATGGCCAACGCCTGGCTGATGTCGATGGGCCGAGCCCTGAACGAGGGACGCGACATCTTCCCTGCGCTCCCTGCTGCTCAGCTCGAGATTCTCCGCTGTGCCCCAATTACCGCGGTGGGGTCTCCCTTCCGGGCCGATGGCACGGTGACGCGATGTGCCTCAGGGATCGATCGTATTGCCCGAGCCACTCACGACACCCAAGGATCGAGTCCCGCCGATCGAAGCGCGTGTCCACCCGGCCGTGCGTGCGGGGGAGCGCGCTTTCCGCTGTGGGCCGGCCACGGATGACGCCTTCCGCCCCGAGTTTGCGGGAGGCTTTTCTTTTGACTCCCTATTTCATAATTGGTATTCACATCCACGATTCTCATTGGCGAAAATACCTCTGATGCGGAAAACTGGCCAATCGAAAGCCTCGAATGTCTCACAAATCGCGACGTGTTATAAACGTGGAAAGCTGCCACGGCAGCTGGCAACACACTGGCGCGCCACAGCACCCTCCGCTGGCCCGGTTCTCCGTTCGCGGCACCCTCGCGTAAAAGGCGTTACGAAGAAGAACGTAGTAAGCCCCCGACTCCCCTACGTGAAGAACATCTTCTGCAGCTGGCGCTTCAGCACGGGCTTGTGACAAGACGGACACAGCGCGTTCCCGCTCCCGTCCCGCCCGAGCAGCTCGAGCCAGCACGAGTAACACGCGGGGTGCCCGCACGCAGCCTCGAACGGCTTCCTCGCGGCGTTGCCGCAGCACACGCATCGCGGGGGCGGGTTGGCCACCGGCGCGGCCCCGCTCCCGCGCCGCCGCTGCTGCGTCCCGAGCGCGCATCCCCCGCCGACGGCGTCTCGCGACAGCGCGGTCCCGGCGCCCCGTTTCCCTAAACACGAACCGGTGATGTCCGAGGAACCCGAGCGATGAACCCCCGATCGTTTGCCACCGACGTACGTCGTCGTCGTCCCATTCGTCGCGTCCCTCGCCCTGAGCGCGCTGAGGTGCCTGTCGTGGAGGTGCCTGTGCTTCTCGGGGACCAACGCGCTGAACGCGGCGTACAGCGAGTTCGGCCCGCTGTCGTCGTCCGCGCGAAGGCACCGAGTCGCGCATCGAAGCAAAGCGGCGACGTCCCCGCCTCCCCCCGCTCGAAAACTCCGAAGCGACGAGACGAGATCCTCGTGCGCGTTGGCGCTCAGCTCGGAGCGCGCCCGGCGCATGAACAGCCGCACGCGATCCTCGCTCGTCGTCGTCGCCGCGTCCGCCGCGGGCGTCGTCGTCGTCGTCGTCGTCGCGGCGGCGGCGGGGGGGGCGCCGCGCGACTGGAGCATCGCGGCGAGTCCCCCCGCTCGTTTCCTCGTGTTGGAAACGACGCGACCCGGAACGGCGGGGGCCCCAGAGCCTCTCGGATACGCGGGAGGCGCGGCGTCGACGTCGACCCTGAACTGACCGCCGAGCGCGCCGAGTAAACCCCCGCGGGGTTGGTGGGGTCGCGCCGCGCCGGTCGCCGCGCCGGTCGCCCCCCCGCCGCCGCCGCCGCCGGACGCGCCGCCGAGAACCTCGAATCGCGCTCCTCCGTCTCCTCCGTTTTGGCTTGAAGCGTTCGGGTCGGTGGATCGCGGCCGGTCCCCGGCGCGGAGCTTGAAGAACTGCGTGAGCCTCGCCGCGGCTTTCCCGAACGTGTCGAACGGCTGAACCGCGGGCCTGAGCCACACGCTGAGCTGCGCGCGGACGTTGCCGTGCGCGAACCTGTAAAACAAAAAACCGCGTCAGTCAGTCTGTCCGTCTCGTCGCCCGCGCAAAGATTAAACTAATGAGCTCACCTTTCGTCGGCGAGCACCACCGCGCCGTAATCGTCCCGGTGGCGAATCACGCGGCCCAGCGCCTGGTTCACGGCACGCATCGCGCCCTGGCTGTACCACTCCTCGCCGCTCAGGTTTAGGTTTCCGTTTCCGTTGTTCAAATTCCGGTTGGCGTCGAGGTAGCTTCGCTTGATTCGAACCTTCGCGTCCGCCTTGGGCGCGTACGGTATGCCGGTGAGGACGACGCATCGGCCAGCCTTGTCCGCGAAGTCTATTCCCTCCGATACCTTCCCGCGGCACACGGCGAAGAAGGCGGCGCCGTTCCGGGCCGTTCCGGCGGACGCCCCGGGGGTGGGTCCCTCCAGGGCGTCGTTGAACTCCTTGAACGCCTCGCGAAACTCCTCTTTCCCCGAGGGCTCGACGACGGCGTGCTTACTGGCGCATATGCGCTCCCATATCGAGGGCGCGCCCGTGTTTCGCCAGTGCTCGACGCACGCGCGCATGACTCCGTAGGACGGGAAGAAGACCAGCATCCCGTCCGGGACGATCCTGGCGAAGTTGACGACGACGTTGCCCAACTCCGATTTATACTCGTCCGTGTCGCGAAATCTGTACGTGGAGTTGAGCTTCTTGCCGGACGGACCGACGGGCACGACGCCGCCCCACACCTGGTGCGGGGCGATGACGTGGGGATTCTCTAAACGAACCCTGAAGTTCAGGCCGAGCTCCGAGGCGAACGACGACATCGGGCTCAGCGTGCCCGAGGTGAGTATCACGGATTTGACCCCCTTCGCCGCGAGGTGCGACATCGTCACGCCGGGGGAGAAGCACCAGAAGCTCAGAGTCGGCCCGGCGCCGTGCCCCGCGCCGAAGCCCTTTCCCGCGACGCCCCCCCGCCCCGAGCTGTTGCCGCCGCGGGATTGGGATTCGTCCGCGCCGATTCGCAGCCGAAAGCTGCCCACGTGCCCTTCCCGCCGCGCTCGAAACGCCAGCTCGAGCGCCTCCGCGAGTTCGTTGATCCGATACCCCGACGCCCTGCTCCTCGACCGCTGTCCAACCGCCGCCGCCTCGCCCGCGAGCAGCGAGGCGGCGTCGGTGGCGATGGACTTGATCATCTCGAGCGTCTGTTCCGTGATCTTCAGCGACGCCAACAGCTCGAAGAGCCGCTCGCCGGGCTCGACGAGTTCCTCGCCGGCGCTCCCCTCTACCCGCGCGGCGACGCGATCCTCCAACGCGAGCAGCAGCGCGCGGAGCTGCTTGTACTCCGCCGCGGGTCGAGGCGGCTGGCCACGCGCGTCGGCACCCGGGTCGGCACCCCTGGGAGCGAGCGAGGTGCCCACGTCGCCGCCGCCGTACCCGTCGTCGACGTCCTTCCCCCGCGCGTTCCACCGCAAAACCCCCGCGGCTTCCCGATCCCCTTCGCCGCCCGCGCGCTCCTCCGCCATGCACGCCGCCTCGAACGCCTCCTGCGCCTCGTTGATCGCCTGCGCGAGGTGTGACGCCGGGAGGTCGAACCCGGCGGCGTCCGAGCACACGCTCTCGATGTTGTGAGCCTCGTCGAAGATGACGACAGCGCCGTCGAGCCTTTCGCCGAGGACGTCGCGCATCGACGGGTCGATGACGTAGTTGTAGGGCATAAACACGATGTCCGCCTCCTTGTACATGTCCAGGGACAGGAAGTAAGGGCACGGGCCGCACCCGCCGCCCACGACCCCGCGTTCGCCGAGCTTGACGAGGTCCTCGATGTCCACCGGGTCGTTTTTCCCAAAGTCGGGCTCGCGGCGGCGGAAGTGCTCGAGCTCGTTGTGGTGCGCGCACGAGCGGGACTGCGTTCGGGCCTTGCACGCGGCGTTCTGCGCGGCGCCGGCGAGGGCGCGGACGTCCTTGTGGACGCACATCTGTTGCCGGCTGCCCATGATGGCCATGCGCGGGCGGTACCTGGTCGCTCTCAACTCGCGGATCACCTGCGCGAGCTGCGAGTGCGTGCGCGAGGCGTAGACGATCAGCGGGCCCCTGTCGGGCGCCCGGTCGTCGCCGCGGCCGGCGGCGGCGCGCGCGTCGGGGCCGACGGTGACGTCGCCGGATCCCTCCATGATCCCCTCGCCGACCCGCTCCATGGCGCGTCTCCCGTCGATCCCTCCCTCGATCCTCCCGTCGCCGCGCCCGTCGACGTCCCGGATCTGCGCGGGGGGCGCGCGCGTCGATCGGGACCCCCCCCCGTGAGCCTTCTCTCGCCATCCGAGCGCGGCGCACAGCAGACAAAGCGTCTTACCCGTACCTGCGACGACGGCGGGGCGGCGGGGAGGAGGTCAGAGGGTCGTCGAACGCGTTCGAGGGCGGGAACGGGGTCTCGGGTCGTCGCTTCGTGACGTCGTCGTCGTGGTTCGGCGGGGTGCCTACCCGTCGGGCTCTCCAGGAGCGCGTTCTCGCCCGCGTGCAGCGCCTCCACGACCCTCTCCATCATCGTCACCTGGCAGTCGTACGCGTCGTAGGGGAAGTCCACGGAGTACGTCACCTCCTCACCCCGCCCCTTCACCTTCAGACCGTACGTCGGCATCGCCGCCGCCGCCTCCTACCCACGCGCCCCGCGACAGTGCACAAAGTCAAACTCCGTCGCGGAACTTGGCAGAACGAGCGAGCTGCGCTCCATTCAAAACTCGCGCGGGGCGGTCGCGGCGCCGGGGATGAGGGAGCCGCTGGCGGTGCCGTGCGAGGTAGGGGCGGCGTCGTTCTCCGGTCGCGTCCCGCCGTCCACGCGCGAGGCCGTGGCTTACGTCGACCTGTGCGGCCTGGCGCTCCTTGACCCGCGCACGCTGCGAGCGAGCCACCGATGGCGGTTCACGAATCTGGCGGGCTGGCACGCGACGAGCGAGACGACGCTGTCGGTCCGGTACATCCCTCGCCCCGACGCGGGGCCGCGGACGATCACGCTGCTGTTCCCGCCCGGATGCGCGCCGGAGGTGCAGCTGGACATGGAGAGGAAGGTGCGGATGTACGCCGAGGGGATGATCCCGCGAGAGAGGCTGGACGACGACCCGCTGCCGGAGGGCGCGACGCTGTCCGCGGATGCCCTGCGCGACGCCAGGACCTTACCCGACGCGCCCCTATCGGACGCCGTCTCACGCGCGGCACCCAACCCGCGGAGGGGACGCGTCGATCGACCGCCGTCCGTGCAGAACACCCCAATCCCCGGATGGGCCCCGCGGCGCATCGACCTGGAAGACGAAGCCATCGACGATTTGACCATCCGCGCCAAACCGCCAAACCGCCAAACCGAACGGAACCTCGACGACACGTTCGCGACCATCCGCGCGGCGTTTCGGAAAGCGACATCCTCCGCGGTGAAACCCGCGAGCATCGTGGCGAGTCTCGAGTCGACCGGCAAGCTTCACAGGGGAAAGGTGACGGGTGGTTTCCGCACCCCAGCGCCGACGATGCCGACCGCCGATGATGCCGAACAGATGCCGGCGATGACGGAGCGCCAACGAACGGTCATGGCCGACGCCGTGGGCGCGTGGCGCAGCGTCGGCACCACCCTCAGCGACACCCCGCTCGACGAGACCGCCGTGCGAGCCGCGTGGGAGCGCGCCCAGTGGCGGCGTCAGGCTGAGGAGGCGCAGATGGCGGCGGCGGCGCGAGCCGAGGAGGAACGCTTGGAGCGGTTGGAGCGGGGACCGGAGCCGCCGAAGGTTGGGCGCCGGCGGGACGTCGCCGCGGGGAGCGCTCGTGTCGGAGGTGACCCGCCGCCCCCGCGCGGGCACAGGCTGGCGAGGAGGCTCGCGGCGGAGGGCGGCGCGAGGAGGGCGGCGAGGAGCCCGCCGATGTTCGACGCCACGCCGAGCCGGGGGTTCGACGATTCAATCGACGGGTTCTCCGGCGCCGCGAACGAGTGGCCCGGCGACGAGGGTGACTTCTTCTACGACGTGGACGTGGAACCCGGGGGACCCGGGGGGGCGGGGACCCGCGAGGCGGTGGACGGGTTCGCCCGGGACGAGGAGGAGGAGGAGGAGGAGGAGGAGGAGGCGGTCAATCGGAGGGTCAGAACATTCGCGGGGGTGGTGAAAGAGTCGCTGGCGAGGGTGGGACGCGCGGCGAGCGCGGGGGACGTCGACGCGGAGGTGGCCGCGCTCATCAACCGGCTGCGACGTCTCGCGGCGGAGCGATGACGCGTCGAAGAACGGCCGAGCGGGCGTTCCGGAGAGGTAGTCTATCACATAAAAAATCATTTTTGGCCGCGCGCGCCGCGCCATCCTCGGGTTCACTCTGGCAGCGACGGCCTGGTGAGCAGGTACACGCACGGCCCGAGCACCGGCACCGCGCAGAACGCCGCCGCTTTCACGCCGTCGTGACACCCCCTCCTCCGCATGTCCTCGGCCACCGCCCCGTACATGGCGATCGACAGCACCGCGAGGTCGCAGCTCGAGACGCACGCGAGCGCCGATTGCTCCCGCCACATGGCGACAAAGCCAGTCGCCGCGTCGCTGGTGAAGTTTGCGGCGCCGTACGCGATGAGGAAGGCGGCGAAGGCGGCGTTGGCACCGGCGAAGATCTTGGACTCGAAGATGGTCCGCGTCGCCCAGCCGAGGGAGGATCTGGCCGTCGGTTCCGTCCTCGGCTCCCTCGCGATGAGGTACGGCCCAAGCGCGAAGAATCCGAGGGCGAAGGATGCGGCGAGGGGCGGCACCGTGGGGATCCTCGGCTGATCCTTCGCTCCCGGGAGGAGCAGCGCGGCGTACACCGCGGGCACGACGCCCAAGGAGTTGAACAGGGCCTCGAAGATGGGGTTGACCGCGCCCGAGAAGGGCGCCGAGACGAGAGTGGTGACGAGCCCCGCGTCGAAATCCGCGGTGCCCTTCGGGGCGACGAACGCGGCGACCGAGCCGAGGCCGAGCCAGAGCGCGAGGAGGCCGAGGCGGGTGGGGTCCCGCCACGGCGCGTACGTGGTGTCGGACCCCGCGGGAGGATCGGCGGACGCGCGAATCGCGGTCGCGTTCGATCGGCGATGATTCGGCGTCGACGTCATCATCGATCGGGTTGGGGTGCCTAACGAGAGACGGACGCGGCCGCGGGGGAGCGCCGCGGTTGATGCGGGCGGCGCTCGCGGCGCGATGACGGCGCGCGGCGGCGCGCGCGACCGCGCCCTCGCGACGACGACGAGGGTCGCGGCGGAGGTGGGGGCGAGTGCGGCCATGGTGCGCTTCGTGTGCGCGTCGCGCGACCTCCGATTGGCCACTGGAGTGCGTGTGGTGGCAGCGGACGCGCAACGATGATTGGCTCGGACACGCCGACGGGGATTTACGATTCCGAGGCGAGTGGGGTGCGCTCGGGCAGTATCAGGGCGCGCGACGCGAATCGCGCCACGATGCCGCGCGCGTTCACCCTCCGCACGGCGCTCGTCGTCGCGCTGGCGTGCATCGCGTCGTGTCCCACCCCCGCGCGCGCGCTCTTCGACGATTTGGGCGACGTCGTCAAGCTCGACGCTAAAAACTTCGACTCGAGGGTGACCAACGCCAAGGAGGACGTCTATTGGCTCGTCAAGTACTACGCCCCGTGGTGCGGCCACTGCAAGAAGCTCGCGCCGGAGTGGACCAAGGCGGCGAAGGCGCTGAAGAAGGAGGTGGGGGACAAGGCCAAGCTCGGCGCGGTCGACTGCGACGACGCGACGAACAAGGCGCTGTGCGCAAAGTTCAACGTCAACGGCTTCCCCACGCTGAAAGGGTTCGCCGCGCGAGGCAAGGAGAGCCACGATTTCGACGGCGCGCGCGACGCCGACGGCATCGTCCAGTTCGTCAAGACCAAACTCGCCGCCAAGACCACCGCGAGCGAGGATAAGCTCGCCCCGAAGCTCACCTACCACGACGCCTTCAACTTCCTCAACGTCGTCGACGCGCACATCGCAAAGGCTTTATTACTCGTCTCATCCGCCTCCACCTCCGACTCATCATCCGCCGGCGTTCCCTCGTGGTGGACGAGCACGGCGGTCAAGTACAAGTCGGGCAGGCGCAAGGACGTCGCGTTCGCGTGGGTGCGCCACGAGGACGACCCGGGCGTCGCGCGCAACTTCAAGCTGGATCCGCTCGTCGACCTGCCGGCGGTCGTCTTCGTCGCTCCAAACGCCGAGTACCACGCGTTTTTGCGCCCCGCCGAGCTGGGCGACCGCGCGGGGGGTAAGATCAGGGCCGCCAAGGCGTTCGTGGACAAGGGACGCGACGGGTCTTTGAAAACGGGGGGTGCCGACGTTTACGTGGGGGTGCCCAAGTTTCCCGAGCCCCGCAAGCCGAGGAAAACGGCGGATGCGCGATACGCCGCGCTCACCGACGAAAACGTTTTAACCGATTGCTTCGGCTCGTACGCCGGCACGTGCGTCGTGCTCGTCGTGGACGCGAACGGCGTGGACGAGTTCCCGGAGAATACTGTCATGGTGGAGCTGGCGAAGAAGTACAGGAACGATCCGTTCTCGTTCGTGTGGATCGACGGCGGCGCGCAGGCGGAATTCGCGAAGGCGTTTGGGGTTAAAAAGTCGCGCGCGCCCGCGCTCGTGGCGGTGAAGAGCGGCCGGCGTAACCGATTCGCGACCCTGACGGCGGCGAGCGCGGGTGACGGCTTGGACGAACGCACCGCGAGCGCGTTTTTGGATAAGATCCTGGGCGGGGACATGCAGTTCAAGCCCATCGCGTCGTTGCCGAGCGTGGAGCCGGAGTACCTCCGCGGCGGCGACGACGCGGCGGCGACGACGTGGGCGGATGAGGAGGACGACGACGCCTCGGGGGGCGTGGAGGTGCACGGCGGCGAGGACGTCGGCGGGGAGGACGACGGGGACGCGCCGTCGGTGGTGGACATCGACGCGCTCCTCGACGTGGACGACGGGGCCGTGGCGGCCGCGCCGGATGTGAGCGACGGCGAGGACGAGTAGGCGCGCGAATCATCACTGAATCATGACACTGGGAACCCGTTTCGTCCCGATTCGCCCACAGCTGTGCCGTGTTGAGAATACGAAGGTACAAGTAATTAGCGCGCCAACGAGCCCGTCAGATGGAGGTGGAGCGCGCACGAGGCTAGCTCCCACCGAGGCACCATGGGCGACAAGCGGAAGCTTCAGTCGGAGATTGACCGCACCCTCAAGAAGATCGACGAGGGTTTGGACGTCTACGACCGCATCTACCAGAAGGTGGTCGACGCCGAGAGCCAGAGCAACAAGGAGAAGTATGAGGTGCGGATGCTCGCCCGTGCCTCGCCTTGGAATCGTGCCCCGGCCGACCGCGGCGCGGCGCCGTCACGTCGCGCGATGGACCCCGCCCGGACGCGATATCCGGCCCCGCGGGGCGAGTCGACGCGTCTCCCGCCGCCCCGCGCGCGGCCGACGCGCGTCCGCCCCGCCCCGCGTCGGTCCCGCGCCCCAAAAAAAACCCTAGCCAGTGGGCATTTAGTCTCATCGCCATCCCCCCCGCCCGCCCGCCCCGCGCCCCGACCCCCCGCGCTGACCATCCTCGACCACCCGTCCCCTCCCCGTCGCGTCCCAGGGCGACCTCAAGAAGGAGATCAAGAAGCTCCAGCGCTACCGCGATCAGGTCAAGCAGTGGGCGAGCAGCAACGACGTCAGGGACAAGACGCCGCTGCTCGAGGCGCGCAAGCTGATCGAGGGGAAGATGGAATCGTTCAAGATCATCGAGAAGGAGACAAAGACGAAGGCGTTCTCCAAGCAGGGGCTGGAGGCGGCGAGGGAGAGGAGAGACCCGAAGGAGCAGGCGAGGGACGAGGCGAGGGAGTGGCTGAACAACTCGGTGGACGAGCTGCAGACGCAGATCGAGGCGTTCGAGGCCGAGATCGAGGCGCTCGCCGAGACGAAAAAGTCCAAGAGCAAATCGACCCGGCCGCCCCGCCTCGGGCACCTCGAGGAGTCCATGTCCCGCCACCACCAGCACATCCAGCGCATGGAGCTGGTGCTCCGCCTGGTGGACAACGAAGCGTTGCAGCCCGAGGACGTCTCCGACCTGAAGGAGCTCGTGGAGGATTACATCGATCGCAACCAGGACGACTTTGACGAATTCGCCGATCCCGAGGACATGTACGCGGACCTGGAACTGGACGACCTCGCCGAGGCCGTCGCCGGCGGCGAGGTGTCGCACGACGTGGGCAAGCCCGCGGTGCTGCAGAAAAAGCTGGAGGAGGAGGGATCCGCGGGCGAGGATTCATCCGCCGGGGGAGCTCTCGGAGGCGCCAAGGCGTTGGCGCGGGGCAACTCCAACTCGGACTCGTCCTCGTCCCTCGTCAAGGAGGCGCTCAATGGCAAACGGAAGGACGGGTCCTCCGTCGCGAGCGACGTCGCCAAACCCGCGTCGCCGGCTGCTCCGAACCTCGGCAGCGGCGGCAAGAAGATCCCCGCGCCCCTCGGGCTGAGCAAGCCGCTCGCGTCGCTGGGGTTGCAGAGCGGCGGACCGGTCCCCGGGCCGAAGGGGCGGGAGGGCCAGCTGGGCGGCAACGGCGGGAGCTGGGGCGCGCCGGGGGGCGGTAACGGCGGCGGCGCGAACTTTCCGGCGGGGGGCGCGGGCCAGCCCCCCCCGGGCGGCGCGGGCGGGTTGCAGCAGCAGCAGTCGTGGGGTTTCGGCAGCGGCGGGGACCCGCCGGTGTTTGGGAACAGTCCAACCTCGCAGGGAGGAACGCAGGGAGGAACGCAGGGAGGGCAAACGTCGGGCGCGGGGGTTAAGTTTCCGCTGCCCAAGCCCGCGCCCGGGTCGCCCCTCCTCGGAGGGGGTGCGCAGAACAACGCGGGCGGAACCTCCCCCGCGAAGAACCTCCCGGCGCCGAAATTTGGCGTGGACGCCGCCAAAGCCGGCGGGGCCAACGCCGCGCAGGCGCAGGCGCAGGCGCAGGCGCAGCTGGCGGGCGACCCCAAGCCCGCCGACGCCGAGGATTCGCTCGCGCTCGACCTCCCCGGGATGGTTCTCCTCGCGGATCTCGCCGATTCGAGCAAGCACCTCCCCCTGGCGGTGCGCCTCGGCGGGATGACGCACGAGGACCCGGGCGTGAACGTCCGGCTGCTCGAGAGCGCGTACCGCAACCTCCCGACGCCGGAGGACGGGACGTGGACGAGGCGGCGGGTCGAGCCGCCCGCCAAGCCGCCGCCGCCGAGCTACCCGTCGTCGACGCCGCCGGTTTTGGATAACCCCGCGCTGTTCGAGCGGCTAGACGCTGACGCCCTCTTCTTCGCGTTTTACCACCAGCAGGGCACCGCGCGGCAGTACCTCGCGGCTCGCGAGTTGAAACGCGCCAACTGGCGGTTTCATAAGAAATACGCCACCTGGTTCGCCAGGCAGGAGGATCCGAAGGTGTCCACCGAGGAGTACGAGCAGGGGAGCTACATCTACTTCGACTTCAACATGAGCGCGGATGGGGGTTGGTGCCAGCGGTCCAAGGGGGATTTCCTGTTCGAGTACTCGCAGCTCGAGAGCGAGATGAACTGACGGAGCGGCGGCGGCGGCGGCGCGGGGTTGGTGGGGAGTTTGTGCGCCGAGACGTGACTGGATTGTATGTAGCCCGTTGTCGTGAATGGAGACTCCGGCTTTGCTTTACGTCGCCTCGGGTATTACATCGTCTCTCTTCCGCGAGTTGCGTTTTGGTTTTGTGAGTTGCTCCATTGATTCCTTCACGAACCTCACTCGTCACGTGGGAGTCGTGAAGGAAAGATGCCTGAGGTCCTCAACTCACAAAACATGAAACAACCAGGTCGTCCTAACACGCGGAAAAAACCCCTGTTGCCCGCCCTCTCCCTACGGGATTAACCCGCCGAGGAGCTTGTTCGCCGACACGAAGCTCATGACCACCAGAGAAATGTCACCCATGTGCGCGACCATCCCTCCGAAGTGCCTGCCGCTCGGCTTACCGCTGGAGTACCCGTGGATGTAGAGGAGCTTGCCCAAGGTCCAGACGCACAGGAAAAACGCGGCGGCTTTCGGGAAAACCATGCCGTTGACGGCGGCGAGGAGCTGGCACATCGCGAGCCACTCGAGCGTCTGCTGGTGTGCCCGCTGAACGCAGTTGAACTCTACGTTGTGAGCATCCGACGACTCGGCGTACAGCTTC
>Ga0181573_10000106_pt1 | contig 79906 bp, 57 predicted proteins | sample 101ome_25_FD_148643 | JGI IMG/M metagenome (GOLD analysis project Ga0181573, IMG submission 148643) | Coastal salt marsh microbial communities from the Groves Creek Marsh, Skidaway Island, Georgia - 101409BT metaG (spades assembly) | ecosystem: Environmental > Aquatic > Marine > Intertidal zone...
GCGATAGAGAGTTTATCGAAGCCGTCGCTAAGCTTCAAGCGGAGAAGGCTGAGCTCGAGGCTAAGATTCGTGCGTTGAGCGCGTCCACTGCGTCCGCTAACGCCAGTCCGACTATGAGTGCGGCGCAGCTGAACGATGCCGTGCGCGACGCGCAAATCCAGTTTGAACAACGTGTGGTCGCCCTCAAGAAGGCGCATCGTGAAGAGCTCGAGCGCGTCGAAGGCATGCTCGCTCGAGCCAAGCAGGAATCGCCGTCTGAACCGCGCGCGGACACTGGCGAGCTCGAACGGTTGCGCTCTCAACTTGCGGCTGAAGTTGAGAAGTTTGACCACGTGAGCGCGGATCTCCAGCGCATCATGGCGGAGGATCTTGCGGCGAAGCAATCGCTCCGCGACGCCAACGCCAAGATCGAGCGCCTCCAGTCTGAGCTGACGCAAGCGAAGCAGTCTCCTGCGCCTTCCACGACTGGCTCAGCCGAGCGTCGCGACGATGGCGAAGTGGAGCGTTTGCGCTCGCAGTTGGCGGCGGAGGTTGACAAGTTCAACCAAGTGAGTCGCGATATGGAACGCATCATGGCGGACGACATGGCGGCGAAGCGTGCGCTTCGAAGCGCGAACCTTGAGATTGAGCGATTGCGCGAAGAAGCGTCTCAACCCAGTCAGGCGGTGAAGAACGACGATGAACTCGTCAAGGCTGTGGCTGAAATTCAAGCCGAGCTCGCCGCGGAGGTTGAAAAGTTCGACCAAGTCAGCGCTGATCTCGAACGCATCATGGCGGACGACATGGCGGCGAAGCGTGCGCTTCGAAGCGCGAACCTTGAGATTGAGCGATTGCGCGAAGAAGCGTCTCAACCCAGTCAGGCGGTGAAGAACGACGATGAACTCGTCAAGGCTGTGGCTGAAATTCAAGCCGAGCTCGCCGCGGAGGTTGAAAAGTTCGACCAAGTCAGCGCTGATCTCGAACGTATCATGGCGGACGACATGGGCGCTAAGCGTGAGTTGCGCGCGGCGAATGCAGAAATCGACAGGTTGAGAACAGAGATGTCTCAAGCCGCTTACGCCGCCTCGACGAGTGACGCCGAGGCCGAAGTGGAACGTTTGCGAACGCTCCTGGCGTCTGAAATGGAAAAGTTGGATCACGTCAGTGGAGATCTCGAACGCATCATGGCTGATGACTTAGAAGCCAAGAGTGACCTTCGCGACGCGGAAGAACAGATCGAGCGTTTGAAGAACGAGCTCACTACAGTAACTGCGAAACTTCTCGCCGAGAACGACCGGCTAAAGGCGTCGGCGAAGGAAGCCACGATGAACTTTGACAACTCCGTCCGAGAGCTCGAAGATTTGCGCGTGACTGTATCAAAACTGTCTTCGGGCAGTGATTTGTCCCAGGTTATCGCGGAACTGCAAGTAGAACTCGCAAAACGTGCCGCCATTGAGTCAGAGCTTCGCGCTCAAGTCGACGCTACGAAAATGGAACTCGACGCTCTGCGGTCGAAAAGGTCTGTCGCGGAACTGCAAGTAGAACTCGCAAAACGTGCCGCCATTGAGTCAGAGCTTCGCGCTCAAGTCGACGCTACGAAAACGGAACTCGACGCTCTGCGGTCAAAAAAGTCTGATACGGTGATCACGCTGCCAAAGTTTGTCAAGTACACGTTCCAAGGTGGAAGTGCCGATTCCAAACAAATTTCTATACTCGAAAAGAAAGTCAAGACGTTGGAGTCACAACTTGCATCAAGACGTTGGAGTCACAACTTGCAGACATGCAGAAGGCGAAGGAACAGTACGATGCCACCATCTCGTCGTTGAAGACAACCGCGAGCGACGTCTCACCGACCGCCATCGTTGACTCGGCCCAGGAGGATCTGAAGCGTCAGTTAGCGGACCAATCGAAGTTCCTCAGTGAAGAGAAGGAGCGGGCTGAGAAGGAACTCGTCGAAGCGGTGGCGAGAATGAAGCTTCTCGCAGAGACCGACAAGGCGAATTACGAAGCCGCGCTTAGAGACCGACAAGGCGAATTACGAAGCCGCGCTTCAGTCGAATGAGAAACAACTCATCGAGGCTGTGGCTGAGCTTCAGTCACTCGCGGGAAGTGAGAAGGCTGCGCTCGAGGCATCTCTTAAGGCGTCGCGAGGTGAACGTCGCCAGCTTTACGCGATGATGCGCTCGGAACTACTCAAGAACGCGGCGTCCTCAAAGGTTGATTTTACGGCTGAAGTCGCCTCTGCGGAGGCTCGTTCCTCTATCTATTGGGAGCAAAAGCTGAAGGAAGCTGAAGAGAAGAGCGACGCACAACTCGCCAGCCTGATGCAGACGTACGAAGCGCAGATTGCATCGCTCAAGGCGGGATCGGGCGCGTCTGACGACATCGTCGCTCTTCAGAAGCAGTTGGACGAGGTGAGGCAGCGCGCGCAACAAGAATTGGTCCGAGCCGTCGCCGAAATCCAGGCGGCGGCGGCGGCGGACATCACTGCTATACGAGCGTTGGTGAAGTCCGAATCAGACGAGCGCTTTTCAAAAGCTGAGAACGCCTTCAATGAAGAGAAGGCGGCGCTCTTAAAGGCGCACAAGGATCAAATTGAGGCGCTCGAAAGCACCATCAGCGGGTCTCTCTCTCAAGATGAGCAAATGAAGCTGAAAGCGGCCGAGGATGCGTGGAAGACGAAACTGCGGGAGGTTGAAAATTCCGCGAAACTTCGAGCGCAAGAGAGCACGGCAGAGCACGAGGCAACAGTGAAGAGACTCGAAAAGCAGCTGTCGGAGGTACGGGATGGGTACGAGGCGACGATTAAAACGTTGAACAAGCAGTTGGCGCAATCCGCGTCCGCGACTGAAAAAGAACTCCAGCGCGATCTCGCGCAAGCCCGTGATGATTTGCAACGCTTCATGCGCGATCAGTCCAGCCGTAAGAACGCGACTGTCAAGTACACGCTTCCCGAGTCGATTACGTACAAATTTCAAGGCGGCGTCAACGAAGTGAAGCGTTTGAAGAAGCAACGCGATGCGATTCAGAAGAAGTTGGACACGTTGGAAGCAGAGTACGCCTCCGCGGGCGCTGACTCCGTCATCGAGAATCGCATTTCGGAGTTGAAGGCTGAACTCGAGTCGACGCGCGCCGAGAGAGATCGAGACATCGAGTTGTTGACGAACCGCTTCAAAATGGAAAACGCGGAAGTCGAGCGACGAATGCAACGCCAACTCGAAAGCGCTACACGCGCGGCTGAAAAGGCTGAGAAAAAGTATATGAAAGCCATCGGCGAGTCGGGAGGCTGGAGATTCAGTCTTTTTGGTCGAGGAAAGGTGCAAGACACGAATGTTAACGCTCTGAACGACGACATGCGCGACAATGCGTCGCTGCTCAAGGCTGCCGAAGAAGAGCTGATCGAATCCAAGAAGCGAGAAGATGAATTGCGTCGCGAGGCTGCGAGCTTGACGAGTGAACTCGAACGAGCGATTTCGAATTCATCTGACGAAATCGACGCCCTGAAGAAGGAATTTTCCAAGAATGTCGAAGCTGCGTCGTCCAACTTTGCCATGGACATGAAGGCGACCGTGGACAAATATGAAACTCAGATCACTAAAATCGAATCGATGGCAAAGGACGAAGAGATCGCAGTCGTCGCGGAACTGAAGTCTGAGGCGCAGCAAGAGATGGCGCGAGTCGTCGCGGAACTCAAGGTCGAGGCGCAGCGTGAGTTGGTGCAAGTCGTCGCGCGTCTGAACGAGGAACGCGACGCGTCAATCGCCGCCGCGGAGACCAAGTACGCCCTCGAGTTGAAGAGAACCAGTGAATTGGCGGCGGCATCGGCGTCTGAGGAGGTGACCGCGCTGACTCGCGCTCTCGCCAAGTTGGAGGACGAAAAGCGCTTGTTGCAAATGGATGTTGTCGCGTGGAGAGACCAAGTCAAATCTTATGAGGAGCAGCTTGCGAAAGCGGAGGCTGCGAGAAAAGACCTGCTCGACAAGTACCAGAATTCGCGATCGATGCTCACGGATCAACTCGCGAAGTCGTCCGAGTTGGAGAAGCGCTACCACGACGACATGCTGCAAGCGGTGGCCCAAAGCATGGCTGAGGCTACGGTGCAGTTCAACGCGTCTCTTCAGGAGTCTGAAACGCAGACGAATGAGGTGCGGCGACAGCTCGAGTCTCTGGGAGCCGAATTCGACGCGCGCGTTCGCGACGCGGCGAAGAAGGAAAACAAGAGGCTGAGAAATCGCGAACAAGAGTTGGAGAAGCAGCTCAAACGAGCGCAAAGAGACTACACGAATCAAGCGAGAAAGATGGACAAGTTGGCATCGCAGTTGGCAGCCGTGCAGTCCGAGTACAAGGCGGCCGAGGAGAAGTGGGCAAGATCCATGCGACTGCTGAAGGACGACTTTGAACAACGCTTGAAGAAGGAACAAGTCACGCTCGCGGAGAAGATTGCATTCTATGAACAACGCGTCACATCGCTCACCGAAGAACTCACCTTGGCTAAGGACCAAGCCAAGAGTGCGTCGAATCGCGCGAAGAGCGAGTCAACTGCTCCTGCACGACCTTTGTTTGAGTTCAACAAGGGTAAACTCGCCGCTGAACAAGCGGCGCGAGAAGACGCGGAGAGACAACTCCTCGCGGCGAAGAGCGAGATGGAAGCTTTGCGAACGCAACTCCGCTGAACAAGCGGCGCGAGAAGACGCGGAGAGACAACTCCTCGCGGCGAAGAGCGAGATGGAAGCTTTGCGAACGCAACTCTTGGCGGCTGAGGAAGAAGTCGAAAAGGCGAAGAGCGATTTGAAAATATCTGAAATCAATCGTTCGAAGGAATTGGCGCAAGCGAGAGACGAAGGTGCTAAAGCCGTACCCCTGTTCCAACGCTTGTTCGGCGCGCCTCAGAAGGCGGCGCGACCGCCTCCGATGCCGAAGGTCGTCGAAAAGGTGGTTGTGCAAAAGACGGAAGATTCGACCAAGGTCAAGGCGCTCGAGGACGAACTCGCCGCCGCGGCCAAAAAGCTGAGCGAGCTCAAAACGGCCAGTCGCGCGGAAGTTGAGTCCGCGAAGAAGAAGATTCGTGATGACTACGAAGCGAAACTTAAAATCTTACAATCGAAGGTTGCGAGCCTCGAGGAAGCCCTTTCGAGATCCGACGAAATCGCAAAGGAGAAGCTCGCGACGGCCATGGAAGCGGCGCAAGCGGAGAAGGATCGCATGGAAAAGACGCTGCGCGCGGAAATCGCCGCGGCGAAGACTCTGGTGTCGAACACGAAGCTCTCGGCGCAACGCGAACTGTCGTCGCTGCTTCGAGACGCCGAAGTGCGAGCGAAGCGGGATTTGCGCGAGCAAGCCAAGCGCGCCGCGGACGAACGTGCCGAGTCAGAGGCTGAAATTCGTGCGAACGCCAAAAAGGCGATCAAGAAACTGCAGGACAAAATTTCTAAATTTGAGACAATGCTCGACGAACGCGACTTGGAGATTGAAGCCAAGTTCAACGCTCAATTCGACAAGTTGGTCGTCGATTTCCGCCAAGAGGTGGAAATTCTCCAAAAGTCGTTGCGCGCGGCGGAAAAACGCGCGGGTAGTGGATCAGAGCCCAAGGTGATTGAGAAGGTTGTCGAAGTTGAGAAGATTGTCGAAAAGGTCGTCAAGGCGGATGTGGACAGCGCTGCGTACGCCACTGAAATCGCGAAGACGAAGGACGACCTCGCTGCACTCAGAAAGCGAAGCGAAGACGACATCGCCAAGCTTCGAGCGTCTTACGAGGAAAGACTCAGAGAAGCCATCGAAGCCAAGGATGCAGCGCTCAAGAAAAGCCGAGAACAAGCGCTGAAGGCTGTCTCGTCTCAGAAGGTGCAGGCGCAAGAAAAACTCAAGGCGGAGCTCGAAGAGCGAGAGAAGGCGCTCAAGGCTGAGAAGGCACTCAAGCAGCAACTCAAGCGCGATCGCGAAAAACTCGAGCGTTCATTCGAAAAGACAGTGAGCGAGCGAGACTCTTACGCTCGTGAAGTCCAGACGCTCAAGGCTTCGCTCGCCGAAGCAAAGAGACGACTGCGCGACTTGGTGGACATGAGCGACGAAGAGTCGCGCGTTTTGGAAGAATCCAAAAAAGTCGCAAGCGAACTCGACGAACTCAAGGCCAAGTACGCCAAATCCATGGGTATCTCCGTCAGTGAAGTCAACGACGAGGACATCGCGGGATTAGAGATCACGACGATCGACACCGTCGTCGCGCGTCGAACCGAGACGAAGTCTCAAAAGAAAACCACCGCTGTGGATTACTTCAAGCAACTCCTCGATCTGAGCGAGAAGTAAACGAAGAACAGTCCCGGCCGCAAGCACGCGCGCGCGCGATTTAGTCAACAGCACGCCAACGTCGTCGTCGAGTGCGATAGCAACGCAAACTTATTCTTTAGACGTAATACGACGGACGACGACACCGTGTCGAGCCCGCGACTCGCCCGCGCCTCGTCACACGTCGCCGCGCACCGCGCAGTTCGCGACGACGCGACCGCGCGTGATGTCGCGCGACGGCATCGCCGGCGGTGTCGTCAAGCTCGACGCCGTGCGCGTCGCCGACGCATCCGGCGCCGTCGGGAGCCAACGTGCTCGGTGCTCGCGAGCGGTCGTAGAGGCCCTTCGCGCGCCCCTCGGCGCGCCCGTGCGCGTGACGCTCCGCGAGAGCGATGGCGAGGACGTCTCCTACGTCTGCGCGCTCGAACCGTGGGACGAGCGCGGCGGGATGGTGGTGGAGATTGACGCGTTCGTGCGCGAAGGAACGGCGGCGGAATCGTCCAATCGTCACGACGACGCGCTCGACGCCCCGCGCGTCGGCACCATCGAGACGCTCGACGCGAAACCGATCGCGTGCGAACGCGTGCGTCTCGTCGGCGTCGACGCGTGCGAGAACGATCGATCGGCGGTGGAGAAGGCGCTTCGAGAACGGTTAGTGCGCGTCGGCGCGACGGTTTCCTTGGGCCGGCGCGTCGACGCCGCGGGACGGATGAGACCGGTCTCGTTCGTCGTCGATCGCGTCGAACCGCGTGGAAACGGAAACGTGACGTGGCGCGTCACGCCGTCGACGGTGATCGAACACGAGACGCGAGCGGAGGAGGGAGATGCCGCGCGAGAGAGAGCGCGACCGGCCGAGTCGAGAGTGGCGGCGAGCGAGGAGGCGATTCAAGCGCTTCGACAGGCGATCGTGTGGCCGTTGCGATACGCGAGAGAGGCCAAGGCGCTCGGGGTATCGTTTCCGAGAGGGTTGCTTCTGCACGGTCCACCGGGAACGGGGAAGACGGAGGCGGTGCGCGCGGTGGCGGATGAGGCGGGTGTCGAGACGCTCTCGGTGAGCAGCGGGGACATCGTGGGCGCGTACGCCGGCGAGAGCGAGAAACGGTTGCGCAAGGTGTTTGAACGCGCGAGAAGGGACGTGAAGCGCGGGAAACCGTGCGTGATCATGATAGATGAGCTCGATGTGCTGTGTCCGACGAGACAGGGGAGCACCGCGCACGAAAACCGAATAGTGGCGCAACTCTTGACGTTGATGGACGGCGCGGGAGATTCGAACGACGTGGCCGTACCCGTGGTGGCGACGACGAGTCGACCGAACGCGATCGATCCCGCGCTTCGGCGGCCGGGACGATTCGATCGCGAGGTTGAGATGTCGTTACCGAACGCAGGGCAGCGCGTGGACATTCTCAAGCTTCACGCCGCGACGCTTCCGCTCGACGATGACGTCGACTTCGCGGCGGTGTCGCAGGATAGTAAAGGCTACAGCGGCGCGGACATTGCGGCGTTGTGCAGAGAAGCGGCGATGTGCGCCATCAAGAGACGAACGTCGGATGTCGTCATCGGCGGCGCCGACCAAGAGATGAAGATTTCCGCCGCTGATTTCCAAGCGGCGCGGTCGCGCATCCGCGCCTCCGTCGTGCGAGGACTCGCGGTCGAGCTTCCACCGATCACGTGGGACGACATAGGTGGACTGGACGACGTCAAGAAGCGTCTGCGTCAAGCGGTGGAGTGGCCGCTTCACCACGCCGACGCGTTTCGACGTCTCGGTCTGCGACCACCCAAGGGCATTCTTTTACACGGTCCTCCGGGATGCGCCAAGACGACACTCGCGCGCGCCGCGGCGACGGCGTCGGGCGCGACCGTCATCACCCTCACCGCCGCGGACGTCTTCAGCAAATACCTTGGCGACGGTGAAAAGATTCTTCGAAGCACCTTTAGCAAGGCGCGAAAATCCGCCCCCGCGGTGCTCCTCCTGGACGAAATCGACGGCATGTGCGGTTCACGCGGCGACGGCGCGTCCGAGGGTGCACACGACGTCGCCACGCGTCTCCTCTCCGTCTTCCTCACCGAGATGGACGGTTTAGATTCGACGCCCACCGCCTCGGGCGGCGTCCTCGTCGTCGCCACCACCAACCGTCCGCAAAGCCTCGATCCCGCCCTCACGCGTCCCGGCCGGCTCGATCTCGTCCTCGAGATCCCACCCCTCGACCACGCCGGCCGTCTCGCTGCCCTCCGCGTGCACACGCGCGACGTCCGTCTCCACGACGACGTCAACCTCGACGACCTCGCGCGCCGCGCCGTCGGCTACACGGGCGCCGAGCTCCGCCACGTCGTCAAGGAGGCCGCCTTCACCGCCCTTCGACGCGACGTCACCGCCGACCGCGTGCGCCTCGAGCACTTCACCATCGACCCCAAACATCGTCCGTAGTCGCGTAATCAATCACCGCTCGGAATCCCGGATCATGTCGTCTCCCCCTCGCCCTCCGACGCGTCTCGCCGAGAGGGGAAACAAGTCGGTTCGTGTCGTCATTCTCGAGACGCTCGACATCGATCGTCACACGCCCTCGCGCGCGACCATGAGCGACGGCACACGCGCGCGAACCGATCAACCCTCCGAACGCGCGCGTCAAGGTCGCGGACTCTTCGTGTGGCACGCCGTCGTCGCGTGCGTCGCCTTTCTCGCCGCCGCCGCGCACGAAGATTCGCACCGATCGTCGGCATGAGCGGGACGAACGACGACGGGGCGACGACGACGCTGATCGCGCGGTTTTCAGAGACGGACGGTCAGGGCGTCGTGTTTAACGGTGCGTACGCGCACTTCGCGGACGCGGCGTTGGACGGGTGGTTGGAGCGAACGATGGGTCGACGGCGCGCGTGGGACGCGAGGCAAATGTTGCTCGCGGCGAGCTCGAGGTGGACGTTTCGGAAATCCGCGAGGTTTTTGGACCGCGTCGACGTGCGAACGCGTGTAAGCAAGTGGGGGAATTCATCGTCGTTTGAGGTGACGTACGAGGGGACGATCGAGGGGGAGGCGTGTTTCGAGGGGCGGGTGACGTACGTGGCGACGACGATGGACGCGCGCACGGGGGAGAGAACGCCGACGCCCATTCCGGAGGATTTAAGAATCGCGCTCGGAGGAGGGACTCGCGCGAGGTTGTGATACTACTAGAGTACTGCTATATGAATATGAATTACAAATAATGAATGAATGATGAATCAGCGATCGCGCATGCACTCGATCATGGCTTCGTTTCCGTATCGCGTCCACTCGTCGAAGGTCATGTATCTATTCCCTCGACTCTGCGCGCGCTGAATGACGGACAACACGGCGTCGAGTTGTTCGTCGGACACGTGTCTGTGACCGCTTCGCATGAGGTTAAAATCACCGACGAGACACTCGAGTTCGGTCTCGTCGAGGACGTTGTCGCGGTTGCGATCGTACCGCTGCCAAATGCCTCGCAGTACTTGTTCGGGGACAACCTCCGTGATTCTGACTTGTTCGAGCAACCACGACCCAGCCTTGGGATTCCACGCTGCCTCTTGGAACTCTTTCGTCTGCATCTCCGCCAGACGACTCGCAGTTCGATCCCACGCGAACTCTTCGTCTCGCGCGGCGGTTTTTCTCGAAGCCGCCGACGACGAGCAGAACAAGTCTCGCGGAGGCGCGTCAGCGCTCACGAAGAGCTTCACCTTGTGTTCGTACATGACGTCGACAAAGGTGATGAAACGACGAACGAGATCCAATCTATCCGAACTCAGCGTCGGCACATGTCCGACGCCGATCGAGTTGAAGACGCTCGCGAGCGCCGTGTAATCCGCCGCGCCGAGCGCGCTGTCGCAGAGCTCGCGAAAATCAAAGTGCGCGATGCCACCGCCGGCGCGACGCACGTGCACCAATCTCCCACCGATGGCGATCTGCAGCGGTTTAAACGAGCGTTCACCCGCGAGTGTCTGTAAACGCGCGCTCAGCCAGCGCTCGCGCTCCTCTTCGTCGCCTCCCGACCGCCACGTCGCGTGGTCGCCCTCGCCGTGCGCGCTCCCCGTGAGCCGATAGTCTCTCTCGCTTGCCATCTCGTGCACGACGCATCGTCTCTTGATGTCGGCGATGCACGGTAAAAACTGCGCGCGATTCAATCCGTTTTTATACAATTCATCGGGATGGCGATTACTCGTCGTCACGACGAGCACGCCCCTCGCCCAAAGATTTTCCAACAAGCGCTTGACAATCATCGCGTCGGCGACATCCACTATTTGGAACTCATCCAGACACAACACTCGCATCTTTCGCGCCAACGCCGTGGCGTACTGCGCCACCGTGTCCATCTTTACCCCTGAATCCTTCAGTTTATGCAGCTCGGTGTGCGTGGCGAGCATGAACGAGTGAAAATGTTCCCTTCGCTTTTCCTCGCCCTCCGACCCCGGAAGCGTGGCGTGAAATAAATCCATCACAAACGTCTTCCCGCTCCCCGGTCCGCCGTGCACGTACGCCCCACCGCTCCCGAGGACAATATTCTCGCTCGTCGACGCCCCGTTCGCGAACGAACGTCCACCACCGCCCCCGAACCATCCGCCGAGCGACCACCCGCCCGTCGCGTCGCCGAATCCACCCTCCCCTCCACCGACGCCTCGCGGCGCCTTCACCCTCTCCCGCGCGTCATCCAGCACCCGCAACGCCTCACGCTGCGCCTCATCCTCGCGCACGACCCCTTCCTCACACAATCGCGCGTACGCCTCGCTCGGCGTCTCATCCTCGCGCACCAACCTCGCGAAATCGATCCCACTTCGCAACCCCTCTCTCGCGCGCGACGTCGTCCACCGCACCGCGCGCGCCACCACCGACGCACGACGCGTGCTTCTACCGATGCGCGTCGCCTGCGCCATCCGAGACCCTCGCGCGCGCTCGCCCGTCGCCGAATGACCGAAAAGGGATGCACACAAAACTTCCTCGTCAGCACCGATCGCTCCCGTCAGAACACGCCGCCGCGCGTCGACGATGGCGTCCGTATCATCGACACCGCTCGCGACGCGATGCGCGGTGCGTTCGGCGCGCGCGCACGCGTCGTCGTCCGTGACGTCGTCGCCGTCGCGCGCGACGGGCGTCGCGAAATTGTCGACGCGCGTTCGGTGCCCAGCCGCCGGCTCCACGTTGATGACGACGCCGCGCGCGAACGTCTCGAGCGTCTCGCGCGTCTCGCGTCGCGTCGTTACCGTGCGGTGCGCCGATCGATCGCGCGGATCCGTCGTCGCGCGCGCCATCACGCCGACGAGCGTGGACGACGGCGACGAGGAGGCCACGGTGGACGCGCGAGAGTTGCGCGAGGTGTTTAATGAATCCATCGGCGCCATGCGCACGGTGACGCCGCCGTTCGCGCAGGAGGGGATGGAGGAGAAGAAGGAGAACCTGAGTCAGTACGACGTGGAGACGCTGGTGGCGAGCGATACGGTGTTCAACGCGGAGATGTCGTGGTTGGCGTTTAACTGGCGCGTGTTGGCCATGGCGGCGAACGAAGAGGTGCCGATTTTCGAACGGTTGCGGTTCGTCGCCATCAGCGCGAGGAATTTGGATGAGTTTTTTGCCAAGCGGGTCGGGGCGATCAAGCGTCAGGCGGCGGCGGGGGTGGAAAATTTGGTCAAGCGACGCGGGCGAGACGTGTGGACGCCCGAGGAGACGTTGCAACACGTGGCGGTGGAGGTGGAGAGACAGGTGGACGCGCAGGCTGCGTTATTGGAGGATCACATCGTGCCGAGACTGCGCGATCACGAAATTTCGTTGGAACAGTACGATGATTTGAATCCGGAGCTGCAGAGCAAGTTGGAGCAGTACTTTGAGGCGCAAATAGAACCCGTGCTCGATCCTCGCGCCATCGATCCGTGTCACCCGTTTCCGTTTCTCGGGTCGCTCTCGCTCTCGATCGCGGTCGAGCTCGAGGACGCGTTCAAGCAGGATAAATTTGCCATCGTGAGCGTCCCGCCGTCGCTCGAGCGTTGGATTCGCATCGCCACCAACAAAAACGATCCGGTGCAACGGTTTTTACCCCTCGAGCAACTCATCGAGGCGCACATGGAGAAGCTCTTTCGAGGGTGTAACATTCGAGACACGCACGTGTTTCGCGTGACGCGTAACGCCGACATCGAGCGCAATGAGGACGAGGCGGAAGATCTTCTCGAGATGATGGCGGACGAAGTGCGCGAGCGTCGGTTCGCCTCGTTCGTTCGTCTCGAGATTCAAGACACCATGCCCGAGGAAATTCGCGACAAGCTCATCGCGTCTCTCGACGGCATCACGCAGACGGATGTCATCACGGTGCCGCACCGCGCGCCGCTCGGATTCGGTACCATAGATTCGTTGCCGGTGAATTTCGGTATGGACATCGAGATGCTCTACCCGCCGTGGTCTCCTCGCACGCACCCGCGTTTGGAACAAGTCAGAGGCAGAGAGGAGTCCATATTCTCCGCCATCACCGAGGGCGACGTCTTCGTGCACCATCCGTACGTCTCTTTCGCGACATCCACGCAGGCGTTCATCGAACAAGCCGCGCGAGATCCGGATGTGCTCTCGATCAAGTCGACACTGTACCGCACGAGCGATAACTCACCAATCGTCAGAGCTTTGATCAAGGCCGCGGAGAACGGCAAGCAAGTCGCCGTGCTCGTCGAGCTCAAGGCGCGTTTCGATGAGGCGAGAAATGTAAACTTTGCCCAGCGTTTGGAAACCGCGGGATGCAACGTTGCGTATGGTGTCAAGGGCGTCAAGACGCACTCCAAAGCGTCGCTCGTCGTTCGTCGCGAGGGTAACAAGCTGGTCAAGTACGTGCACATCGGCACTGGCAACTACAACCCGTCGACGGCGGGCATCTACACAGATTTCGGTCTCCTCTCGCGCGACGAAGAGCTCGGTGACGACGTGAGTAACCTTTTCAAGTTTTTGATGGGTCACCACTACCAAGAGCGCTTCAACAAGCTCATCGTCGCCCCGCTTCGCATGAGAGACGAATTCGTAGAGATGATTGAGAGAGAAGCCGAAAACGCGTTGAAGGGACGACCCGCGTCCATCATCGCCAAGATGAACGGTCTCGACGACGCCGCCATTTGCGCCGCTTTCTATCGCGCGTCTCAAGCCGGGGTCAAGATTCAGCTCATCGTGCGCGGCATCTGCCGCATTCGACCGGGCATTCCGGGTCTCTCGGAGAACATTCGCGTCGTCTCCATCATTGGTAGATTTCTCGAGCATCACCGCGCGTTTCGCTTTGAAAACGACGGTAATCCCGAGTTTTACATGGGATCGGCCGATTTGATGCGTCGTAACCTGTTGCGACGCGTCGAAGTCATCACGCGCGTTTACGATCCGAAGATTCAACAAGAGTTGCAAGAGGTTCTCGACGCGTGTCTGACGGATCAAGTGCTCGCGTGGGAGATGGGTTCCGACGGTCGCTATTACCGCACGCCGACGTCTCGACGCGTCGCCGCGCGTCACGTCGCCAGCCAACCGGGCAAAGGGAAGCTCATGAAGGTGAGCGCCGTCGACGGTTTGCACGAAGCGCTCATGCAAGCGACGCTTCGATCGATGAAGCGTCAAGACAAGCGCGGCAATTTGGCCAATTTAGCGACAAAGAAGAAGAAACCCATCGAACGCACGCGCAAGGAGGTTCAAGCGCGCACGCTGAAATCGAACACGACGCCCGAACTCAGCGATAACGCGCAAGTCGCGATCGATGCATCGGTGCCGGGGGCCGACGCGTCCACCTCTCGTCCAAACTTTGGAGACGTCGTCACCACGTCGTCGTCCGAGTCGACGACGGAAAAACTCGAAATTCGCCTGGGAGAATCTTCCGAGTGAAAACCAACTGTTGTCGTACGCACACGTCACGAGTCGAATGTAGTCTCGCGCTTTCAATGATGATTTCTTGCAGATTTGTTTCTTCTTTTTCGTTTACATGCATCTCGACTACGCCCCACTTTGCATTTGCCCCGCCGCGAGCCGCGCGGCGACGATGGCGGTTCTCTCGACGTCCGCCTCGGCTCGAAACGCGGCGTAATCGTCGAAAATCTTCTCCGGCGCGTCTCCCTTATCCTTCGGATCGCGAATCTCGTGTCCGTACGGGAAATCTGGCAATAAAAACTCCGGATCCCACGTCTGTTCCTTTTTACTGAGAAACATCTCAATCATCGACGTCACGTTTTCCGCCACGGCGTCTTGCCCTTGTTCGGAAAAGTGCACCCCGTCGCAAAACACCTCCAATCCCTCCTTTTGCATCGCGAGCGTCACCGAATGTATATCGCATCCGTACACCCACGTGAAACCTTCAGAATCCAATCGTTTCACAACCTTTTTCACCACCGCCGCGTATTTCCCGAGACTCGGTCGCGCGTCTTCCCACGGTCCGCCCACCCACGATTTCCCGTACCGTTCAATCTGAAATTTCCGTCTCTGTTTCGCGTCCACCACCGGCGGCGTCATCGCCATCACCAGCTCCGATCGCTCCGCCGCTGTTTTTAATATCTTATACATGTTCGCTTCGTACTCATCCAGCTCCACCTTGACGACGTTTCGCGCTTCGGCGTCGGCGTTCGTCAGACGCGCGGCGTCGTTCGTCCCGAGCATCACCGTGGAGAGATAAATCTTCCCCGGATGCGTCTCGCTCGCCCCGAACGCGTGTTCGAGCACGTCGTCGCGCGCGCACCATCGAGAGTTGTATCCACCGTATCCTCGATTGAAGACGTCGCACGTGCGCGAGAATTTATTCGCCTGCGCGCGCGAAAGAAGTTGATTGTAAAGAAGTGAGTGGCGTGACATCGTCGTCGTCATCGGCGCGTGTCGAGACGTTCGCGAGACGTACGAGGGCGGCGCCGAACCCGTACGGTTCGAACGAACGTTGTGTGAGCGAGTCACCGTATAATACGATGCGTTTACGTCGCGCGGGCGTCGCCATGACGACGCACAATGCGGAGGATCGATGGGGCGTTTTGAAATGGGCGTCATCTGTCGACGCGTGGGCGCGCGCATGCGCGACGAGGAGACGTCGGCGGCGTTTTGGCGCGCGCGTGCTGCGCGGTTGAAACGATTGACCGCGCGCGGCGGGTCGACGGGCGCCGAGAGAGGCGCCCGCGAGGGTGATGAGGACGATGATGCTTTTTCAACTCGTTCCACGACGAGCGGGGACGCCGACGTCGCGCGAGCGTCTTGGGCGCTGACGGCGACGACGGCGGCGACGACGACGACGACGGGAACCGCGCGTCCGTCGACGTGGACGCCTCGCGCGTGTCCGACGACGATGGTGACGTCGACGAGCGCGAGCGGGTCGAGGTGGTTGGCGTCGCGGGGACGCCGACGCGGCGACGCCGACGCGTTGGACGACGCGTTGGACGACGCGCAGTCGTTGGATGCACTGCGAGCGGGATATAAGACGTTACTTCGAGAGGTGACGGCGAGACACGCGCGCGAGATAGAGGCGATGGAGCAGAAGATGGCGTCTCTGCGAGACCGCGTTCGCGCGCTCGAGACGGCGGCGGAGTCGCGAGACGGCGGCGCGGCGAGACGACGGTCGCCGCGACGGGAGATTCTCGCGCCCAGATCGCCGGGTGATGACGCGATGGGGTATGAGTTATCGCCGATGTCTGCGGCGGATAGAACGCCGCCGCCGATGCCGCGAGAGATGAGTCCGGAGGCGGCGAGCGCGGGCGCCGACGAAAAGGAAAACGAAGACGCGGCGTCGACGCCAAAGGCGTTTCGGCCGCCTCGTCCGCCGAGTCGACAGGGATCGGACGCGGACGATTCGTGGATCGAGGCGTGGGAACGCGCAGAGTTTTCTCGCGGGGCTTTACCTCTGAACGTGCGACCGGGGAAGGGGTTCGTGTGTCCGTTCACCGGCGCCGTCGTCAATCGAACGCCGTAGCGACAATCGCGACAATCACGACAATCGCGTCAATTGTCAATTGTATTTACAACAGTGTACCTTAGCGTGATCGCGCGAGCTCTCGCTCTCCTCTCTTTCATGACGACCAAGGCGTTCTGAGCGTGATGAACCCGCGTCTTCCCATGCGCTGGACGTCCAAGGCAATGAATTTAAAGGGTAACCACGAGAGCGCGCGGCCGAGCGGACGCAACACTCGATTCCTCGCCGCCACGGGCTCGAATTCGCTCCACGGGGCGGTGGCGCAACTCTTCTTCACATCGAGACTCTTCATCGCGTCCATGTCCTCGGCACTCAGTTCAAACCCAAAAATATCCGCGTTACTCGCGATGCGCGCCGGCGACGTCGATTTAGGAATCACGACGACGTCTCGCTGCGCGTTCCACCGCAACACCACTTGCGCCGGACTCACCCCATGTTTCTCCGCCAAACGCACCACGATGGGATCCGTGAACAACGCACCGCCCTGCGCGAGCGGGGAATACGCCGTCACCGTCACCCCGCGCGATTGCGTGTATCGCACCAATTCGTCGTTGGCCCACAGCGGGTGCGACTCGATTTGATTCACGCTCGGCGCGATCCTCGTCCGAGGATCATCCATCAACGCCGCCAACTGCTCGCGATTAAAATTACTCACACCTATGTGTCGCACGAGTCCGTCGTCCACGCACCGCTCCAACTCGCGCCAACACTCGGCGAGGCTCGCGCCGTCGTCCGGCTGTAAAACCGTCCCGCGTCGCCAACACACCGGCCAATGAATCAAATATAAATCCACGTACTCAAGTCGTAGATCATCCAGCGTCGTCAACAACGCGTCTCGAACATCTGCGGGCCGTCGTCGATCGTTCCAGAGCTTGCTCGTCACCCACAGCGCGTCTCGCGAGACGACGCCGTCGGCGAACGCCTGGGCCAACGCCTCGCCCACCTCTCGTTCGTTGGCGTACGCCGCCGCGCAGTCGACGTGCGCGTACCCGGCGCGAAGGGCGTCGCGCACCGCATCGCGCACTTGATTTGGACGCGCTTTCCACGTGCCGAGACCGACGCGCGGGATGTCGAGCGTCGACGACGACGATGGATTCACCGGGACATCATTGACCGACGCCGCGTTCGCGCGCATCGCGCACGTCCGCGCGCGACCGCGACCGCGTCCGCGCGAGACCGACGAGACGCGCGCGTACGACGCGTCACCGTCGACGACGCCGAGGACGCGCGCGCGCATCGAAGTGACGACCGCGATGACGTCCCGACCTTTGCTCGACGTCCCGACCGATGACGACGACGACGTAGACGACGCGCCGTCGACGTCGACGTCGCGCGCGGTGGTGCAGGAGATTCGCGCGCACGTCGCGTACGCGCTCCCGGTGACGACGTCGTCGCTGTGCAACAGAGCGCGAGATTTGATTTCGCTCGCCTTCGTCGGCGCCGAGGCGTCGACGACGACGTTGGCGGGCGCGGCGGTGGCGTCGACGGTGGCGAACGTGACGGGGAACGCCGTCTTGGTGGGATTGACGTCGGCGTTGTTGACGCTGGCGGGACAGGCGTACGGGGCGAAAAAGTACGGGGAGGTGGCGGCGTGGACCCAACGCGCCGCCGTCGTCATGTTTTGCGCGGCGGCGTGCGTCGCGGCGGGATGGACGAAAATCGATCGTGCCCTCGTGTTTTTAGGACAGGATGCGGCGATTTCGAGCGCGGCGAAAGCGTACATTCGGGGTTTGACACCTGGATTATTCGCGTACGCCGGGAACGCGTGCGCGCAGGCGTTTTTGCAGAGTCAGGGCGTGACGCGACCGCAGGCGGTGAGCGGCGTCGCGGCGACGATGCTTCATACGCCGTGGTGCGCGGCGTTCAAAGCGATGGGGTTTGGATTCGTCGGACCGGCGTACGCGACGAGCGTGTCGACGAGCTCGGTGTTGGTGTGGAATTGTCTCTTCGTGCGACTGCGGCGGAGGCCGAACGGCGCGTTTCGAGAAGGCGACGAGAACGTCGCGCGCAAGAGAGACGCGTGTTGGCGCGGATTCTCGCGAGAGACGATGTTTGACAGAGCTGGATTGGTGGCGTTTCTCGCGCTCGGCGTCCCGGGGGTGCTGACCATGGCGGAGTGGTGGGCGAGCGAGGCTCTCATCGTCCTCGCCGGTTACCTCCCTCAACCCGAGGTGACGGTGAGCGCCATGTCCATCTATCAGGCGACGAACGCGTTCGCGTTCATGATCGCCGTCGGATTCGGCGCCGCGACCGCGACGCGCGTCTCGCACGAGGTTGGCGCTCGGAACGCGCGCGGCGCGAGTCTCGCGGCGTCGGTGGCGCTCTGTCTCGTCGTCGGCGGCGAGCTCGTCGTGTCGCTCGTCGTGTATCTCTTGCGAGACCACTGGGGCGCGGCGTTTACGAGCGACGCGCGCGTTCGAGCGCTCGTCTCCAAGCTCATGCTCCCTCTCGCCGTGTACGTCTTCTTCGACGCCATCTGTTGCGTCAGCACCTCGGTGCTCCGCGGCGCCGGTCGCCAAGCCTTCGCCGCGCCCATCATCCTCGTCGCCTACTACCTCGTCGGTCTTCCCACCTCGGCGTACCTCGCGTTTACGAAATCCCGAGGTGTCGTCGGACTCGCCGTCGGCGGCGTTCTCGGCACCGCAGCACACGCCGCCGCCATGACCTTCGTCGCCGTCCGCGTCGATTGGCGCCGCGAAATCGAACGGTCGCTCGACATTCGCCGCGTTCGCGCCGCCGACGCCGACGACTCTGATTCTGGTTCCGACGACGCCGACGACGACGCCGACGACGACACGGCGTACGATCACACCGACGACGACACTCGCAAACTTCTCGCCGCTTGATGACGCCGACGCGACCCGTAGACGAAAGTAGACGATAGACTAAACAAACGCCGTGACAAGCGAAAAAAGCAAGCCAACCCGTTCGTCACTCCGCGACGCCGTCGCGCGCGCGTCGTCGTCATGGGACGCGTCGCGGCGACGAAGTCCAAACGGAAACGATTCGAAGGGTGCGCGGCGACGACGCGCGCGACGCGACGACGCGTGACGACGCCCGGGACGGCGCCGGGACGCGACATTGGCGGCGGCGGCGCACGTCGTCCCCGACGACGCCCGACGACGAGGAGACTGACGATGCGACGCGCGTGCGGTTCGTAACAGGGACGGTGATGGCGTCGAGACCGTGGGCTCGCTCACGTCCGGGATCAAGAATAAGCAGCGACGAAGCGAGGTGTACGGGAAACTTCGACACGAACGCGCGGTGGCGAAGAAGAAGCGCCGCGAGGCGAGACAAAAAGCCGAGGCGGAGGCGATCGACGCGGGGGAAGAGCCGGCGCCGAGACAGATACCGAAGACGATCGAGAATCAGCGCGTGAGAGACGCCACCTTCATCGAGGATGCGGACGATGCGGACGTGGCTGAGCAAGACGCGGAGGATGAATTCGCGTCGTATTTTAGCAACGCAACAGAGCCGAAAATCATCGTCACGACGAGTCGAAAACCGAGCGGGGATATGTTTAAATTTCTAGAAAATTTATTCACCGTCATCCCGAACGCGTATTACTACGCGCGACGGAGCTATCACATCAAAGAGATTGTCTCGTACGGGTCGGCGAGAGGGTTCACCGACGTCTTGGTGTTCAACGAGAATAAAAAATTTAGCAAGGGCGCGCGCGTCAACGGCTTACTTCACGTCCACCTTCCCGAGGGACCGACGTGTCTGTACAAACTATCCTCGCTCAAACTCTCCAAAGAGATCAAAGGGCACGGGAAGGCGACGAGTCACTACCCAGAGTTGATTTTAAACAACTTCAACACGCGACTCGGTCATCGCGTGTCGAGAATGTTCGCGTCGGTTTTCCCGCAGAGACCAGAGTTTAAGGGACGAAGGGTCGTCACATTTCACAATCAGCGCGATTTCATCTTTTTCCGTCACCATCGGTACGTGTTTGAGGAGAAAAAAGGTAGGCGATTACCGCACGCTGGGCACTTGGCCACGGCGGAGGTTCCCGAGCACGTGCGCGCGTCCATCAAGGAGGGACGAGGCAAAGGGAAAAAGAAGAAGAGACGCGACAGCGTCGAGGAGAGCGAGGAGAGCGAGGACGACGATAGCGAGGACGACGAGGACGACGAGGACAAGTCACAGAAACCACCACCGATAGATACGATGATTCAGGCGCGTTTACAAGAGCTCGGACCAAGATTTACGCTCCGTCTCATGTCGGTGCAAAAAGGCACGTTCGACTCCAAACACGGCGAGTACGAATACATTCGAAACACGGATACCGACGGCACGAGACACTGTCGACGTAAATTCGTTTTGTAATTACTGTGTGCGCGTGGTTGATATTACAAAAGACCCGCCGTCGACGTCGGGCCGGAGCGCGCTCGACCGATACAGACGCCTTCATTTCCCGCGAGACCCCATGATTCGATCGCTCGTTCGTCCGTTCGTCCATTCATTCGTCGACTCGGTTCAGTTCGTGAGTTCATCCCGCCTTGAATAACAAAAATGCGACGTTGGAAATGTACATGTAGATGAAGTTGCCGCTCTCGTGCGTGACGTAACTCCCAAAATTTCTCCCCACGACGCAGTGCCACGTGGTGCCGTACTTTTTATCGAATTCCTTCTTCATGAACGCGGCGATATCCTTCTCCACGTTGTGTCGCTCCAACGCCTACGACAAAAAGTACGCGCGGCGTCAGTCGGAGGATCCAACCACCTCGCCTTCGCGAATCAATCAACGAGCGCGTCGCGACGTACCTCGGTGGCTAATTTCACGGCTTCGTCTTGCACGTCCTGCGCGCGAACGACGCCGCGCGTCGAGCGTCAGTCATCGCGCGCGCGGTGACGCGTCGCGCGCGAGGGTGGGTCAACGAACGCGGGACGACTGGGCGCAATCGTGTCGACATAGTCATCAGCATCATCGCGTCGTCGTCGTTCGCGCGCGCGGTCGAGACGCACGTTCGGCATGTCCGCCGCCTTGATGACGGACTTGTTCGTCTTCGCGTCGGTCATCGCGACGCGTGAGGGCGAGGCGCGGCGGTGTGTGACGCGCGTGGGTCCGGGTCGTCGGGTGGTCGGTCGGTCAACGAAGCCGCCGAGAAGGACACCGCGCGTGGATGCAGGAAACGATGGAAATAATAATGAATGAAATAATGATGAATGAATGGTGTGGTGGTTTAGTCGCGAGCGGCGAGGGCGGCGCGCATGGTGTCTCTGATGAGGTCGGCGTTGGCGTCGATCCAGCGTACGCGCGCGGCGTAATTTTCGGCGCGAAGCGCCAACTGCGAAATGTCGTCCTCCTTGGCGGCGCTTCTGGCGACGAAGTAGACGACGGTCTCTAGGACGCGAAGTTTGATCAAATCCGGGAGAGCGTCGATTTCGGCGTCGGTCGGCGTCGCGCGTCGGCAGTAGCCTTTGATGTAGTCGACGACGAAGGGCGCGGGATCTCGTTCGCCGACGTACTTGGAGAGACCGGCGGCAGCCTCCATCATGCGCCAATCGTAGGATGCGAATTCAAAGTCGATGATACCCGTTACTTGACCCGTCGTCTCGTCCGCGAGACTGTTGTCGTAGTGCACGTCGCCGTGAATCAACGTCTCCGGTAAACCGCCCGCGGCTTGGATGGCGGTCAACTTGTCCTCGAGCGCGCGAATAAAATCCAAGAGTTCGTTCACCGCCGGTCGCACGTCGTCCAATCCCGGGTTCGTCTGCGCCTCGACGAAGAAGGCGTCGCGCGAGCCCCCCTTTTTCACAAAGGCGCCGAATATGTCTCTGTACACACTCGTCGGGCTTGTAGGATGCGCGGCTCTCACGTCGGCTTCCGCGGCCTCCATGCACGCGCTGAGCGCCGCCGTCGCCTCACCCACGGCACCACAAAACCGCGTCTTCGGCAACGACCCCGGAATTAGTTCGAATACCGACGCCGCGTCACCGCTCGGCAGCACGGCGTACGTCGCGCCGCTTCCATCCTTGGCCTGCAGCGCTCGCGGCACGACAAAGCCCAAATCGCACGCCCGTACTCGAGGTTCCACCGCGCGAAGCACCGCGTGTTCGAAGGCGACTCTATCGGTCTCTTGTCCGTTGTTATATAATCGCACGACGTAACGCTCGCCGTTCTCGCAATCGACGTATCGCACGTGGTTGTTCACGCCGCCGCTCGTGTCGCTGAGACGAAACTCGCGTCCCGGAGCGAACACTTCGCACGCCATGCGCAGCTCGGCCTCGTTCGCCGATGCGAACGTCGTCGTGGACACGACGGACGGCGTCGCTGGTTCCGCGGATTCGGCCGACGACGCGACGCTCGACGCCGTCGGCATCTTGTTCGTCTCACGCGTTTTGGGCCCCAACACGCGTCGGCCCGCGCCGTCTCGCGCGCCGACCGTTCTCGTCGCCGTGTGCGCGTGAATGGAGCGCGACGCGAGCGTCATCACAGAGACCGAGCGAAGGCGAGCGCGTCGACGCGCGCCCGAGTGCGGCGAGAGACGAAAGGTTGTCTGTTCGTGTCACTTTTCGCCAGGCGCCGCGACCGTCCGAGTGCCAAGAACGCGCGACGCGAGCGAGCGAGCGCGCGCGGTGCGGGAGTGAATGAATCGCCCGGGAGACGAGAGAGACGCCGCGCTCGCGCTCGCGCTCGCGTCGATGAATCGCGTGTTTAGATGTGTATTCCAATCGTATTCCAATCCGACGGACGCCGCTCGGCGTCGCCGCTCGTCTCGCGAGCGCTCTAATCGTCCCGTTGACCTCGCGCGCGGTTCTTCCCGTTGAATTGCCTGTAGCCAAACCACTCTAAGTTACCCGGCCACGTCGATGGATCGGGTTCGGGTAAGTTTTTGTCCGTCTCGCAATCCTCGTAATATTGGTTGACGCCGCCGCGAAGGTGGAATAAATTCTTATACCCCGCCTGGTACATCTCAAACGCGGCAGGAAGCGATCCCGCACCCTTGGTCGGGTCGGTGAACGACTTGTTCTCCGGCGGATCGCGCTCGAGCGAGCCTCCCCAGATGTCGCACATGATGATTTTCGTATTCTTATCCGGAACGAGCGCCTCGACTTCGTCCACGAAATTCGCCTTCACCTTTTTAAATCCCGGCAATCGAAGCTTGGCCAAGATCCCGCCCTCGACGTACGGACAACTCACGCTCCCCGGCACAGACCACTGCTCGAAATCCGGCTCAAATCGCACGTCGAGCAACACCGCGTTTTGTCGCATCATCTTCGCGCACTCGGCCGACCCCACCGTGCGCATCTTATACTTCGTCTTCAGCTCCTTGTGAATCCTTCGCCACTCGCGCGCGCCCGGTCCCATGCCAGGAACGATTCCGCGCTTGTTCGGCGTTCCCTCGAGCTTGGACGGGTCCACGGCGACGACGCGAGACGCGCGTCCAGCGCTTCGATGTTGGCCCGGGACGCGTCCCGGGACGGTTCCGGTCGACGATCGACGCGTCGCGCCTCGCGAGGCGACGGACGACGTCGCGTCCGCGCATCCATAACTCCTACGCGCGGCGAACATGTCGCGCGCGCGCCGTCGAGTCGCACAGTGCCGTGACTCGTCGGGTGCGAGCGACAGAAATTCATGCACAAAAGATAGACCCCACTGCTGCGTGCGCGCGAACGTCTCGCGCCTCGAGAATCGACGCGACGCGAGAGAGACCATGTTGACATCCACCATCGGCGCGTCCGCGCGCGTCGGTGTCCCTTCTCGCGCGCGCGTGAAGACGCCGAGACAAACGTTTGGGTTGGGGCAACTGCCTCGTCAGCGTCGTTTCGAACGAACCGCGCGCGTCGACGCGCGCGCAACGCCGCGCGATGACGGCGCGAGTGCGTCCGTGGTGTGCGCGCGCGTCGCGCCGCGCGCGCGAATCGGCGTCGAGACGCGCCGAGGCGACGCCACGACGGTGCGCTCGACGGCGGTGGCGCGGGCGAGCGACGCCGCCGCCCCGCGGAGCACCTTCTTGCTCGGCATCGCGTGGTTTTTCGCCCATCAGCTCATAGGCGTCGGAAACGACGTCATCATGAAGTTTACCGGTCAAAATCTCGGCGTCGCGCAGGTGGTGTTTCTGCGTTTTCTCTTCGCCACGCTGACCATGGTTCCGGTGATGGTGGCCGGTGGGAAGGAGGCGTGGCAGACGGATCGCGTGCCGCTGCACATCGCGCGATCGGCGCTGCTCGCGGGAGGTATATTTTTATACGTCAAGGGTCTGACGATCGCCCCGATCGCGGTGGTGACGACGTTGAATTTTACCATTCCGTTGTTTACGCTCGTGCTCGCGCGCATCTTTCTCAAGGAGACAGTCGACGCCACGCGATGGATCGGCACGCTCGTCGGATTCGCCGGAGTCATGGTCGTCATGCAGCCGGGAGGGGCGGTGTTCAATCCCATGTGGCTCGTCGTCTTGCTCAGCGCCGCGATGTTTGCGTCGTTGGACGTTTTGAACAAAGTGTTCGTGGGCAAGGAGAGCTTTTGGGCGATGATTTTCTACACCGCCTTTTTCACGACGGGCATCGTCGCGTATCCGGCGCTCTCGGCGTGGGTGCCACCGACGATGACGCAATACGGTCTCATGGCGTGCCTCGGCGCGGGTGCGAACGCGTTGCTGTACTGCTTGCTTAAATCCTTCAGCATGGTGGACGCGAGCGCGTTGGCGCCGTTCCGTTACACAGAGCTCATCCTCTCCGCCACGGTCGGATTCTTGCTCTTCGGCGAAGTCCCGGCGTCCACGACGCTCCTCGGCGCGCTTATCATCGTGCCGAGCACCTTGTACGTCGTGTGGAAGGAGAACCAAAAGAGCTCGGATTGAGCGTCAGTCGTCGTAGCGGTAGAAGAACGTACGTAGAGACGCCGCGCGAGGACGCCGGCGCAATTTTTATTAATACAAACATTTTCACGTGGATCATCACTACAAACGAATGGTACAGACAAGTACAGACTCGAGCGCACTCGCTCGTCTAAAAGCAACACCAACAATCAAACGGACAATCGCCCGCGGGCTCGCCGTTCGGTCCGAGTTTCCGTCCCTTTTCGTCCACCCCCGCGCCCTCCTGTCCGTGACGCATGTCGGTGAAATCCCCGTACGATTTATACACCGGCAGCCCGTCCTCGAAACGTCTCGCCTTTTCCACGGGCACGAACTCGGGCGTCGTGCGCTTCTGTTTCGGTTTCTTTTGTCCCGGAAGCAACACCCGCACGCGCGTCTCCTCGACGGCGCCGTCGCGTCCCTCGGGACGCTTTTCACTCTTCCGCTTCTTCTTCGCGTTGCCGAAGAGCGCGTCGACGTCGAAATCATCCTCCTCGACCGCGCGCGACGTCTTCGCGTTCGCGTTCGTCGTCGTCGAGTCCCCGCTCGACCGCGCGCCGGGCACCGCGCGCACGTCGGACTCGATGGTCGTCGACCCACCGCCGCCGGTTTTCATCTTCATCGTCGTCGTCGTCTTTTTCGTCGTCTTTTTCGTCGTCGCCCCGCTCGACGCGTCGCGGCCCGTCGCGGACGCTTTGTTTTTACCCATCGCGCGCGCGCGCGCACGCCGTCACGCGTCGACCGTCGTCGTGTGCGGCGTCGTCGATCGACCGACGTCATTCCTCGCGAGTCGTCGCGTCGTCACATCCGAGCGGAATCCGAGCGCGCGACCGCCTCCCTCGACCGCGACGCGACGCCGCGCGCGCGACGAGTGACGCGCACGTCGCACATCCGTCGTCTCCCCCGTCATGAGCGCCAGTTTCGTTCGACGCGTCGCCACGTTTGCCCGACGCGGTGGGGACGCGTCGACGACGTCGACGACGACGGCGCGCGTCGAGCTCGGCGACGCCGCGACCAAGACGGAGGAGGCGACGACGACGACGACGACGAAGAAGGAATCGTTCTGGAAGGTGCACAACGATGAACTCCGCGAGCTCGTGCCCTACCTGTGGCCCGAGGGACACCCGCTCTTACGCCTCATGTTCGCGGCGAGCGTGGCGTTTTTATTGGCGTCCAAGGCGTCCAACGTCGTCGCGCCCATCGCGCTGAAGACGGCGGTGGATAGGATATCGAGAGGTGAGGGTGGGTATCTCACGCCCATCGTGCTGTACGGGACCATTCGATTCGGGGCGAGTTTTTTTAGTGAACTCAAGGATAACTGCTTCGCGTACGTGGCGGCGCACGCGAGTCGAAAAATTTCCCTCAAAGTGTTCACGCACGTGATGGATCTGAGTTTACGGTTTCACATCAATCGAAAGACAGGGGCGGTGATTCGAGCGTGCGCGCGTGGATCGGAATCGTTCGCGAATCTATTGCGATACATTTCGTTTCAAGTGGCGCCCATCTTTTTGGAGGTGGGATTGGTGTGCGCGTACTTGTTTTCGCAGTATGAGTGGTACTTTGCGGTGATCACGGCGGCGGTCATCGTGACGTACATTGGATTTACGGTGCCGTTCACCGAGTGGAGAAACAAGTTCAGACGCGAGATGACGGTGGCGGATGACGCGTTTAATCAAAAGGCGACGGATTCTTTGTTGAATTTTGAAACGATTAAATTGTTTTGCGCCGAGCCGCACATCGGCGAGACGTACGACACCGCGCTGCGAAAGACGCAGCAAGCAACTCTGAAGACGCAGAGATCACTCGCGGGATTGAACCTCGGTCAAGCTCTCATCATCGCGTTCGGTATCAGCGCGTCGCTCGCGCTCGCCGCCAAGCGCGTTGTCTCCGGCGATATGACTGTTGGTGACTTCGTCCTCGTGAACACGTACATTTTACAACTTTACGTCCCGCTCAACTTTTTGGGAACGTATTATCGAATGATCAAGCAATGCATGGTTGACGTCGAATCGATGTTCAAGCTTTTGAAGGAGAGCAAGGACGTCGACGACGAACCCGACGCCAAGGAGCTCGTCCTGAAGTCGAAGGAGGACGCGCGCCTGGAATTTGACAACGTCGTCTTCGCCTACAACCCGAAAGAGCGATTGATCCTCAATCGCGTGTCTTTCACTGTCGATCCGGGCACGAAGGTTGCGCTCGTTGGTAGATCGGGCGCGGGTAAAAGTACGATAAGTAAGCTGCTGTACCGCCTCTACGACATTCAAGGCGGCGTCATTCGCATCGCCGGTCAAGACGTGAAGCATTGCACGCAAAGAAGCGTTCGATTGCACATTGGCATCGTTCCGCAAGATTGCGTGCTGTTCAATGACACCATCGAATACAACATAGGTTTTGGAAAACTCGGAACGGGCGACGTCGCGACGAAGGAGGAAGTTTCCGCCGCCGCCGAACACGCCCAATTTGATGAGTTTGTCAAGCGTCAACCGTTGGGTTACGATACCCTCGTCGGCGAACGCGGTTTGCGACTCAGCGGTGGCGAAAAGCAGCGCGTCGCCATCGCCCGTGCGCTCTTGAAAAACCCACCGATCATGGTTTACGACGAGGCGACGTCGAGTTTAGACACGCACACCGAGAAACAAATCATGGTGGCCATCAACTTCGCCGCGCAAGGACGCACCAACCTCGTCATCGCGCATCGACTGAGCACCATCATGGACAGCGATCAAATTTTAGTGCTCAAGGAGGGCGAGGTCGTCGAACGGGGCGATCACGTGACGCTTCACGCCAAAGAGGGCGGCTTGTACCGAGACATGTGGGATCAGCAGCTCAATTCGAGAAGTTCCAAAGAAGATCGAGTCGCTTCCGCAGCGACTCTGAACGCCTCATAGACTTTTAGTATGTGTAAAGATTTTATTTACAACGTGCTTTCAAATTGCTTTTCGAATGTACAAAGAGTTAAAGAATGTGCGCACATGAAAATCTATTTAACTCTCTTGTTGATTGGAGCGCTTCGGTGCTTGGGTGCCGATTTCGTTCTACGCTTCTTGCCCGTGACGGAAGTTTTCAACATTAGCAAATTTGCCGCCAACTGTTGATCGTCGTCCTCTTGAGACGTAGTTTGCATCACGCGGGGCAATACTTGCGTTTGGTAAAACCGACGTCCGTGTATGTCCGAGGATGCGTCCATGTCCGCCGCGCGTTGAGGCACGTGCTGGTACGGCGCTCTCATGACAGGATCGCTTCTCGGAAGTTGATCGAGCGGTTCTTGAGTGATTCGCACGCGCACACTCCCAACGATCGTCTCAGTGATCGACACTCCCGACACTCCCTGAGGAGGGATGGAAACTGGGACGTAATACACCGTCGGAGTGACTACTTGCTCCATGGGACGCGTGCTTACACCCGGCGGTGGTATGTCCGAAGCCCGCGTCAAGGTAGAACTGCGAGGGAGGAAAGATCCCGGCGCATACATCTGATCACTTTGCACCGCGAGCCGTCTCGGAGTGGTGATGTTGGACATTTCATGCACCCGGTTGTAAAAATCACTCAGCTGCTTGTGCTTTGCATCGTCGAAGTAGTCTGTCGAAGCTTGCGGTGCGGAGCGTCCCCCAACATCTGTGTGCAAAAAGCCGCTGATTTCTCCAATTGCGACGTTCGGCGTGTACTGTTGGTGTTGACCCCAGTGTTGCCCTTGGGCCGGAGGCGGCGCACTCGGCAGACTCGGCAAGCGCGACTGCTCCTCTCTCTGCGTACCGTTCAACACATTTTGCTCAAGTCCGCGCACCGAGTACTGCTGAGTCGGAACGGGTTTGACATCCACCAGCTCGTCTTCTTGTTGATGTGCCGAGCGCTCCGACGAACCATCTTGTTCAGTGGTTTTGCGCTTGCTCTGCGACGGCGTCCGCGCTCTCGGAGGGGTGCTCGGAGGAACGTAACTTCCAGAAGCGTCCGTAGAAGATGCAGGCAACTTGTTTTGCTTCGACGTACGCCCGTTTTTGCCGGCGTGGCGATATAATCGCACGCATCCATAGGCCGCTTCTTCAGTCAAATTGAAGACAATCTCGACGTCGTGAGCAGAACTTTTGGGGCTGGTGGCTTTGACCTGAACCGTCGTGAGCGTCCATCCTGACGTATCTAGATGATGTAATAGCACTCTTACTCTGAGAAATGTTGGAACTTTCACCCCAGAAACTTCTTGGCGCAGTGCTGATGATATCTCTGCCTTGGTCTCCTCAGTCAACGATTGCGCAGAAATGTCGAGCAACGCCCCCGGCGCGCACACTTCGATCAACTGATTGTTTGTATACCACGCCTTCGGACCATCCAGGGTATCTGTCATGGAGACGACGACATTGTCCGGTGAATACAACGTATTCGCCTCGAATGGCACGTTCTGACTGCGTTTAAGTGGATCTAGTACAGCTCTCGCCTGGGCCGATTTCTGTTGCGTCTTTTTGGCTGATAATTTTGCGTCGGTGTCCGGTCTATTTGTCTCTTCTCTCTTTCGCTTCATCGACCCACTTAAAATCTCCACATCGTTCATCGTCAAACGCCTCTTCGACAATCCCTCCTCCAAATCTTCGAGCTCTCCCTTTTCGTTCAAGTACTTGAAACTCTCCGACCTCGCGGGCCTCGTGCCCGGTAACCGCCCGTCAAATTTTCTCAGCTTGACCTCCACCGGCGCCTTCGCCTTCGCCTTCGCCTTCGCCTTCGCCTTTACCGCTGCCTTCTTACGCTTCGCCTTTTGTCCGAGCGCTCGCTCCGGCGAAAACGCCAACCGCGTCCTCGCGCTCACCGCCCCCATGCGCGTTGACCGAGACCGAGGTTTCGCCCTCCTCTCCCCTCCGCGCTTTCTCCCGCTCACCCCTCGTCCGTTCGTCGGTCTCGACGTGCTAGGAAGACGAACGTCCACGTCGTCATCGCCCTCGCTCTCGCTCTCGCTCTCGCTCTCGCTCTCGCGCGCGTCGGTCGTCGGCGACGTGAATCGGACCGCCCCGATTCCCGTGCTCTTCGGCGTCGACGCCGGCCTGACCACGTGCACTCGCTCGAACACGGGCGCGCCCGGAAGCGCGTGCGACATGGTGTCGCCCGTGCGCACGTTCGCGCGCGCGCGCGCGCTCGGACGACGACGTGTGACGCGCGCACGAGGAGTGTCGAGGGGGATCCCTCTCCGTCGGTCCGACGAGTCAGCAACGCCAGCGTTCGTCGACATTCGGTTGGTTTGATTGGACATTTTGAGTTTGACTATTGAATGGAACACGGCGCCGACGACGCGCGTCGACGAGAGGCGACTAGGCGAAGGCGTCGGCGCTCACGCGCACCCGACGACTCGCGCGAGGAGAATCGGCGGTAGATTTTGACCTGTCTCGATCGATGTTTTCGCGCTCGGCGGCGGTGAGGTCGTCGAGAAAGGCGGAGACGACGGTTTGGGGGATGTCTTCGTCGACGGCGATGCGCTGCTTGCAGAGCTTGAGCGAACCGTCCTCGACGACGCGGAGGGTTTGTGTCGTCGTGAGGGCGACGGAGGCCCAGTGGAAGAAGAAATCGGAGTGATCGGTGTCTTCCTCAAAGTGGTGCTTGGTGACGGTGAAGACGTCGACGCTACAGATCTCGACGTGCGTGCGGCTGACGTTTATGACGATCGGCGCTTGGTGTTCGGTGTGTTCAGCGAGGAGTTTCTTCGTCTTTCCAGGATCCACCAGAGAGACCGTGTACTCGGGAGGCTGACCAAACAGGTTGTGCGTGAAATCCAACCCATCGCCGCTTCGAATCGTCCGGGAAGCGACGAACATGATGCGAGCGGCGCCCTTGACGCACGCCTCCTTTTTCTCGTCCACCGTCACGTTGTTGACGTTACACATGCCGCACTTTTGAAGCGCCGACTCAATCTCCGCGCACGCGCGCATGAAATGTACGCGAAAAGGCCCAGTTGATATGTACGAGCTTTTCCATTGGTTCTCTGGAACGTTCTTGAATCCCGCCGTCGCGCCGGACGTCGACGCCACGGGAGCGTCGGTGAATCGCAACAAAAATCCCTCCTCTCTCTGCCAATCTTTCATCATCTGACCTCCGTTATCGGAGTTTTTCGCCGATCGAGCCGCGGGCAAAGTGAACGGTGGGGCGTGCACGAGCAATTTCCGCAGCCATTTCGCGGTGAGAAGCGCTCTGACTTCGCTCGAGTTTTCCGCGCGGCGAAGCGCTCGCACGGCGTCCTCCATCGTCTCGATATTTTTGGGCGAAAAGTCCTCCCCATAAATCGCCTCGATCCTCGTTTTCGAGTCGTAGCGTCTTTTAAACGACATTTTATGCACCCCGGTCGCGAACGCGGGGAGCTTGCTCGACAGAAAGTCGTGCAAATACCGTTTAAAATACTCGTGATCGGGCATCTCCCCCGTCTCTCTCTTGTGCATTTGCGCGCATCGACGCCACTCCTCCACCCACTTATCGAAGCGCGCGTCGACTAACTCTTCCACCGACTCATCGTTCACGTCTCTGCGATTGACCAACACCTCGTACGCGCGAAGCAACATCTTCGGTTTGATGACGCATAACCAATTTTCCTCGGTGCTCAGCGTGGCCAACGTCGCGTTCACCCACTCCTCGACGACGCGCGCCCGCTCCCCGCTTCTCGCCCGCAACTCGGTCACCCTGTGAAACGCATCGTTCGTCAACTCATCGACGGGCGAACTCGGCGACGCGGGCGACGACACCGACGTCTCCCCACTCCCCACCTCGAAATCCGTCCCTCGCCATCCCGCCGCGAGCGTCGCCTCCAAGTCGCGCGTGCGCGATTCGAGCTCGCGCAACACCTCCTCCACCGTCGCCGCTCTCCCGCTCTCACACGCCCACTCCACCACCCCGTCGCACAATCGCTTCACGTCGTTCAGCGTCGCCTCGTCCATTTTCTTCCCACAATCTCGAAGCGTTCTGTACGCCAACGTCGCGATGCGCGGCGTCGCGCACATCGCGACGCACTCCGCCACCGTCGCGCGTCGCGTGATCCCCGCGCGCATCCCCGCCACGGCTTCGGCTGTTCGATTCGCGCGCGTCGTCGTCGTCGCCGCCGTCTCGTCGCCGTCGCGCCCTTCGCGCGCTCGCACGCGAATCGAACGCACCGCGCGTTCCAATCCATCCACATCGTCGTCGCCGTCGCCGTCCTCATCGCGGTCTCCACGCACGACGCGCGCGTCGTCGTCCACGAGCTCGCGCATGACGCGTTCCCACCGATGGATGATTCGATGATTCGATCGTCGATTCGATTCGATTCGATGCGCGCGACGATGGGTGGCGTCACGCGCGCGCGCCGTCCTCCACCGCGCGCGCGCGACTCCACGTCACGCGCACCGCCTCACTCGACGTTCGCGCGTCGTCGAGCGTTCGCGCGCGCGTTCCGATGGCGTCCAACCGCCTTCGCCTCCGTCGCGCGCACTTGACGTCCTAGACGCGTCACATGGCGATCGAGAGGTGTTCTGTATGTACTCACTGAGTCCCGACTCAATGTGTACCCCCCACCACCCGGGCCGTCGGGGGTACACACCGACCGCCCGCCCATCCGACCGACCGCGCGCGCGAAAGATACGATCCGGCGCGACGACGCGATCGAGGGTTTACGACGCGAGTCGAGTCGTCACCCGCCCGATTCGTCGACGTCGACGCGACGGGTGATCTCTCCGTGCGTCGACCGTCGATCGATTCGATCGATTCGATCGATTCGAACGATCGGTCGTCCAGAGTGTACGGCGCGCGACGGACGGACGAGGTGCGATGGGCGATGGGTGATGCGCGATGGGTGTGCGCGTGGGGTGTGCGATGGGCGACGCGCGCGCGTCGTTCGGGGGGGGGGCGCGCGGGTGGATCGGATCATCCGTCATCTTTCGCGCGCGTGCGTGCGCGCGAACGTTGGATGGGGAAGAGGATGACGATGCGTGCGTGCGTGCGTGCGTCGGTGGACGTGAGACGCGCGAACGACGCGTGAGACGCGCGAACGACGGTGGTGGTGGTGGTGGTGGTCGACGTCGTTCGTGGAGACGGCGACGATCGATGACGACGAGTGACGACGCGATCGGCGACTGACCGACGGCGACGGCGCGACGGACGCAGATTACGATGACGACGATCGCGGCTCGAATGACGACGGCGACGGCGCGCGTCGCGGCCAAGGCGCCGACGGCGTCTCGCGCGAAGACGGTGATGCGACGGGCGTCCGCGACGCGACCGGCGCGATTCGTCGCGTCCAACGCCGCGGCGGATGACTTGGTCGATAGCTTGCAGGACAAGTTGAGCGAAGTCACGACGACGCTGGGCGAAGCCTGGGAGGAATCGGACGAAAAGCCAGCCATCGTCACGCTCGGCCTGTACGGTTTCGTCGGACTCGTCGCGTTGAACGGTACCTTGAGAGCCGTGGATAGCCTTCCGCTCATTCCATCCGTGCTCGAACTCGTCGGTATCCTCTTTTCGACGTTTTTCGTCTACCAAAATCTCCTCTACAAGCCGGACCGCGCCGCGTTGCGCGAAACCATCACCAAGACGCTCAACAAGATTTTGTAAGCGAAGACTTTGTAAGGAAATTTAGTCTATCTGGCGCTACGCGTGTCCCTTCTTTTCGCTTGTGTGCGTCAGTCGTCGCTTCGCGTATTCAATCGCTCGGTCGTTTTATTGGACGCGTCGCGCAGTCGTTGTGCTAAGGTTTGTCTCGATTAAAAACAACTTAGAGTCTAAGATACGAGCGACGAGGACGCTTACGCCTTGGTGGTACCGAACACCTTCGCCTTTTCGTCCGAGGTTTGGAAACGACCGTGGCCAAACTTGGAAGAGGTGTCGATGAACTTGATCGCAATCTTCTCCGTGGCGACGCGACGCGTTTGCTTGAAGAGGGATTGGCGCATGGTGATCAAGCGCTTGCGCGGACCGACGACGCCACCCTTGATCATGACGTAGTCGCTCTTGACGATACCGTAGTGTCCAAAGCCACCCATCGGGGTGATTTCCTTCTCAGTCGGGTCGTACGCCGTGTTCGCGCCGTAGTTGTCCGTACCAGCCTTGCCGATCTTGTACACCTTCTTGTTGAGCTCCGTACGGTGGTGGTAACCGTGTTGACCGGCGCGGGCAACCGTGTAAGACACGCGAGACGGGTGCCACGCACCGATGCAACCAACCTTGCGCAAACCTCTGTGGGTCTTACGCGGGAGGCGGGTGACGCCCCAACGGGTGACGACGCCTTCGTAACCCTTACCCTTGGTGACGCCGATGAGATCGATCATTTCATCTTGTTGGAAGACGGTGTCAACCGGCACAGCCTTTTCGAAGAGCGCGTAGCCAAAGTCAACTTTGGCGGCGGCATCGCCACCGTTGACTTGGATTTCCATGATGTGCGCCTTCTTTTGCTTCAAGCCCGCAACCTTGCGCACTTGGGTGTGCGCGATGACGCGAATGACGTCGCACGACTTCTTGAGCTCTTCCAAATCCTTTTCAATGGTGCCGTTGGTGTAGTTCTTCGTGTACTTGGTGAAAGCCTTCTTCTTGGATTTGAACCAGTTCTTGTAGAAGCGACGACGAACTTCATCGTTCAAGTGCTCAGCCCAGACGGTCTTCTTACCGCGCAAGCCCTTCGGCGTGCGCACGTAGCCGACGAGACCGACGACGATGAGTTCCGGGCACTCAATGATGGTGACTGCATCGCACTGTTCCTTCTTGTGCATCTTGGAACCCGGCTTCTCGACGTCGCGGACGACGTGCGTCATGCCAGCCTTGAAGCCCATGAAGGCGGTGAGGTGCGGCGGCTTGCTCGCGTCATCCTTGGGGAAGGACTTGACCTTGCCGCGAGAGCGCTTGGAGCGCTTCTTCGGCAAGAAGCCGAGGTTACCGTAACGCGGGTCTGTGTGCGTGGGAAAATGTGAAACGAACCAGTCAGTACGTGCATTCGGACGCGCGTCGAGGTGACCGTCGCGAGAGACGCGACGCGCACCGGCGTCGTCATCATCCACGCGCTAGGGCTTTCGCGCCGCGATCGAGCCGAGCGATGGGTGCGCGCGAGACGTACGTTCGAACTTGCGATGAGACACTGCGCGCGAGGAAAAGGAAATGATGCACACCGATCGTCAGTCTCGCGTTCGCTCGCGTCGACGGACGCGCGCGCCTCGAGCGCATCGAAGATCGCCAGCCGTCGCGACCGAAACCCTGCCGCGGTGGGCGAGGCCATCGCGCGCGCCCGCGTCGTCTCGCACGCGCGTCCGAAAACGCGCGAGAGAGACGCGCGCGATGCGCGACGAAAGATACTCGTTCGTCGTCGCGACGGCGGCTTCGCGACGCATCGATCACGTACTCTCGCTCGCGTCGATGTAAGAGGTCGAGGCGATGAACGCGATGGGACCAAGTGTGCGCGAGTCGCTCCTTTGACGATTTGGCCAATCGTGAACCTACGTATGAGTAAACAGTGTGAATTGATATCTACAGAACACTAGGACGGCGGCTACACGCCGTCGACGCCGCTCGGCGACCGCGGACTCGGCGTCGTCACCGCTCGTCGACCGCGGACTCGGCGTCGCGATCGATGTCGACGCGTAACTTGTCGAGCGCGTCGCGAAGGACGGCGACTCGAGGACGCCAGGAGGGATCGACGCGCACGTCTCCGAGGGCGGCGGCGGCGGCGAGTCGCGCCTCCGCGGCGGCGGCGGCGGCGGCGGCGCGATCCGCGCGCGCTTTCGCGGCGGCGGCGCGGCGTTCGAGAAGGTTTCTCGCGCGTCGCTCGGCGTCTTCCTCGGCGGCGCGCTTGGCTTCGAGTTCAGCGCGTTGAGCTTCGAGCTCGCGCTCGCGGCGACGCTTGGCGCGCTCGAGCTCCGCGAGCGCCTCAGCTTCCATTTGCGCGCGCGCATCCATCAGCTTTCTCTCCTTCTCTTCGGCTTCGATTTCAGCGCGAGATTTCTTTTTCTCCTTGGTCTTCTTGTTTGCTTTGTTCGCCGTTGTCTTCTTATCGTTCGCGTTCGCCGACGCTTTGCTCTTTTTGGGCTTCGGGTCCTCCTTGGCGCGTTGAGCGACGAGCGCGTTTCCCTCGAATTCCATCCCGTGCAGCGCCTCGATGACACCGCGCATGCCTTCACCGTCCTCGCACTCGACGAACATGTACCCCATGTGTCCCCCTCCGCGCACGGGCACGCGAACATTACGAACTCCCGGTAACGCCGACGCCAGGCTCTTCACCGCGGCGACGTCGGCGGTTTTCGACACGCGCGAGACGTACGCTGTTCGAACCGCCCCTCCTTCCTCGACCGATGGCGTCGTCGAGCCGGTCGTCTTCGTCGACGTCGTGGACGTCCCGGACCCAGAAGACGAGCGGTCGGCGGCGGCGGCGGTCTCGTCGTCCTCCTCCTCCTCGTCTTCGTCGTCGGCCCACGCCGCGCGCGTCACGCGCCCAATCTCACCGCTCCTCAATCGAACCTTGATGCCATCGGCGTGAAAGCTCGAATTCGTCACAAAGTCTGATATCTCCCCTCGCGCCGTCCTCGTCGCGTCGCCGTCGCCCGGTCGCTTCACGAGCGCGATTTCCACGACGTCGCCCACACTGAGCGCATCGCGACGCCGCCCACACCGCGCGTCGTCTTCGACGTCCCCCTCCCTCGCGGACGCGCGAACGATCGCGCGACGTTCACCCACGCGCGCGCGTCGAGCCGGTCGCCGTCCCGCGACGACGCGCCCGACCGAGGCGAGACGCGCCGACGTCATGCGTTTTCGAGAGGCGTGCTCTGCGGTGGGCGGCGACGACGGCGCGGGCGGCGACGACGGGCCCGGCGCGGGATCGATGAGACGAATGCTATAAAAAGTAACTAAGGGACGCGCGTCGATGCGGTCACGCGCGCGTCGACGCGTCTCGCGACGACGAGTCCAAATCTATGCGATAAATCGCGATTCTTTGTTCCGGAAACAGCGACTCGAACGGCGGAGGCGACGGTGGCGGCGACGGCACGCCGTCCTCGCGAACCTCCTCGATTCGAAGTCCACACGCGCGAATCTCTTCGAAAAAATCGAGATCCATCCCGTCGTATCGGTGCTTGGTGTGCGCGTACCAAAACGCCGCGTCGCGTCTCTTCCTATTCCCCGCGAGGAGCGCGGCGACGACTCGCGGTAACATCTTCACTCCCGCGTCCTCGTACACTAAATCAGCCCCGAGAATCGCGTCGAACGACTTCAAATCGTCCTCTCGCGCCTCGGCGTCCTCCTCCCCGTCGTCGTCCTCCGCGGCGCCGTCGACGTCCGTCCAGTCCAACGCGCGACATCGGACTCGCCTCGCATCCTCCTCTCGCGTCAGATTCGCCTCGACGCGTCGTCGCAACCACGCCAACGCGCCACCCGCGACCATCTCCGTCATGACCACGCGCTCGACCGCGCCTCGACGCGCGAGCGCGCACCCGAGCCATCCGTTCCCACTTCCGAGCTCGAGCGCGCGGGGACGGCGCGCGTCGTCACCGCCTCGCCACTCGCTCGTCGACTCGAGAAATCGCGCGAGACGGCGCGCGGCGGGCCACGTCAACTGTCCCGTGGTGTTGAACGACGTCGTCGCCGCGTATTCCTCGGCGGTCCCGCCGTCGAAGTCGTCACTCATGGGCGCGCAGTGACGCGAGCTCGCGATTCGTCATCATGTCGGCTCACGGGCGCGCGACGCGCGGCGCCGACGCCGAGCCGAGCGGACGAGCGATCGACGCCATCGTGTTGTGCGGATTACCCCCCAACCCGACGCTCATGCACCGCGAGGTGCGATACGCCGTCGGAAGGCGAGGGAACGTCAACAACGGTAATCACGCGCAGGGCGCGGCGCCCGGCGCCGACGATGACGCGAACGAGCGCGCGCTGTACCACGCGGGAGTGCTGGACGAGTGCCCGAAACCGACGGAGGAGGCGCCGGCGCGATACCCGGCGCAGATGGCGACGCTGGCGCTGCCGAGGGGGGTGGACGTGTACTCGGAGAACGATACGCGCCCCGACGACGTCGTCGCGAGGTATCCCGCCATCCTGACGGACGCCAACGGTGATCGCATATACGTCGCGTGCGTCTCGTTCATCGCCGCCGTGCCGGAGCGGAGTCGACGGACGATGAACGAGGCGATGGAAAAGATGCCGGAGTGCGCGCGCGCGTGCGTGTGTTTGGTGTCTCGCATGCCGTGTTTAGACGCGTGGATGGAAGCGTTGGGATACGTCTTCGAGGCGTATTTTAACAAGTCGAACGGGCACTTACCCGTGCTCTCCACGATCGCCATGCGCGTGGTCGAGAGGTTGCGCTGGCAGGCGGAACGCACCGTGTTGTTTCCCATCGGCAAGGCGCTGGTGGCGGTGCCGCCCAAGGGGGCGGCGGATCACGGCGCGCGCGAAGCCTTCACGGATGGCAAAGAACCGCTCGTGCGATGTTGCGACATTCGCACCATTTTAACCTGCGTGTGCGTCATCGCGTGCGAACGACGGCTCTTGTTGCGAAGCGCCGAGGTGAGTTTATTAGTCAAGTGCGCCGAGGCGTTGAGAGGACTCGCGCATCCGCTCGTCTGGAGACACGTGTACATTCCGTGCGTCGCCGTGTCCATGGTGGATTATCTGGGAGCGCCGATGCCGTACATCATGGGCGCTGCTCGCGACGTCAAGGTGGACGAACGAGCGTTGGACGGCGTCGTCGTGTTAGACTTAGATGACGGAACGCTCTCCGACGGCGGCGAGAGCATCGATTTGCCGCCGCAGGCGATGATGAGAGATTACATACAGCGCGTCAGGCGCGTTCTGCGATTTGCCGCCGCAGGCGATGATGAGAGATTACATACAGCGCGTCAGGCGCGTTCTGCAGCCCGGGGTGGTGGATGCGGATGAAAGGATGGCTGAAACCGTCACCACGTGGACGACAGAAATCAACAGAGAAGTCACCGATATTTTCACAGACTTTTGGTATGATTTACTGCAGCTCTCCGATTTGCATCGGCACATCGAGGATGACGGATCCGGCAAGCCGCGCGTGAAGACGATCGACTACCACCACGCGTTGGGATATCGAAGGTGCGCTCTGACGGAGAACATCATGGAGACGAACGCGTTTTTGTCCTTATTGAGCGACACGGCCTCGCTCGCGCAGAGAAAGAGTCCTCGAGCGACGGAGAAGGAGTTCGTGCGAGGCGTCAAGGGAAACCGCGCCAAATTTCGATGTACGCAGCTCACGAGCAAATCGACGGTTTTGCCGCCGTCAGTGACGCAGCGAGGATCGAACGCGTGCGTGTTGATACCACGCATTCACGTCCTCAATTTCGACGACGATCAAAACAAAAAGACGCTTCGCTCGCTGTCTCTGTACACGCCGGAGACAAAGTTTATGAGCGTGGATTCCGCCTCCGCTGGCGCCATTGAGGCGAGTCTCTCCGAGGTACGCGGCGACGACGACGTCGACCCAGAGAGCAGCGAGACGCGCCCGCACGAGATACCTCGCAAGCGCGCGTCGTGGGGATGGTTAAAGGATAGAATCAAGCGAGCAGTCGGTTCGGACTCTCTCTCCCCGGCGCAAGCCATCATCAAGACGACGAATCAGAGCGTCGGCGCCGATGACGCGATGAAGTTTGACTGGTTCTACAACACGCTCACAAAGAAGGACGCGGCGAATTTAGCAGATCTCGTACGCGAGTACAGAGAGGTGTACTCGGCCGCGGACGACGACGCCGGCGGCGCCCCAAAGAGTCCGACACTCGCGCATCGACCTGAGACTGAAGACGAAAAGAATGGTGAATTCGAAGCCGACGTGGACGCGGCGACGGCGTTGGTGTATCCCATTTTTACGAATTCAGACGACGTCGTCGCGTCGGCGCTCGCCGAGCACGCCGCGAACGTCAACTACGTCGCCTTACTCACGGGCATCACGAGAGAATTAAAAGCCGGAACGACGCGTTTCAACATCGTGTCGACGGCGCTGCACGCCGCCGTGCTCCGCGCCGACGCCGCCGGCGACGCAAAATCGCTCGCGCACGCCATAAGAATCGCGCGAAAGTTCCAGCCTCAAAACACCCGAAAGCTCTGGTTGAAAGGTTCCGCGCGATGGGACGACGTCAACCTTTGGCACGGTTTGATTTCCGTCAACGCGCGCGTCGCGTGGTTACGCGGTGGCGACCCCGAGGCGCGCATGGGCGACCTCGCTCAATGTTTCGCGCTCGTCGGGTTAAATTGTCTGCAATCGTCCGAGCTCCTCGGTCAATTACAGTCCAAATTCGATGAAAACGTCGTCACCTCCTCGACGACGCAGGCACAGCGCGACGGGACGTTATCGGCGCCCGCGTACACCTCCGTCTCCTTTGAATGTTGGATCGAGGCGCTTCGCGAATCCGGCGCGGCGCGCTACGGCAGAAACGATCACGTCGTCGATTTAAAAGCTGTTCCGGATTGTTGCCCGTCCGAGGTGATCGAAAGTCACATTTGGCGGCGAACAGCCATCACGGCGATGTGCGTGCAATCCGGCATCGTCTCTTCGTTGGTGGCGTTGGGAAGCGGTCGAGGCGACGTCGCGTTTTACGCCCCCGATTCCGACGCGACGTCGCGGTCGCAGCCACACGCCGCGCGCGGTGCGCCCCTCACCGCCATGACGTTCATTCCTCGAAGCGCACACGTCTTTTGCGCTCGACGCGACGGTTCCGTGGAAATTTGGGATTCCGCGACGTGCGCGCGACTCTCCGTCGTTCGCGGCGCGCACGGCGACGCGCGCGTCTCCTTTGTCTCCCCCGTCGTCAATCAGGTCATCTCTTCGGTGCCCCTGACGGCGTCCGCCGGCGATGACGGCACCGTCAAGCTCTGGGACGCTCGACAGAGCGATTACTCGCGCGCGGTCAGCGTTATCAAGGGACACACCGGCGGCGTGACCGCTTTCGCCACGCGAGACGCGCGCGGCGGCGCCGTCGGAAGCGTGCTCACCGGCGACGCCGCCGGCGTCGTTCGCGCGTGGGATCCTCGTCACGCGAGCGCGGGTCCCGTCGCCCTCGCGCGCGCGCATCGAGGGAAAGTGACGTGTTTAGCGCCTCTGCAGCGCTCCGATTCCACCGCGAGCGCCGGAGAGGACGGCGTCGTGCGCGTCTTGCGTCTCGACGGCGAATCCGGCGGCGACATTCGTCTGAGCGGACATCTCGGCGATATCACCTCGCTCGCCGTGCTTCAGGACGAGACGCGCGGTCGCGAACCCGTCGGTGTCATCGCGTCGGGATCGGCGGACGGTGAGCTGTGTCTGTGGTCGGGCGGGGATCTCGTCGAGGACGCGCGTCGTCCGTGGAGGTGCGCGAGTAAATCGCGCGCGCACGTCGGCGCCGTCGCGCACCTCGCCGTCGAATCCACCGGTCGCGCGCGACGTCCTCCCGCGAACGCCGTCGTCAACGCCGGACGAGGTCAATTCACGAACGCGACGACGATGACGACGGTGCGGCAATCCTTCCTCTCCGCCTCCACGGACGGATCCTTCGCGCGTTGGAATTTAGCCACGGCGCGTCTTCGCGGCGACGTCGCCGCCACGAGTTGGTCCCCCGCAGCCGCGCGCGTTCCTCCTCGACGCGCCTCGACCGACGCCGTGTGCGCCGTCATCGAAGCCTCTCGCGGTCGTCTCATCACCGGCGATCGTTTCGGCGCGCTCAGGCGCGTGTCGTTACCGGATGAGGACGCGGTCGCCGCGTGACGGCGTCCCGTCCCGTCTCCGCCTTGTACAGTACGAGCGTCATCACCTCTTCATCCGTCGCCTCTTGTCGTCATGAATGCGTACGAACGCGCGCGCGAAGAGCGCATCGCTCGAAACCGAGCGGTGCTCGAGCGTTTGATCGCGTCCGATCCCGCGCACGCGGCGTTACGCGCGGCGTCATCGTCATCGACGACACGGCGTGTTCGCGATTCAAATGTGTCGACGAAAACGACAAAGACGCCGCGCCGCGCCGTCGATGCGAGCGATGTGCGTCGATCTGGACGCGTGCGGAAACTTCCCGCGCCCGTGTACACGACGTTTGACGTTGACGATGATCTGGGCGACGCGAACGCGAAGAGAAAGCGCGCCAAGAGGAACGCGCCGCGCGCCGAGACGCGCGGGACGACGACGACGTCGTCGGCGGCGAGAAAGCCGAGCGCGCCGGCGAGCGCGAATTCTCTTCGCGCGCTCGATGCCAGACTGTGGGACGTGTACGTGAATTATTTAGGGTTACCGATTCCACCGCCTCCGAACGATGGTGGTCTGAAGGCGGCGGTCGTGCGCGCGCTCAGTCCGGTGGCGAATCCAAAATTTAGCAAGATGAGCGGGATACAAGAGTGGAAGAATTGCGTCGCGCTCTACGTCAACGTCGGTGATAAGTACGGAAACACGTATGATAACGTCTTCACGCGCGCTGGATCGAGAATCTCGTGGTTCGCGCAACCGAGACAAGACGCGGACACGCCGGTGATTCGCGCAATCGCAAAGACGGCGACCATGGACGCGGAGAGCGTGGAGGACGCGCGAAGACGCGCAGAGGAGGGCGAAGACGCCGCGCCGAGATACCTCGATTGGCCGTTACACTTGTTTTGTCGAATGGAGGGATGCGAGTACGTGTACTGCGGACGACTGAAGATGGTGGATTTTGAACCGAATAAACGACCCATGAAGTTTACGATGCAACTGCTCGACGCGTCTCTGTTGCGAGGAAGCGAACATTTTCTCGGCCTCCTCGAGATCTGACGCCATCGAGCATCGTTCGTTCGTTCACAGTCATCATTCGATTAGCTTGTAATGACTACAACACGTACTGTACTTCGTTACTAGGATTGAATGTACCGACCGACCGCGAACGCCGACGCGACGCGATCGACGTCACGGAGTCGTCGTCGATTCCATGTACGACGGCGATTTCTTGGTGGCGTTTTCCACCGTATCTCTGAGTTCGTGCAGTTGACTTCGGAGCGTAGCCGTCGACGTCACCAACTTTTCCACGTCGATGTCTAACATCGCGGCCGTCTCTTCTAGTTTGAGTCGCTTGTTACCCGCAGCCTTGAGCTGATGCAACGTGACGGAGAACTCTGTGTTTGATACGAGATCGTAAATCTCAACCAAATCCTCCAACTCTTCACGTAAATTTTCTAACTTTTCGAATCTAACGTCAAGCGTTCTACAAACAGACTTGATCTCCGTCTTGGGCGCCTTCTTCTTCGCCATGTGCACGATGGTCGAGAGTAATCGACGCAGCGCGTTCACCTCGTCCATGATGACGTTCTCCGCGGCGCCAATGTGATCGCACAGCGCGGTGACAACCTGTGAATACGCGTACATCTCCGCGAGAATGCTATTCGAATTTCCTCGCATGTTTTGCTTGAGTGATTTTCTGTGTTCTTTCGCCTTGAACTGCAGCCACTGTTGCGTGAAATTGGCGCCGATGACGGAAATCGGAAGCGCGGTGATGATGACGGAGGCCAACATGGTCACGCTGGCCACCATCTTACCCCAAAACGTCACCGGAACGGCGTCACCGTAGCCCACGGTCATGAGCGTGACCATGCACCACCAAAAAGAGCTCGGAATGGACTCGAATTCGTTTCCATCGATCGCTTCCCACGCGTTGGTTGGTGTTTGCTTGTTGTTTTCGGCAAAGTAAATCATCGCGCTAAACACCACCAAACCGAGGAGCAGTAAGAAACCGAGCACGATGAACATATCCGCGCTGTCCTGCACGGCGATGAGCACGACTTGAATTTTCCTCGCACGGCTCCCCAATCTGAACACTTTCACGACGCGGAAAAGTCTAAAGATTCTCAGCACTCGCGCGCTCGACGTCGAGCTTCCGCCCTGTCCTTCATAGCCAAACCTCAATCCCGACACGGCAATCTCCGCATACCACGGAACGATGGAAGCCAGATCGATCAAGTTGAGCGGATCTCGTATCGCCGTCAACGTTTTGGGCGCGGTCGATATCTTCAGTACATACTCAATCGTGAAAATCAGCTGACACACCATCTCTATGACATCCAGGCTCGCCTTGCCCGCGTGCTCGGGCATCGTCCCCACTATGAAGGAGATGATCGACAAAAATATGAGCGAAAACATCCAGATCTGAATCGCCATCGCCGCCTTACTTGACGTGGGCTCCGTGAGCAACAGATAAATCCTCTGCTTCCACGTCATCTCCAACAGCGTTCGCTTCGCCTTCGGCGCATTGAACTTTTGCTGCACGCGTCGAATCTCGTCCCGAATGTCCGGTCCACTCACCCCCACAAACTTCACCATGAGCATATCGCGCGCCGAGAGCTTTTCAAATCTCTCCCCTCGCCGCACCCGTCTCAATAACTCGTTCAATATCACCACTACCCGCACTTTCGTCCACAACGCCCGCGCCCGCATGCCCATCGTCTGATCTCTCCGAAACCGCACCACGCGCAACGGGCTCGCCTCGGCGTTTTGCCCCCTCCGTGGCGCGTGTCGCCGCGCGATGACAGCCACCATGTTATCTTCCACATCTTCACGCGAATTCCCCGTCATCACCCCCGCCGTGAGCACCGGCATCGTCCTCGATCGTTCGCGCGAGAATGTGGTTGGAAATTCACGCAAATGCGAATCGAATGAATGCGCGCCGAGGCCGTGCGCGCGAGGCTATTAGCGCGCGTTCCTCGACCGTGGACGCGTGCGATATTCCGCCACACCTCGACGACACGACCGACCGGTCTCTCGCCGCGCGTCGCGCTCTGCCGCCGACTTTGTGTGGCATTCTGTTCTAGAGGGGAAAGGAAAAGAGGCGCGCGACGCGTTCGACTCGCGAGGCGGATGACGGACGCGTGGCGTGCGCGCGCGCATGCGTGGATGAATGGATGATAGTGTACACGACAATGAGAAGAGTGCTAGCCAAAGTCACGAATGAATCGATCGATCACTCGAGCGGGCGAAACCGGGACGCGGCGAGCCGCGGCGGCGGCGGGACGTTTTCGGCGCCCGGTCGCGGCGCGGCTCGAAATTTATCGCCGCCCGACGTGACCGCGTGGTGGTGCGCCTTTCGCGCGACGAATTTCGACGCGGGACTCATCGTCGAGTCCGTGGGACTGTGAAACCTGAGAATCGATCGTCGAAGAGGGGCAATCCGTCGTCAGTCGTCTCTCTCGGCTCGACTCGCCTCGGCTCGGGCTCGGATAATTGAATCGTCTTCGCGACGCCGCGACGTTCGTTCGCGCACCTCTTCTTCACACCAAACCCACCGACGGTGGGTTTCTCTCGATTCACACCCCCGATCGCGCGCGTCGCGTCGTTCGTCGCGTCGCTCAGCGTCACCCTCGCCAAACGTCCCAAGAGCGGACTCGAGTCGTCATCCAACGCTTCTTCATCATCATCCTCGTCTCGCGTCGCGCGCGCGGGCGAGGGCGTGGACTCGACCACCGAGTCCGTCGTCGCCGCCGTCGTCGTCGATTCCGTCGTCGTCGTCGCGGGACACGCGCGCACGGGCGTCACGCACGGGCGAGACATGCTGAGGAGTCGGGGTGTGACGCATTGGTTCCCCTCGGTCTGTGAGGGGTCGGAACCGGCGAAGCGGAGTCCTTCTACTGTACTCCCTATGGTTTTCCTACGCGAATGGACGATCGGGCGCCACCACGCGGTGTGTCTATGCGCGCGCGCGTGTCCATCCGCTCGTCTACGCGTCGTCGTCGGACGAGGCGGCGCGGCGCGACCAGAGCGCGCGCGACGAAAATTCCCACGCGAGCCACTGGGCGGCGTTGGCGGGGAACGCGCGCGCGATGACCGGAGACGCGCCGCGGTAGAGACCGCGAAAACCGCGCTCGGTGATGAGACGGCGGATGAGGTCGAGGGGTGGAAGGTCGCGAGGACCGCCGGGACGTTCGCATTGGTAGATGGTTTTGGCGTTGTCGAGAGGGAGGACGGCGAGCCAGGTGACGACGCCGGCGGCGCCGCCGCACGACGCCGCGGCGAGCGCTTCGAGAAACAAACCTGCGCGGTGGGTGAAAGCACGCGTGTTGAGTGTGCGAACGACGCGCGTCGGACGCGACGAGACGACGAGAAAAGAGACGACGCGAAAAGAGTCGAGACGAGACGAAGCGGGCACGAAAGCGCGCACCAGAAGCGTTTTGCTCTTCAAACGCCGCCCGCGTGACATCCTCCGAACGTCTCGCGCGCGGGAACATCGTCTGTAAAGCTTCGTACGACGCGAAGTACACCGCCCCCGCGGGTACCTCACGCATCATCGTGTGCGTGAACCCTCTGAAGAGACCGCCGACGCCTCGCTGGGCGATGATTTCTCGCGCGACGGCGACGGCGCGTCCGCCCCCCTGTCCCACCTGCGCTCGACACTTGACCAATTCGAACGGCGTCAAGAAGGCGCACATCGCCGCCCCCGCGATCGCTCCCGACACCGCGGACGCGCCCAAACGTGACGCGAACCCATCCCTTCCCCCCGCGGCGTCCAACGCCACGCCTTCGCGAATAAGATGAAAACACGCGTAATTCGCCCCCGTCTCCAGACTCGCCCCGATCAACGGCGCGGCGACGCCCGCGTAGAGACCGCGAACGCCGCGTCTCGAATATATCTCCCGCGTCGCGCTCGCCGTCGTGTGTGCGCGCGCCCCCTTGGCGGCGTGGTCTTGTAAAAACACCTTCACCGTGTCGAACGGGTGTCCCGCGAGCGTGCACGCGGCGCCGGCGACGACGCCGGCGATGAGATCGTCCGTCCCCGATCGCGCCATCGTCGCGGACGACGACGGCGACGCCTCGAGCGACGCTCGCGCGCGCTCGTCGCGACTCATCGCGCCCGAGCTCGAGCCGCCGAGCTCTGACGCGTCCGACACATCATCAGAGTTCCGCGCGCGCGCCATGTCGACGACGCGCCAACCGATGATTTGGAAACACGACGAGCGCGTCGTCGTGTACCCACCGTACATCGACTCGACGCGCACGACGGCGCGCGGACGACGCATCGCGCTCGATGATTGCGTCGAACATCCGCACCCGTTGGAGATGCTCGACGCGTGCGAGCGCGGACTCGGGATGAAGTGCGAGTTGGAGGATAAGTGTTACTCGAGAGATTTCTGGTGTCGCGGTCGGCTGCGCGTGGAGTGGAAGACGGAGGACGGTGAGTTCGTGAACCCAGAGTTGAACACGCGAGGGAAGTTGCTCAAGGCGATCGCGGCGTACGTGAAGAAACATCCAGAACGAGGGGAGAACGGGAAGCCGAGCACGAACCCAAAGTACATGACGCAGCACATGGTGTTCGACGAGTACGTGAAGCAGGTGGCGTCGGCGGCGGGACCGGCGCCGGGCCAGGGCAAGAAGGCGGACAAGGTTGGGAACAGAAAAAAGTCTGGCAAAAAGGGCAGAAAATAAATAGAGACCGCGGAATCGTCTGTCGTGAGGCAATTGTATTGATTAGAACATTCTAGAAGAAATCACCCATCATGTCGTCGTCCATGTCCAAATCGTCTAAATCCAGCGCGGTCTCGACGTCCGCGGAACCTCGCGTGGCGGCGGGCGCCGCCTTGTCCTTTTGGGGCGGATATCGCATCGCCTTGACGGCTTCGTTGTGCGTGTCCAGGCAAAAGGCGATGCGCACGTGGAACGCGCTTTGCGGTTCGTTCGTGCTGTACACGTCTGTGGTCTCCTTGCTATACATAACCTTGGCGGAGTGATCGATGACGGCATCGACGTTGCCGTCGCGAATGGCCTTGGCCACGACGGACTCGGCGTCCTCAGCGCTCGGGAGACCGAGCTTTTCCGCGACGTCTTCGAGCGAAATCCGCGAATACGCGGTGTTGATGCGCGTGAGACCGGTTCGAATGACGTTGGCGCGCAAACGAGTGATCAGATTGTTCAACTTGTCCCGCTGAAACGTCGTCCCGTGCGTCTCCGCCGCGCGTTGAAACGACGACAAATCCCCCATTCTCACCGCTTGCACGAGATCAAAGTACGGCGTCAAAGCCGTGCGCATCTCTGACTGCGTCAACTCTTTCCTCTCCGGGATCTCACCGAGGAGTAAACGCACGATGGTGATCCATTTCAACAGTTCCAAACGAAACGCCTTGGCCGCGCTCGGCGCCTTTTGGTACGCCTGCGTCAGGTACTCCTTCGCCTCGCTGTACTCCAACTGCACGGCCCGAATGCGACCGAGATAGTACGCGTACCTGCACTGCTGCTGAATCGATCGCGACTGCGGAAGCGTCACTCGAGATCGAAGCTTCTCCGCCTGGTCGTACAGATTGTAGTGCAAATAGTTGCGCAACAATAGGTTGACCAAGGTTTCTTGCCCGATTTCGTCGAGACGCAACGCCGCCGTTCTGTACAGCGCCAAGAGCGTCGCGCGCGCGTTTTCGAGCGAACCAAAACGCTCGTACGCGAGCGAGTAGTAAAAGTACACCCGCGCCGCGAGAACATCCATCGTTCGTCGGTTAAACTGTCTGATTCTATCGACGGCTTCCTCCGCGCACGCCAAGGCGTCCTCGCCGCGTTCGCCGTCGATGAGGTACATCAAAACTATCAAGTACGCGTACACTTCCGCCTCCGGAAGTGCGCACGGAACTATGTCGCTCACATCAATCTCACCCTCGTCGTCACCACCCTTGGCTGCCTTTGCCCCTCGCGTTCTCTTCGCCGCGGGTTTCGCCTCGCACCGCGCCTCGAGCGCCGTCCTCGTCTCCCCTTCGGGCAACACCGCGCGCACGAACGCCAGCACGTTCGCGCTCGTAAACTCCCGTCGCGCCGTCGCCGTCTATCATCGTCATCACACATCGCGTCAGTCATCGCGCGCGTTTCGCGTCGTCTTCGAGCGCGCCGACGCCGAAAATGGTTCGAAATCGCACACGACTTTTCGCATCTCTCACGACACCACACGCACCTCTCGCAGCGCCCGCGCGACGAACCGCGCCTCGCCCTTTTCATTCACGCTCTTCTCCACGTCTCCCACGCATCTCGCGAGCTGCGCGCGTCGTCATCACACCGTCAGTCGTTCGTCTTCGAGATCGTCATCCGTCGTCACAGATCCTCGACCGCGCGCGCGCCGCGTCCATCGCGTCGCGTCGCGCGCGCGCACCCTGTGTGCGACGTCCATCGTCGTCGTCGGCGGCGTCTCCGTCGTCGTCGTCTCCGTCCCCGTCGAGGCGTCCGTCTCCATGGCTGTCATGATGATCGGACGGGACACACACGCCGTCGGCGAGTGAGGCGAGGCTGGGGACGCGGCGCGGGACGGGGTCGAGCGCTCGGACGGTGCGCGCGGTGAACGAAGGGCGAAAGAATACAGATGTGGTGATCACACGCGCGGTGGTGCGCGGTCGGAGACGCGGCGGGGCGGGATCAGCGGTGATGACTCGGGTCTTCGGCGGCGAGCGCGAGGAGCGCGTCGACGATTTGACCGTCGAGCGTCGACGGTCCGAACCCGAGCCCGATCGGGTAGGCTGGTTCGTCGTCGGGACGCGAGAGTTTTCGCGAGCGACCGTCTGAAGTGTGGAGATGGACGAAATCGTAGCGCGTGGTGAGCTGATTGGCGACGACGGCGTCGAGACGGTAGCGTCGAAGCGAGCGAAGCGCCTTGTCGGCGAGGAGGTTGATATCCGTCTCGAGCTTGAAACCGACGACGAGGGCGTTCGGACACCACTCGGATTTGATGAGACCGAGCATTTTCGGTACCGGACGAAGCGTGAGCTCTAATCCGTCCCGAGCGTGCGCCGCGCTCTGAATTTTGTGCTCGGGCAAATCGCGCCACGGCACGTAAAAATCGCTCACCGCCGCCGCCAACACGATGACGGCTCTCCCACCTCTCCGCGTCGCCTCCTCCCCGATCGCCTCGCACGCCGCCTTGAGCAAGGTCAAATATTCAAACAACGTCTTGAACCGTATCGTGGTCACCTTTCGCGTCTCCTCTCGCAGACATCTCAACGCGCGCGCCACCGCGTCCCCGCGCCCGGCGCGCGCCCTCACCGTCTCTCCGTCCTCCGCTAATTCAAATGCATCCAACGCGTGCGGCGCCCGCTCGAACGCTTGACGCTCGACGGGCGTCGCGTTCGCCACCACCATGCGCTCGTACGGCGCGCACGACCCGTCTCGCTGTAATAAGACAACCTCGCACGCGTCCCGCGCGCTAAACTCCTCCACCAACCTCGCCCCTCGCGTGCCCGAGCTAAAGTTATCCACGCATCGCACCTGCGCGCGCTCGAGCGGGGCGGTCGTGCCACCGCTCGTGACGAGCACGATGGTGCGCGCGCGAGGCGCCGAGGAGGCGTCGGCGCCGTCGTCGGCGCGCCATTTACGAATGAGCTCGCGTTTGAGCTCGGCGGCGTCTTCGAGCGCGCGTTTGGGAACGTACGATTCGTCGTCGGCGAAGAAGTCGTCGGGGACGTCAGGCGCGTCGGGCGACGACATGTCGTCTTCGCGACGCGTTCGCGTCGTCGGCGTCGTCGCGACGGCGAGTGACGCGCGTCGCGGTGCGCGTAATCGATTCGACAGAGAGTTTGTTACTACATACAGGTTCTTCACGCCGCCGCCGACGGATGTTTCACGGCAACGACGACGCCTCGCCAGAATTTCGCGCGTTTCATGCCGTCCAAGTTTGGAAGATTTGCGGTCGGTTCGTACGCGTCGCATCGCAGGACGACGTCGCCGGTGGGGGACGGAGTGAGGGCGAGACACGCGTCGACGGCGCGCGCGGCGTCTCGTCGGCGCGAGGCGGCGGAGACGCGCTCGACGGAGACGAGCACGTCACGAGCGGCGGAAAGTCTCGCGATGACGTGCGTGGTGCCGGATATGACATGCGCGAGACGGTCGTCGCCGCGTCCTCGCGTGAAACACGCGCCGGCGATGGGTTCGAGGGAGACGCGGCGCACGCTCGCGTCTCTCTCGCGCGTAAAATCGCAGCAAAAAACGTCGCCGTTCGCCTTGCCGACGATGACGTGGTCGCCGTCGATGGACGCGCACGTGACAGCGGCACCGTTGGCATCGCACAAACGCGTACAGTCGGTGAAGAGATCGCGACGCGGGGCGGCGTTCGCGTCCGCGAACGCGCGCTCGACGTCGGCGACGGTGCCACGCGCGCGCACGACGGCGCCGCTTGAACATCCGACGACGAGATCGACACAGCCCGCGGATGCGTTTCGTCGCCAAGTCAGGGTAGTGATCCACGCGTCGGACGCGATTCGTTTCGTCGCGACGCACGTCGCTCGCGCATCGTCGGTGATGTGAAACACGGCGACGTGTCCGCTCTTGGCTCCGCACGCCAGCGCGTGCTTCTTCTCTCCGGCGACTCGGATTTCCACCCACGCGCACGCCATGAATTGCGACAGCGCGGCTTTGCGTATCGGTGCGTCGTCGTACGGCGCGCGCTCGATCGTCTTCTTCGTATTCGCTAAACATCTCTTGATGGCGGTTTTCGCCGCCTCGCGCGCCTCTGCCGTCGCGGCGAATTCCTCGCACACGCGTCGACACAGAAACGCATCCTCATCACACATGCGAAACCGCGTGGCGTACGTCATGTTAGACGTTCGACGATTAAAGAAGGCATCCACCGCAGCCTGCACGCCGACGCGTCGATCGCTCGCGCGCGCGTCGACGCCGGCGAGTCGGTCCGCGTCCGTGGCAACGACGTCGGCGTCATCCACGGGACGCGCGCCTTCCTCTTTCCGTGGTGAATCGTCGCTCGCGCGCAACTCTTTCGGAAGTGTCGGCACGTCATCCGCGGGCACCCATCCGACGTCAGCGCCCATCCATCGCGTCCTTCGTCGCCACTCGCCCGCGAGCGGGAAATCCGTCGGCGGATCGGACTCGCTCAGTCGCACGCGCATCTTTCGACCGTCCACCTCGCACACTCTCGCCAACCGCCACGTCGCCGCTTCGTTCACACGCATGATTTCTATGTACTCCCCCTCTCGAAGCGTAGACACGTCTTCGTCGCGGCGTTGCGGCATCGGACGCGCCCGTTTCTTCGCCGTGGGCGGCGCCGAACAAGCGACGAGCGACGATTCCGGCGGAAACGTCACCACACCAGCATCGTCCGGTCGCCGACGTTCGAGCGATGACCACACTAAGAATTCTCCTCGAGCGTCTCGTGCGTCGTACTCGATGCGCGCGCGCGTGGCGGCGTTGAAATTCGCAGAGACGATGGTTCCCAAGCGCCACGTCGATGCGTCGGCGCCCGCTGACGTCTCCGCACGCGCACCGCTTCGAAGCGCGCCGTACACGTACACGTCGTCCCCACCCTCCGCTTCGTCGATGGATGATCGAGACGGTTGTAACAGAGGCGTCGATTCCATCACCTGTTTCATCGCCTCCGCGTCGTCGAGTTCCATCTTCATCGTCTCGGCGTCTCTCTCTCGCGCGGCGACACTCGAGGCGAGCTCACGCGCACGTGTCGGTCGAACGCTCGAGGATTCATCCACGCGCACGGGCTCTTCCACCACGAGCGCCTCTAACACGTCATCTTCGTTCTCGACGCAACACGCGCGTCGCCACGCCTCGCTCACGTCCACCGCGCGCGTCCACGCGCTCGTCTCTCCTCTCGGCGGCGCGAACACCTCGCACGCGCCGCGCGTCGAACACGTCGCCAACGCGCACCTCTCCCCGCTCCCACACGCCCCGATGGACGACCAATCGACGCATCGCACGAGTTCACGCGCGTCCGCCTCGTCGTCCTCCGCCTCGTCTTCGTCGCCCGCGCGCGCCGAAAACCGACCTCGACTCGTCTCCAACCGCCGCGCGCTCTTCCTCGCCTCCTCCCCACCGCGAGGCCACACTCGCGTTCCGCGTCGAGCGACACCGAGCGTCACGCACTCAAATGACGGAACGCGATCGTCCGCGCGCGTCGTCTCGCTCGCCTACCGCGTCGTCGTCGTCGTCAGTCGTCTGAATCACGTCACTTTTGCATTTGGGCAAAAAACACTCTCGTCGCGCGCGCGCACCTCGACGACGACGCATCCTCGAGCCGAACCGACGACGACGTCGCCCGCGTCGCTCCATCTCGCAATCTCGCGTCCGTTCGATTCTCGACCCGTCCCTCGCGTCTCCATCGAGCGCGTCCGTCCGTCGCGGCGTCGACGAGTGACGAGGCGAAAAAGAAAAAAAAAGTTATCATCACCTGCGGCAGTGCGCGACGACCCTCTCGACGACGACGTGACATGTCGCTTCGCGCGTTCATCAACAGTCCCACGGGACCGAAGACGACGCATTTTTGGGGCCCGGTGGCCAACTGGGGATTCGTCCTCGCGGTGCGTCCGCGTCGCGCCCCGACGACGAGAGACTCGAACTCGACCATTGGGCGCGAGGCGTGCGCGCGCGACGTCGACGCGACGCGCGCGCGAGGGCCGACCGATCGACGCGTGACGATATCCTCTCGCACTTTTTCCATGTTTCGTCGACACTGACGACTCGACGCGACGGCCCCGGTCGACGCCCATTTCATCCATGCAGGGTTTGGCGGATACCTCGAAGCCGGAGCACATGATCAGCGGACCGATGACGGGGGCGCTCGTCGTGTACTCTGGACTCTTCATGCGATTCGCGTGGAGAGTGCAACCGAGGAATTACATCTTGCTCGCGTGTCACACGGCGAACGCGAACGTGCAGGCGTATAATTTACAGAGATGGGCGAGGTGGCGCGCGGAGGGCGGCGGCGACGGCGTGACGGCGTGACGGCGAACGCCGAACGATACACACAAAAGAGAAGACTGAAGAGAAGGCGCGCACATTGTTTCAACGTAATACTACACTAGTGTACTAGCTCACGCACGCGCGCACGCACACCCCGTCGACGTACTGCGAAGACCGAGGACGACGACGGAGAACGACGTCGTCGCGTCCCGGCGGGACTTCCCCATCGCGCGTCGCGCCGTCGCGCGTCGCCATGTCCATCACCCTTCGCGTGGACCCGAACGCGCCGAGATATTTCCGTCACCGCGCGCTCGGCGAGACCGAGCTCGAGCTCACCGGCGCGTCCCTCGTCGCCGTCGACGACGACGTGTCCTCCACCGGCGGCGGCGCCCGCGTCGTCTCCGTGCGCGCACGCGTCGACGGTGGACCCGCGTTCGTGATCGTGCGTTTGATTCCGGGGGAGCGAGAGAGCGAGCCGCTGCGTCTCGTCTTCGCCGGCGCCGACGCGAGGTTTAGCGCGCGAGGAGGGAGCGTCGAGTTGCTCGGGCGGTTGGAGGCGGCGGGACGGGACGAGAGCGACGACGACCAGAGCGACGACGACGACGACGCGAGTTCGTCGTCCGGTGGTGTCGAGGGATACGGTTCCGATGAATCGTGGGGCACGGACGAGGAGCGCTCGAGAGAGATCGAGACGGAGAGAGACGACGGGGACGACGCGCGCGAGGCGGCGGCGAGACGCGAGGCGGCGGCGACGAGAAAATGGCGCTCTCTAGACGACGTTCGAGCGACGATGACGCGGTGGGACGCGGTGGATGACGGTGAGATGAAGTTCCACGTCCAAAATCCGGGGGCGAGGCGAAGCTCGAGGGCGGGGACGATGCCGACGTTTGCTTGGACGGGGTCGTTGAGACCATTTCCGACGACGGCGAAACGGACGTATCCGAGCGGGTTGACGCCGCCCGATTACGCGACGTCGGGATGGCCGGACGAGGAGTTCGGTTCGAGATATCAGAGCGCGATCGAGGTGAAGACGCACAAGGCGCGAGAGGGGATGCGCGCAGCCTGTTCGCTGGCGAGACACGTCATGGACGTCGTCGCGTGGGCCGTCGAACCGGGCGTGACGACGGAGCAACTCGATAGAATCTGTCACGCGGTGACGGTCGGGAACGGCGCGTACCCGTCGCCGCTTAATTACATGGGGTTTCCGAAATCTCTGTGCACGTCGGTGAACGAGGTGGTGTGTCACGGGATTCCCGACTCGAGACCGTTGCGCGAGGGCGACGTCGTCAATCTGGACATCACCGTTCGCCTCGACGGGTACCACGGCGATTTGAACGAAACGTATTACGTCGGTAAGGGCGGGGCCAAGTCGAAGACGGCGCAAAAGCTCATGGATTGCACGCGTCGAGCACTGGACAAGGCGATCGCGCATTGCAGACCGGGACGACGATTCAGAGACTTGGGAGAGATTATCGCCGACGAGGCGGCGCGGGGAGGATACGCCAGCGTGAAGGATTTTTGCGGGCACGGCATCGGTGAGCTCTTCCACTGCGCGCCGAACGTGCCGCATTACGCGAAGAATAAAGCGGTCGGTGTCATGAAGGAGGGGATGACGTTCACGATCGAACCGATGTTTAACGAATCTTCCTCGCACAAGGTGGTGCACTGGCCAGATGGATGGACCGCCGTGACGACGAACGGCGCTCGAAGCGCGCAGTACGAGCACACGCTGCTCATCACGTCGGATGGTGTGGAGGTGTTGACCGCGCGCACGGAAAATAGTCGACCGTTCATTCTGTAATCTAATCACAACGGTTCCTAGTGAACGGCGGCGCGAGCGACGCGCGTGGAATCAAGCTAACGAGTAAATTTTACGCTATTCCATAAGAGGGGTTTCTTCGTCCGCGTCGCGCACTTCGTCGCACGAACCGCCGAAGTACAGCTTCAACTCGTGAAACATGAGACCCGCCTTGACGCTACCACCGATGAAGAACAACACGAGCGCAGCGACGAGAAGATACTCGTGCTCGTCGAAACAAAACATCATACCTCCGACGGCGAAGATACAAAGAGAAATCTCAATCCAGACGTACAGATAGAGCTCTTGCGAAAAATATCCCGGCGGTCTGATGCCTCTCGCCTCGGCGCGCTCCTTGAGCGACAGTTTCTTGTCGTACAAGAAGAACCAAGACCCGATCGGAAACAAAAGAAACGAAATGGCCCAAATCACATTCGCTCTATCCGTCAGGTACTCGAAATCCGCCTCGCTCACGTACGGGTCTAATTTTCCATCCGTCGCCCACTTGTCGAACCCGGGCGAGTACAGCAACGATCCCATAATCCCCAACACCAATCCCAGAATGTTTAAAAACGCCGCCATGACGCGCCACCACGCGCGCGGATCCGCCTGTTCGCTCGACACTGCGCTCGACATTGCCTCCGCCTCCCTCCTCTCGCTCGCCGACTGTGCGAACGTCATCGACGGCACCGCCAACGCCATGCCACAGCACACGTATCCCACGACACACAGAATTGCCGTCTGGTCCCAACCCGAGAGCACGTAATACACGCCGCCCAGAAAGAAGGCTAATAATCCTAAATTGGCAAAGACGAGCACGGTGACGTTCGTCGCCTCCTTGGGTCGTCTTCCGAGATCCCCGGACGAGTATCCGCGCCGCACGCTCGTTTTCGCAGGCGAAGGCATGGTCCTCTCGCGTTTGGAACCCCGAGCGCTCGCCCTCGCGCGCCGTCACGCGCCGCGAGGGTGCGCGTCTCGCGATAACACCCTCTTCTACCGACCGAGCGAACGTCGACGGCGTCTCTCGCGCGCGAAGCGCCTCTCGCGTCGCTCGAAATCGATCGAACACGCGCGCGTCGACGCGTTCACACACACACGCACGCGCACGCGCGGACGTGCGCGCGACGCAATGACGACGATTACAACGTACAGACTCTCACGCGCGCTGACACGCTACGCACGGCGGCGCGCGACCGCCGTATACTACAAAACAAAGACGACGACGACGACTCACGCGTCCTCGGAGATGACGCCCAAACGTCGTCCCGCAAAGTCGCTCGCGTCCGATTTCGGCGCCACGGTGTGCACGCGAAAGACGACGTCGCCGTCGAGGACGACGCGGACGTCCACGACGAGCGGTTCGGCGAGTCCTCGCTGCACGGCGACCAAACCTCCAAAGTCCGCCACGAGCGCCTTGATGATTCTTCGCACGAAGATGAGTTTCGCCAGCGCGTGCCACGTCGACCGATCTAACGGGTCGCTCGGTGGGAATAAGAGATCGAAATTGTCCAGTAAAAATGCGTGTTCGCTCTCCGTCGCCGGTCGAATCTCCACCGCGGAGTCGTGCGGCGCGAGCACGGGTCGAATGGAACCCGTGATGCCGTCGCTAAATTTCACCAACGCCGCCGCGCTCAACGAGACGACGCCGTCGTCGTCCCCATCCCCCCCGTCCCCCTCGTCCCCCTCGCGAGGGTACCTCTTCGCCAACTCGTCGAACGTCTCGTCCAACTGCGCCGTCGTGCGCGCGTCGCTCAACACCGCGGCGAGACGCGCGCGACCCGGACTCGTCGGCGACACGGACAACGCGTCCACGAACCATTCCCACAACTCTTTCCCCAACCGTCGCTCCAATTGTTTACACGACGTCGCGCCGACGACGTATATGGGGAGCGACGGGTCGACGAATCCGTTCGCCGTCGCCGTCCCGCCCGTCCCGTCGGTGTCGAGCCAACGTCTCACCGTTCGTCTCACCCACGCATCGAGCGGCACGAGCGTCGACATCGCGGTTCGCACCACCCACCCGCGTCGACGACGACGTCCGTCGCGCCCGTCGCGCCCGTCGTCGCCCCACCACCATTTTTGCGCCCAACCGTCGCGCGTCCCGTCATCATCGTCATCATCCTCCCGCGTCGCCGCCCACGCCCACGCGCACGCGCACGCGCACGCGCAGACGACCAACGCGCGCGTCGTCGTCGTCGTCGTCGTCGTCGTCCGCGCGCGTCGACGCGCGTCACCGCGCATACCGGTCGCGCGCATGTCCCCAGACGAGGACGCGCGCGCGACGATGACGTTCGCGGCGTACGTCCTCTCTCGCCTGCGCCCGCCGGGGAGGGCCACCGCGTACGCCGCGCTCGCGGTGTTGGCGTGCGCGAACATCTCGTACGCGGTGACGACGCGGCCGACGCGCGCGAGGCGCGGGCGCGCGCGAGGCGACGACCGAGGACAAGGCGCGGCGGTCGGCGTGGGAACGGGGACGGATGATGACGGCGACGGAGACGCGGTGAGGACGACGACGACGGGGACGACGGTGGACGCGCGCGCGAGACCGTTCACGCGGTCGACGATCGGAGGTGGTGTCGCCGCGCGGATGTCGCGCGAACGAGGGGGGGGGCGAGACGAGGACGGGTGACCTTTGCCTCGCGCGCGCGCGAAGACGCCGCGCGACGCGCGCGAAGACGGCGTAAAACACCGTGTGCGACGACCGCGAGACGGTACAAACGGACGAATGAGCGCCGTGAAGACGACGTCGACGTCGGCGTCGGCGCGGACGTCGCGCGTGTCGAGCCTGGGACCGGTGCGCGTCATCTCTTCGCGCGCGCGTACACTCCGTTTCGAGAGTCGATCTACGAGCGATGTCGACGTAAAAGCTAACAAAGTTAGGGTTTAGGGTTTGGACTCCAAACGGTCGCCAGTCTGGGACTCGGCGATCGGACGGATCGTGCGCGGCGTACGCGTCACACGACGACGCGTGGGGTGCCGACGGACGCGGAAACATGGCGATGATGATGATGTCGTCGCGGGCATCGGTGGTCGAACGATTCGGACGACGCGCGACGGTGCGAGGGGCGAAGACGACGCCGCGCGCGGGACGAGAATTGGCGACGGATAACGGCGCGGGACGCGCGGGACGCGAACGCGCGAGACGCGCGAAAGAGACGCCGAGCGATGACGTCGAGGGACGAAACGATTGTTTCGTGGTGCCGGGTGCGGCGCGATTCGCGTGCGCGGCGATGGTGGCGTGCGCGGTGACGATGAGCGGCGGGAATGCGTCCGTCGCGGCGGAGGCGGAATCCATCGACGCGCAGGTGCAGGCGCTGTACCAAAAGACCCTGGACGTCGAGGATCAGTACGAACGCGCGGTCGAGATGAACGCGGAGGGTGTCAAGCCGTTGGACGACGACAAGGACAACGACGAATTTAAATCTTGGAACTGGGAAAAGTTGGTGAAGGATGCGCCGGCGACCGCCGCGAAGACAAAGACGACGCGCGTTCGACAAGCGCCGACGAATGCGACCGTCAGAGCGCAGCAAAACCGCGAAGAGAACGCCGCGAAGCTCGCCCAGATCAAGGCGCAAAGCGCCGCGCGAACGGCGGAGCAAGACGCCAAGCGAGCGGCGCAAAAGAAGGAGAGAGACGCCTCCGCGCAAGCCGCCGTCGATGCCCGCCGCGCCGAGAAGAAGGCGCAACTCGATGCGAGAAAGCGTCAAGCCGATGAAGAGACCGCGGCCGCCCGCGCGCGTCGCGACGCGCAACGCGCGCGCGTCGAAGCCCTCCGCGCGAAAACGAGCGAAGAGAAGGAAGCTGAACTCAAGGCGTTCCGTTCCCGCGAGGCGCCGTCGGCGAACGCGAAAAAATCTCCCGCCGCGAGACGTGCGGGCGAGAAGAAGATTAGCAAGAGCTACGCCGCGAAGGAGACGACCAAGCCCAAGACGACCAAGCCCAAGATGACGAAGCCCAAGATGACGAAGCCCAAGGCCACCAAGAAGTACTCTGGCTCGCTCGACCGCAACTCATTCCGCAACGTCCGCAGACAAGGATACGGCGCCGGTGCCGCGCCCTTCGCCTTCGTGGGCTTGTCCGCCGCCGTCATTTACTTGTTGTTCCAAGAAGAAGACGATTAAACGATCGCGAAATCGCTCCCGCGCAAGATTTGATATGAATACCACAGCAGCCGACTCTCCACAACGAGCGCCCGCCTCTCAGCCTCACACGACCGCGCGCGCTGTCATCGCGCGATGGGGCGGTGTCGCCAACCCATAGATGAGCGCGCGTTGCTGCGCTACTGTCGACGCCACGTGCGCGAGTTTCCCCGGAAATGCGCATCGATCGACGTCGAGCAGTTTGCGCACGGGCAGTCGAACCCGACGTACAAGATCGCCGCGTTGACGAGCGCCGGGGAGGTGTGCGGGATGTACGTCCTTCGGAAAAAGCCACCGGGAGCGCTCTTAAAGTCTGCGCACGCCGTCGAACGCGAGTACGCCGTCATGCGCGCGCTGGAAGGCACGCGAGTGCCCGTGCCCAAGGCGCTCGCGCTGTGCGAAGACGCGCGCGTGCTGGGAGAGTCGTTTTACGTCATGTCCTTCGTCGATGGAGACATTTATCTCCAACCGGGCATGGAGACGTGCGGTTCGTTGCGACGGGCCTCGGTGTACCGAGCGATGGCGGAGACGCTGGGAGCGTTACACTCGGTGGACGTCGTCGCCGCGGGTTTGGGCGACTTTGGGAAACCGGAGCGATACAGCGAGAGACAATTGGAGCGATGGGCGAAACAGTACGAGGCGAGCGTGAGGCCGAACGTCGGTGTGAGCGTGGAGTCGTCCATGGTCGATCTCATCGCGTGGTTGCGCGCGAACGTGCCCAAGCGAGAGATTAGCGGGCGTCTCGTGCACGGAGATTTTCGTTTGGATAACTTGGTGTTGAGTCGCGGTCGGCACGCGAACGACGCCGACGTGAAAGTGTTGGCCGTTTTAGATTGGGAATTGAGCACCGTCGGTGCGCCGTACGCGGATGTGGCGTTTAATTGTTTGCCGTATTATTTACCGCCCGGTTTGGATTTGTATCCGACGCTCGATCCGACGGCGCTTCCGCCAGGAATCCCGCGAGAGGAGGAATACGTGCGCATGTGGTCGCAATCGAGCGGTCTACCGAATCCGATGACGACGAGCGATTCGACGACGTGGCCCTTCTACGTGGCGTTGTCGCTGTTCCGCGGTGCGGCGATTCTCGCGGGCGTCAGAGCGAGAGCTTTGCAAGGGAACGCTTCGAGCGCCAACGCGCACGAAATGGGTAAACTTGTGGATGTGTTTGCGAAACGCGCCCTCGTCGTCGTCAAAGGTGTGAACGTGCCGCGGGGTGTGTCCGAGCTTTCGGGTCTCGATCGACCAGCCGTAGGACCTTCGTCGGCGGTCGGATTTGAACCGAGCACCAAGGCGGCGGCGTTGTTGAAAAAGCTGAAGCACTTTATGCACGCGCACGTGTACCGAGCGGAGGAAGAGCTCGAGTCGCACGCGATCACGGCTGAGCGTTGGAGCGTGTCGCCCGTCGTAGAATCGCTCAAACGCGCGGCCAAGAAGGCGGGTCTCTGGAACCTGTGGTTACCGATTGACAGCGCCGCGCTCTTGAAAATCCGAGCCACCGACGGCGAAGAATCCGCTCTTTTCGCTGGTCCCGGATTGACCAATCTCGAGTACGCGCATCTCGCCGAAGTCATGGGTCGAAGCGTGTGGGCGAGCGAGGCTTTTAACTGTTCTGCGCCGGATACGGGGAACATGGAGGTGCTCCTGCGCTACGGCACGGCGGCGCAGCAAGAAAAATGGTTACGCCCGTTGCTCACGGGTGAGATTCGATCGTGCTTTGCGATGACTGAACCCGCGGTGGCGAGTTCTGACGCGACGAACATAGAGAGCGCCATCACGCGCGAGGGTGCGCAATACGTGTTGAACGGGAGGAAATGGTGGACCTCGGGCGCGTGCGATCCAAGATGCAAAGTCATCATCTTTATGGGTAAAACCGCTCGCGATGATTCGGGCGTGGCGAAACATCGTCAACAGAGTATGGTGTTGTGCGATATGGATGCCCCGGGCGTGCAAGTCGTTCGTCCTCTGACGGTGTTCGGCTACGACGACGCCCCGCACGGACACGCCGAAGTGATTTTCAAGAACGTGCGCATCGATGCCGCGGCGAGCATTTTATTGGGCGAAGGTCGAGGATTCGAGATAGCGCAGGGACGTCTCGGTCCAGGGCGCTTACATCACTGCATGCGTTTGATCGGCATGGGCGAAAGAGCGTTGCAACTCGCGAGCGAACGCGCGAAATGTCGCGTCGCGTTCGGCGCGCCGCTCGTCAAAAACGGCAGCGTCCTTCAACGACTTGGCAAGTGTCGTGTCACGCTGGACGGTGCTCGCCTCTTGACGCTCCAGGCGGCGCACTCGCTCGATGTTAACGGCATCAAGGTGGCGCGCGGCGCAGTCGCCGCGTGTAAAGTCGCCGCTCCGGCCGCTGCGCTCTCCGTCATCGACGCCGCCATCCAAATTCACGGCGGTGCCGGCGTCAGTCAAGACACTCCGCTCGCCCGTCTCTACGCCGGCGCGCGCACGCTCCGTCTCGCCGACGGTCCGGATGAGGTCCACTTAGAAACCATAGCCAAGATGGAGATCCGTCGCTCCAAGCTTTGATTATTTTAAGAACTGCGCGCTCGCTCTTCGCCGCGCTCGAGGCCCCCAGTCTCTCCGCACGCGCGCACGCCAGTCCTCGACCACCGTCGTCCACCGACGACCTCGATGCGCGCGCGCCGTCGAGACGTCGACCTCCTCGCGCGCGCGCTCGCCTCGACATCCTCGTCGACGGTCGACCGCGCGCGCGCGCTCGTTGTCCCGCGCACTCGAACCTCGAGCTCGAGCTCGACGTTGAGCGCGCGGGACGACGCGCCTCGTCTGCTCCGTCATCACCTCCACGACGCGCTCTACGCCCCGCGCACGGGATACTTCACGCACGACGCGCTTCGACGCACGCCCGTGGGACGCATGGAAGACGGCGCGATCGATTTCAGGGCGCTTCGGGGACAAGATGATTACTTTGACGAGCTCAACCGCCGGTACGCGAAACTGGGCGCGCAATGGTTGACGCCCGCGGAGATTTTCTCCCCGCACTACGCGGATGCGGTGGTAAATTACGTGTTGGAGACGCATCGCGGGGACGAGGACCAGGACGAGGGGTTGGAGACGCTGCGAGTGTACGAAATCGGCGGCGGGACGGGGACGTTTGCGACGGGATTTTTAGACGCGGTGCGGCGACGGGCGCCAAAGGTGTACGAAAAGATGCGGTACACGTCCATAGACATTAGTAAGCCGTTAGCTGACGCTCAGAGCGCGCGCGCGCGGGCGAACGGTCACGGGAAGGGTGTGCACACCGCCGTGGTGGGCGATGCGACGACGGTTGCGGCGTGGGGGGCGACAAAGGACGAGGCGTGTTTCGTCATCGCGCTCGAGGTTTTGGATAATCTTCCCCACGACAGAGTGTGGCGTCCAACGCGCGGTGAGGGTGAGTGGATGCAGACGGTCGTACAGAAAAATTCGACGACTGGGGCACTCGAGGAGCGAGACGCGCCGTTGGAGGACGCGTTGATCGAGAGGACGCTGCAGGCAATCGATTTGACGGCGGATTTAGCGGTGAGCGGTGACGGCGGGGCGTATCGACCTCGAGGTATAATGCACTCGATACGGAGCGCGTTTAAATCGTTGAGTTCGAGCGGTGGTGAGGCGTGGTTCGTGCCCACGGGTGCGGTGAAACTCATGGAGACACTCCACGCCGCGCGGCCGAACCATCGACTCATCGCCGCCGACTTTGATAGTTTACCCAACGTGTGCATCGAGGGTGTCAACGCGCCTCTGGTGGCGAGTCAGCGCGAGGGCGGTCGAACCGTCGATCACGACACCTACCTGTTACCGACGCAACAGGAGGGTTCCGTCGACGTGTTTTTCCCGACGTGTTTCGACACGCTTCGCGGCATCGATTTCATGACGTCGAGTCACAATGAACACCGATCGAACGCGCGTCTGTGTTCCATCGTCACCACGAAAAATTTCATGACCGACTACGCCGATCTCAACGCGACGACGACCGGAAGCGGGTACAACCCGCTCTTACAGGATTTCACGAATACGAAATTCTTGTTGAGCCGAGTCGACGTCCATCACGACCACGACCACCACTGACGGGACGCACGCATTATTGTAGAGTATTATGTAGCACCACGCGCTTTGAAATATGAAAATTAAAACGCACGCACGAACGCACGACCACTCACTACTCGTCGAACCGCTGATCCACGCGTTTCGCCCCGCTTCGTCGATACTTTTTCTTAATCGTATTGTACAACGCCCGCTCCCGCCCTTTATATTTAATCATCAACTCATCCACCGTTCGCAATTTCTCCGGATTATACTCGGAATAAAACGCCTTAATCTTCTCTCTGATCATCCTCGCCTCGGGCGTGAGCGACCCGTACCCTTGTCCCGGCGGCGGCGTGAACGCGAAAAAGTAGTCCAAGAGCGCGAACGCCGTGGGCAACGCGAACATGCCCAGAAAGAACAAATGTAACCACGAGATTCGTCCCCAAAACCCAACCTCTTCGTTCGCACCGTCCCCCGCGCGCGCACTCCGTCGTCCTTTCTTTTTCCCGCGCGTCGTCGTCGTCGCTGTCGTCGTCGTCGGCGTCGTCGTCGCGCGATCGTCGTCGGCATCAGTTGAAGATGCATCACCGACGACATCTTCGATCGCCGTCGTCGCACGAATCTCCCCGTCGTCCGCGGCGACGCGTCCCGACCTCGATTGCGACGTTTTCGATTCGCGCTTCGCCTCTTTCGCCGCGCGTCGACGCTCGAGACGGTTCATGACGACGACGATCGATCGAGTTGGCGTGACTCTGAGTGACGACGATGAATTCCGAGACGACACACGGCGACGCGATGGCGACGCCGACGCCGACGACGGGCGCGGCCGACGCCGACGTCGACGACGCGACGCGCGACGTCGACGCGTCCGACGCGCTCGTCGAGGGCGTGCGCGAGATGCGCGTGGGCGACGACGACGACGACCGCGAGGAGGACGGCGGCGCGGAGAACGGCGGTGGAGAGACGGACGCGGCGGCGAAGAAGAGGAAGAAGAAAAAAAAGAAGAAAAAGACGGCGTCGTCGATGACGTCCAAGACGTATCCGGGCGGGAAACAGACGGCGCCGCCGTCGGTGCCGGTGAGAGAGTTGTTCCCGGACAACAAGTATCCGACGGGGGAGATCCTCGCGCACCACGACCATAATCTGTGGAGAGAGACGGACGAGGAAAAGCGCGAGTTGGAGCGATTGGAAGAAAATTTGTACAACGAGGCGAGGCAGTGCGCGGAGGTGCACAGAGAGGTGAGACAGTACATTTCGGAATGGGTGAAACCGGGCATGAAGTACATTGACGTGTGCGAGACGCTGGAGAATAGCGTGCGGAGATTGATCGAAGAGCGAGGTTTGGAGGCTGGGGTGGCGTTCCCAACGGGATGCTCGAAGAATCACGTCGCCGCGCACTGGACGCCGAACGGTGGGTGCGAGAGCGTGATCGATAAGGACGACGTCATCAAGTTTGATTTTGGGGTTCAAGTCAAGGGACGCATCATCGACTGCGCGTTCACCAAGACGTTTAACGACATGTACGATCCGTTGTTGAAGGCGGTGAACGAGGCGACGGAGACAGGTATCAAATCGGCCGGAATCGACGTGCGTCTGTGCGATATCGGCGAAGCCGTCCAGGAAGTGATGGAATCGCACACCGTGGAAATTCACGGGAAAGAGTACCAAGTGAAGTGTTGCAGCAACCTGAATGGACACTCCATCGATCCGTACCGCATTCACGCGGGTAAGAGCGTGCCCATCGTGCGCGGTGGTGTGCAAACCAAGATGGAAGAGGGCGAATATTACGCCATCGAGACGTTCGGTTCGACCGGTAGAGGGTGCGTACGCGTCGAGCGCGCGTTTCGTCGTTTCTTTGTTTTTTGTTTTTTTTATCTCGCTTCGATTTCGGCGAATTACACGCGGCGAAAACCGTCACTCGTGACGCTTACAGTGGTTTTCTTAGTGTCTGGAGTTTTTCCGGGCCGGCACGTCGCCGAGATCGTACATCGAACAAGATATCATAGTACTGCGCGTTACCTCGCCCGGCGAGACCTCCCAGTGTTCGTGCAGCCTCCATTGGTCTTGACATTTTCAATGTGTCGACGGCGTTTCGACGACACGCGCGCGCGCGATTCGATACTGACCGATCACGACGCGTCTCTGTTTTCTCTCCCAAACGCAGATACGTCATCGAAGACGGTGAATGCAGTCACTACATGAAGAATTTCGACGTCGGCCACGTTCCGCTTCGTCTTCCAAGCGCCAAGAAGTTGCTCGGCGTCATCGACCGAAACTTCGGCACGTTGGCCTTCTGCAAGCGGTACCTCGACCGTCTGGGCGAGACGCGTTACTCGATGGCGCTGAAAAACTTGTGCGATAACGGCATCGTCCAACCGTACCCTCCGCTGTGCGACGTCAAGGGATCGTACGTCGCCCAATACGAACACACGATTTTATTGAAACCCTCCTCTGGGGTCGAAGTTTTGACGCGCGGCGAGGATTATTGAGAACGATAATCGTGATGATTGTGATGATTGTGATGAATATTTCATTCTTTTTATGAAATCAGTCAAAGCCCGGGATGTACAGGAGGTGCGCGTCGAAGATGACGGGCGCCTTGGCGCCGACCTTGGGTCGACCCGGCGCCGACGCCAAGCCCTTCGGGAACGCGAGATCACCCGGGATGTACAGTCGACGAATACCCCCGGATTTCATCGTCAGTAAACCTTCGTCAAATCCAGGAATCACCGTGCACGAATCGTAATCGCCCGTGCCGACGCAATCCACGACGCGAATATCGTTCGGCTTGCCCTTCTCCAAGCTGTTATCGAAGACGCGTCCCTTCTCATCCATGGCGATGTAATCCACCACCACCTGGAACCCGACCGGCGGTTCGACGCCATCGCCCTCGACGATGTCCTTGTACTGCAATCCACTCTTCGTGGTCACCATCTCCTTGCTCTCGAGCGCTTTTTCGCACGTCGCGTCGCAGAGCACCTTGACGTCCTCCTCCTCCGGCAATGAATCCGCCCACGCCGCCGCCGTCGTCGTCATCGCGCACGCCACCGCGCACCCGACGACCGCACGCGCGACGGTTTCTTTCGTCTCCTCCATCCACGACGACGCATTCGCGCGCGCCGTCGTCGTCACCGCACACCGCGCGCCCGATCGTCGCTGACGTCGCGTCTGCGTCATCACCGTCGCGCGGGTCGTCATCGTCTTCATCGTCATCGTCGTCATCGTCATCGTGTCGAGTGGACGACGCGAGTGTCGGGCTCGACGAGCGAACGAGGGACCGCGCGAGGAGTCGCGTCGTTCGGTGTGACGCGCGACGAACGCGACGCGCGCGATCGAATCGAATCGGTCGATCGTCGGGATGACGCTATGATTTCGAGTATGTACCGAATGTCCGAACATGTATCACATATCATGCAGGCGTTTTCGCGTCTCCGCGTCGATTCGTAACGCATTCATTCATTCGCGCCATCATTCGTCTCGTCTCGGTCGTCTCGTCGAGTGACGCGCGCGCGAAGACGACGCGATGCGCGCGCGACGGGCGGAGAGACACTTGGTGAGAGACGCGGAGACGAACAGGGACCTGTTCGGCCGAGTGCGGGGTCGGTGCGAGGGATGCGATGAGTGTGTGGGTGGGTACCTGAAAAAAGCAAACGAGTACGAGCGACGCGGAGACGGTGTGCATCCGTACAACGACGCGACGCTGACGAATTGTTCGAGGTGTGGGTGCTCGAGCGACGCGCACGAGGTGGACGAGTGCGCGGATTGGCGGGAGAGAGGGAACGACGCGTACGACGACGGACGATACGAGGACGCGGTGAGGTGTTTCACCGCGGCGCTGGAGGCGCGCGGGGGAGACGCGAAGAGTTTTAGCAATCGGTCGGCGTGTTTCATGAAGCTCGGGAAGTTTTCTCAGGCGCTGCGCGATGGAGAGCGAGCGGTGGATCTGGACGGGCAGTGGGCGAAAGCGAGGTGTCGCGTGGGCGTGGCGCACATGGCGCTCGGTCAGCGAGAGGCGGCGAAACGGGCGTTCGGGCTCGCGTTGAAACTCGACCCGACGTCTGAAACGGCGCGAGAGGGATTGGAGACACTGAACGCGCCCGTGGTGAGCTCGAAAGATTCAAAACGTCGTGAACATCGCGCGCGCGCGCCGGCGGCGGTGACCGCGCCGACGCGGGCGCGCGTCGTTCAAACGCGCACCACGGATGTCGAAGCTCACGTTCCGCGAGCGTCAATCGAGGAGATGAAAACGCTCTTGACGCGGTTGGAAGAGTTATTGTGCGATGTTCGCGACACGATCTCTCAGCTGTCTGAAAGCGACGTCACCGATCCCGTCGTCGCGAATGGCGAGGAGCGCGATCGTCGAACCGTCACCACGCAAACGCTCATGGAAGAAATCGCGACGACGACGACGACGACGACGACGACGACGACGACGAAATCTCCGCGAGACGCTGCGACGAACACGACGTCGCGCGTCGAAATATTAAGCAGTGACGACGATGACATCGGCGCCCCCGAGGAAGAAGAGGATGAGAATTGCCTCGCGCGCAGGCTGAAGGTGGATGCGACCGCGTCGGACGACGACAAAGACGATGGCGAGGACGCGCATTTGCACGAACTTCTCTATTTTTTCCAAGAGTTTGAGAATAGAAACGCATTGACGGACGATGAACGAGAAGGAGAACGCCAGGGTGACGGTGACGCCGCGTGGGCTGAGAAGTGGGAGGAGGAGCAATTTTTACGAAATGGAACTGTGGATAGAATCAAACCAATCAACGTCGAAAAACGAAAACGAACAAACGAAACGAAGAACGTCAGAGCTCCTGGATTTAAGATTGACACACTCACTGATTTGTTAAAGCCACAAATCCCACAAAAAGCCATGGGTGACGTTGATGACGAAGGCGTCGTTCGCGGTCCGTGTAAGGGATGCGATGAGTGCTCTTCTTTTGCCAAACTCTCCACGTGGAAACGTCCGCCCTTGCCGAACGTAGAGTCGCGAATGGACAAGGCGAGTTTCCAAATGTTGTACAATTCCTTGCTGCTCGCGGCGGATGGTGAGAGGTGCGCGAGATGCGGGTGCGAATCGACGACGCACGCGACGCAGAAGGAGCTAGCGCGGATACTTCTGCGTGAACGCATGGAAAAGGATAAAAAGGAAAACGAAGCGAATGCGCGTAGGCACCGCGCGCGAATCGCCGCAGAAAGAGTTCAGGAAGCCATCGATCGCAATGAATCGATATGTGAGACGACGTTCGATGCCATTCAGGGCGCCGAGCGTCTCGGTTGTACCGCATGCGCTGAATGTTCAGGCTTCAAACTCATATTTCCGCAGTCAGAAGCGAACAATCCCGAGCACATGGTCCACTGCTCCGTGTGTGGTTGTCATTATCTCGAACACTCGATCTGTGAAAAGTGGGCGGAAGAGCAAGAAGCGAGCAGGAGGGCGTATGAGAGAAGAGCAAACGAAGAGCGCGCGCGGCGCATGGAGCGGCGCGACCGCGGGATGCACGATCACGACGCGCATTACAAAACGTTGGGCGTCGACACGCACGCGTCTGACAGAGAGATCGCCAAAGCATATAGGCGGGCGGCGTTGGAGTGGCATCCGGACAAGCATGCGCACAAATCTGAAAACGAACGCAAAGTCGCCACAAAAATGTTCATTCGCATCAACGAAGCCTTCAAAGCCATCGGCGGTAAACGATAGTCGAAATAGTGCAAATATCTGTGTGTATTAAAAGTTTTCCACGAAACGTTGGAAAAGTTTCAATCCCCCCTCCAAATTTTCATCTGTACGTTGACCCGCCGGTTTCGGCACGGCGTGGCAAAAATCAATGTAGCGCGCCTCCAGCTTCGTCTCCTTCGCACAGAACCCGTTCCACTCCGCGCGACAGGGTGCGACGTCAGAACGTTTTAACTTACCACTCTCGTAGACCACAAGCAGCGACGTGCCAACCAAACGGTACGGAAGCTCTCTCAGCGGCTCGGCGAGCAGTTGCCCGACGAGCGCCGGCCAAAACCAAGTGTTTGCCTCACCCGTGACGGGATCGCGCACGAACTCGAGCAACGTCTCCTTCGTCAACTCGTCGCTCATTCGTATCTGTTTACATTCCTCCCTCGTCAACCGCTTCAACGCCCCACGTCCGTCGTACGTCTGCGCCCCGCACACTTTAAAACCCAAACTCTCGTGCGTCGTCCCCGCCTCCGATTTCGTCCGCTTCTGCGCGTACGTCGTCGAGTGCAGCGCGTCCCACGTTCGCACGCCTATCTTCAAGTCTATCACGCAGGGTCGCTCGTACCCTTGCGTGAGATTCGCCAAACGAAGGTATCCCTCGACCTCCAGCGCGTCGTCCCGTCTCGACGTGGACACCGCGGGACACACCGGCAACCGTTGACGAACGAACGCTCGCAGCGCGTCCACGCCGTCTATCACCGCACCGCGCTCACCCTCACCCCGCAGCGTCACCGCCTCCTCCACCTCCACCGCCTCCTCCGCGTCCGCACTGTCCGACAATCGCGCCCATCGATGCACCTCCACGTAAAACGTCAACTCCGTCTCGCTTCGCGCGTCCCCGACGTGCGGCTTATAAAACCACGCCCCACACTTGGACTGCTTCGCCATGCGTCCGTGCGCGTGATTCCCCGCCACCTGCGTCGCCGCGTCGACGAGCTCGTCGTGACTCATCGCCGCGACGAGGGTAAAAGTTGAAAAAAGTTAGTTGAGCGCGTCGCGCACTGTCGACGCCCACACTGTCGCGCGCGTCGCACCGCGAGCGAGATGGCGCCGACGACGTCGACGCGATCGTGGCCGTTCGCATCCGTCGACGCCGACGACGTGCGCGCGTTCGTGGAGGCGTTGGGCGGGGACGACGCGCGCGTGTTGACGACGCGCGAAGCCAAGGCCAAGTACAACGCGGACTGGATGGGCAAATACGTCGGTGACGCCGCGGTCGTCGTGCTGCCGAGAGACGCGAGAGAGGTGAGTGAGGTTCTGCGTCGGTGTTATCGTCGACGGCTGGCGGTGGTGCCGCAGGGAGGGAACACGGGACTCGTGGGCGGGGCGACGCCGACGAGGGACGAGGTGGTGGTGTCGTGCGAACTCATGAAGAGGATCGTATCGATCGATGAGGACGCTGGGTGCGCGGTGTGTGAGAGTGGGGTGGTGTTGGAGGAGTTGGAGAGCGCGGTGCGGGCGAGAGGGATGACGGTGCCGCTGGATTTAGGCGCCAAGGGGAAGTGTCAGATGGGAGGTTGCGTGTCGACCAACGCGGGCGGGTTGCGTCTGTTGCGATATGGGAGTCTGCGAGGGAGCGTGTTGGGATTGGAGGTGGTGTTGCCGAACGGGGAGATATTGGATCTCGTTCGAACGCTGAGAAAGGATAACACCGGGTACGATTTAAAACAAATGTTCATCGGCGCGGAGGGAACGCTCGGCGTCGTGACAAAGATTGCCATTATGACGCCGCGCGCTCCTCTGAGCGTCAACGTCGCCTTGTTCGGATTGGAGACGTTTGCGCAGTGCGTGGAGATGTTGAAGCTCGCGCGCGCTCGGTTAGGGGAGATACTGAGCGCGTTCGAGTTTTTCGATAGGGAGAGTTTGGATTTAGTATTGTCGCAACTCAAAGGGACGCGCGATCCTCTTCCGGAAACACCGTGCGCCTTTTACGTCGTCGTCGAGACGAGCGGAAGCGTCGCGGCCCACGATGACGAGAAATTGCATAGCTTCTTAAAGCTCGTCAAAGAGCGTCGCGTCGTGGTGGATGGCGTCGTCGGAAAGGATGAGAAGCACGCGTTTGCGCTATGGACGCTGCGCGAACGCATCTCAGTCGCGCTCAAGCACGCGGGAGCAGTGTACAAATACGACGTGTCTCTACCTACGGCTCGAATGTACAACTTGGTCACGACGTTACGCGAGCGACTCGATCCGATGTTTGGCGCGTCCGTGAAAGTGTTGGGTTACGGTCACTTGGGCGACGGAAATTTACATCTCAACGTATCCTGCGCCGAGTACAACGACGCGCTCGCGAACGTTATCGAACCGTTCGTGTACGAGTACACGCGCGATGAAAAGGGTAGCGTGAGCGCTGAACACGGCTTAGGGGTGATGAAAGCCGAAGAGATTCATTACAGCAAGGACCGCGCCGCTGTCGAACTCATGGCGACGATGAAACGCGCACTCGACCCGTACGGCATCATGAATCCGTACAAGGTACTTCCGGCGGCGGCGGTTCGACTCGATGCGCCCGTGACGGTGAGCAAGCTGTAAATTTATATCATTCGTTTCTCCACCAAATCGTCGTTCTCATCGGTTTCGCGGTTGACCGGTTCGTCGACGTTCGCCGCGTCTCGCGCCTCACTGCGCGCCTGACGGCATGGAATTCGAGCTCTTGCACTCGAGCTTGGATCAAGCGCTGAAACCGTTAAGAGACGCTCTCAGAGACTTTGTCCTCGAACATCGAGTCCTCGCGCTTCTCGCGCTGTGCGTTTTACCCACGGGCTTGATATATCTGTCCCATCGTGCGGAGCGCGAGTTAGAGCGCGCGAACGCCGAGCTCGAGGCGCGCAAGCGACAGTGAGCCGATAGAACGGTCGAGGAGAGCGTGCGCGCGAGTCATCGAGCGGCGCGATGTCGCAATCCGCGCGCTCGTCGCCGATGGCGAAGACTCGCGGCGCGACTGTCCCAGAGGTAACGCTGGACGAGATAGGGCGCGCCACGGAGGCGGCGTTCGCGCGCGTGAGCAGCGCTCGATCGAGATTGGAGGCGCAGAGACGGGCAAGGTCCATGCCCAACACGCCCGTGGCGGTCGGTCGCGCGGACGACGGTGTGAGCGCGTCGGCGCGAATCAGGGGACGCGTGGACGCCGGCGCGACGAGGCTCGATTTTTTGAAGATGATTGATGAAGAAGAGCGGACGCAGGAAGAGGTCGCGGAGGATGCAAAATTAGAGAGCGCTAACTCATCGTCCTCGAGTGAGGCCACGGCGAGCGTTCGACCGCCGCCGATGGACGGGGTGAAGGAAGCGGCGAGTTCCGCGTCTTCCGAGCGCGACTCGCCGGCGCGAGAACCCGAGGTGGCGCGACTCATCGAAGCGGCTGTGGAAAAGTGTAAAACGTTACAAATCGAAGAATTAGATGGAGATGCGTCCGTGAAGAAGACGAGAGACGTCGAACGGCGGGCGAGGGAAGAAGCGGTGGCGATGCGGTCGGTCACAAACTCCCCGGCGCCGCCGCCAAAGTCAGCGCCGCGCGACGCGGAACAGCGACCGCAGTCGTCGAAACCTGCCTTGAAACAACCGGGTGGTGGTGAGAATGCCGCGCACATGAGTTTCAAAGCGCCGGAGTCGTATCGAAATTCGCGTGAAACGTCTACGGCGGCGCCGGCGCAACGCGCGGGGAACGCAGCGCAGGAATCGCAACAAGAATGCGTCATCATGTAACAACATCACTCATGTTTTCAAGCCTATTTTACGTTCGCTAATACAGTTACAACAACACAGTTACTCATCGACGTCGAAGGAGAGCGCACCCTCACCACACGCCGGCAGAGACGACTTGGAACGATTTTTACGCTCTTTTCGCCGTCCGATGGTCGCCTCGCGCAAAGGTTTCAATCTCACATCGCGCGCACCCTCGAGCGTCGAAGGCGCATCCTCGTCGATTGATTTCGGCGTCGCGCTCTTTCCCACCGCCCATCCATCGACGAACAACAGTTCTTCAGCCAGAACGACGACCGGTCCGTCGTCCTCGTCCTCCGCGACGGCGGCGCGTCTCGTGAGACCCAATGCCGCTCGACGAGCCTCTCGCAGCGCGGCGCCGCCCGCGGTTCCTCCATTTTCAATCCTATCCATCGTTCGCCACCTATTTTCTTCGGACAAACCTTTCCTTCGCTTCGCCTTGCCCAGCGCTCCGCTCTCCGCCAAGCTCTTCGCCGACACCGCGCCGCGCGTCCCTCCCGCCGTCGTCTCGTCCACGCGAACCACCGCGCCGTCGACGACGCGCACGTTCGACGCCAACGTCATCGTCGCCCTCGCCCGCGGTGCCTCCGCGCTCGTCGCTCGATCGCGCGTCAACCCATCGTCCGCGCGTCCCAACGCTCTCGACGCCGCGGCGATTTCCAGCGTCGTGTGCGTTCGCTTCCTCCTCGGCGGGTTGTGCAGCGCGTCGTTGAGATGTTTCTCGACGTGAAACACATTCTCGTGACCCATTCGACGCGCGCGACGCGCGACGCGCGGCCGACGCCGCGATCGTCGGTCCGTCCCTCGCGCGCCGAAGGCTGACGCACACACGAGCGTCGCGTCACTCGACGCCGCGACCGACGACGACGCGGACGACGGCGACGACGAGTCGACGATGAAGGTGCGTAGATTACATCCGCGGCGTCGGCGCGTCGCCGACCGCGCGCGACGCGGCGCGAGACGACGACGCGAGATGCGCGCGCAAACCTACACCCCGAGCCCGAACGAGCGACTGACGACGGACGACCGACCGACGACGCGCGGGAACAGGTTCGCACGTCCATAAAGAAACTGTGCGAGGCGTGTCGCATCGTACGACGCCGAGGACGATTGTTCGTCGTGTGCACGAAGACGCCGAAACACAAGCAGCGACAGGGCGTGCACACGGAACGCGCGGGACGAGAACTCGCGAGCGGGGAGGCGACGACGTTCGCGGCGAGCGGGATGGAGATTGAGGCGAAGACGTGTTGTGAGAGCGTGCGAGCGGGTGCGGCGATCGATACGCGAGGATTGGCGCTCACGGGGAATCACAGACGACACGCGGCGTTGCCGTCCCTCTTGCCCAGAATCGCGCAGTTTTAGTAAAAGAGGCGGCTCGACTCGACTCGACGTCGCTTGTAACAATATAGTACCTACCGATCTATCGAACGAACGTCCAACCTATGTTTCAACTGTAACGTTACCAATGCGCGCGCTATCTTATGCTACGTATGCTACGCGATCGAACGCGCTTCGTTTCCGGAGGCGTCCGTCTTCATCCGGAGAGTAAAAAATCGCTCGCTCTCTGCACGTCGTCGTTGGCTCTCTGCAACGCGCGACGCGCCGCCGTCTCGTCGAAACCCATGCTCGTGAGCACGCGAACGTTTGACTCGCTCGGCGGTACGAGACCTTCGCCCGAGTCGTTCCCGCTCGCGCGCGGCGCCCGCGCCCGCATACGCACGATTGGTCTCGACCGTCGTCGCGGCCACCATCCAGGCGCCGTCAACGCCAACGCCTCGTGCGTCGTCCCCACGCCGTCCGTCACGACGTACCCAGCGAACGTTCCCACGACCGCCGCGCGCATCGATCGTCCACCGTTCGACACCGCGAGCACGCACGCGCCGAAATACTTCACCATTTTATCCGTGACGACAAACTCTCGCGCTTCGTCCCGCGCCGACACCGCCGTCGGCGTCTCCGTCGCGTACACCCGCATCAACCCGAACACCAACGCGTACGGTCCACACGCGTCTTTGTCCATCCCCACACCGAGCGCCCACTTCACGACGACGCTCACCACCGCCAACGCCGCGAGCACGCCCGCGAACCGCCGCGTCCCGCTCGCCCGCTCCACGCGCGTCCCGACGCTCGAGAGCAGACTCGTCCCCACCACAAACTCCCCCGTAGACGCGCAAAACCCGAACACGCGCGCCGCCATCGCGCACGCGCGCGCGCCAACGTCCACCGTCGTCGACGTCGACGTCTCGATCGCCCACGCCTCGACGCTCTGCCACCTCGCGCCGATGATCGCTCGCACGAGCGTCGACGCCAGCACCGTCACCGCCGTCACCGTCGCCGTCGCGGGCGCGCCTCGAAACCGTCCACCGTCGAGCGACATCGTCCGCCCGTCCGTTCGCGTCGGCGACCGAATCGCGTCTGACGTCTGACGGCACGTCGTCTTCATTTTTGTCATTCGTCGGGACATCGAGACGCAGCCGACGGACGACGACGACGACGACGACGACGACGACGATGAGCGCGATGACGACGACGATGACGACGATGACCGCGATGACGACGACGCGATCGACGACGCGATCGACGACGCGCGGGGGACGCGTGTCGACGACGACGTCCCGAGTGGCGGCGGTGACGTCGAGACGGCGCGGTCGAGCGACGACGCCGACGCGCGCGGTGGCGGCGAACGAGGAGGAGACGTTCGAGTACCAAGCTGAGGTGCGTCGAGCGCGGGGTCACGGTCTCGATGTCGACGATAACGGCGACGCGCGGAGAGAGAGAGTGAGAGAGAGAGAGAGATGCGTGCACGCATGCATGAATGAATGGAAAAGAAGGCGAAGAAGCGCTTTTCCGCGGGCGAGGGACGCGAGAGAGAGACTGACGGATTCCGTGACGCTGTGCGACGCTCGTAGGTGCACCGATTGATGGATTTGATCGTCAACTCTTTGTACAGCAATAAGGATGTGTTTTTGCGGGAACTCGTGTCCAACGCGAGCGATGCGTGCGATAAACTACGATTTTCGGCGTTATCCGACGCGAGCGTCATGGGCGGCGACGAAGAGTTGAAGATTAAGATTAAGGGTGATCCCGCGACCAAGACGCTGACGATTGAGGACAGTGGCATCGGTATGAGCAAGGAGGATCTCGTGTCGTCGCTCGGTACGATCGCGCGATCGGGAACGGCCAAGTTTATGGAGATGTTGAAGAGTCAGAGCGACGGGGAAAACTTGATTGGTAAGTTTGGCGTCGGTTTTTATTCAGCCTTCTTGGTGGCGGATAAGATTACGGTGTACTCCAAGGCGGCGAGCGGGGACGATAAGACGTGGATCTGGGAATCTGAGATCAACGCCAGTTCGTACACCATCCGGGAGAGCGACGAGGCGCTGGCGCGAGGCACGAAGATTGTATTGCACCTCAAGGAGGGGTGCGAAGAATTCGCCACGGGGGAAAAGCTCTCGTCTCTCGTCAAGACGTACAGCGAATTCATCTCTTTCCCGATCGATGTCTGGGCGAAGGCGACCAAGGAAAAGGTGGTCGAGGACAAGGAATCCACCGCCGCGCTCAAGGAGGCGTGGGAAAAGAAGAAGATCGCGGCCGAGGCCAAGGGTGAGGAATTCTCCGAACCCGAACCGAAACCCGTGACGAAGAAGGAATTCGAGCAAGTAGAGGAGTGGACGACGGCGAACAACGACAAGCCCATCTGGGTTCGATCGCCCAAGGACGTCGAGGAGGAATCGTACAATGAATTCTTCAAATCTACCTTTAAGGAATTCCTCGATCCGCTCGCGCACTCGCACTTCGCCGTCGAGGGCGACATCGAGTTTCGCTCGCTCTTGTTCGTCCCGGGCATGGCGCCATTCGAACAACAAGACATGATGGCCAAGTCCCGGGCGATCAAGCTCTTCGTTCGTCGCGTCTTCATCTCCGACGAATTCGACGAATCGCTCTTGCCGCGATACCTCACCTTTGTCCGCGGCGTTGTCGATTCCTCCGACTTGCCGCTCAACGTGTCTCGCGAAATTCTTCAAGAGTCGCGCGTCGTTCGAGTCATTCGCAAGCGTTTGATTCGCAAGACGTTTGACATGCTTCGCGAGATCGCCGAGCGCGACAACGACGATTACGACACCTTCTGGGATAACTTTGGCCGCAACCTCAAGCTCGGCGTCATCGAAGACGCCGACAACCGCAAGGATTTGGCGGAACTCTTGCGATTTACCACCTCGAAGAGCGGCGACGAGGGCGCGCTTCGAAGCTTGGACGAGTACGTGAACGACATGCCGGAAGGTCAAAACAGCATCTATTTCGTCGCGGCCGACAACAAGGACGCGGCCGAGGCGTCTCCGTTCCTCGAAAAGCTCAAGCAAAAGGGTTTCGAAGTTTTGTATTTGCTCGATCCCATCGACGAAGTCGCCATGGCCAACTTGGCGACGTTCAAGGAGAAGCCGTTGGTCGACGCCTCCAAGGAAGCTCTCGATCTCGGTGAGGAGGACGAGACCGACAAGACGGCTCGCGAGGCGCTCGCGGAGGAGTACAAGGATCTCACCGAGTGGATGAAGGCGTCGCTCGGTGAACAAGTCGAAAAGGTTGAGGTGTCCAACCGTCTCACCGACACGCCGTGCGTCTTGGTCACCTCCAAGTACGGTTGGTCCGCGAACATGGAGCGCATCATGAAGGCGCAAGCGATGGGCGACAACCGCGCCCAAGATTACATGAAGGGTAAGAAAACGATGGAGATCAACCCGTCCTCTCCCGTCATCGCGCAGTTGAAAAAGTTAAAGGAATCTGGCGCCACCGAGGCGGCGGATACGTGCCAATTGTTGTTTGACACGGCGCTCTTGACGTCTGGTTTCTCCATCGAGAAACCGTCCGTCTTCGCGAGCCGCGTCTTCAAGCTCATGACTGCGCAAGCCGCCGCGGAATCTAAGTCTTCTGACTCGGACGACGGCGACGCCGTGACGCCGGAAATTGTCTAAACTCGCCGAGGCGGCTTTCTTCGAAGACGTTTTAGCAGCCCGCGGTTTTCGACGCTCGCCGAACGATACGATACGATACGATTCTCACACGACGCGACGAAGTGCGAGACCACTATCACCACTGATGAATAATAATTTTTTCTCTACTATCGACCGCGCGCGTAGGCTGAGCGTCATTCTTTCTTTGATTCATTCGCTGACTACCATTACACTCTACGCGCCTCGCGCGTGATTCGCGCCCGCTCACTCCATGACGACGTCCCCACCGTTTTCCGCGCTCGCCTTTTTCGCCTCGTCGTCCATCGCGTTCCTCGCCGCCCGTCGTTCGTTTCGAAGCGCTTTCCGTCTCGCCTTGCCCGTGCGCGCCGCCCCACGCACGCGCTTTTTCGCCGCGTCGTGCGCCGCCTTGGCGCCGCGCTTCACCTTGAGCGCGCGCGCGTTCTTCGAGTCGCGCGCCTTGAGCGTCTTCTTCTTTTTATTCTGCCATCCGGGAGCCACCATGCCGACGATCGAGTCGAGTCGAGTGGGCGCGCGCGCGAATGGGGACGGCGGCGGTCTGAGGAGGCGCGCGCGCCCGCCGGTTGCGTCGTAGATACATTCGTCTATCGGTCGCGAATGAGGCGGCGAGCGCTATCGATAACGTCGTCGACGCGAGCCTTGACGTCGTCGTAGTGAAGGGTGGCGACGCCGACGACGGCGCCGGCGATGACGGCGCATCGCACGCCGACGGAGTGGGACACGAGTCGGACGGCGCCGGCGCGCACGGCGACGCTCTGGAGGGCTGAACACGATTCGCACTGGGGATAGAAGCGTTGAAGCGGCACGCCTCGGATGTGATTGAAGATGCGTCTGAGGGTGGACGCGCGACGGTTCGCGGCGGCGCGCGCGCCGCTTCCGAAGGCTGTCTTATTCGGAGGCATGTGGTCGCCGATGACTTTGCCTCGCGCGCTTCCGCAGTGATGACATCCGTCCCTGGTGAACCAACGCTGGAGCGTTCGCTTTTGCGCATCGCTCGCGTAATCGCTCCCTCTCGCCGCGATGCTTCTCTTCGCGTTCGCGCCCACCCTCGAGACATCGCTCGGAAGTATTCTCCCCAGACGTCCTCTCGCCGCCGCCGCGAAGGCGGCGACGCCGACGCCGACGTCCCGCGCCGCGTCGTCTTCATCCAATTCCCCGAACGGCGTCGATATCCTCCCCGCGCGCCGTCTCCCACCACCACGTAGTCGTCTGTGCGCGTTACTATTCCCTCTCCCACCCTCTCCCGACGTCCCAACCACCGCTCTCGCCGCCGCGCCCGCCGCCGCGCTCGCCGCGCACACGCTCGCCGCGCTCGCCGCGCCGCCGACGAGCGGGACCCCGCACCCGACGCCGAGCATCAACCCGAGACGCTGCGTCGTCCACGCCATCGCCGCGAACGTCGCGCTCGAGCTCACCATCGCTCGCACCGCGCGTTCCGCCCGCGCGCGCGCCTCGTCGGGCGTCATGCGTCCGCACGGCGCGTCCGTCTGTCGGTGGGCGCGTTTTAAATGAATCCGTACCGATTCGACGCGTCTCTCGATGCGCAGACGCGTCGTCGACGTCGCGCACCGAGAGACGCGTCTCGTCGTTCGCGCGTCGTTGACGTCTCGACGTCGCGTCGTCGCGTGACGTCGAGACGCGCGTTCGGTGGCGCGCGGGCGTCCCACGCGCAGACCGATGGACAGTGTGTGAGGGACTCGTTGTCGGTTCATGACTCGTCAAATTTTGGACCACGCCTTGGCCTCGTCGTCGTCTCCGAGCACCGTCGTCGTCAGTCGACGACGACGCGCGGTCGCGCGCGCGCGGTCGACGGACGGTGATGGGCGCGCACGCGTCCACGCCTCGAGGCGCGCGCGAGCGCGTCGGTGTCGCGCGCGAGGGCGATGACGCGCGCGGACGATACCGCGACCGTCATCTTCATCACGACGAGGAGAGGGACGACGACGACGACGACGACGACGACGACGACGCGACGGTGA